>Ga0187857_10001629_pt1 | contig 22300 bp, 16 predicted proteins | sample June2016WEW_8_10_FD_132984 | JGI IMG/M metagenome (GOLD analysis project Ga0187857, IMG submission 132984) | Peatland microbial communities from SPRUCE experiment site at the Marcell Experimental Forest, Minnesota, USA - June2016WEW_8_100 | ecosystem: Environmental > Terrestrial > Soil >... | reverse complement strand
TTCCGGTGATTTCCGCCGATGGAAAAGCCTACGAAGTTCGGAATCGAATGACGTTGTGCCGGTGCGGCCGGTCTGCCAATAAGCCGTTCTGCGATGGATCGCACGCGACATGAGGTGCTGGTGCGGTTCACCGCCGACAACGCTCGTCCGAGAGCACTTCCCTGACCTCCACTGGGTGATGGTGTCAGACTCGGCAGCCTGGGGCAATGCGGGCGCTCAGCTTCCGGGCGTATCGAACCCGGCCAACTGGCGCTGCCGGTGGGCTTCGTCGATGAAGGCGAAGGTGTTCGCGGGCGGCACGTCGCTTTGGACGGCATGGGCGGGAGCGAAGATGTAGCTGCCGTCACGGCCCAGAGCGAGCAGCCGGCGGGACTCCTGGCGGACTTGCGCTTCGGTGCCACGCGGGAGGAGTTGCTGGGTGGACAAGCCGCCGTGAAACGCGAGCCGGCCGCGGTATTGCTTGACCAAGCCTTCGGTATCCATGACCTCAGGCTGGAAGGGATTGAAACAGTTCAGCCCGAGGGCAATGAGGTCGTCGAACAGCTCGTCCACGTCGCCGCAGGAGTGAATCATTTGGAATTTTCCGGCCTCGCGCACCAGGCCGTACATGCGGCGAAGCTGTGGCCGGATGAACTCGTTCCAGTAGGCTTTGCCCATGATTAACCCATGTTGCTGGCCCCAATCGTCGCCGTAATACACGGCGTCGATGTCGTATCGCAAGGCTTCGCGGACCTGGGCGAGGTTGTAGTCGGTGATGGCGGTGAAGAGGTCGTAGACGAAGCCAGGATGCTCAATGAAGTCGAGCAACAGGTTTTCCATCCCGCGCAAGGTCCAGGCGCGCTCGAACAGTGAGAACCCGAGGTAGAAGACGCGGAACCGGTTTGGATAGCGGGCGATCTTGGCCGGTATGTCGGCAAAGAACCGGCGGTCAAGCGGATCGGGAAACCGGTAATTCGCGAGCGTCGGCTCCGGCAATACGCAGCCCTCGACGATGCCGATGTCCTTGTCCACGCTGCGGTCCCACACGACGCCGAATACATCCTCCGTCCGGTTCTCCCCAAGGTCCTCGAAGAAGCCGATGGCGGAGCCAAGTTCGAGAATGTGATTATCGATGGCGGCTTCGGCCGCACTCTCACCGCCGAAGTGGTCGGTGAGCATCGCCCAAGGCTCCTTGGTGAATTGGAAATGCCACGGGACATAAGGTGGATGCCTGCCCTCGAACACCAGTCGAACGACATCGCGTTTGCTGAGAGACTTCATGAGAATCTTGTGGGTTCACTAGAAAAATCGGATATAGAGCGCGAGCACACAAAGGACGAGCACTGTGGCCCAAAGCCTAAACGAACGCCACCATGGGATGGAGCGCACGAATTCGGCGACTTCGGGAGTGAACGACCGGTCCACGATGGCCTGGGCGGGAACCTCGGGCGAGCGGGTGCGGAAGACCCAGAGGATTAGCCACGCGAAGGCAAAGTCAATCATCGCGCGCGTCAGGAACGCGACCGTTGGCACCCACTTCAGGTTCTCGGCCAGGGTAAAGCAGAGAGCCCAGACGGGCCCGGCGATGATCGCAATGAGACTGCCTTTGGCATTGGCTCGGCGGTAGAAAAACCCAGCCAGGAACAGCGCGCACACCGAAGGATACGCAATGGACCAGTATTTTTGGATATAAATGAAGATTCCTTTGAGGTCGCGCAGGAAAAAGCCCACTACGACCGCCACGATGAGCACCAGTGTCGTCGCCACGCGGCCGACCCGCACGAGGTTGCCGTCCTCGCCGCCCTTGCGGAAGTACTGCTTGTAAATGTCGAAGGTGATGATGGAGGAGCTGGCGGCGAGCATCGAGGCGATGTGGGACATGACGCACCCGACCAAGCCCGCCATCACCAACCCGGTGCAACCGGCCGGGAGCAACTGCTTGACGAGTGTCGGGAACGCCAGGTCGCCCTTCTGCAGGACACATGCCTCGCGCAGCAGTCCCGTGGCGGGATTGTACAACCGGAACGCAATGATGCCCGGCAGGACCACCAGGACGGGCACCAGCAGTTTCAAGAACCCGGCGAAGACCGCGCCCATCTGCCCGTGCCACACGTTGCGGGCCGAGAGCGAGCCCTGAGTGATGAACTGGTTGCAGCCCCAGTAGAATATATTGGCCAGCCATAGCCCGCCGAAAAACACGCCGATCCAGGGCAGTTCCGGGTCGTTCCAGGGCCGCACCATGTGGAACTTCTCAGGCGCGCCCGCGACGATGGCCTGCAAGCCGCCCCAGGCGCCATTACCGAATCCTGGCGCGAGCCGGCCCACTTGCCGCAAGCCCAGCCAAGTGACCAGCAATCCGCCCGCCACCAGTACCGTCACCTGGATGATATCCGTATAGGCCACGGACTTGAACCCGCCGTAGATGGCATAGGCACCCGCCAACCCGAAGATCAGAAGCCCGTATTCCAAGCGCAGCCCGAAGATGGAGTTCACCGCGAGGGCTCCGGTGTAGAGTACCGCCGCCAATTCGATCACGATATAACCGATGAGGCAAATGATCGCATAGACGAGCCGCACCCGGTGATCAAACCGCCGTTCCAGGAATTCGGGCATGGTCGTGATTCGAGTCTTGAGATAGTACGGCAGGAAAAACTTCGCGTACAAGATCAGGGCCAGCGCTGCCATCCACTCGAAGCTGGCGATGGCCAGGCCGACATCAAAGGCCAAGCCTGACATCCCGATGAAATGATGCGTTGAGATATTCGCTGCAATCATCGATCCGCCGATCAACCACCACGTCAGGTTCCGGCTCGCCAGGAAATAATCGTCGGCCTTCTTCTGGCGGCGCGACGCGGCGAACCCGACGGTGGTAACCACGGCCAGGTAGATGCCGAACACTATCAGATCAGGATTCAGGCGAGGCATTCGGGCTCATTTGAATTCGGACCACGATTTCATGGGCGCGAGTTTAACAAACGGCGTCAAAAATGCGAGCCTTGCTTGTCGCGTCCATCGGGGAAAATGGAACCTCCGCACCGCGTTCACCCGTAGATTCGTGTCTCAGAGCCCGCTCCATCCGCCCACCTTGTGCAGGCCGATGAAGATCACTATGGCCGAGCCTGCGAGCATGTGAAAGGCACGTTGTCGAAAGCATATCCGCCCGTGCTCAAGAATTTGCCGCCGGCATGGAAGAACCTGCGGAGGTTCTTCGGCGCCATCACCGGAAACTTTGAATTCGCGCCGTTGGCCGGCGCGGGTATGCTGTCGGCGATGAACAGCAGTTCCAGCCTCCGAAAGCGCCCGGCGTTGCCTCTACCCCTCGCTCATCCGATGACGAAAGATAAACTCCTGTTGCTCGGGCTGCTTTGGCCCGCGTGCCTCGCCGTTGCCGCGGGCGACGGGCTTGCTGTTCGCGTGCTGCCGACTCCCGGCGGACCGCAGATTCATGTCGATGGAAAACCGGTCGCCCCGCGCTTCTTCTGGGGCGCCATGAACGGTGGCAACGTCCAACTTGGCACCGAATGGGCGGAGCAGAGTTTCGAGTTCTGCCCGGGTATCAACGTCCACCAGCAAGGCACCCTCCACTTCCGCCTCGGGCAGCTTGCGGGGAAGATCGACCTGGCCGACGTGCGCGTGCGCGACGCGCAGACCGGCGAAGACATCCTCCCGGTTGGCAGCTTCGCCAGGCCGGAGGCATTTGCCCGGACCTGGAGCACCTGGCCTCCGCCGCCCGCGAACACCGTGGGCAAGTGGGAGATTGCTGACGGCGCCCTGCACGTCACACTCAACGACCCGCCCGGCGGCCATTGGCCGGACTTTCACTTCCACAGCAACCTGGTGCTCAGCTTCCGGGAGGACCGAACTTACCGATGCACCTTCCGCGCCAGGGCGGCGCCGGCGCGGGTGATTCAACCGGCACTCTACCAGGTGGCCAACAACACCTGGAACAACATCGGCGGGCCGCCCGGGCCATTCCTTAGCCAGGTCGCCTTGGCCCGGGACGCCGGCGTGAACTTCGTCTCGTTCAGCGCGCCCGCATGTTGGGACCCGCCCGAGAAGCCCGTGGACTGGTCGCCAATCGACAGTCTCTGCCGCCGGATCATCGCCGTAAACCCGAACGTGCTGCTCGTGCCGCGGGTGGGCGCCGACGCTCCCGGGTGGTGGCTGGATCGCCATCCGCAATCGCGTATGGTTTACGACCTTAACCACGTCCGCCCGGACCATGCCAGCGTCTCGGACCGCGCCTATCGTGCGGCCGCCGCCGCCCACCTGGAGCGGCTCTGCCGCCATCTCTGCGAAGCGTTTCCACGCAATTTCGCCGGCATCCATCCATGCGGCCAGAACACGGGCGAATGGTTCTATCTGGATTCCTGGGAACGGCCGCTGAGTGGCTACGACCCGGCTACCCTGGCCGCTTTCCGCGCCTGGCTAAAGGCGCGGGGTGACCGCGACGCCGAAGCCGCCACGGTGCCCACCGATGTCGAGCGCCGGGCCCATCCGTTCGGGTTCCTGCGCGACCCGGCACGCGAAAAGCGGCTGATCGAGTTCGCCCGTTTCCAGCAGATCGAGATGGCTGATCACGTGGCGACCCTGGCTGCAGCCTGCCGGCGGGGCACTGGCGGCCAGAAACTGGTGGTCTTCTTCTTCGGCTACCTGTTCGAGTTTGGCGCGCTCCAGAACGGCGCGCCCACCAGCGGCCACTACGCCCTAAGCCGGTTGTTGGGCGGCCACGACATCGACATCCTCTGCTCGCCCATTTCGTACACGGACCGTGAATGGCTCGGCACCGCGCCCTGCATGAGCGCGGCGGAGAGCGTGCGGCGGGCGGGCATTTTGTGGCTGAACGAAGATGATTCGCGCACCTTTCTGGATTCGCGCACGGCGGAGCACGCGCAGGAGGGCGGCCTAGTCAACCTCGAACAGACCCAAGAGGTGCTGCTCCGCAACACCTCGCAGGCAGCGCTGCGCGGGTTCGGAACCTGGTGGATGGATTTGCCCGCCCAGGGCTGGTTCAACGACGCGCGCCTCTGGCAGGAAATCGTCCGACTCCGCCCGGTGGACGCTGCCATGCTCCGCCGCAGCCGGCCATTCACCCCGGACGTGGCGATGATCACGGACGAGGACTCGATGTGTCATCTGACGGGCGGCTCGTCGGTGGCGGCACAGCCACTGACCTATAGCGTGCGCGCGGATTTCGGGCGGATGGGGGCGCCCTACGGCCAGTACCTGCTGGCCGACGCGGCGGCCGGAAGAGTGCCGGCAAAATTGCAAGTCTTCCTTTCGGCTTGGGCGCTGTCCCCGGGGCAGCGTCGCGACCTGGCCGCCGGTTGCCCCGCGGCCACCACACGGGTCTGGTGCTGGGCGCCCGGGTTCATCTATCCGGACCGGCAGGACACGGCTGGCGTCGGCGAGGTGACAGGCTTCAAGGCACACCGGGTCAACTTGCCATCGGCGGAGGTGACCCCGACCGACGAAGGCCGCCGGCATGGCCTGCTGGCGCCGTATGGACCAAAGGCCGCCGTTGAGCCCTTGTTCGCCGTCGAGGCGCGGCCGGAAGAGACTTGGGCCAGGTACTCCGATGGCTCCGTAGCCGTGGCCGTCCGGCCACGCGCCGGGGGAGGGGAAGCATCCGGGATCGGCTCTTCGGCATCCGCGGCGTCTGCCGCCCATGCCGGATGGGACGTTTTCGTCGGCACGCCGCGGCTGACCCCTGCGCTCTTGCGGGCGGTGGCGAAGCTGGCCGGGGTACACGTGTTCACCGAGGCCGAGGTGCCGGTGTGGGCTGCGGAGGGCTATGTGGCGATCCAGGCGCACGCCCCCGGGCCAGTCACGGTGGATGTCGGCCAGGCGACGCCAGTCTTTGATGCACTGGATGGCAGACCACTGGGCCAAGGCCCGCGCCTGAGCGTCTCGTTCAAGCAGGGCGAGACAAGGGTGCTGCGGTATTGAGGGTTTTCGGGCGCGTAACCAAGCTGAACGGCCGGCGTCTGATCCTGAGATGCGGTCGCCTTCCAGATTTCATCAAGGTCTTATCGGCACATGCCGACTCGCCCTTCGCCTGTCAGTTGTGGGAGTCTTGACGCTCGCGCATTCTGGTCTGGACCAGCGGGCTTAAGGCGGTAAAGTTGGCCTCCATGACGAAGCCACTGCTCCGGATCACAAATGAAAGGCCACAAACTGATTGAAATGAATTGGCCGCAATTCGGCGAGGCCACACCGCCGGCGCGGCCCTGCCTGGCTGAATACGAGGCGCGCCTGGAAGCAATCCGCGCCGCCGTGGCCCGAGGAGAGTTTACGCATCTTCTGATTTACGGGGACCGGGAGCATTTTGTCAACCTGCACTGGTTGACCGGTTTTGATCCGCGCTTCGAGGAGGCCCTCATGGTGAGCCGGCAGGACCGCCAACCGTTGCTCATTGTGGGCACTGAGCGTGTCAGCTACTGGCCAATAAGCCCGCTCCTGTCGGCAGGGAAACTGCGGCACGAGCGCTTCCGCTCCTTCTCGCTGGTCAGCACACCTCGAGGCGACAGCCACCAATTGCGTGAAATCCTGGCTGACGAACGGATAGGCCCCGAGGGACGAGTCCGATGTGCCGGCTGGAATTACTACTCAGCCGCCGGACACTCCCAAGGCGAGCACACCCTGGACGTGCCGGCGTACCTGGCCGATACCGCGAGGGAGCTGGCCGGATTCAAGCGTGTTTTCAAAGCTGCCGCGCTGCTCATAAACCCAGACACGGGCTTGAGGACGCATTGTCCGGCCGCCGAAATCGCCTGGACGGAATACTCAAACATCCACTTTACAGCGCCTCTAGACCTTTGCCGACAGCTTGAACTGTAAATACCCTGACTAGCGGAGCCCTGAACATGAAGTTCTACGTCGTAAAACGCAGAGAGAATCTGCCACCCAGAGCAGAATGCCCTTGCTTTCGTGTCGAAAGAGATACTTGGGACGATTTTGGGTTTTGCACATTATTCCATCTGACCTACTACTCAGGGGATCGGCAGCCAGCCCTTGTCGGCCAGACCAAAATCATGCAGGGCTCAGCGAACGAGACAACGCTCGACAAAGTCTTCGAGAATTTAGGCGATTCGTTCTGCTCGCTTGGCCAGGACGTTGAGTTTTACGAACGAATCAGGGAGTTTTTCCCGGATAATTGGCGGCAAGTGCTTGATCCACTGAATGATGTGGCTGCCAATCCCGGCTTGCTTGACAGGTTTGAGGGGGAGCGCGCTTTCAGGACCTCCCTGTTGCGCTTCAGCGAAGCATCCAAAGCTTTAGCACAGGGCCTCAAAATACTTGATGGGCGCGACTACAAGGAGCCGTTTCATTTTACCTACTCGTGCCAATTGGGAACCAGCACCCTCCCTCACAAGGTAGAGTTCCGCTTCGACAAGAACTCCTCCTTGCCGTTCCGCATTGTGGCTTTAGTTGGGAAAAATGGCACCGGGAAGACGCAATACCTTGCCTCCTTGGCCTCCGACCTAAGTGGTCAAAAGCGAGTAACGTCCAACTCCGGCACATTCAGCCCGAGTCGCCCGCCCTTTGGCAAGGTCATCGCTATCGCCTACAGCGCGTTTGATCAGTTTGCCCGACCGTCATCAACTCGCACGTTCAGTTATCATTATTGCGGCCTCCACAACGACAAAGGATTAATGCCGCACACCCGGATGGTTGATCGCTTTCTTGAGTCCGTAAAACGAGTGCGAGAGCTGGACCGTGTTAGCGAGTGGTCCGCTTTTGTTTCTACGGCGGTTGACCCCTCTCGGCTGGAACTGCTGGCAGAAATGGTCATTTCGGGAAGAGTTGACCGGGACGCCGTCAAATACCGAAGTTCCGGAGAGACCATCCTGCTTTATGTTTTAACCGAGATCATGGCAAACATTCGGGACGAGTCGCTCTTGCTGTTCGACGAACCTGAGATGCATCTGCACCCTAATGCAACAGCCAGTCTTATTCGAGGAATAGACAGGATATTGAGCAAGTATGATTCGTATGCGATCCTGGCGACACACTCCCCGATTATTCTACAGGAGATTCCCTCGGACTCGGTGCTCGTCTTTGCGCGCCAAGGCGATGTTCCGATGATCCGCATGCTCGACATCGAGAGCTTTGGGGAAAACCTGTCCACGCTGACCGAGCACGTTTTCGAAACTATTGAGATCAAGGCTAATTTCAAAGAGGTGCTTAAACGCTTGGCTCAGGAGCATTCATACGGAACCGTGTTGGGAATGTTCAGGGGGCGCCTCAGCTTCAATGCCAAGATGTTTTTGAAGGCACAATACTCACCAACACCCAATGAAGAGACTTAGGCCGCTTCATGGGGATCACGCGGCGCGGCACGATGAGATCGCGGCCTGCAAACGGGGCGAAACAAGGAGGGTATTAGCTGCGTTGCGACGGCGCCTGCACGATGCATTCCAGGTGTATCAAACCAATTACACGAATGACACTCTGCAAGCACAGGCGAGCATGGCTGTGGAAGCAGACGAGGCCGCGTGCTGTTCGCACTGTTACGACGTACAATCGGCAAAACGGGATGCGCTAATTGTGGCGATCCGGGAAAACCAGGAGCGGGACTTGGCGGGGACCTGCCAGTATTGTTGCATTGGAAAACCCAACACGATGGACCACTACCTTCCAAAAGCGATCTTCCCGGAATTCTCGGTGTATGCGCTCAACTTGGTCCCGTGTTGTGCCGAGTGCAACGGTGCAAAGGGGGATTTCTGGCTGGAAAATGGCGAGCGTGCCATCATCAACTTTTATCGAGATACGCCTCCAGAGGAGGTTTTTCTGTCAGCCCGCCTGATTTATGAAAATGGAGACGACGTGCCAGAGGTCGAATTCTCTGCAGACTGGCTGGCGGTCCAAAATCATGCCTTGCGTGCCCGGGTCAAAGGGCATTTTGAGCGACTTGACTTGTTGACGCGGTACAGGGAGGCTGCAGTACAAAAGCTGAACGATCACATAATCACGCTGGAGTGCCATGCCAGAAATGCGAGCCGTGGGGATCAGCGTCACAACCTGCAGGCAGAAGCCGAGAGGCTACGAAGGCAATATGGCAGCAATTACTGGCCTGCCGCACTTTGTAATGCCATGGCTGACTCAACAGAATTTCTTGATAGTATCGGTCGGCCAGAAATGGCGCTCCCTTAACTGTCATGAAGTCCACGCTTTGCCCAAGCGGTTTCAGGAACTGGTCCCGTTGCCTCATTGTTGAAATCCGCTCGGGTGCATGGTTCCTCATGCTTTATACTCCCGCGGTATGGCGCAAGAAATGTGGAATGGGGCGAGGCCCGCCGGCCCAGAGCGCGCCGAACCAGCGCGGCACGGGGGCAAAATTGGGCTGCGCTGGACGGTCGGGATGGATCACCTGCATGACGGCTGCGAAGGCGGCAATCACGCAGTCGGCTGGCCTCGAGTGGCGCGGGACTTCAAGCCGGGCCAACTCGACCTGACCTATTTCGACGCCCTCGCGTTCTGGCTCCGGATCGACTCCAACCGTGATGAGGGGCCCGACGACCACACGGGAGTCGGGTTGGTCATCCCCTCGCACGCCAGGAAGAAGGCGCTTTATGAGAAAACGGTGGACCTTGGCGGCGAGTAGCGCGGATGGATCCCTCTGCGTTTTCTTGTAAAGCAGATGCTGGTGGCGGCGGAACCGGGGGCGGAGCCGTGGAAGCCAATCAGCCGCTCCGCAATCCGGTCAACGGGTTAGGGCGTGGTGTCCGCGACAAAACGGGTCACCGTTTTCATTGGGGCCGCTGTGTTCTCAAGCATGGCCTTGCGCGCGTACAGCGGCAGGCCCTTGCCGCCGTCGCGCGGGGTGACGTTCACCAGGGTGTTGCCTTTGAACGTCATCGTGTAGGTCGTCGGGGTGGGGTTGGTCTAATCCCTGCCTGGATCCGTGCTCTCCTGCCACATCTGGTCCAGCTTCCACTTGAGCGTGTATCGCTCGGTGGTGGTCACCATCGGAAAGGTGATGGTGACCCGGTCGCCCGGGCGGATCGTGTCAAGCATCACGTAGTTGCCCAACCAGGAGGGGCTTAACCTTTCCGTGCCGAGCTTAACCTGCACCGCCCGCTTGTTCGCCCATCGCGGGATGCACACCGAGAGTCTGCGGGCGGTCTTGTTGCGGATCACCACCTTGCCTTCATACGATAGCCGTGCATGTGCCCGGAAAAATGGGCGCGCTCGGCCCCCACAACCACTTTGGGTTCGGCCTCCCGCGCCCAGTAGATGGGCAGCATCAGGCTCCGAGTGAGCCGGCCAGCCAGCGAAAGGCACTGCGCATCGCCGACAGTCGTGCCCCAGAAGGTAACGGCCCGGATGGCCGTCCCCTCCTCGTGGGGATGGTCGCCGTAACCGATCAGACCGTATGGCTCATAGTTCGATGGAGCCCGGAGCCTGGCGGCTGGAAGTCTGCCCAGGCAGGCCGCAACGGAGGACCTCTTCCTCAACGTGATACAGGTGAGGCGTGCGCAGGCTTCTCGGACTCCCATGCGCCCAGGTCGGGGTGCTCCGCGCGGGTGAGCCCGCGGATATCATCACATACGCCGGGCAAGAGCACTCCCCGGCCGAGAGCACCGGTGGCGGAAGAGGTGAGCACCAGGTTCCCAGAAGCCGGGTCCACAAAGTAGCCGTCCAGATGGCCGGTCAGGTTATCGTGAAGCTGCGCGTCCCCACCAGCGGAGTCGATCCCGCCATGCACCAGGTTGTCTGCAATCTCCGTCTGCGTGGTGCCCGCGCCAATGCGGATACCCTGGTTCCAGTTGCGCTCGGGCCGCCAGATGGTGTTGCTGAAACCCCTGATCCGGTCGGCGTACCAAAGCTCGATCCCGCAGTCCGGCCCCCCGGCAATGAAATTGTTGCATATCAACCCGTCCGACACATAGGTCGGCCGCTCGCCGGCCCGGTTGGCCGTCGACTGGCCGGGATTGCCGAAGGCCACACCGCGGTCGCAGTCCACAATGAGGTTCCGTTCCACAGCCACCCGCCGTGAACGCACCCAGATGAAAATGGCCCCCCCGGCCGCCACCATTGCGTCCCCGGATGTTGCGGAAAACGTTTTCGCTGAACGTCCAGTCCTCCAGGGCCATCATGTCGATGGCGGCAATGTAGTCGCCGCCGAACAGCCAGTCGGCCGGCGGGATTTTGGTGTTTTCGAAATAGCAGCCACGAACCGACCCTTCACGGCGCGCAGGTTTGGGTTCTGTCCCGCCGAGCCCTTGATGGCCCGCACGCCGATGTCCCGGAAACGGCAATGGAGAATCTGGACGTTCCTGGGCTCATGTTCGGCTTCCACCTTGATCCCGTAAGAACGGCAGTCCGCGAAACTCACATCTGCAATCGTCACCCCATCGCAATGGGCAATGTGGAGGATGTCGTCATACTTGTCCCCAGTCTCCCAGCCCCGGCCGGTCAGGGTCACTTTGGCCGGGTCCCCGCCGGCGCTACGCAGGACGACGTTCGTCTTGTAATCGAGAACGATGGGCCGAGGCAACTTGTAATGGCCGTCGGCGAGGGCAATCGTGCCGTCGGCGGGCAGTCGGTCAATTGCCGACAGCAACTCCTCAACCGTCGCAACGCGGATCACTTTTCCCCGGGGCGGTGGCAGGGGAGGCATCTTGGGAAACCAGGGCGGGATGGACTGTCCGGCGCAGAGCCAGCAGCAACCGAAGGTCGCCACCAAAGCCAAGACGGGTTTTCGGCGCGCGCGAGCCGCAGCGAGGCTATCTTGCATAGACACCATCCGGATCCGCTTCACACATTCCATCGAACTGGCAGGCGATGGTCCATCCTCCCACGACTAAAGCAAACCGAAAAACTCGAGTCCGCTTCGTCTGCCGGCCAATAAGACTGCCACTTCCAACGACTTGGTCGCTCACTCCCCCGCCCCTGAGAGCACCATCGACTTGATGGCCATAAGGTGCTCTGAGCACGAATGTGCGCGCGCCATTTCGACATGCACTCGATCACAAACGGTCTTGGTCTTGGGAGCTGCCCGCTATAGCATTGGCGCATGAAACTTCTCGGCAGGGTTACCGGATTGCTCGCCGTCAATGCACTGGTGGCGACGGAATTGCTCCTGGCCGCTCGGTCCCAGGTCGCGTGGGCTAGGCTCGTCGTCGGACAACCATGAAACCGCGCTTCACTTTTGTCCCGCCGCTCCTCCTGGCCGCGTTGCTGGGATCCACTTGGCGGGTGCAGGCCGCCGCAGTCCCGGCCGATCCCATCAAGGCCTTTTGCATCGATTTCAACTGGGGCGAGGGCGGGGCGAACGGCTTTGCCCGGCCAGGGCTGTGGGCAGATGCCTCGCCCGAGGAGCACGTCGCCTGGTACGCCGCGCTGGGATGCAATGTGATTCAGACCTTCGCGGTCTCTTGCAACGGCTATGCCTGGTATCGCGGCGGCCCCGTGCCGACGCAACCGGGCCTCAAGCACGATTTCCTGACCGAAATGGTCAAACTGGGTCATGCCCGGGGCATGAAGGTGATGGGCTACTATTGCGTCGAGGCCAACACACTGTGGGGCCTGACGCACACCAATCTCAGCTACGGCGCTCCCAGCGACCCGCACATTCCCCTGACGAGGGAGTACCTGGACTACTTGTGCAGGTCCATCGAGGACGGCCTCAAGCGCACGGGGATGGATGGGTTCATGATTGATTGGGTCTGGAACCCCGGGGACATCGGCGCCGTGAAAATGAGTTGGCTGGACTGCGAGCAGCAGATGTGGGGCGAACTGTTTGGTGGACCTTTTCCCGCCAAGGACAAGGTTAGCAAGGCGCAGGAACTCGAATTCCGGCGGAGGGCCATTGACCTCTGCTGGGAGCGAATTCGCGACACGACCCGCCGCGTCAAACCGGAGGCGGTGATCTGGTTGAGTTGCTGCGACGTGAGTTCGCCGGTGGTTGCCGGGTCGAAGCTCTTCAAGGAAGTGGATTGGCTGATGAATGAAGCCACAGACCCGAAGGCCCTCGAACAGGTCGAGAGAATGAAGGGACCGCATACCCGCCTCGTGCAGTGCGTGGTCGGCTGGGGCGATGCGCATGACGCCCGTCGGATTCTGCTGGGCGAGGCGGCCGGGCGCCTGGGGATTTATGGTTTCTCCAAGCCGGGGCCGAACTCATTGCCGTTGCCGGTGGAAGAATATCGCCAGCGTTCCATCGACTCCTTTCGGGGCAACGACCGCAACATTGCCGTGCTGGCGCGCTACTTCAACGGGGAGTCGCTTGTTCCATTGTCTTTCCCCATTGTGGATACCGACCAAGCCAAGTGCTACGACAACCGCCACGAAATCGCGCCACCGGGGCCAAGCCAGCCTTTCTATGGCCAGGATGCCCAATTGCACCGCCACCCCGCCAGTTATACACTGAGCGCGGATGGCCTGACCGTGCATGACAACATCACCGGCCTGACCTGGCAGCGCAGCCCCGATACCGACGGTGACGGCGCGTTGACCTCCCGCGACAAATTGACCTGGACCCAGGCGCAGACGCTTCCGGCCAAGCTCAACGCTGGCAAATTCGGCGGCTTTGACGACTGGCGGCTGCCCACCATCAAGGAGCTGTACTCGCTGTTCGACGCGCACGGCACCGATCCGAGCGGTCCCATGGGCGTTGGCGCCTCCCGCCTCACCCCCTTTCTCGACACGAACTTCTTCAAGTTCGCCTACGGCGATCCGCGCGCGGGGGAACGGCTGATTGATTCGCAATTTGCCTCGATCACCCGCTACGTGGGCAACTCGGTGCGGGGCATGGGAAAGGTCTTTGGTGTGAACTTCGCCGATGGCCGGATCAAGGGTTACGACCTGTATATGCCAGGGCGTGCCGCGGAGAAGACGTTTTTCGTGCTGTGCGTGCGCGGCAACCCGGCGTATGGCAAGAACGACTTTCACGACAACGGTGACGGCACGATCACGGACCGCGCTACCGGGCTGACGTGGGCCCAGACGGACAGCGGCAAAGGCATGAACTGGCAAGAGGCGCTGGCCTGGGTGCAGCAGAAGAATGCGGAGAATTACCTTGGCCAGAACGATTGGCGGCTGCCGAGTGTGAAGGAGCTGCAGAGCATTGTGAACTACACGCGCTGCCCGGATGCCACTCAGTCACCGGCCATTGACCCGCTCTTTCGCTGCACCACCATCACTAACGAAGCGCGCCAGAGCGACTATCCGTTCTACTGGTCGGCCACGACGCACGCCGGGCTGGGAGGCGTGGGTGCTGCGATGTATGTCGCCTTTGGCCGTGCCGCAGGCTGGATGCCGCCGCCGGGTATGAGGGGAGGACCGGCGGGCGGACGCGGAGCCTTTGGCCCCGGGCCTGGGTTTGATAGACCGCCTCCTTTCGGGCCGGAAGGGCCACCGCCCTTCGGGCCGGATGGTCCGCCACCCCCTGGTCCGGATGGGGGGCCACCCTTTGGCCCGGAGGGGCCGCCGGGACAGGATGCCGCTGGGCCTCAAAGGCCGGGACCCGAAGCCGGTAACTCTAGCGGTTATCACTATGTGGATGTCCATGGCGCCGGTTCGCAACGCAGCGACCCCAAGGTAGGCGATCCGGCAATGGTCCCCCATGGCCGCGGTCCGCAGGGGGACGTTATTCGCATTTACAACTTCGTGCGCTGCGTGCGAGGAGGAGAACCGCTTATTTCCCACTGACCTCAAAACAGTATGTGCCGGAAGGAAGGTGAAGAGGAAGGTGAACTACCTGCTCGACTTTCCGGCCGTCGAGCGTGATTGTCGGTTGCTCGAAGTGGGAAGTGGGCACAGTCACTTCAGCTTCCGTGCCGGCGGGAATGGTCACGTCCAGCGTCAGCTTTTCTTCGCCCAACGCCCAGGATACGGCCACGTCGCCATGCGGCGTCGGCTCGAAGAGGAACCCCGGGCTGCCACGCGAAACGGTGAAGCCAATCGGCCATTGGCGGAACACCTCGGCGGCAACGACGTTGCGGCCTTTCCGGAAAAAGGACGCCAGGCCGCGGCAATCACAAAACCAGCGGCGCGTATCGCCGCCAGCATAATCGCGGCCCATGTCCACCGGCCCGCGCGAGACTAGCCGGCCGTTGACGCAGAGCCGGTATTTCATGTCGGCGCTCATCCAGGCCATTACCCGCGAAGGCGCCTCGGCCAGCGTGACCTCTTTGTGGAACATCGCGACCGCCGGTGATGTCTCTGCCCCGAGCCAAATCCATTTTGCCTGCCAGGGCGACGGTTCCCGACACTTGTTGACAAAGGTATAGCCCTTCACTTGGACACCTTGTCTGTCCACCAGCGGCGTCATCCCCGGGTATTCCATTGGCCCGCGTGGATCCACTTGAGTGTCGAGGGCGCCCGCTGTCAAGGCTCGCATCGTCGCCAGCACAAGGCCGCACCGCACCATCGCTTGGGTCCTTATCATGATCCAAGCTTGCCGCGTTCCGCGGTGATGATCCAGTCAATCGCCTTTTATGCGTCTATTCGCATCTATTCGCGGTTGAAAAAAACGTGACCTGTTCGCGACGTGTTTCGGAATTCAAGGACTCCGGCCCGATGATGCGGCGCCCAGTGAGTATTGAATCACGAGTGCTCCTCGTTCGCGCGGCACGATCACCCGCAGGCCCTCTGACATCAATTGGGCGCCATTGAATGAACTCGTTTGCGTGGGGCTGTCCCAGTTCCTAACGACATAGCGCGCAGTCGAGGTGAGGCCGCGGAGCCTGAGGCGAGCAACCCCATTCGTCGCCTCCGAACCGCAGAATGCCTGCACGATTCCCTCGCCGGATTCCGGGTCGTGAAACTGAAACGCCAGTAACCGCGCCCGGTCGAGGCTCCAGGGCGTTAGCGGGTAATAGTCTTTGGTAAACAGGCTGCGCACCTTGAGATAGCAGAGAAGATGTTGCCGGAGCGCCGCTATGGCCGCCGGGTCTCGGAAGTTGATGGCGAAGCTCGCGCAGGCGCCCATGCCGCTGCGTAGCGCGAGGTCGTCGGTCGCGGCAGCTCCCAAACCGTGCAGCGGCAGCCAGAGGGAGAGCCCGTAAGTCATGGCCTGCACATTGTGCGGGAAGGCAGGGTTTCCCCAGCAACTGTCACTGCGCCACAGGGCGACGCAGCGGCGCATCATCTCGAAATCGAGGCGTCGCCGCCCGCTTGCGCAGTTGTCGAGAATGAGTCCGGGATGCCGGCGGGCCAATTCGTCGAGATAGTCATAGAGGCCGGTGACGTGCCGAATCTCACGCAAGCCGATTTGGTTGGTCTCCTCATCCGTCCGCCAAAAGAAGGCGGGGTATAAGTTGCAGTCCTGGCGGTAGATTCCAACATCGGCTTCGCGGATTTGCCGTGAGGTGTTTTCCACGGCCCAATGCCACGCCTCGGCATTCCCCAGATCCAGCAGACGAAAGCCGTCCTTTTCCTGGTAGCGAAGGTCGGGTGGCGTGTTGCTCGGTTGAAGCAGCCAGGCCGGATGTTCACGCGCCGGCCAGGTCCCGCGCATGGCGCGCTCCGGTTCGAACCAGGCCAGAAAGCGCATCCTTGCCTTCCGCGCGGCCTCTCCCACCGGCGCCAGACCGCGCGGGAAGCGCCCGGCATCCGCCTCGGCGTTACCCTGGCCTTGGGGGAAAGCGCCTGTGTTCCAGCCCGCATCGAGCCAGAATGTATCGAGCGGCAGCCCGAGCGCCGCAATATCGGCCGCCAAGGCCGTGAGCTTCTCTTCCGTGGTGTCGTTGAACCCGATGAGGCCATGAACACTCGCCGCCACGGGCATGAGTTCCATGGGCGGGTGGTTGGTTCGGGTGAATGCCGCCAGCATCAGCCGGCGAAATTGGTTCTGGCCATCCATCCAGTCGCCACGATAACTCATCACCAGCACGGAGGGCAGGCGCACCTCCTCCCCCGCGCGCAACTTGAACCGCGCCCGCTGCAACCCTGCTCTCACGCGTACCCGGCCCGCGCCCAGCGCCTCGAAAGACGCCCTCCAATCCCCGGTCCATCCGACTGCCAGGATTAGCCCCCCGCCTTGAGACGCCAGGTTGAAGTACGGCATCGTCCCATCGGAAGAGCGTCCACCAAAAGACTCCAGCGTAAGCGGCTTGCCCTGCCCCAGCGTGTCTTCGTGCGGTTGAAAATCGGAGGGCGAGTCGTGGCTGCCCTTGTTCCAGTGGAGCGACACTGCCGCGTCGGACGGGAAGGGCACCACGAAGTCCATGGAGCACGGGTTCTCCCACAGGGGCGGGTCTTCATGCTCCGGGGACCGGAGGCGCACCTGCCATTCCACGGCATTCGCGGCAGGGTAGTCTCGCCGCACGAAGCGCCATTGGTTGGACGTCAGACGGGGCATTGCGCGCAGGTGGGCCAGCTTGAAGTCCTCGGTCAAGAGGATGGCTGAGCCCTCCTTGGCCGCAACCTCCGTGGCCGGGTCCGCAGCCCGCCCAGTCAAGCGGGCCACCGCGAACATGACGGACCCGACGGCAAAGGCGACCGGCAGTGTCTGTTCAAGCATGCATGCATCCTCCCAAAAATCTGGCAGGGAGCAAGCATCGGCCAGGAATGGGGATCTTGATCCTTCTCGCCTTCGCCCGCCTCAATCTTTTATGGCGCGCAGTCGTCTAATCTTATCGTGCGCACGCCGAATCTTGGGATGGCGAGTTCTACCGTGGTGCGGCGATCCGGCGTTACCGTAGCGCGCAAAGTTTCGCGCGTGTTGCCGTTCAATTCTACCAGGCTCACGTTTGCGGCCCGTCCGTCCAGGCTCAATCGTTGCGCGCGATCATCGCCGACGGCGTTGAAAAGCCGGATGAACCGACTTTTTCCTTCCACCGTCATCGTGGTCACCTCCCAACCCGAGCCCGAAAGCTCCAGCATGGATTGGCGTCCCTCCCTGGTGGGACCATTGGAATTCGCCAGCACAGCCATCAAAGGCTCATTCCAGGCAGCGCTTTCTCCGGATATTTCCGCTTGATCCCAGCGTCCGCGATGGGGAACCAGGGCGTAATGCACGGTGGTCGGCCCGGCTATGGCGTAGTGCCTGCCCCAAAGCCCGATGCCTGAATATTGCAGGACCAGCCCCAGGGGATGATCCTCTCCATGCACATAGCTGGTGGTATGGTCCGTCAATAAGGCCAGCCCATACTCCCCGTTGGCATCGGTCACATCGAGCCAATGCAGGACCACGTTGTTCTTAATCCCGTCCCAACTGGTGAAGAACGTGTTGGTTAGCCGGCTTTCGGTCACATCGAACGGCGCGTTGATATAGACCTTTTGCCCCTGCAAGTTGGGCGGGAACAGCCCCAGCAGCTTGTCACGGTCATCGTAGAATGCCCGCTGGTTTTCCTCCTGGCGATACCGCTCCTTTTGTCCGTAACCGTTGCCGACTCCCGGATCGCCCACCCAATCCAGGCGCAGGTTGAAATCGATCCGGCGCTGTCCTTGGGCCGCAGAAATGACCTCGGTGAACGGATGCTCGCCCACTTTTCCCGTCACTTCCACCACCACCCGGACCGGACCGTGTGAGAGAACTTTTACCGACGCCATCGAGTCTGTCCCCGAGCGGAATTGCTCCTGGCCCCCGTAGAAGCGGCCGCGGATTTCGTTGAAGTACCGCGAATTCCTGGCATCCACAAATTCCTTCTCCCCAGCCAACCGGGAGCGCAGGCTGCGGATGACTCCGCCCTTGGCTGGATCCAGCACGATGCGATAGAGATCGGTTTCGATGGAAACCCAGCCATCCTGGGTGTTGGTCACCGATGCTCCCTGGCGGCGGTTCGGTTGGGTGACCGGTTGGACCCGGTAAGTGCAATAACCCAAGGCCGGAACTTCGGCTGGGAAGAGCAGTTGCTGGCACCCTGATTCGGTTTTGGCCGCCAATTGACAAACGACCTCCTGTCCGCGCTCGTCAAGCACTTTGGCTGCGGGCCCCTGCCAGTCGGCCGGGAGCGCCACGCTGACCGCCTCCCGGCGCTTCCTTCCCAGGGTGTTGAACACGCGCACCTCGGCTTGGTTCGTGCCGCCTCTCCCCAAGGCCCGCATGGATTGCTGCATCACCTCACCGCTGGCGATCTGAGCAGCCGCCGTCCAGCGCGCGACTTTGTCCGCCCAGGTATTTCCCGGCCTTCCGTTATAGGGCACGATCCAGCAATCATGATGCTGGGCGAGCATCAAGTTCCTCCACGCTTCGTCAAATACTCCTGTGGGATACGGAGAACCGGCATAGAAACTTGCCAGTGCAGCCATCTTCTCGGCTTGAACCAGTCGGTTTTCCGCCGCCCTCACCTGCTGGGCAAGCCGTTGAAGCACCTGCGCGCCCCAGAGGAGGCTGACCTGCACGTCCTCCTGGGTCAGACGCCAATCGGGAGCTGCCTGTTGGCTGGCGATTTGCTGAAAATACCCACGCCAGGTTACATACTCCGAGCGCCGCGCCGCCGGATCTCCCAGCCACGGGCCATTTCGCCAGCCGGCATCCTGGAAGCACATTCCCACTGGATGCTGAATGCCAGCGTTCCGAGCCGCCTCCAGATACGCCGCCGAATTGTTCCAGGCCATGGTCTGCCAGGTGGACCGGGGCTGCAACGCCTCCACGGCATACCGCGGGGCCGTCGGCAAGCCGGTCCCATCGGGCCCGACCCAATTGACCAACTCTCCGCCAAACGCCCGCACATAGCCCCCCCAGCAAGTGTCTGGGTTCTTTAGCGCGGCATTTCGATAGCCCAACGACTTGAGGATCCCGGGCAGCGCGCTCGTGAAACAGGGTTCTTCGGCGCTATACGTGCTGAAAACGGCCCCGGCAAAATGCTCCCGGACCTTCTTGATGCCGTATTGAAACTGGCGAATGATGCTCTCGCCGGAGATATTCCACAAATAAGACTGGGCATAGGTCGGGTTCACAAACTCAATGCGCCCGCCGGCCGTTTGGTCCGCCGCCAACGCCTGCAACTCGGCATAAGCGGTCAGATCATTCGTCTTCAGGCGATCCCACGTCTCGGGCTCAATCTCGAGGTTAATCTTCCAGCCCGGGTGTTGCTTAAGCGTGTCCACGATGAAGCGGGTGTACCCATCCGGGTAATGCCCATACACACCGCCATGATAGCCGTCCACAAAGCAGGCCGTTTGCGCCCTGACCGCCCCTGTCGAACCAATCAGAATCAGGACAATCCAAAAGGGGCTTATCCAGGTCGTCCCGCGAATTGTGGACCACATGCTGAAAGGTTACTCCGCACCTGCGGAGATCCTCAAGTTTTTGAAGACTTGCGTGGCGGTTTTGAGGAACAGGTCGCGCGCCGCCCACTGATCGGGTCCGGGGCATTGTACCATGAAAACGGCCACCATTCCGGTCTTCGGGTTGACCGACAGATCGGTGCCATAAGCGCCGTCGTGGCCAAACATGCCGTTGCGCAGGTGATAGCCCAGGCTGTAGTTGACCTTGGTGGCCCCGGTTTGTTCTTTGCGCAATTCCTCCATGGCCGCGTGGGACAGGTAGCGTTTGCCGTCCAGTTCGCCGTCGTTGGCCAGCATCAAGCCATAGCGGAGGATGTCGTGCGTGGTGGAAAACAGGCCACCGCCCGCTTCGGGAAAACGGTGTGCGCGATCGCTCAACGGCTTCGTCAGGAAACCGATGCCGGCCCGGGCGTAACCGTTCGTTTGCTTGTTCGGACCGTACGCACCGGCCAACCGGGCAACTTGCGCCTCGCTGGGCCAGAACGTCGTCTCCGTCATTCCCAGCGGATCGAAAAAGCGCTTCTGCAGAAACTCCTCGTAGGGCATGCCACTGATGATTTCCACGATGCGCGCGGCGATATTCATGCCTTGATTGCCATACTGGTATCTGTCACCAGGCTGCCACTGGAGCGGGCCGGTTACTGAACTCAACGCGCGGGCTTTCAACGGCGTGCTGTCTGACCCGGTCACCTGTTGCAACTCGGACATGCCGGTCAAGCCGCTGGTGTGGCTCAGGACATGCCGAACGGTGACCGGCCGTGCCAACGGTTTGAGCAGGACGTGAGACGCGTCTCTTTCCTCGACCACCATCCATTTCTCAAGCTGCGGGATAAACTTGGTGACGGGATGGTCCAGGCTCACTTTGCCTTCGTCCGCCAGCATCATGATGGAGGCGCCGGCGAACATCTTCGTCATCGACGCAATCCAGAACAGGTTGTCTTCGCGGAGCGGTTGCTTCGCCTCGACATCGGCGTAGCCGAGCACATTCTGGTAATGGACCTTGCCGGTCTTCTCGGCAATAATCGTGATGACGCCCGCCAGCTTGTAGCTGTCCAGATAAGGCTGCATGGCCGCCGTCACTTCCGGGCTGGCCGGGGGCTCCTTCTCAGCGGCGGCACAGGAGCCAACGCCGAGCGCCGCCGTCAGCACGAATATGAGCAGCGCGCGGAAGTGATCCTTTTTCATTTCTATGATCTTTGCGTCAGGAGAATAAAAGACGCGGGTTTTGTCAACCCCACGACGATCTCGTATCGCCCTGAGCTCACCGTGAAGAAGATTCTCTTCCGCGCGGAAAGCGCCGAGCTGGAGAATGTCCAGCTCGCGCTCCTGAAGGACTAGGAGGTAGCCCACGATTGTCAGAAGGCGGCGCGGTGGGCTACCGGCTTCGGTTCGGCGGCGCCTCCACCGGCCACACCTTGATTTCTAGTCTGCCGGCACGAACGGTCTCAAACGGACCCGGAAACGGGTTGGCTTTGCCGCGGCGTTCGCCGAGGTAATCGGTGTTCAGGCTCAGAGGCGATCCGTCCCGGTGCTCGAAAGCGCACTGGGACACAACCGTCTTCCCGAGCAGTTCGGTGGTCACCGTCTGGCGTTGCACCGCGCCGCGCCAGGAAGGGCCCGCCGCGAACGTCAGGTACCATCCGTCCGTCTTCTGGCGCAGCGTCGCGCCGGCGTCAAACTCGGGCTTGAGCAGGGCCTTGGCGTCGAACTTAGAGGGCTGCGTGCCATTGGTGAAAACATTGCCGGCGGCGAAGCACGCGAGGGCGGAGTTGTCCAGCGCCTGGAGGCTGCACCGGCCAATCAAGAGGTTGTTATAGAACCGGTGGTCGCCACTGTCCCCCCGCGCAGCGGGATAAAGCCCGGCGATTTCGGTCGTATGCGCCGGATGATAAGGGGTGCTGCGGGTGTCTCCCCGATAGCTGGAGATGGCCCCCGCAATGAGGTTATGGGCGAAGGCCACCCCCTGGGAGTTCAGGTCGAAGGCTTTGTGCGCGGACAGGAGCAGGTTGTTGGCCACCAGGATCGGCCCATGCTGCATTTCGAGGAAAATGTCGCCACACCCACCGAAATTATCATGCATCAGGTTCCCGGTCACCTGCGCCCCTTGTGCCATCCAGTCCAGCCAGATACCGGCGAC
>Ga0187857_10001627_pt1 | contig 22306 bp, 22 predicted proteins | sample June2016WEW_8_10_FD_132984 | JGI IMG/M metagenome (GOLD analysis project Ga0187857, IMG submission 132984) | Peatland microbial communities from SPRUCE experiment site at the Marcell Experimental Forest, Minnesota, USA - June2016WEW_8_100 | ecosystem: Environmental > Terrestrial > Soil >... | reverse complement strand
TGTTCACCTGGAATGTGCTCCTTTTGGTTGTATTGGTAATATCCAAATTCCTATTATAACCAATAGCGATGCACATTTCAGGACTATTTTCAAGTTTTCTCAATAAATCACGCTGGTTTAAGGTCTAGTGGCTGATTTCCCGCAGATATCTTCCCAAGCACATAATCGGGAAGTACAAACGATAAAGGTGATAGCGCAGATAAAAGACCCTGGGGAATCCCGTGCCCGTAAACCACGGCTCCTCCCACGTGCCCGATTCCGTTTGGGTCTCCATAAGGTAACGAATTCCCTTGAGCACGCTGGGGTCGTCCGGTCCGTAGATGGCCATGAGCGCCATAGTCCCCCACGCTGTTTGAGATGCGGTGGATGGGCCAGACCCCTTCTGCGAAGGGTCCTCGTAGCTATCCGCAGATTCGCCGAAAGATCCGTCCTCCTTCTGAATGCTGCGCAGCCACGAGCCTGCGTTCTGAATCCAGGGCTGGCGCATATCGGCTCCGACAGTTTTCAAACCACAGACCACCTGCCAGGTTCCGTAAATATAATTGACTCCCCAGCGGCCGAACCAGCAGCCTTCGGGTTCCTGCTCGAATTCCAGAAAACGGAGTGCCTTTTGAACCGCGGGGTGATCGGGGCGATACCCGAAATGGCCCAGGCATTCAAGAGTTCGTCCCGTAATGTCGGGGCAGGATGGGTCCTGAATCGCGTTGTGATCTGCAAAAGGGATGTGTTCAAGAATCGGACGGCTGATCGTGCGGTCGAATGCGGCCCAACCCCCGTCGTCATTCTGCATCGCAAGAATCCACCGGATCCCTCGCTCCGCTGCGGGCCTCGCTTCGGCGCAATCGGAACGGATCAAGGCCATTGTGACCATGGCGGTATCATCTACGTCGGGGTAGTACGAATTGTTGAACTCAAAATACCATCCTGAGGGCTCGACCGGCTGCCGGATGTTGGCTTTCCAATCGCCGAAATCACGACATTCCTTTTGCAGGAGCCACTGAACGGCCTCGTGCATTGCTTCCTGCTTCTGGTCGGATCCCGCTTCGCAAAGCGCATAGGTGGCGATGCCCGTATCCCATATGGCTGAAAAGCAGGGTTGAATCCGAATGCTGTCGCCCTCGTTGATCATGAGTCGCTCGAGTTGGCGCTCGGCTTCTTTGACGCGCGGATGATCCATCGAGTATCCGAGACAGCGCAGGGCAATAATGATGTAGACCATCGGAGGGAAAATCGCGCCCAGTCCGTCTGAACGCTGGCCGTCGGCGCGCTTGAGGATCCACTCCTCGATTCGCTGCAGAGCACTTCGCCTCAACGGCTTCACTTTGCTTTTCTCCCAAAGCTTGAGTCCCCTGTCGATGGCGAGGAACAGGTTTTTCCAGGTCAGCAGCTGTTTGTCGAACTCGGTGAAGGGGCGATGCACGTAATCGTGGCCGGAATATAACTCCATTATGCTTCTGGGCGCGGGAAGCTGACGGACCGGACGGTAACTGGAAATCACAGCCAGCGGCATGATCATGGTTCGAGACCAGGCAGACACCTTGTCCAAATGAAAGTAGAACCACTTTGGGAGCAACACCAACTCGGGCGGAATAACAGGAACAGAGTCATAATGCATCTGGCCCAGGGCCGCGAGGTAGAACTTGGAATAGGTGTTGCACTGCTCGGCGCCTCCCAGTTTCAACACAAGCTCCCGAGCCCTCTGCATATGGGGCGCATCAATGCTGTCCCCCATCAATTTCAGCGCAAAATAAGCCTTCACCGTGGCGCTTAAATCGGGTTTTCCTCCCGGGTACTGCACCCAGGCTCCGTCAGAAGGCCTCTGCTGCGTGCGGAGGTAATTGGCGATTTTCGGCAAACGAGGATCGTGTTCCTGTTCGACGATGAACTTGAGCAGGATGTACTCGCTTTGCAGGATGGAATCGCCTTCGAGCTCTCCGCACCAGAAACCGGATTCATGCTGCATGGAGACGAGGCAATCCGTCGCGCGGGATAATGCGGCACGGACGTCTGAAGCGGATGCAGGATCCGACGGATCTGAGCTTTTGGAAGAATCTTCAGATAGCGCTTTGCTTGAAATCATTTGTTCCGTCTCCTGTTTCATTGCCTGAATGGGGATGCCACCCTATTTCGCAGATCTTGCTCGGGAACGCCTCTGCTGTCCCTCGAAATAGGGTGGCGTCCCCATTCTACTGAAGCGCATCGCCAGTGCTTTTAGCGCGATCGCGATCTTTTCGGAATTGGCCAGGCGGATCCGGTTGCGGAATACATCGAATTGCCTCTGCACGATCCGGTCAAGTAGCCGCTGATAAATCTGGATCATTGCCCAGAGCGCCGGCTTGCTCGCTTTTTCTACAAGCGGGATGAGGTTGCGCGCCTGCGAATAATATTCCCGCGCTCTCTCCGCTTCAAATCGCATCAAATTCCGGAAACGCTCGTCCATCACTCCTTTTCGAAGCTCTTCTGGAGAATAGCCGAATTTTCTGAGATCTTCGAGCGGCAGGTAAATGCGCCCCTGGTCCGCATCCTCCTTCACATCTCTCAAGATGTTGGTAAGCTGAAAAGCGATGCCGCATTGCTCTGCATATTTTCTTGCCCGTGGTTCGCCGAAACCGAAAATCTGAAGGCAGACAAGCCCCACAGCAGAGGCCACATTGAAACAATATTTATAAAGATCATCGAATGTTTCGTATTGGCAGACGGTCAAATCCATTTCAGCGCCGTCAATGATCCAGTGAAAATATTCCGGAGGGATGGAGAAGTTTTTCACGGTATCGCGGAAGGCAGGCAGTATTGGATTTTCCTGCAGAGTCCCGCACATGGCGGCATCTAGTTGAGATCGCCAGTGGCGCAGCATTTCGGATTTTGCGTCCTGACTGGAGTTTCCGTCGGAGATATCGTCGCATTGACGCATGAATGCATAGACCGCGCAGAAAGCCCGGCGTTTCTCCGGAGGGAGGACGACGAAGGAGTAGTAGAAATTGCTGCGGCTGCGAGCGATCCCTTCGGCGGATTTGTATGAGGCGATCAGTTCCGGTTCCATGCACCTCTCCGTATCAGCCATCAGCTGTCAGTCATCATCAAAAAACCTTCCACGTAGCTGATGGCTGATAGTCGATCGCTTATAGCTGATGGCTGATCACGGCTTCAAGGGATAATAGCGATCTTGATGTCCCCGTTCCGGTTCAGCAATCTTTCCAGGACGCTGCCGAGGGCGGCGAGATGCTCTTCCCCGGTGATGAGACTCTGAGCTTTTATCTGGCCCCGGTGTATGGCGTCGAGAGCTTCCCTGATATGGCGCGGCGTATGGTGGAAATTGGCCTTGATCGTTATTTCGGAATAATGGATGAGAGTGCTGTCGAGCGGGATATGCGTGCCGGAAGGGCATCCGCCGAAAAGGTTGATGGTTCCCCCTCGCCGGACCATGCCCATGGCCTGCTGCCAGGTCTCTTTGGATCCCACGGCCTCAATCACCACATCGGCGCCGCGCATGCCGCTCGTAATTCTGCGCACCTGCTCGACCACATTCGATTTCGTTGAATCCACCACGTGATCCGCGCCCATCACCTCTGCCATTTTCAGCTGCGAGTGCCGGTTGCCCAGGGCCACCACTTTGACGCCCAGTGACTTGAGGAGCTGAACGAACATCAAGCCGATCGGTCCCATTCCGATCACCACGACCGTGTCCCCTTCTTCAATCCCGGTTTTTTCCACCGCGCGAAGGACGCAGGCGAGAGGTTCGACCAACGCCGCCTCACGAAAGCTGACGTTATCCGGCAGGATCAGGAGATTCTGTCGGACAATCGATTCGGGAATTTTGATGAACTCGGCATAGGCGCCGTTGATGAACTGCAGATTCTCGCAGAGGTTTGCAAGATGGCGTTCACAATAAAAACACTCGTTGCATGGGCCCGAGTTGGCTGCCACGACGCGCATCCCCGGTGAGAAGCTTTCCACTCCTTCACCAACTTCCTCCACCACTCCAGCAAGTTCATGACCGAAAACCGCAGGAGGAACGATCATCCGTGCGTGAAATCCCTGGCGGTATACTTTCAAATCTGTTCCGCAGGTCAGCGCCGCCTTGATTTTCACCAAGACCTCGCCGGCCTCCACTCGTGGAACAGGGATCTGCTCGATGCGCACGTCCCGTTTTCCATACAATACGGCTGCGGTCATCTTCTCTCTGGTACCCTTCATCAGTTCTCTCATGGCTGTATCACGACCTTTAGCGAATGCTCAGAGGGATGAGATGCCAGGCGAATCCCTTCCGGGAGCAGTTCCAGTGCGAAGCGGTGGCTGATGAGTCTGGCCACGTTTATTCTTCTCGAGAAAATCAAGCGAGCCGCCTTCTCCTGAAGCTCAATCGAGGCGCTGTAACTGCCGATGAGTTTTTTTTCTTCCACGCAGATGCGCGAGGCATCCACCGGGACCATCTCGCCGGGGACGGTCTGCGCAAACAGCAACACGCGGCCGCCTCTCCGAATAATCTTCTGTGCATCCTCGATTGCACGAGGACTGGCCGCTGCAACAATCGCCAGGTCCGCTCCCCGGCCTTCCGTTAGCCTGCCTACTGCTGCAGGGACATCATCTCTTTCAGGATTCAGAGCAGCAGCGGCGCCTAATTCTCTTGCGATTTCCAGTCGATTGTCCAGAAAATCCAACCCGATCACCTGGGCGCCGGCACAACGGGCCGCCTGCATCATCAGCAGTCCCACCGGCCCTTGCCCGTAAACAACCACCACTTCTCCGGGTTCAAGATCTGCCGTTTCCAGGGCCTTCAGACACGTGTTCAGCGGCTCCAGGAAACTTGCTTCCTCAAAGCTGACGTCTTCCGGAATTAAGACCGTTCCTTCCTCCACAATCCAATCCATCACCCGGACATACTCGGCAAATCCTCCGCCTGCCGGCTCAAAACCTGCCGTGGTGCCGGTCCGCCTGTAAAACTCACATTGAGAAAAAAGCTTTCTTTCGCAATAGAAGCATTTCCGGCAAGGAATGTGGTGATGTGTTGTTACCCGGTCTCCAACCTTGAAACGGGTCACCTTCGACCCAGTTTCCACAACCGTCCCGGCGATCTCGTGACCGAATATTCGAGGCGGGGGGACGAGGCCGTACTCGATTTTCTTCAGGTCGGTTCCGCACACTCCACAGGCATGCACCCGGAGCAGAATCTCTCCATCCGCGATTTTCGGAATCGGCACCATCTCCAGCGAGATGTTGGATGGGCCGCGGTAAACAGCCGCCCGCATTTTTCTGCCGTTCGCCGAGGGTTTCATGTCTATTGCCATCGTGCTCTGCAATTCTCTCATTCTAGCTGTCGCCGTCCAACCTCAAATCATCTTGGCCCGCAACTTGGAAATTCGGTCTTGAGCCGAGTCCGGGTGCCATTCGTTACGGAAATATTCTACAGCCTCGCGCAGCGCTTTTTCGGCCGGGCCGGGATTGTAACCCAGCTCCTTTCGGGCCTTTTCGTTGCTGATATACATTTTGTATCGGGACATCCGCACGCCTTCGAGGGGAATCAGAGGCTCCCGGCGCAGGATGGATCCCATGACAAAATTATCCAGATAGCCGGCGACCAGCGCCAGCGTCCATGGTATCCGGAAACGCGGAGTATGTCTTCCGCAGATCCGTGCCAATGCGTCCAGTATTTCTTCCAGGCTCCAGTTTTCTCCGCCGAGAATATAGCGCTCGCCCAGGCGGCCGTTCGTTTCCGCCAGAAGATGCCCGCGCGCGACATCCTCCACTCCTACCAGATTTAATCCCGTTTCGACATACGCCGGCATATGCCCCTTGATGAATTCGAGAATGATTCTTCCCGTCGGAGTTGGTTTGATATCTCCGGCGCCCACGGGCGTTGTCGGGTTAACGATAACGACAGGCAATCCAGAGGCTGCGAATTCGCGCGCCACCTGTTCGGCCATAAACTTGGAGCGTTTGTAATGGCCGATCATATCGTCCAGCTTGACAGGACTGTCTTCGTCGACCGGGAGCCCGTCTTTTCTCAACCCGATCGCACCGACAGTGCTCGTATAGACGACTTTCTCCACTCCGGCCTCGCAGCAGGCTGAGAGCAGGTTCCGCGTGCCTCCCACGTTGTTGTCGTATATGTCCTGCGGATTCCTGGCCCAAAGGCGGTAATCGGCCGCCACGTGGTAAACCCGGCGGCAGCCCTGGACGCATCGCAGGAGCGACATTGAATCTTTAAGGTCGCCGATGGCGATTTCGCAGCCGAATGTTTCAACGTTCGACTTGCGGCTGGAATTTCGCGCCAGGATTCTGACCCGGTCACCTCTAAGCAGAAGCTGGCGCACCACATGGCTGCCGATAAAGCCTGTTGCGCCGGTTACAAATGTGAGATCTTCAGCCATAAACTCCATTCATCCGCCAGGAAACCAGATTCCTTGCGGGCTTGCGCAGGTCAATCTCGAAATACAGCGTCTAGAGTATACGACAAACTAGAAACTATAGCCCAAATGCTTGACTTTTCCAACATTCCTAAGCACTTCAACGGCTTTTTCTTCCGGATTTTGCCTGGAGCTGTGGGTTCCAGCCGACATGAGCAAGTTCAGGAGGGAGAGAAAATTCAACGTCTTCGACAATTTCGCCTGCGGTTTCGACGTTCGGGTATCCGAGGCCGTTCAAATAATTTACAACTCGTTCTACAAGGCCTTCGGGAGCCGAAGCCCCGGCCGTCAGCCCGATTATCCGGACACCATTCAGCCAGGGAAGCTGAATGTCTTCTATGTCATCGATCAGATAAGCCGGCACGCCTGCGCCCTGGGCGACTTCCACAAGCCGGCAGGAATTAGAGCTGTTTGCCGAGCCTACCACCAGAATTAATCCCGCACCTTGTCTTCGGGCAAGTTCGAGCACCGCGCTCTGGCGGTTCTGAGTCGCGTAGCAGATATCCTCCGAACTGGGCATCTGGATCAACGGAAACTCCTGACGCAATTTTTCCACAATATCGTGCGTGTCGTTCAGGCTAAGAGTCGTTTGAGTGAGATAGGCGATCTTGGCGGGATGCGAAACTTGAAGCTTTTCGATGTCACCTTCCGGGTCCAGAACCGTTATAGATTTGGGGGCCTCTCCCAAGGTTCCGATGACTTCGTCGTGGTCCGAATGGCCGATGAGCACGATGGTGTAACCCCGCCGGGCATATTTAATTGCCTCCCGATGAACCTTGGTCACAAGCGGGCATGTGGCATCGATGATTCGGAGATTGCGCGCGCGTGCGGTCGCGGAAACTTTAGGGGAAACGCCATGAGCGCTGAATATGACGCGCGCTCCGGCCGGCACCTCGTCGAGTTCATTGACAAAGATGATCCCCTTCTGATGAAGCTCGTTGACGACAAACTTGTTGTGGACGATTTCGCGCCGGACATAGATGGGCTGGCCATAAGCTTCGAGGGCGAGGTTGACGATGTCGATTGCCCGAACCACGCCCGCGCAGAATCCCCTCGGAGACGCCAGAACTACTTTTTTGCTCTCCCTGCTCTTCATGATTCCCGCACTTGATTCCCAATGCAGGATACAGGATGCGGGCTGCAAGATGCAAGGGATGCCCGGTTCCCGAAAAATTCCCCCACAATTTTCATGACACCAATCCATGCTGAAGCACTGCGGTTGTTCCTATCGATTATGCTTGATAATGAATAATTACGGTATATACTGTAAATATGAAATTTGAGTGGGATGCCGGAAAGGCTCGCCGCAATTTTCATAAACATGGGATTACCTTTGATCGGGCGATTACTGCCTTCGATGATCCCTTTGCCTTGATCGCTCCCGATGAAAAACACTCCAGCACGGGAGAAATAAGGGAGTGGCTTATCGGTGAATCAGACAATGGGGTGCTCGTCGTGGTGTTTACCAGGCGGGAGGAAGGACAGGTTTGCCGTGTTATCAGCGCTCGGCGAGCCAGCCGGCGTGAGAGGATAAGCTATGAAGAATTCAAAAGAGTTTCCCTTTGAAAAGGCAAGACGGGTCAGCAAGAGGGAAGTAGCCGCCGCCCGCAAGGCGATCGAGCTGAAAACCGGCGTGCCGCGGCTTCCTCGTGGGCGGCCCTCAAAATCGGAAGAGGACAAATATCAGCCCACGTCAATTCGACTGCATCCTAAGGTCATCGCTTGGGCACGCAGAGAAGCACGGAAACGAGGTGTGGGTTATCAGACCATCATCAATGAAGCCCTGATCGAGAAGGCGGGATAGCGAATTCCAACCGGTTTTCACACCAGCTATTTTGGGAAAACCTGTAAGTCTGGTAGCGCTACAGGGAATCGAACCCTGGTTTGATGGCTGAGAACCACCCGTCCTAGCCCCTAGACGATAGCGCCACGCGTCAAGGATACTACCAAACAGCCCCATTTGCGTCAACGTGGAGAATGATTCGAAATTCGAGATTCCCGATTCAATCCCAAATCCGGAATTCAGGAGCGATGAATGACTGTTTCCGAATTGAGATTTTCGCTTTTACTCTGGCATCTGGCTCCTGAATTCTCATCGCCGCTCATTTTCATTTGAACGACCCCGGCGCGTGCACTAGAATACTCGGTTCAACCTGAAACTCCCTACCGTTTCAGGCAATTTCTCACACGTTCAATCAATCCGGATAAATCCGTAGGGGGGTTTACGGGAACGAGGATTATTGTGAAAATCCATGAATTTCAAGCGAAACAGGTCCTCTCGCAATTTGGTGTTCCCATTCCTCGTGGGGAAGTTGCCTCCAATCCCTATGAGGCTTATGACATCGCTTCGCGCCTGGGTGGAACTGTGGTCGTAAAAGCTCAGATCCATGCCGGCGGCCGCGGAAAAGGGGGAGGGGTAAAACTTGCATCGACGCCGGCGGAGGCTGAAGAAATTGCCGGAAAAATGATCGGAATGACTCTCGTCACTCACCAGACCGGCCCGGAAGGGAGAAAAGTCAGGCGCGTCCTGATCGAGGAAGGGTTGCCGATCAAAAAAGAATTTTACTTGGGAATCGTTGTCGATCGGGGCAGCCAGCGCCCGGTGATTATGGCATCTCCCGCCGGAGGGATGGATATCGAGAAGGTCGCGGAGGAAACTCCACATTTGATTTTCAAAGAGTTTGTGGATCCGACTGTGGGCCTTCAGCCGTTTTCTTTAAAGAAACTTGCCTTCAAGCTGGGTCTGACCGGTGAGCGTCTGAACCCGACCACAAAGATCATCGCGGCGCTCTACCGCGCGTTCGAGGCTGTCGACGCTTCGCTCGTAGAGATCAATCCGTTTCTGCTGACCGAGACGAACAAACTCTATGCGTTGGATGCCAAAGTGAATTTTGACGACAATGCCATTTACCGGCATAAAGACCTGCTGGCGCTGCGCGATTTTTACGAGGAAGATCCGCTCGAAATCGAGGCTTCCCGAAATAACATCAATTACATTCGCCTGGATGGAAATATCGGATGCATGGTGAACGGCGCCGGACTGGCGATGGCGACCATGGACATTATCAAGATCGCAGGCGGAAATCCTGCCAATTTCTTGGATGTGGGCGGCGGCGCAACTGTCGACATGGTGCGGAACGCATTCAAGATCCTCCTCGGGGACAAAAAAGTCAAAGCGGTTCTCATAAACATCTTTGGTGGAATCGTCCGCTGTGATGTCGTTGCGAACGGCGTTGTGGAAGCAGCCAAATCGATTGGCGTCAACATACCCGTCGTGGTGCGTCTGGAAGGTACCAACGTCGGCAAAGGGCAGGAAATCCTCCGGAATTCAGGAATGAAATTCACGGTTGCGGAGGGGATGAAGGACGCTGCAGAAAAAGTGGTCGCACTTGCAAAGTAAGGAGGATTCCGTTGGCTATACTAGTCGATAAAAACACTCGTTTGGCAGTTCAGGGCATCACGGGGAAAGAGGGCTCTTTCCATACCCAGCAGTGCAAAGCCTATGGAACAAACGTCGTGGCCGGCATTACTCCGGGAAAGGGGGGGACTTCCCATGAGGGCACCCCGATTTTCAATACCGTCGAGGAGGCCGTCGGAAAAGAGGGCGTGAACGCAACGATCATCTTCGTTCCTCCCCAGTTTGCGGCCGATGCAATCATGGAGGCTGCCACTGCGGGCGTCGCGCTGATTGTCTGCATTACGGAGGGGATTCCCACGCTCGATATGGTTCGCGCGGTGGCTCTGGTGAATCAGTCCAGGAGCCGCCTGATCGGGCCCAATTGTCCGGGCATCATCTCCCCCGGAAAATGCAAAATCGGCATTATGCCGGGACAGATATTCAAAGAAGGCCATGTCGGCGTGATTTCGAGGAGCGGCACTCTGACCTACGAAGCCGTGCACCAGCTGTCCGGGCGAAACATCGGGCAGTCCACCTGCATCGGGATCGGAGGCGATCCGGTGATCGGCACCAATTTCATCGACGCGCTCACGTTATTCAACCAGGATCCCGAAACGCAGGCCATCGTGATGGTGGGTGAGATCGGGGGCACTGCCGAAGAGGAAGCCGCGAGGTATATCAAAGAAAACATGAAGAAGCCGGTCGTGGGTTTCATTGCAGGGAGGACGGCGCCTCCCGGAAGGCGGATGGGCCATGCCGGCGCGATCATTTCCGGCGGCAAGGGAACGGCGGCCGAGAAAATCGAAGCAATGCAGAGCTGCGGGATTCACGTAGCCCTGAGCCCGGCCGACATCGGTGAAACTATGGCAAAACTTATATAGGAGATTGCATTTGATTGAACAGACGCTAGCGATCGTCAAGCCCGACGGAGTTGCCCGCAACCTCGTCGGGGAAGTCATTCGTCGCATCGAATCCAACGGCCTGCAAATCAAAGCGCTGAAGATGATGCATCTGTCCAAAACTCAGGCGGAGGGATTCTACGCCGTGCATCGGGAGAAGCCTTTTTTCCCCAGCCTGACCGCATTCATGTCTGAGGGCCCCGTTGTTCTCATGATCCTGAGTGGAGACGGAGCCATTCGAAGATGGCGCGACCTCATGGGAGCTACGGATCCGGCAAAAGCGGCCGCCGGCACAATCCGGAAGGATTTCGGACAGTCCATAGAGCGCAACACGACTCACGGATCGGACGCTCCGGAAACGGCCGCATTCGAGACCGCCTATTTTTTCAGTCAACTCGAGACACAATGACGAGTTACGAATGACGAATGACGAATTGAATCATCAGCCGATGAGCATTCGTCATTCGTTCATTTAAAACTGACGCTGCTGGAAAATCCATGATGAAGGTTTTCATTCGTCACTCGTAATTCGTCATTCGTAATTCAGTTCTGATCCCTTAAAATCATCTGTATGGGATTGAGTAAGCTGCTGATCATTGCCGGAGGAATCCTTATTCTGTCAGGTCTTCTGTTGCACTACTCGCACATTCTCTCATTTTTGCATCTGGGCCGTCTTCCCGGGGATATCAGGATCAAGCGCGGCGGCTTCAGCTTCTACTTCCCGTTGACAACCTGCATTTTTCTTAGCATCCTTTTCAGTCTGATTCTCTACATTTTTCGGAAATAGAAAGAGTCCAAAACATGGCCAGCCAAATCCCATCGGAGCAAAACATCCTCAACGCCCTCCGGACTGTTAAAGATCCGGATCTGCACAAAGACATCGTCACCCTCAATTTTATCAAGGACCTGAAGATTGAAGGCGGCAAGGTGTCATTTACAATCGAATTGACAACTCCGGCGTGCCCGGTAAAGGACCGGATGGAACAATGGGCGCGGGAGGCTGTTCTTAAAGTGGATGGCGTGCGTGAAGTTGATATCCTGATGAGCTCCTCCGTATCCAAAGGAGCCGTGGCAGCAGGGAAGCAATCGATCGACGGCATCAAAAACATCATTGCCGTCGGTAGCGGGAAGGGCGGAGTCGGCAAGACCACCGTAACCGTCAATCTGGCAATCGCGCTGGCGCAGACTGGCGCCGCAGTCGGGTTGATGGATGCCGATATTTACGGGCCAAACGTGCCGTTGATGATGGGCATCGCCGGCAAGCCCTATGCGGTCGAAAACCGCATTCAAACCCTGTCCAATTACGGCGTTCGCGTAATGTCAATGGGTTTTCTCACGAGTGACGATACTCCCTTGATCTGGCGCGGTCCGATGCTGCACAACGTAATCCAGCAATTCCTACGGCAGGTCGATTGGGGCCAATTGGACTACCTCCTGATTGATCTTCCGCCGGGAACAGGAGACGTGCAACTCAGTCTTACACAGACAGTACCCTTGATGGGAGCGGTCATTGTCAGCACCCCGCAGGACGTGGCGCTGCAGGATGCGCGCAAGGCCATCCTGATGTTTCGGCAGGTCCGCGTCGACGTCCTGGGAATTGTTGAAAACATGTCGTACTTCCAGTGTCCCAAATGCAACGAGCGCACCCACATTTTTAGTCACGGCGGCGGTGCGATCACGGCTGCCAATTTCGGCGTGCCGTTCCTGGGCGAGGTCCCGCTGAACACATCGCTGCGCGAAGGCGGGGATACGGGTAAACCTGTCGTGGCTTCGGATCCAGGCTCGCCCGTAGCGATAGCATTTAAGGAAATTGCAGAAAAAGTGGCAGCACAGGTGAGCATTGCCAACCTGACCAACAGCGACTCGATCGTTATTGAATAGTGGAGATACTCCTCATTCATCCCGGCGGCCTGGGAGATATTCTTCTTGCTCTCCCTGCAATTGCCTTGTTGAGGGAGAATTTCTCCTCCGCCAGGATTACCTTTGCAGCCAACATCGATCACGTTGCGCCCATCATAGGCGCTTATGTGGAGCGCGCCGTCTCGCTTTCCACCCTTCCCTTGCACAATCTATACGGCAACAATGCCGTTCCGCCTTCGGACATGCGGTTATGGAGATCCTTCGATCGGATCGTTTCCTGGACCGGATCGGGCGACCTCGCGTTTGTCCAAAGAATGGAGGAGGCTCATCCCAATGTCCGGATTGCGTCCTGGCGACCCGGTCCTCGGGAACAAAGACATGTTTCGCAGTTGTTTGTCGATTCGCTCGGCCCTGAAATCGCTTACGGAGTGAACGCAGTTCCTCGCATTCTTTCTCTTGAGTCGGAATTATCCGAACAGGGTTTGCAGTGGCTGAACGAACACGGTTGGAACTCCAACGTTCCATTGGTCGCATTGCATCCCGGCGCGGGATCCCAGGCTAAGCGATGGCCCCTCGCTCGCTTTATCGAACTTGCAATGCGGCTGGCCGCCAAACAAAACAAGCTGTTGATCATTGAGGGGCCGGCAGAATCGGGACTTGCTGCGCAGATTGTACGAGAGTTGCCAATCGGTGCAGCCGCTACTGCGAAATCTCTTCCTTTGGACATCCTGGCTGCCGTGATCGCGCAATCGAATGCCTTTGTGGGAAATGATTCGGGGATCGCGCATCTGGCGGCTGCTTTGGGAATTCCTTCCACTGTGATTTTTGGTCCGACCTTGCCGCAACACTGGGCGCCGCTGGGGCCGATCGTGCGGGTTTTAAGAGATTGCGAAGGTTGTGAAGCCTGCACTGCGGGCGAAGGCAGTCATACTTGCTTGGACAACATTACCGTCGTGGATGTGATTCGAACTTCGAAATTCGAGACTCGAGATTTTTAAGGTGGTTGATCCTGAATTATGGAATCGGAGGTTGTTGGGGTGATTTTTATTTCTCTTCAAGATCCTCTTGCAAGGCCGCTCTTTGGTCGTCGGTTAAGAGCGTTTTCGCCTCACAACCGGGCAGATCTGTCCCAAGGGCGACAGGCGCAACACCCTTTACAGAAAATTTGAGGTATTGGACCGAGGACAGGCGATCGGAACCGATTTGAGCGGGATCAAAGCGTGCGTAGATCTTTGTGCCATCCTGCAATTCGGCATAAACATGCTTCGGCAGATTGATCCATTCCCGGAGCTTCAAATCTCTTTCTTGAGGGTCTTCGATTTCAATCATCAAACAACATCCTAATTCTCCGTCCCCTCCCAGGATGCTGTTATAAGTTTCGAGTTCGTGCCGAATGTCTTTTTCCCTCACGATCTTCTCTGCTCGCATCATTTCCTGAACCTGGTAGCGGACAGTGAGAGCATTTTCAAAAAGAAAAGTAAGACAATCCCCCAGAAGGATTCTCCTCCTGGCCTTTGCGGAAAATACTTCTTTTTGAAATATCCCGCGATTCTCCTCGTAGGTTGCGTAATCGAGGATTTCACTCCTTTGAACGGTTTTCATATTGCTCCAGGCCCTTTACGTTCGGTCTTCACAGTCTTTTTTCGAATCCATCCTGGCGATAGGCGCGCGCCAGAATCGACATCGGGTGCATTGGTTTGACTCTGGCGTGCTGCTGGAACTGGATTGCAGCCAGGGGGCAATCGGTCGACCAGAGAGCGGCATTCCCTTCACGCATGGCATCGAAAGCTTTCTGGCCGATCCTGCGCGAAGGTTCATAGCCCTCGACCGTCATCGCAAACGTGCCGTTATGGCCGCAGCATTCCTGAACCAGGATCGGTTTCACACCCGGAATTTTGCGCAGGAGATCGCGGCCGCGGAATCCGATTGCCTGCGCTCGAAGATGGCACGGAGCGTGATAGGCCACCGCGCCCTCAGGGGCGCTCTTGAAATCGACACTGAAACGCGCTTCATCCCGGATGCTCCATAAAAACTCGCTGGGGTCCATGACTGCCTGCGAAATTTTTTTGGCCACTTCCCTGTCTTCGGGAGCAAGAAGTTCCGGATACTCCCGCCGAAACATCATCGAACAGGTGGGATTGATGACAATTACTTTGGCCCCTTTTTCGACGAAAGGAGCAAGGATTGTGAGATTCCGCTTTGCCTGCGCCTGCAGGGATTTCAAATCTCCCTTTTCCCATGCAGGCATTCCGCAACAACACAGGCCCTTCACGCACTTGAGATCGACTTTGTTCTTCTCAAAAACCGATATCGTGTCCTGGCCCAGTTGCGGGTCGTTGTTCTGTACGAAACAGGTCTGGAAGAGCACCGCTTCACAACCGGGGGAATTGGCGATCCGCCCGGTCTTTTCGGCCCACTTTTCAAATGTCTGGCCGGCGAAATCCGGAAGAAGCTTCTCTCGATGGATCCCCAACGTCTTTTCCATAAAAATCCGATGAATCTTCATCCGGTTCGCTACGTTTGCAAAACCCAGGCTGGCGCGGGCCAGTTTTGCGCTGGTATCGGGATCGGCCAGAAATCGATCCTTCAGGCGCATGCCATCTTGTTTGACTCGGATTGCCCGGAAGCGGCCTACCAGTTTCGGAAAATCAAGCATGTAGGGATGTCCGTCCCGTGGTGTATAGGGGCAGTTGACCTCGCAGAGCTTACATTGAAAACATGTGTCCAGTATCTTGCCGGTTTCCTCCGCGGTAATCCTCCGGACATTCCCGTCGTACTTCCGGTCGAGCAAAGCAAAGAGCGAAGGAAACGTGTCGCAAAACTTGAAGCAAAGACGGCAACCATGGCAGATTTCGAAGACCCTCTGCCGTTCCTTGTCAAGAGCGTCTTTGCGCCAGTACTTCTCCTCTGCGGGATCGTAGGACAGCCCGTCCGTAGGCTGATACGAAATGTTTTTCTCCGTCTCGTTCATGAAATGCTTGTCCCGTTTTTCGAAGAATTGCTTGCTAAGAAATGCCGAACGATGAAATGCCTTATCCATGGGGCGGTCGGCCCCATGGATAGAACCGCCTGAAATATATTAACTGACGGATTTTAGCAACTGTGCAAAACGCCCCGCATGAGACTTTTCAGCTTTTGCCAGCGTTTCAAACCAGTCTGCTATTTCCGCGAATCCCTCCTGCCTTGCGGCCTTGGCCATTCCGGGATACATATCGGTGTATTCGTGAGTCTCACCGGCTACCGCAGACTTCAAATTATCCACGGTGTCGCCGAACGGCAGGTTGGTGGCAGGATCTCCAACTTTCTTCAGGTAATCCAGGTGTCCGTGCGCATGTCCTGTTTCCCCTTCGGCCGTTTCACGGAAATTGCCTGCGATTTCCGGGTAGCCTTCCACATCCGCTATTTTTGCAAAATACAGGTATCGGCGGTTTGCCTGTGATTCTCCGGCAAATGCCGCTTTGAGGTTTTCGTGAGTTTTCGAACCTTTTAACTCGGCCATTACCTTTTCTCCTTTTTACTGGAGACCGTGCGTCTCCTGGTTATTTTCTTTTTTGACGGCCCGGCCGGATCCGGCACGGGAGCACGGCAATCTGCGCATGTTCCAACAATCCGGATATCCAGTTCTTCCGCTGAAAATCCGGCGAAATGAACGTCAGGCAGACGAAGCTGCGAGAGGGATTCATCCTCAATATCGGTCATGCGGCCGCAGCGGCGACAGACGAGATGTTGATGCGGGCATAGGTTGCCGTCGTATCGGACAATTCCGTTTGTAGAGCTCACCCGCCGAATCAATCCTTCGCTTTCCAGCGATTCCAGAATGCGGTAAACCGTTGAAAGAGAGAGGGAGGGCATCGTCTCCCGCAACCTTGCGTGCAGAGATTCGGCAGTAGGATGGTTGTCATTTTGGGCAAGAGTCTGGAGGACCTCCAACCGCTGGGTGGTGACTCGAAGGCCGCGAGATCGGCATTGAGAGATGAAATAGCGGCGCTGTGCGTCCGCCCGATGGCTTCGGTCATTTCTCCCTTGCGTTCTTTTACTAATTAATTTCACATGCAAATAATTACCATTTCGATTTTTGTCTGTCAATGTGGCGAAGTTCCTCATCGACTTTGCCCGCATAAATCAGCGCAGGCCCACGGTCAAATTATATTCGGGTCATCGGCCGATTCCAGTTTTGGAATCCAGCGGGAATCCCATTCAAGGTTTCTCGCGGGCGCAGTTCGGGATGCCAATGCGGTTTTCCCGTGATCTGCTCGAGTTCGAAAAACTTCCAGGAACTGCGCAATAAGATATATGCCTAAACTCGCCTTGCCGGGATGCCGTGCCAGCGCGTGCCCGCGGGCAGGGTTTCTCCCTTCATGAGGAGGGACATTTCGCCCAAAGTGGAGCCCGCAAGCATTTCCGTGTTGTATTGAAGCAAAGCCTCCGCGCCGAGACTGCAGCGACGGCCGATGCGCACGGGGCCCGTGCACATGACGCGGCCCTCGAAAAGCTGGGTTAGTGGCGTCGAATTGTCGTTGAGCGCCGCCTCGTCGCCGATCTCGATGAGGTCGAAGTCAGAGAACCAGGTCGAGTCGATATAGCAACGCCGGCCGACTTTCATGCCGAGTGCGCGCAGTGGCCAGGCGATGAATGGTGTTCCTCGCAGGAGTTCCACGAAGAACGTCGCGCACAGGTTCGAGTAGACGCCGGCGACCAACTCCGAACGCCAAACATAGCCGGACCAGAGCGGGTGCGCACCCGCCGCGTAGCGTCCGATAAGCAGATATTTCAATAGGATTGTTGCGAGCACGGCCAGGAATCCGGCCGCAAGGTAGAGTAGGGGTACCAACGCCAGCCAGGTGGTTAAGCCGACGTAATCCTGGAGGATGTCCGTCGCATTCAGCATCAGCGAGATGAGCGCCACGAAGAGAGTCAGTGGGAGGATCACACGGAAGAACTCGATAAACAGGCGCAGGGCGACAAGCCGCGCCGGCGGGTGGTACAGGCGGTCTTCCGGAAAGCGCTCCTCGGTGCGCGCGCGCAGGTTAATCGCCGGCGAGCCAAACCAGGCGCTGTCATCAGGGACTGCGCCGTCTGGTACCCGAGGCGGAATCGAGAGCGTACCCACGAGGACGCTGTTGCCGAGCCTTGTTCCGCCCGGGAGCACGGCTTCCGCTCCGCCGAAAAACCGTCGTCCAGCTTGGACTTCGCGGTACTCAATCCAGCCGCCGCGTACCCGCGGGGCGCCGATCAGCACCTCACCGCCCAGAAAGCACTCCTCGCCTGCCATAAACAGGTCCGGTTGGAATTGCACTGCGTCAATTTCGGAGTGCCGGCCGATGTGTGCGCCCAGAATCCTGAGCCACGGCCGCAGATACAGTGTTGTATAGAGGCTCTCGGTCACCTCCAGGCTCATATTCATTACCTGGTCGAAGAACCACTTGCGCACGTGGTGGGCTCCCCCAATCGGATATCGTCCTTCACGTAGGCGACCGATGAAAATCCACTTTGTTGCCCAAATTCCCAGGCAAAGCATGACGATGAACGAAAGCCCGATCAGCGGCGCAGTAACGAGAAACGAATAGCCTTCGTCCTGGTGGCCGAGATGAGCGATGAGCATCAGACCCGGAAACACCGCTGACAGAGGCACGAATGGAAAAAGCAGGATACCGAGTCCCTGGACTGCTGCAACCGCGGCATTCCAAGGACGCCGCATGTCCGTCGCTGGCGCGAATTGCCCGGCGGGTACGGCGGGTGAGCCCGCCCATAGCTCTCCTGCCGGTATTTGCGCCCCGTCCGGGAGCATCGAGAGATCGCCAAGTCCCGCCCCATCTTCCATCACAGTATTCGCGCCGATTGTGCAGCGGTTGCCGACGAAGCAGTCTCGGCCGATCGATATGGGCGCGATGTGTAGGCTCCCTCCCTCTACCCAAGAGCCGTCAAGGGAGGTCTCCATTCCGACGCTGGTCCCGTCGCCTATGCTGACCACGTCGAAGGTGCCCAATCCGTTTGAACGGCGGCCGCCGCTCGCGCCGAAATAGATGTCCCGTCCGATCCGTGCACCCATGAGCCGGTAGTAGACACCAAGCCATGGCGTGCCCGCGAGGATGTTCACAGGCCCGACGTGGATGACGGCGCGGACCAGCCAGAAGCGGAAGTAGTACCAGCCCCAGAGCGTATGGGTTCCAGGCCGGATGCGCCCGAGCAGGAGCCATTTCAGGGTGATCGACACCGCCAGCAGGGCCGGCGTCGATGTAAGTTCGATCACAAACGCCGCCAGCAGCGCCTCGGTAATCGGACGGTTGGCGACCACAAGATAGCCGTAGGCGAGAAAGGCACCGAGCCACTGCCATGCGTAAAGGGCGGCGAGAAAAACAACGCTTGCCGCTTGTCCCGCGGCGCAGGCCCAATACGATGCGCGTGAAGTCTCGCGGAACGGCGCTGGGGTCTTCTCGGCCGCAGGCGTGGTGCGCAGGCGCGCAATACCCTCGGCCGTCGGATGCGCGTACAGATCCGACAGCGAAAGACCTGAGAATCCTGGCTCACGCCGCAGGCGCGACACCGATTGTGCGGCAAGGAGGGAATGGCCGCCGAGTTCGCCGAAGAAATCGGCTATCGGCGAGATGTCGTCACGGCCGAGTACGGAGTTCCAAATGCGGATTACAATCCGCTCTGCTTCATCGCGACCACCGGCGGTCGTGCTCCCATGGTCGCTCGCGAGAGGAGTGTGCGGAGGCGGCAGGGCGTTGCGATCGACCTTGCCCGATGCGGTGGTTGGAATGGCGACGAGCTCGTCAAGATATGCAGGAATCATGTACGGCGGCAGGCGCTGCGCAAGTGCGGCGCGAATGGCTGCCCGATCGAGCGTCGCACCTGTGCGGGGAACGGCGTACGCAGCCACGCGCTGGCTTTCGGCGTGGACCGCTGCCGCAGCCGCGAGCACTCCCGGCTGCTCAGCAAGAACGGCTTCGATTTCCTCAAGCTCGACGCGGTAGCCGCGGATTTTGACCTGGCTGTCCGCTCGGCCGAGGTACTCGAATTCGCCGTCCGGCGTCTTGCGCGCAAGATCCCCAGTCCTGTACGCGCGCAGGGTCTCGCTGCCGATGCGGACCAGGATAAATTTCTCCGCGTCGAGCTCGGGTCGGTTCAGATAGCCGCGGGCGACGCCTTCTCCCGCGATGCAAATCTCTCCCGGCATTCCGTTCGTTGCCGGCAGGCCCTTTTCGTCGATAAGGAAAACCATGTAGTTGGGGATGGGTCGCCCGATCGTCACTGCTTTTTGCGGCGAAAGCACGGACGCTGTCGCGATGACCGTCGTTTCTGTCGGTCCATAAGTATTGATGACGATTCGGCCTGAACGTTGCCAGCGATCCGCTAGGCCGGGAGGGCAGGTTTCGCCGCCGAAGATCAAAAGACGAACCGTGGAGATGTCCCGTTCAAGCATGGAGAGGAATGTCGGCACGCAGGAAAGGACGGTCACGCCCAGCCGTTCCAAGTGCAATGGGAAATCGGAACCTGAAAGGATGACCTCGGGCGTTCCGGCGACCAGCGTGGCCCCGTGAAAAAAGGCCATCCAGATTTCCTCGACGGATGCGTCGAATGCCGGGGATGCCAGTTGGAATATCCGGTCTTCAGGCCGTATTCCGTACAGTTGAGACTCGGCGCGAACAAGGTGGGTAACATTCCGGTGCTCGATCAGCACTCCTTTGGGACGCCCGGTCGTTCCGGAGGTATAGATGATGTAGCAGAGATCGTTGCGTGAAACGCCGGTCTGGTCGCGGGAAAGGCGAGTGGAAGGACAGTTGGCGATCTCGGACTGATGGGTATCCAGGAGTAAACGCGGAGGGGCATCGGTCAGAGACTCTGTTAAGCCTGACAAGGTTATGAGACATTTGGCTTCGGAATCATTAAGGATAAAGCGAATCCGCTCCAGCGGCGTTTCAGGACCCAGCGGGATATAGGCAGCCCCCGCCTTTAGGGTGCCCAAAATCGCGATATAGAGGTTTTCGGATCGTGGAAGAAACACGGCAACCCGGTCTTCGCGACCTATGCCCCGCGCACGTAAGGCGTGCGCCACACGGTTGGCGCGTTCCTCAAGTTCTCCATATGTCAACCGTTGCCCATTGCATTCAACGGCTGTCTGGCCGGGGCATCCGTCCGCCATCGTTTCAAAGAGTTCGTGAAGCAGTTCGTCCCGGATAAGGTCCGGATCTTCTTTGCCCGCGGCCAGGGTTTCTTTCGTAATACAACTCCGTTCCACTTGCTCTTGAACCATAAGATCCTGATTACTCTATTCTTTTTATCTCTGGTCCGGAAAGATATGTTTTCCGATATACCAAGTCAATTGGACTGTTGTTGGTGCAGGAAGCGTTCATGTGGAATGCTCGGTTTCCGAGAAATCTGCAGGAATGCTCAGCCCACTCCTGTCGGCGGAAACCGAGATTGATGGTCTATCCAAGGTTGGAAGATCCCGCTTGACACGGCGAATACCTTACTAAATACTTAAGTAAGAAATACAGAAAAGTAAGGAGAGAGCATTATGGTTGCAACCCTGACATCCAAAGGGCAGATCACGATTCCAAATCAGGTGCGCAAACGCCTCAGGCTAAAGCCCGGAGACCGGATCGAGTTCACGGTGGAAGAAAACGGCATCGCTACCATGAAAGTCCTGGCTCGAAGAACGGACGAGGTTTTCGGCTGCCTCGCGGCGCGCCGCAAGCGGACCGTTGCCTCCGCCGAGGATATGAACCGGCTGCTCGAAGAATCCTTCCGGGGAGGAAAACGGTGAAGGCGCTGGATACGAACCTTCTGGTCCGGTTTCTGGTGGCGGATCACGCGGAACAATCGGCGAGGGTGCGCTCATTGTTCGAGCAGGCCGAAGAGCGGCGCGAAATCCTGTTCGTAACCATCCCCGTTGTTCTAGAAACCCTTTGGGTGCTGAAGGCCGTTTATGAGATTCCGCGCGCCGCCGCACTCCAGGCCTTGGAAAAACTCTCCGCTCTGTCCTTCCTGCGGTTCGAGGCCGAAGACCGGCTGGCACGTTTCTTGACAGCGGCAAAGGGCAGCAAGCTCGATCTGGCCGATCTGCTGATTGGACTCACGGCGAAAGATCATGGCTGCAGTGTTACCCTGACGCTGGACCGCAAATCGGCGCGCGATGAAATGTTCGAACTGCTTTAGGTAGAGCCAACTTGGTCGCACGCAAAGAAGCAAAACGCTGCATCTCGGCTATTCCCCGCTACGGGAGACCAATCTCTGCCATACGTGCAGGCCTTCACCGAGACATTATTGGGTTAAGTCTTTGGAATCGAAAAGCCAAGTGCTTGGTGCTGGCGGCAGGTTGCCGCGATTGGACTGTGACGCCCGCGCAGGAGACAGCGGCATTTTTGAGTCTGCGCGTCGAACGGAATCCCAAGTAGTCCGGCACAAGGCATAGAAGCGGGTTACGACATTCGAACAGTTCAAGAGTTGCTAGGGCACGGCGATGTGAGCACGACGATGATATACACTCACGGACTGAATCGAGGTCCAGCCGCTGTGCGGAGCCCTGCGGACCATCTGATGTCACCGAATCCTCGTAGCATTAGGCCGACAGGAAACAACAGTCTAATTCAACGAGCACAGGAAATGCGAGAGGATGATAAGGGCCTGTGACAAAATAAGTGACGCACTTCGCTGCAGGCCCCCAGGCCCGCTGGCAAGGCGCGAGCGACGAGCATACCGGGTAGTATGTGAGGAGCGAGCAACGCAGTCAGCGGGCCTGC
>Ga0187857_10001605_pt1 | contig 22568 bp, 21 predicted proteins | sample June2016WEW_8_10_FD_132984 | JGI IMG/M metagenome (GOLD analysis project Ga0187857, IMG submission 132984) | Peatland microbial communities from SPRUCE experiment site at the Marcell Experimental Forest, Minnesota, USA - June2016WEW_8_100 | ecosystem: Environmental > Terrestrial > Soil >... | reverse complement strand
CTATACCATGGTGAGCAACCCTGCCGTCTTCGTCGGCCTGAGGCTCCTAGAGGGGTTAGGCTGGGCCATGATCTGGCCTCCTCTGGAGGCCCTCTACAGCGTCAGCGGAACCGATGTCCGAAGGAGCATGAAGACGTTCAACCTAGCCTGGGGAGTGGGTGCCATGGCCGCGCCAGTCTTCGGGAGCCTGCTGGTGGACTGGAGCTCGGTGGTGGGTACCCTATTCTTTTGTGTCGCCGCAATGCTCGCTGCCCTCCTCCTCACATTGAGGATAGAGGGTCGCCCTCCGGTTCACTCCTCCCCCTTAGTGAGGCCGAAGGAGAAACTGGAATTCAAGGCGACGGCGGTGCTTCTTTCATTCAGCTTCGTGTACGGCCTGACCTTGACAACTTTCTCTACGTTCTTCCCAAGGTACGCCGCCAGCCTGAACCTCGAAGTCGCGCTGTGGGGGACGGTGCTCAGCGCCATCTACGCGGGGCGCCTTCTCGCCTTCTTCCTCTCGGAGAGGGTGATGCGCTCTCTGGGGCTGATGGGCACCATGACGACGTTCCTACTGGTGGCCGCGGCTTTTCCACTATATGCGATACTTCCTGGACCCAACCAGTATCTTCTCATCCTCTGCTCTCTGGTGACCGGGATAGGCTTTGGGTCCGTGTATTCGGCCACCCTAGTCAGCATGCTTAGCGGTCCGGCCGAAGGGAGGGGACGATCGGCCGGCCTCTTCGAGTCGTCGCTGGGCCTTGGCTCGTTCGTGGGGCCCGCGCTGGCGGGAGCTGTCGCGTCGTCGGGGCTGTGGCTCACCATGTTGCTTCCTCTCGTGGCGATCGGTGGAGTCCTATCTACGGGGGTAGCGTTTCGGCGGAAGGCTGCCGGCTCCCCAAGGGGTGAACCACTGTAGGTGGCCTGATCCGCAGAACCGAAGCCGCGGCTGATCAGGAAACTCTACGCGGAGCAACTCTTGTGAGCGAGGGAACCCGGTCACGTTCGCCTCGTCAGGATGCCGGCTTTCAAGAGCAGGAAGTCGATGGTGGTGACCTTCTTGGTGGTCGACACGGTGGCCGCGTCCTGGCAATTGGGGGGAGCTGACTTTCACGACGAACGCGAGCCGGAGCTCCTGGGTGGACAGGCTAAACTAGGCAGCGGCAAACGCGGAGTGATCGAGAGTGTATGTTTACATGAGCGCCTTTGCAGTCCAACAGGTCGCCACTCCTTTGATCATAGACCGAGATGTTGATGGCGACGCGAATCTGCGACATCAAATCGTTGGTCACGGTGAGGTGGACGTCGAAACAGCGGCATAAGAGACCCGCTACAGAGAGTTGGGTCAGATTCCCCCGTGGTGGAAGGCAAGAATGCAATGTGAGCCGAAAGCGCATACCCACTTGGGCGGTCTCTGCCGACGGACCGTAGTGCGGACCCCGCACGTGGTCACCATTCGCCGAAAGCTAGGTGCACGGGCTTGCATTCTCGGGCGATGAGCGAGCGACGACAACCTTAAGACATCCTGCTGCGGAGTTCGACCTGTGAAATCCAAGTTTACATACGTAGGCATCAGAGTCAAGGACCTTGACGCGTCCATCGAATTCTACACGAAGCTGTTCGGCATGAAGCTTTCGGGAAGAAGCAAGATCGAAGTCACTCACGGAGAGGTGGCTTCTCTGGTCAGCGAAGAGGGAGGCTTCCCGCTGGAGCTTAACTTCTACCAGAAGGGGAGCCTCTACGATAAGCGATACACGGTCGGGGATGGGCTGGACCATCTCTGCTTCCAAGTCGAGAACGTGGACGAAACCGTTGCCTTAGCGAAGAAGCTGGGGCACCCCTTAGTTAAAGAGATCAGGACCAAGACAGCAAGATGGGCCTACGTAGAAGACCCCAACGGAATATGGATTGAGGTCTTCCAGTGAGCAGCTCCTTGGAACAGACTAGCTGTCCAAGGGGAGAAAGACATAAGAGGTGGATATCTGTTCGGACTGCCGAATAAATTATGCCCACATGTCCCAACTGCGGCGAGCTAGTGTCTTCGCAGGCCACCTTCTGCAGTAGGTGTGGCGCCGCGCTTCAGCCTCAACAGCCTTCTGCCCCGCCCAGCTCTCAGCCCATGACCTACTCTTCTCCGCCGCCCCGTGCTTCTCGAGCGGCCACGCCGAGCAGGTATGCGACTCTTGGAATATTGGCCGCGATCGCGAGCCTCTTTATCTTGCCTGAGATCTTTGGCTCCGCCGCCGTCATCCTAGGGGCGATGGTGTGGAAGAATGAACGAGGGAACAAGGGACTGTACATAATCGTCGCGGGGCTAATCTGCATGGTGATAGGGATAGAAATCACGGCGTCCATTTACCTGGGCGGGTTCATCTAATGGACCCGTTCCTTCGAGCCTGATTCGCACCTGACCCCTGGCCTAAGCTGCTAAACGGTGATTAGCGGAGGCCAGCCCCAGACGGCCTGCGAAGCCTCGACCTGGCAAAGCGAGACAATCCAGAATAGAACCCTCCTATTGACGAGGGATTCCTGACGCACCAGAGCAGAAGGAGGGCTACGACGGCGAGCGACCATGCGACGGCAGGCAACGCGCCGGACGCTGGTGCGCCCGTGATGGCGCCTCCCACTGAAATCGTAGCGCTCCAATTGGAAGGCTGCGACCTGGCCACAGATGCGCCAAGTGCGGCTGCGGAGTCCGGCTCGACAATCGTCTGGTTAGAGACGTCCACAGTCGGGGGCCGCCGGCCCCTAGACCATAGAACAAGGGAGCCCGCAAGCTGGGGGTCGCAAGTCTTATTACATCCTTGCTGCGGAGCGGCGAGATGTAGAGGCAGAAGTCGGATTGGATTTCGCCGTCGAGACGATGGGGCTGTCGAAAGGCTATGGGAAGGCGACGGCCCTCAACGGCCTCAACCTCAAAGTGAAGATGGGAGAGATACGCGTCATCCTGGGGCCCAACGGCTCGGGGAAGACCACGCTCCTCCACCTCATTTCGACCGTGCTCAAGCCCAGCGGGGGGACGGCGAAGGTCATGGGTTACGACATCGTCAAGGAGCCTCTGAAGGTGAGGGAAGTGGTGGGAATCTCCTTCCAGGAGCCCAGGGGCTTCTGGAGGCACAAGCCGAGGGGCATCCTGTCGTTCCACGCCTCCATTTATGGGTTCGAAGGGGAGAAGAGGAGAGAGGTCGTCGACAGGGCCCTCCACGAGTTCGACCTGTGGGAGTCCCGCGACAAGAGGTTCATGGAGCTTTCAGGGGGGCAGGGGAAGCGGCTAGAAGTGGCGAAGCAGTTCATCCAGAAGCCCCAGGTGGCCATCTTCGACGAGCCCACCTCCATGGTGGACCTGGCGGGGAAGCGGATGATCTGGGACAAGATCCGGGAGATGAGGGAGGGAGGCTCGACCGTCGTGGTGGCCACGAACGAAGTGAGAGAGGCCGAGTACCTCGCGGACAGGATCACCATAATGAGCAAGGGGAGGGAGGTGGTCACCGACAACCTCAGGACCCTCAAGGACAGCGTCAGGGGCGCTGACATAGTGGACATCGAATTCATGGCCCCCGTCGGCGGGCTGGACGTAGCCGCCATCGAGAAGGTCGAAGGAACGGCCAAGGTGCTGCAGGAGTCCGACAACCGCCTCAGGGTTTACGTCACGAGGTCGGAGGACTGGCTCCCGCTGATGATGAGCAGCGCCTCTTCGCGCTCGCTGAAGGTTACATCGGTCAGGGTCACGGAGCCTTCCCTGGACGATATCTTTCTGCACTACGCGGGAGGGACACTCCAAGATGACGGCTCCTCCTAGGATCTTCTCGCTTTTGCTGTTCGACTTGGCGGAGGCCTTCGATTCCATCCCCTGGGTGCTCTACTACTGGTTCTTCTTCGCGTTCGAGTTCTTCGTGTACGGGCGCCTGATTTCGGCCCTTGTTGTGAAGCCCGACAATTATATCTTCTACTATGGCACGGGGCTGCTGGTCCTCATACTCTTCAACACGGCGTCCTGGGTCGGCAGGGGCTTCGTCGAAAGCGCCCATGAAGGGAGGCTCAAGTACTTGCTCTCCCTCCCTATGGCCCGTAACGACCTCTTCTTCGAGCAGATAATGCTGGGCGTGGTGGTCAACACTGTAAGGCTGACGCCGCCTCTAGCCATCATAATGTGGCTGAGCGGGGTTATGACCCCCACTGTCCTGCTGTCGACGCTCGCTATCATAACGCTGCTGAGTATAGCGGTCATCGGCCTGATGGTGGCCCTGTCGTTCGTGGCCTTCCGGTCCTTCGACATATACAGCGCGGTGGTGGCGGGGCTCAGCGCCCTCCTCATACGGTTCAGCACCATGTACTACCCATTGGCCTACATGCCCACCGCTTACGCCGACGTGTCGCTGGGCAACCCCATGACGTACGGGACGGACCTCCTGAGGAGAATGCTGGGCTTCTCCCCCTCCCTCCTCCTCGATCCCTACTTGGCGGCGGTGGTAGTCTTGGCTCTGGTCATAGGGGCCCTGTTCGCTGGCATGTTCACGATTTCTCACGCCGTCGAGGGAGTGAAGTCGTCTTGAGCCAGCGTAGCAGGATACTCAGGATCGTCAGAGTAGACGTCTCGTATTTCTTCAGGACGAAATGGCTCATCGCCACGCTGATCGGGTTGAACCTCTCGGATATGCTGGTCCTCGGCCTGGTTTACAACGGCATGATGAGCTTCAACTACTTCGCGTTTTTCGTGCCAGGCGTCGTCATCGCGGGGATGTTCGCCGCCGCGTTGGATGTCGGGAGGAGGGTCTATCTGGGGCTCACTGAAGGCGTGATTCAGTACTACCTCAGCCTGCCGGTGAGCACAGACGGCCTGGTATGGGCACACATCATCTCCGGGGGCCTCGGAGGGACCATCTACTCGGGCATCCTGCTGGCCGTCGCCCTAGCCATACTTCCTCACGCTTCATGGCTGGCCGCCCTGGCGATGCTGCCGATGATGTTCATGCTTTCGATGGGACTTTCCGGGATAGCCGCTGTGCTTAACCTATTCTCCAAGAGGGGCGAGAGGTACTGGGTCTTCGCCGATGGCCTCCAAGTGGCCTTCCTGGGGATGAGCACCATATCCTACCCCATCTCCGTCATACAGAGCGTCTTTCCGGGGTTCCTGACCACGCTCATCGAATACAATCCACTGAGCCAGGGGGTCGGCGCTCTCAGGTCATGGGTCTTCGGGGGCCAGCCGGTGGCCCTGGGGGCGCTGGGCTCGCTCATCCTGACGTCGTTGGTGCTGTTGGCTATGGGGGCGGTTTCATACCGTCACGTATTCTACGAAGTGAGAGAGGTGGGGAAGATCTGAGCCCGGGCCCGAAGGGGATTGGCTGATGCCAGCGAAAGACATTTAAAACCAGCTTAGTAATGTCACGAGGACACAAAATGTCAGCCCCAAACACCGTACTAATCGGGAAGAAACCTGCGATGAACTACGTGCTAGCATGCCTGACCCTCTTCCAGAACGGAGTGAACGAGGTACACATCAAGGCAAGAGGAAGAGCCATCAGCACGGCTGTTGACGTGGCAGAAATAACGAGGAAGCGTTTCGCCACCGAAGCCAAGGTGAAGGAGATAAACATCGAGACGGAGCAGCTCAAGAACACGGAAACTGGGACAATGAGCAACGTCTCTAGCATCGAAATCATCCTGGCTATGTAGAGAGGTCCGAGGAAGGCATTTGAGCCCCGGCCCAGCGAAAGCCAGACAGCCGATACTGGGGAGGGCTTGCCGTGGTTCGCCCGTAGCTCGGGTCTTTGCGACCCAAGCCCGGTAGCTGAGCCCCGCTCATGGCGAAGGCTTCCGTCAGGAAAACGACGACCCTAGACTTCTCGATCCTGCTCCCCGGCCATGGACCGCCCTTTAATGGAGATGCCTCCGCCATCCCGGAGGACTTCGCCGCCGGATTCAGGTGACCGAGGAACCGGCCGCAGGACCGAAACGATGAATTATCTCCCCGTGACAGCATGAGGCATCGATCTCGAAAAGGGATGTAACCTGGTTTGAAGGCATTCAGCAGGGAACTGTCGTTGGAAACCCATGACAAGAGGGAGCTGGTCGACCTGACGGCCGGCGTCGCCGAGGCGGTCAAGGAGAGCGGAGTGAAAGGTGGGATCTGCGTGGTCTACTCCATGCATACGACGGGAGCGATAATCATCAACGAAAACGAAGAGGGCCTACTCCGAGACGTCTTGGTGAAGGTGGCGGAGGATTTCCCACGCAGGGGGACTTGGCTCCACAACCTCGTTGACGACAACGCCCAGTCGCACCTTGCAGGGGCCTATCTCGGGCCTTCGGTCACGGTCCCGGTGGAAGGGGGCTCGCTTACTCTTGGCGAATTCCAGAGCGTCTTCTTTCTCGAGCTGGATGGGCCAAGGCCCGAGAGGAAGGTCATCGTGGAGATCGTTGGCGAGTGATTAGCTCACGACCTTCCTGAAGAGGTAGAATGTGGTCCACCAGGGTCAGGACCGCTATGAGGCGATCACCGCATAGGCCTGGATTATCGTCCCCCAGTCGTAGCCATTCAACATGAGCACCCGCACGGCGTTCACCGTATAACTGATGGGGTTGAAGTCGAAGACGGTCTGGATCGGGCTGGACATGAATGAAGCGGGCGTCAGGGCCGTGCTCATGAAGAGGAGGGGGGAGAGGCAGGTGGGCCCCGATTCCCAAGACAGTTTCTCCGTTGTTTGTCCGCAGCTCGATGATCAAGGAGATGCCGGACCACGCCAAGCCAAAGAAGGCTATCGAAAGGAGGATGATAACGACCCGCGAAAGCCCCTGTTGCCATCGTGGCGCCCAGGAGGATCGACAAGGCCAGTATGATCACCGACCGGCTCCCCAACAATGTCTTTAAGGCGGCACGGACGGCGTGCTGATAGTTATTGATCGTTGAAGTAGAAGGTCTCAGGAAGGAATTCGGGAACCTTGTGGCGGTGGACGGCGTGAGCTTCTCCATCGGAGAAGGTGAGGTCTTCGGCCTTCTTGGGCCGAACGGTGCCGGGAAGACGACGACGCTTCACATGCTGGCCACACTGTTGAAGCCCAGCGGGGGCACGGCAAGGATCAACGGCTTCGACGTCCTGAAGCAACCCGCCAAGGTCCGGAAGAGCATCGGCATGGTCTTCCAAGAGCCCAGCTCTGACGATCTCCTGACCGGATATGAGAACCTGAAGCTCCACGCCCTCCTCTATGGAGTGCCGGCGAACGTTCGCAAGAAGCGCATCGAGGAGGTCCTCAACCTCGTGGGTCTGTGGGACCGGAGGGGCGACCTCGTCAAGCACTACTCCGGCGGCATGAGGAGACGCCTCGAAATCGCCAGAGGCCTTCTCCACAGCCCCAAGGTCCTCTTCCTAGACGAGCCCACCCTCGGCTTGGACGTCCAGACGAGAACCGCGGTATGGGACTACATCAAGAAGCTGAAGGCCGAGTATAATATGACCCTGTTCATGACCACCCACTACCTCGAAGAGGCCGACGCCATGTGCGACCGGATCGCCATCATCGACCAAGGGAAGATCCTGAAGATGGGTACGCCAAAGGAGCTGAAGGACAGCCTCGGCGGCGACGTCATCGAGATAGCCGTAAAAGAGGACTCTGAGGACTTGTCCTCCATCCTCTCCAAGGTCAGCTTGGTCAAGGAAGTCAAGAAGGAGGACCACACCTATCGCATCATGGCCGAGCTCGGAGAGGAGGCCGCTCCCGAAATCATTGAAGCCGTCAGAGACAAGGGTCTACATATCTCAAGGATTTCGGTCACGAAGCCCACGCTGGACGAAGTTTACCTGGCAATAACAGGCCGCCGCATACGCGACGAGCAGGCCAACTGGGAGGACACGATGAGCACGCGCATGACCATGTCGAGGGCGAGGAGGTAGAGGTGACAGACATGAGCAACCTTCCTGCGAAGGAACCATCTGACACTAAGCTCAACACGAGCCCGCTCCACGGGGTCTGGGCGATGACGAACAGGGAGCTGAAGAAATGGTACAAGGCGCCTTTCGTCCTCGGCATGTCGCTCGTCCAGCCCTTCATCTGGATGGGACTTTTCGGGAAGGCAATGAATATCAGCGCCATCTTCACGGGCAGCTCCTTCAATATACCCGGCCTCAATATCCCGCAGTCGGTGCTGAACACCCTGGCCAAGACCATGATGCAGACCACCTTCGGCACGTCGGACTACTTCTCCTACCTAGCCGTCGGGATGCTCTCCTTCATAACGCTCTTCACGGCAATGTTCACGGGTATGTCCATCGTCTGGGACAGGAGATTCGGGATCCTGAACAAGTTCCTCAGCACCCCGATTTCGCGCAACGTCATACCAGTGAGCAAGGTGCTGAACTCCGCGATCAGGGGGATCATCCAAGCGGCGATCGTGCTGATGATCGCAGTGCTCCTGGGGATGAACGTCTCCAAACTCTCCGTGCTGGGGATAGCGGGGACTTTCGTTGCCCTAGCTCTGATGCTGATCGGCTTCGGTTCCCTTTTCGTCACCCTAGCGCTTAGGGCAACAAGTTGGGAGACCCAGATGGCGCTGATGAACCTACTGAACCTCCCGCTACTCTTCGCCAGTAACGCCATGTTCCCGGTCTCATTCATGCCCAGCTGGCTACAGCCGGTGGTCAGGATCAACCCTGTGAGCTACGCCGCCGACATCAGCAGGCAGCTACTTCTCGGGTCTGCCGCCACTCTGTACTCGGTACCTCTGGAGTTCCTGTATCTGGGTGGCTTCGCCATCCTCATGGCCATCATCGGTCAGGTCTTGGCCCGCAGGCTGCTGTCGAGGTAGGGAGTCGGCGCGGCGGCGGCCGCACAAGGCTGGGTCCAGGGGGCAGGCAGCGGCCCCCGAGGCCTCCCGTTACTCTGCGCGTTTTTTGTATCCAAAGCGCCCAGCCGCAGGTATGCCTGTTCAACCTAGTGATGGCCGACAGGTGTGCTTGAACGTGAAGGAGGATGCACGTGATAGGAGTTCGTCCTCGTCACGCTAACCCTAAATACCGTCATCGCCCATTCTGACCGCAACGCACCTGAGCAAGACATGAGATTCCTCTTCGGCGTGTGCTCTTGGGGCTTGGGGCACGCCACTCGCACCCTTCCCATAATTCGGAAGACCATCGAAGAGGGCAACGAAGTGATCGTCGTCTCGAGCGGGAGGGCCCTGAACATGTTGAAGCAGGAGCTAGGTTCAGGCCCCATCTTCGCCCTCCTGGACGACTACCAACCTCCCCCAACGCTCAATCCGAGCCTGCTGGTCCTGGAAGCTCTCCTCAACTTCCCCGTCTATGTCACGGATATGTTCCGAGAGCATGATTTCGTGAGGAGGCTCATAGCTCGGTCAAAGGTGGACGTGATATTCTCTGACAACCGCTTCGGCTTCTATTCCCGGGACGTCCCCAGCTACTTCATGAGCCATCAGCTTAGGATACTCAACCCCCTTAGGTCGAGGGTCCTCGAAGATGGGACTGAAATCTACAACAAGTACTTCCTGAACCGCTGCGCTGGCGTGCTGGTCCCTGACTTCGCGGAGGACGGCCTAGCGGGGAGGCTCGCCCATGACCTTTCCATCATCGATGAGAAACATCTCAGCTACATCGGCGTTCTCTCGGAGTTCAGCTACCGCCCCATGGCGCAGGACGTGGACGTGTTCGTCTCCATTTCCGGTCCCGAGCCCCAGAGGAGCGCCTTCGAAGGGCTGGTCAGGAGGGAGTTGAAGGGTTACGAAGGAAGGGTGATCATCTCGCTGGGGAAGCCCGAGGACAAAGGCGACCGCAGCACAGACTTCTTGGGGTACGTGGGGAGAACGGAGAGAGAGGAGCTCCTTAACAGGTCCAAGATTGTAGTCGCTCGATCCGGCTACTCGACCCTCATGGACCTCTGCGTGCTGCGAAAGAAGGGCTTCCTGGTGCCTACGCCGGGCCAGTTGGAGCAGGAGTACCTCGCCGGATACCACATGAAAAATAGGAGCTTCTATTGCGTCGAGGAAAAGGACTTGGACCTGCAGCGTCAGCTCGAGGAGGCCATGTCTTACAGGGTCCCGGAGCTGAAGTACTCCACCGAGCGGGCCGTGGAGAGGGCCTTCGACGTCATCACAGAGACGGCGAGGCCCGCCTGACCTGCGGCCTCTACAGCATGTCGGCAAAGTAAGGCTTTAGGGCGGAGATGCCGCTCCGGATCGAAAGGAAGGAGTCCGTCGCGAAATACTGGTACCAATGGCAGTTTACGTCGCAGGCCTTCATCTTCTCCCTGCATTCTCTCGCTTTCTCAGTGCCTATGAAGCCCATGAGGGGCTCCTCAGAGGCGTCGATGCTCTTCTCCATCAGCGTCCGGCAAGGATAGTAGAGCCGCGCGTCGGAGTCGATGATGACTGAAGCCGCGTTGCAGCCGTGCGGCGCATCAAGGGTCCTAAGGTACTTGTCAGTGGTGATGATGGTACTGGGATACCTCTGTTTCAGCCTGAACACTTCGTTCCTGAACGCCCTAGTGTCGGGTAAGAAGTCGTCCGTCCCGGGGAGGTGGCAGGCCGGCATCACCACCGCCTTCGCCCCCGCATCGTAGCACTCCTTGATCTTCGACTCCAAGTCCGGGAGGTGCTCCCGGGTCACGACTATTTGCACGCACACTATGGGACCCCAGGACGCGAACTCTGGGAGGCGTTCGTAGAGGTCGAGGTTTTTATGGCCTTCGTCGATGCTGACATGCAGAAAGTCAATGAGCTTGGCATATTCCTTCATGGGCCTCCTGTCGAACAACTTCCCACTCGTCGTGAAGAGGAGGTAGAGCGGCTTCGTCCTCGCGTGCTCCAGGATCTCTCCGATATCGCTCCGCAGGAGAGGTTCGCCACCTTCGATGCTGAGGAGCACGACGCTCGACTTCGCCACGTTATCGATCACCCTGAGGACCTTCTCCGTGGGCATGTCGGGCGCCGGCGATCTCCAGACGTTGCAGAACTCGCACCTCGAGTCACATCGCTGCAGTACCTTGAAGGAGCAATAGAAGGGGTAGCGGAAGTCCTTCGCCTCGTAATCGGCGTAGGCGTACTTCATCGTCGCTAGGTACTTGCTCGCGGGCAGGAGCCTGACGCGCGGCATGCAAGCTCTGAAAGACTATTCGTCTAAAAAGAGTTGCGCTTCAAAAGAGAGCCGTAGATGGAGACGAGCCTCCTCGCCACCTTGCCCATTTCGTGTGCCTCCAGCGCCGCCCTTCCTTCACGGGACAGGCTTGCGGCGAGCGCATCGTCCGACTGCAGCCGGCTCAGGGCAGCTGCGAAATCGACCGCGGTGCCGCCGAGGAGCGCGCTCTCGCCGTCCTGCAGGAGCCCCTCGTAGACTGGAAGGGCGCGGGCCACCACCGGCCTCCCTACGGCCATGGCCTCCAAGAGGGCGACCCCCTGGTTCTCCGCGAATGAGGGTGTGAAGAAGAAATCGCAGCCGCAGTGCGCGTCGACTATATCGTCGACATCCTTCAGGAAGCGGACGTTGTCGGGGCACCGCCTGATGGCGTTGCTCACTATGATAGGATGATAGAGTCTGGAGCGCCGGCCGACCCAGACGAATTCGAGGCCCGGCAGCGCCCTTGCCACGTCGGGCAGGACCTCGATCCCTTTCTTGACGCAGAGCACGCCGACGATGTATGCCACCTTCCTGTCGGCCGGCAGCCGGTACTTCTCCCTGAACCTCCGCCGTCGGTCCTCCTTGAAGCTGAACCTCTTCAAGTCGATTCCGTTGCTGAGCACTTCGACCGGAGCCCTGAGGCCCCTAGCCCGCAAGCGGCTCTTCGTCCAAGCGCTGGGCGCCAATACCAGGTCTCCCATATTGTAGAAGGCGGTGAGGTATCTACCTACGGCGCCCGACAGCGTGGTGCTCCCGGTCCAAGTCCCTTCGGTGTCCTCGGCAGTCGTGTGAGCATGGATCACCACGGGTATGCCCCTCTTCTTGGCCCTCCTGACTTCGAAGGCGTTCCCCGGCGGTATAGGGGTATGGACGTGGAGGAGGTCGTATCTCTGGTCCGCCGGGTCGTCGGTCACTTCGACGCCCTCCTGCACCAGGGCATCCTTCAGCCTATTGGCCGACACGACGTTGCCCATCATGAGGCCGATGGGGGTCACGAGGAACTTGACTCTCAACCTTCAGATCATCCCTGCAGACGATTCAGCAGGAGTACATTCTCTTGTGCGGGCCATGGTTATAATCGTTCCAAGCAAAAAGCTGCTGGCTCGGACGCTCGCTGGCTGTGTGGAGCTTCAAGAGGAGGTCATGAGATACCTAAGCGTCAGGAAAGACTTGACAGAGTACATAAGAGATGGTCTCAAGCTGGCGCAAACCCAACTGGATCAGGTAGAGTCCGACATCAAGAGAGTGCAGGCACGTTTTCCGGCCTAGTTTGGCCAAGCAAATCGATAGTCTATGGCTGGATCCCCGGAAGGTGAACGAGGGAATGCATATGAGGGGCATCAGCCGGTCGAATAGACATACGTGCACAGTCCTTCGGGATAGTTCTAGGGGCTGGACACATCCCGACTGAGTGTGTACCTAGCCCGAAACCAGTCCGAACATGCCGGCAAATGCGGGGAAAAGGGGACAAAACCGCCAAAAGCGGACGGAAGAACGAGGCCTAAGGGACCCCTAAGGAGGTCTAAAAGAGTCGAATCTAGTCGAAACGCTAAAAGTCGAAGAAAAACGAAGAAAAGCAAGCAAAAGACGACGTCGCAAGCGCTTACAAATGGTTACTTTTGACCCTCTAATCCTTGCTTTTGACCCTCAAATCCTTGCTTTTGACCCTCAAATCCTTGCTTCTAGCCCTAAAATGGTCGAGGAGAGTAAAAGCAACCAAAAGCAACCGGAAAAGGGGGACGCCCAACAGAAGCAATCATCGGCTAGTGACATGCTCGAACATGATGGAATATACCCGCATCTGCGGGAATCTGCTGGCAATCTGGGCCAATCTGAACCCAACAGGAACCTGAATCTAGGCGAAGATTTGCGAATCCTCAAATAGTCGATTCCAGCCTTGAACTAGACATGGGAATCACAAAAGAGCAAAAAGGAAAAAGGGCGAAGAAGAAAGAAGCCATAAGGAGGAGGAAGAAGGCGTCGTCGATGTTCACAAAACGGTAGAGTTTTGCCTTAGAATAGTCGATTCCGGCCTTAGATCAAGATGACAGAAGGAGCACGCCACTAGGGGGAAGGGGAAATCAAGCAGGAATTGCGGCGACAATCGGGAAAGAACCGGAAATAACCAGCACAAACGGCTTTGGGCCCATGTTCGCAGGTCCAAGCCTACATCTAAAGTCCGAATATGAATTTCGACGCCGGCGCACGCGAACCAGAGCTCAGACTCGAGCTGGGCTGGAGAGCGCGCCCCATACTTGCATTCGTGCTCCTGGCATGGCCTCCGCTAAGCGAGAGAAGATGACTCATCTCGACTCTGGCTACATCGCCAATGTTATTTCGATGCTGCTGACGTTGCTCATCGCGCCGGTTTCCGCGTCCTTCAGCTGTTCCGTGTCGATCTTGATGTCCTTGACCTTCGCGTTGGTGGCAAAGCGTTTCCTCACTATCTCGGCCGTATCGACAGCCGTGCTGATGGACCTCCCTCTAGCCTTGATGAGCACTTCGTTGGACCCGCTCTCGAAGTGGATAAGGCACGCCTGTACGTAGGCCATTACCGGTTTCTTTCCGATGAATACGGTGTTAGGGGTTGACATTACTGTTACTTGTGGCCACGGCGGCATGGGTCTTAAACGTGTCCCAGCAGCCGGCCTTGGACTCTCTTGGGCCTTCTCTAGCCCTTTCGGGTTCCTCTGACTAAGCGAGAATCATCAGTTCGAATGCGACTTTGACTGCTTGGCGTCTGAACCGGGCCTGCCCTGGCAAATGGCCTTCGATAACAGTCTGACCTGCTCTTTATCTCATCGACTCTGCTCAAAATCCGAGTAGTTTCTTACCACTTCTTCTTTCCAAAGGAATCTGTAAGGAGCCTCACCTGCGCTTTGATCTCGTCAACCTCTTTTCTCAAAGCTATGTTCTCCTTCTCTAGCTCTTCCAGCTTCAGGAGAGAGGGTCCTTTGACCTGCTCAAGGATCGTCAGTCCAGGGACGGCTCTAAGGTAGTCCTGCATGATCTCCTGACTCGTCGGCCGATAGTAGTTGTCCGCCAGCCCTACGCTGTGCCCCATGAGCATCTCCACATGCAGGGACTTCATCTGTTTCTCGCATGCGCTCTTGAAGAACTTCCTGAAACCATGGTCCACCTGGAACTCGTGCCTTCTCTTCCCTTCTGGAAGTGCCTTACGAATTCCGGTCCCTTTCAGCGCATCCTCCATCATCCTCTTGATCCCCAGGCTCTTCAGGCGTTTCGGGATGTGAGGCTCCCCTTTGGCAAGCTTGTCCGGCTTGAAGAGGTCCCTAATCAGGGGAGAGTCGTTGCCAACCTTCTCCCCGCTGCTCTTCCGGAAGGCGATGTATTCGTCAAGGACTTGATAACACTCGGGAGTTATGAAGCTGAAATACTCGTCGGGGGTGCCGGCATAGACCTTGATTATCCCAGCAACCAGCTGCCCCTTCTCTTCGATCTTCTCGATGTGCCCCCAGTTCAGATAGTCGAAGGCTCCAACCCTAATCCCTGAAGAGAGCATCACAAGCACCGCTGGCTTGATTCGCCTGTCGGGATAGGATAGGATCTGCTTGATCTCCTCGACTGTCGGGATCCTGTCCTGGCCGTAGCTCCTTCCGTGGGGGATCCTCCTCCCTATCTTCTTCCAGTTTAGACTTATGTCGTTCATCTCGCAGAAGAGCTTGATTGGCTTGAAGTAGTTGGGGACCGTCGCCTCCGAAATCTCCTTCCTCTCTGCCCGCTCCTTCTGAAGTCGCATATATTCGTTGATGACGAAGGTAGCCCACTGATTGTCCACCTTCGCCTTCCTGGCAAAGCTGGAGGCTCTCTTGTTGAAGGTCGAGCCTTCAACCCTAATGTGCCTGAGGAAGAGGTCCAGCCTCCGTTCGTATTTCTCCTTCGTGACCGGCGACTTAATCGCGTCATAGAACTCTGTCAAACGGTCCGTCTGTTCTGGGTACACACCCTTAGTAGATAAGGAATCCTATTTAAGAACTCAAATAGTGGCGGGCCCGGTGGGATTCGAACCCACGACACCCGCCTTAGAGGGGCGGCGCTCTAATCCAAGCTGAGCCACGGGTCCTGCGATTAAGGGGAGTTTCCAATGACGTAAAAAGCATTTCGACCTCACAGAGGTTCGGAGAAGACCCCCGCGTACGTTTATGAATGGACGACACGTATCAGCCGGCGCCATGACCAAACTCTTTGGCACGAACGGCATCCGCGGCATCCCGGATAAGGACCTCTCTGACGAATTGGTCACTAAGGTGGGGAGGGCTGTGGGCCAGAAGCTGGGGAAAGACATCGTGATCGGGTGTGATGGACGCGTCAGCAGCCCGAGGCTCTCCAAAGTCATCGCTGACGCCATCAACTCTGAAGGCTCCAACGTATACTTCGTGGGGCTAGCCCCCACCCCCGCCATTCAGTTGTTTACGGGAAGCGGAAAGTTCACGGGAGGTGTTGTGATCACTGCGTCCCATAATCCCCCAGAGTTCAACGGGATCAAAGTGATGGGTCCCAACGGGGTCGAGATACCTCGTGGCACCGAATCGGAGATCGAAGGGCTCGTCGATTCGATGAAGGCCGGTAAGGGGAGCGGAGGCGGCACGTTCTACGAGAGGCCGGGAGTAGTGGAGATGTACGTGCGGAGCATCCTTCGGAAGGTCGATGTTGCAGCCATCAGGAAGAAGGCCTTCACCATAGCAGTGGACGCGGGAAACGGAGCTCAAAGCGTCTCAGCCCCGAGCCTGTACGAGAGTCTGGGGTGCAGGATAATTCCGATCTTCTGCCAGGTCGACGGCCTTTTCCCCGGGAGGGGTTCTGAGCCAGTGGCGGAGAAACTCACCGTCCTGACGGAGACCGTTAGGAAAGAGAAGGCTGACCTGGGAGTCGCATTCGACGGGGACGGAGACCGAGTGGTCTTCTGCGACGAGAAGGGAACGCTCTACACGGGAGACAGGTCTGGAGCGCTTCTTCTCGAGTACATCCTTTCGAAGAAAGGAGGCCAGAAGGTGGTGACAACGGTGGCTACATCTAACATCGTTGACTACGTGGTGTCCAAGCACGAATCCAAGCTTTTCAAAATCAGGGTCGGAAGCGTCGATGTCACCGAGAAGATGCTAGAAGAGAAGGCCGTGGCCGGTCTCGAGGAGAACGGGGGGTTCTTCTACCTCCCGCATCAGCCCGTCAGGGATGGAGGGATGACATCCTCTCTTATGCTGGATGCCCTGGCTCACTGGAACGTTCCGTTCTCCGTAGCAATGAAAAGGCTCCCCCGGTATTACCAGCGGAAGGGCAAGCTGGCGTGCCCTAATCCACTTAAAGGAGGGGTCCTGGAGATGGTAAAGGCGCAGGCGAAGGGGGAGCTGGACCTGACTGACGGAGTGCGCATCAACTTCAAGGACGGGTCGTGGGTGATCGTCCGACCCAGCGGAACCGAACCTCTCATCCGGGTCTTCTCTGAGTCGACCGATGAAAAGCGCGGAGAGGAGCTCTTCACAACATACTTTGCGTTAACCGAAGAAAGCACAAAAAAACTGCAAAAAAGCGCGATCTAACTTAGTCCCAAGTCGGGGAACTTAGCCTGCGGAACGCCCAGCTCGCTCTGTAGGGTCCTTATCCTTCCCGCGTATTCCTTCATCTTCTCCTTGTCGTTCTGTACCTTAGCGATCTTGTAGGCCTTCCAGGCCTTCTTCAGGGCTCCCCAAGTTTGTCCTTTCGTGTACGGCATGTGATATCCCTCGAGACAACCTTGTCTCATGTCTCAAATAAAAGCGTTTCGTGTTTCACAGATAAGAGAGCTTGTGAAATGCGTCGCCCACCGACAAAACTGTAACGGAGGTGGCTCCTTTGATGGAACCCGTTAACGAAGCGCTCATCGGAAGTGGACCCAGCCCTCGGCGGCGACCTCTACGGCTCTAAATCGTTTTCGGGGAGCGTACAGTACCCGGGCCCTCCCTCTGTTGACACGCCCGAACGGATACAGCTTGGCATCGGTTTGGGCGGCCAGCGAAAGGGCCCTGGAGAGCTTCGCCTCGGGGACTGCCAGGATCGCCTCATACTCCTCCCCTCCGTGTAGGACCAGCCCCACCGGGTCCAAGCCGACCGACGAGCAGACTTTGGCAAATGACCGCCTGGCGGGCAGACTGGTCATGACCAACTCCCGGCCGCTCTGCTTCGACATCTCGTTCAGGGTCATGGCCAGGCCGTCGCTGGAGTCCATGGAGCCATTGACGAGCCCGGCATCGATAAGCAACTTGCACAAATCCTTCTTCGGCGAAGGCTCATATACGCTCTTCAGCGAGGCAGCGGCCAGCGATTTGGGGAGGGGGTCACCCTTCAAAAGGTGGCCGAGACCCAGGCCCGTCAGGCCGAAGGGGCCGGTGGAAACCAGCACATCGCCAGGCCTAGCGCCACCCCTTCGTACCATCCTCCTGGCGAAGCCGGCGATGGACACGTCGATGGCCAGGTCCTCCGCCTCGTTGACGTCGCCGCCGAGGATGGGGACTTCATACTCTACGCTGGCGTCCTTCAGGCCGAGACACATCGACCGGACGTTCTCTCTCGTAGCGAGACTGCGAGGGATGCCGAGGGAGACCATGAAGCCCCACAGAGAAGCCCCCTTGCACAGCATGTCAGAGACGGAGGCCACGACGGCCTTCCGCGCGGCCTGTCGGAGGGTCATCCCTGGTGGGAGGTCAGTGCTCTTTACGAACATGTCGGTCTTCAAGGTGACATAGCCGTTTCCCCTCCTGATGAAGGACACATCGTCAGTAAGATCCGGATTCTGGAAGGAGAAGGTCCTCCGGATCAGGTCGATTATCTCTAGCTCGTTCAGCCCGATCCACCCCCCGTGCTCAGCGCCCTGGAAAGCAGGGCCTTGGCTTCTTCGATGGCCTCCAGGAGCTCGGCGGCGTCCTTGGCCTCCACGGAGATCCTCACGACGTCCTCCGTCCTCGAGGGCCGAAAGAGCATCCAGCCGTGGCTCCCTTGAACCCTCACTCCGTCCAGGGTAATGGCATCTGGGTGCTCCTTACAAATCAAGTCCAGGGCCCTTCTGAAGGAGGGCCTGTCGGCCGTCATCTTGAGCCTCCCCAAGGAATAGGAGGGAATGTCGGCCAGGATGTCCTTCAACGGCCTGCGCCTAAGAGACTTCACTAGCAGCGAAGCGGCCAGCAGGCCGTCCCTGCAGTAGCTGAAATCCGGGAAGATTACGCCCCCGCTGCTACCCTCGCCGCCCAAGGCGCACTTAGTCTCCAGCATCGTCTTCACGACGTTGGATTCCCCGACGGGGGCCAAGATGACCTTCGCTCCCTTGCTGCGGACTAGATCTGCTACGGCCGAGGAGGTGTCGACGCTGACGGCGACCGACTGGTTCTCATTCACCACTTCCAGGGCCATGAGCGCGAAGATGGTGTCCGGAGGTAGCTTGTTCCCTGCCGCGTCGACGACGACCAACCGGTCCCCATCGCCGTCAAAAGCGAAGCCGGCATCGCATCCATGGCGGACCACCTCATGCGACAGCTCGACGAGCGGGTCCTCCGTGGGATCCACTAACCGGTTGAAAGCGCCAGCCCTCATGTTGATCGCGTGGACTTCGGCGCCCATCATTTCGAAGAGCTGGGTGACGGACTTGGTGGCGCTCCCTCCCCCAAGGTCGAGACCGACCTTGATGCCCGCGCCGGCATCCGTCCCGACCCTTCGCAGGATGTTGTCATAATATGGAGAGGATCCCGGAACCACCCTGCCCGCCGAGAATGTGGAGCGGGACCCCCTGATGGAGATAAGCTCCTCTTCGTATATCCCTCTCCCGGCCTTCGTGATGAACTTGAGGCCGTTCCATTCGGGGGGGTTGTGAGATGCCGTAACCATCACCCCCCCGTCCACGCCGGAGACCCTGACGTAGCGGAAGATCTCAGGGGTGGTGACCAAGCCGAGCCTGTGCACGACGCATCCCGCACCGGCGAGGGAATCGACGACGGCCTTCAACAACGCCTCGGAGGAGGGACGCGTGTCGCATCCTGCGGCTATCTCCCCTTCGGCAGCGAACGCCGCAAACTTCGAAGCCCAGCTCTTGGCGTAGGCAAGAGAGAGGTCCTCACCGTAGATTCCGCGCAGCCCAGAGATCGACTCGATGACCAAGCAGCTCTTCTTCGTGTCTGCTGCGAGCCGATGCCTTTTAATGTTAAGGTCGAAGACGAACCTGACGGAGCGGGCGAGGACTGCCCACTGCCACTTCTCTTCCGAAACGGCACCCTAACCCGGGCGCCCTGGGCACAAACAGTTATTATCCTGACAAAGGGATGCTCAATCGAGCCCCAGTAGCTTAGCGGTGGAGCAATCCAACTGACGGAGCTCAGTCGCCTCGTAACGGGATCGCGAAATCCGAGTTGTCGGACAGGCGACCCTGACGGGAGAGCGATAGGTCGGGGGTCCAAAAGAGCGACGCGCTGGAATTCCCCCCTGGGGCTTGTGAACTCCACTAGAGTTCCCGCTGCCGGTGTTTCCGTTTCTGTCGAGGGTCATTCTAAAGCATACTCCGCACTCCGAATATGTAAACGGTTACTGGTTCCGATGAGAACCATAAACACATCCGCTTAATCTTATCCCGAGCACGTCGAAGCTACCATGCCTGCAGGCCCCCAAGCGCGATGAGAGGCCGAGGCAGCGAAGAGGGTGGAGTGCCTCGACTAGACCTTCCAAGACAGGGTCGAAAGCTTCACCGACTACTTCCGCTGATGGAAGGAAGGGTGCGACAGACGCCACGTCTGCGCCTGGATCAGGATGTTCTCCTTCTACTACACCTCGTCAGGGAGCACTCGGCCCTGAATCCCCTCCGTCGCCATCCCCCTCTCAGCTGCAGTCCGAAGCGGACAGGTTCGTCTCCTTAGTCATGGAGGCGATCCAATAGGCGTTAAGTTGACAGCTCCCCCCGCCTGGGCGAAACTTATTATGAGGACGCCTCTCCCTCCATGAGGAATGAAAGGCGCGACTCCCGCACTGGACGTCATAGCATCCCGGCGGAGCGTGCGATCCTTCTCCTCCAAGCATCCGCCCGACGCTGCCATTGACCTACTCATTGAAGCAGGCAGGCGGGCCCCGTCCGCTCACAACAGCCAGCCTTGGATCTTCTCGGTCCTGCGCTCCGACGAGGAAAAAGAGGGACTGGCCAGGGCCATGAGGGGGGTCTTCCTTCGCTACCTCAGGTCCCAGGGCGACGCATCTCCCGCCGAAAAGGCCGACTTGGCATACAAACGCACGGCGTCGGCTCCGGTCCTGATCCTCCTCAGCCTCGACCTGTCACAGCTGAGGTCGCAGCCTACGCCTTCTAGGAGATATGGCGAACGGCTCATGGGGTCACAGAGCGTCGCGGCGGCAGCTCAGAACATCCTCCTGGCCGCACACGCCAGCGGGCTGGGGGGATGCTGGAGGGGTGCGCCCATATTCTGCGCGTTCGCCGTCAGGAGGGCGCTGGAGCTACCATCGCACTTTTATCCCCAGGTGCTCCTGGAGATCGGGTACCCCTTAGGAAAGGCCAAGAGGAAGAAGCTCAAGGCTAAAGACGAAGTGGTGCGCTACGGGATCGGGTGGAGGTAGGAGAAGTGGACCACGTCGTGCTCTTGGCCGGAGGGGTTGGAGCATCGAAGCTCGCCGTGGGCCTTTCTCACCTTCTTGAGCCTGGACGGATGACGATTATATCGAACGTAGCCGACGACGAAGAAGTCTACGGGCTCCACGTTTCGCCTGACATCGACATCGTCACCTATGCCTTGGTCGGCATGGTGGACGAGGCCAAGGGATGGGGCGTCGCTGGTGACACGTTCAACTGCGACGGGTTCCTGAGGCTTCTGGGCGAAGAGCCGTGGCTCTTGCTAGGAGACAAGGACCTGGCCGTGAACATCGCCCGGACCAACCTCCTCAAGCAGGGCGCACGGCTCAGCGAGGTGACTCGGATCATATCAGAGGCCATGGGGGCACGCCACAGAATCATCCCGGTCACTGACAACCGGCTGACGACCTTCCTATACACCGACGCCGGGCCCATGTCCTTTGAGAGATACTACGTGCAGGAGGCGCAGAAGCCTTCCATTTCCGGCATCGTCTACGCCGGTAGCGGCTTCGCGGAGCCGGCGCCCGGCGTCTTGGAGGCGATCCAGGCCGCCGATGTTATCGTCTTCGCACCCAGCAACCCCGTAGCATCGATCCATCCCATCCTCAGCGTGAAGAAAGTGAGGGCGTCCATCATCAGGAGCCATGCTTTCAAGGTGGCCGTCTCCCCCATCATCGCAGGCAGGACGGTCAAGGGGCCGGCGGACAAGATGTTAAGGGCACTGGGTTACGATGCCTCCCCCGTCGGGGTCGCCGAATTCTACGACGGGCTGCTGGACTGCCTGCTCTTGGACACGGCCGACGCCGGGCTCGAACGAGACGTTTCAAGGATGGGCATCAGGGCGGTGGTCGACAACATCATGATGACGGACCTGCCGGCGAAGGTCCGCCTCGGTCGCTCCGTGCTTGAGGCGAAGCCATCTACCTGAAGAGGTCCCGCTTGATTCTGCGCTGCAGCGGCTTGGCGCCTTCGCCCGGCTGGAAGAGGTATCCCTTGACGATTACGACCGGTAGGCCCCTGCTCTTTCCCATTACGAGCTCCGCCGCAGCCGCCAGCTCGTCCACCTGGGCGATGTTGGTGACTTTGAGGGTCCAGCCGTACATGTCCGACTTCCCTCTATAGTCCCTGAAGCAGGAGATCCCCGAGGCGCCAATGGCGAAGTCCACCTGCCCCTCCCTCCAGGGCCTGCCGTGGGTGTCCGAGATGACGACGGCAGCTTTCTTCCCGCTGCGGGATTCGATGCCCCTCCTGATCCTGACCGCCGACCGATCGGGGTCCTCAGGGAGAAGGAGGAGTCTGCCCTCGTCGCCGACGTTGGACCTGTCCACACCCGAATTGGCGCATATTATCCCCTGCTTGCTTTCGGTGATGAGGATGCCCAGCCGCGCCCTCACTATGCTGCGGCTCTCGCGCAGGACCACTTCGACCTCCCTCGGATCCTTCTTCAGGAAGGAGCCTAGGCTCTCGGCGAATGCCGATGGCTTCACGCTTTCCAAGCTCACGAGCCTCCCTTCGGCCTTCGAAACCACCTTCTGGGCTATTATGTAGACGTCGCCCTCGGAGAAGGGGATGCGAGCCTTCTTCTGGGCGGAGTATATCACACTCCCCAGATCGTCGCCCGGTCTTACATCCCCTATCCCGGCCAGGGCGATGAACCTTAGTTCGGGGGCGCCGACATCTTCGCTCTTCTTCAAGACCGAGAGTAGCGCCGATGGTTCGTATTTAAGCGTAGACGGTGGGGACGGCCTACTTAGACTGCTCCTTCTTCGTATAGTTCAGTATGCCTATTTGGCCAGCGAGATTCTGGGCAATCTCTTCGAAGCTCTTGGCGATGAGGCTCTCCTTGGTGTTCAGCG
>Ga0187857_10001602_pt1 | contig 22585 bp, 16 predicted proteins | sample June2016WEW_8_10_FD_132984 | JGI IMG/M metagenome (GOLD analysis project Ga0187857, IMG submission 132984) | Peatland microbial communities from SPRUCE experiment site at the Marcell Experimental Forest, Minnesota, USA - June2016WEW_8_100 | ecosystem: Environmental > Terrestrial > Soil >... | reverse complement strand
GATAAGACATCAAGGAATCTAAAATGAACGAAGCAGAAAATCCCAATCCTTTATTCATGCCTCTTACTTATCTTACCACGGAGAGCAATAAGACGGGATCGTGGCGGTTTCTGCACCCCCGGTATGATGAGAAGACATCGCCCTGCAGCACCACCTGTCCGGCGGGCTGGCACATCCCCTCCGAAATGTCCGTCAAGATCGCCCGCATGGCCGTACAGACCAATACCTTTCCCCTCTGTGAGGTGGAAGACGGTCGGTGGTATACCATCAATTATAAACCCAAGGAATATCTCGTGCGGGAGTATTTCAAACTTCAGGGCCGCTTCAAGCATTCGACCGATCAGGACCTCGACCAGATTCAGCAGATGGTGAACGAGGACTGGGAGCTGCTGTTGCATAAAGCAGGGGACAGAATCTGAGTGATAGCATGGAAGGAATAAAAATCATTCGGTGCTGACGTCTTAAATATTCAAACTATTTGTTGATCTGACCCTGCAATATTGGTCAGGTTTCATACGTGGTGTGGCAACGTAATGGCAGGTGTGAAAGAAGTATTAATTAGAAGCCATTGATTTGTAAAGGGAGGATTAGGTTATGCAACAGAGTGCGAATGTGCGGCATTCCGAGTTTGTTGAAACACCAACTCGGCAAAGAGTGGTTCTCGTCATAATACTATTCGTGACATTATTAGTGGCATATCTTGACAGGGTCAATGTTTCAGTGCTCCTGGCAGATACCAAGTTCCTTACCGACATGGGCATCAAAGGCCAGCCCGTACAGATGGGATTGTTGATGACTCTATTTTTGATCGCTTACGGATTGTCTAACGTGGTGCTCAGCCCGTTAGGTGACAAAATCGGACCCCGAAAGGCGATGCTTATTTCAATTTTTCTATGGACAATTTCTGTAATGATCGGTGGTTTAGCCCCAACTTTTGCGATTATGCTGATTGCAAGACTGATTCTCGGTGTTGGCGAAGGCATGCATTGGCCGATGCAGAGTTCATTCGTAAAAAACTGGTTTCCTCCCAACGAACGCGGTAAGGCCAATGGTGCTTGGCTGGTAGGACTTATGGGTGGTCCCGCAATAGCGATGCCATTTTTCACTTGGATTATTTCCAGCTGGGGCTGGCGTCCGAGTTTCTTTGTGCTGGTGGCGTTAGGCTTTATCCCCTTGTTCTTACTGTGGTTCTTTGTTAAAGACCATCCCCATCAGCATAAAGGAGTGAATAAGGCGGAGCTTGAGTATATTGAAAGTGCTCTCAAGGCAGAAGCAGAACAAGAGGCAAAAATAAAAACAGAAACGCTCGGTGAGCGACTTGCGTCTTTCTGTTTCAATTACCGATTCTGGCTTCTTACGGTTAATTATTTCTGCATCGCCTCTATATGGTGGGGAACAATGGCTTGGCTGCCTTCCTATCTGAAGGCATCGCGCGGTTTCAGTTGGGCCGCTATGGGGGCATTGTCCTCTCTTCCGTATGTACTGGGTACAATCAGTATCCTGTTTTTCGGGCACCTAGGCGATAAACTCGGTCGCCGTGCGCCGTTAGTTGCTATTGGGCATATACTGGCGGCTGCTGGTATATATTTTGGCGCCAACGCTACCGACAATATAACTGCTGCCTTGCTCATATCCTTAGGAATTGCGGCAATTGCTATTGCTCTGCCAGCTTCATGGTCTCTGCTGCAGCGCATCGTTCCAGGAAAGGCAATTGGTGCCGGCTCCGGCATGATGAACGGGCTGGGCAATGGCGGTTCAGCATTTGCTCCGGTACTGATCGGCTATTTCATCGCGTTGACTGGCAGTTACATCGGCGGTCTAATGTTCCTGGTAGGCCTAGGAGTCCTGGGATTCCTATGTATGAGTGTGTTGTCACTACAAAAGTATTAAGCGACGCATGAATAACACACCCGTTTTTTGTTCTTCGGCAATTTCTTAGATATGAGGAAGATCGCATATCTGAATGGATGTTTATCGTCACTATTCGCAGGAGATGAGCGTTTCTATGATACAGATCAGTGTACTATTTGAACCTTTCGTGTGTTTTCGCGACCTCCTTCCTAAAGGTTGTTCAAGGCAATATCTACCTGAACAACCTCTAAGAGAACCGCGAAAATGAATGATAAATATTTTAGTAAATATAGAGAAAAAAGGTGGTTATATGCTGAAATCAGAAATCATGCAAAAGTTTGTATCAATAGTCGGACAGAATCGCTGTAGGGCTTCCAAGGAGGATCTCATGACGTATTCGTACGACGCCTCCATATTAGAGTTCATGCCAGACGCAATTCTCTTTCCAAAATCTACGGAGGAAGTCTCCCAGATCATGACGTTAGCCTCTGCCAGCAATGTTTTTGTGACACCCAGAGGGTCTGCATCAGGTCTGGGTGGTGAGTGTTTGGCTAAAAAAGGCGGGATCATTCTCTCCTTTACGCAGATGAACAATATCTTGGAGATCAATACGGAAAATCGCTATGCCATAGTGGAGCCGGGTGTCATTGTTTCCGATTTCCAGAAGGCCGTCGAAAAAGTGAACCTGTTTTATCCGCCCGATCCGGGAAGCGCCGCCGTAGCAACGATGGGAGGCACAGTGATGATGAATGCAGGAGGAATGCGGGGAATCAAGTATGGCGTAACCCGCGATTATCTCCTGGGAATGGAAATCGTGTTGCCCTCAGGTGAGGTGATGAAGACAGGGACAATAACTACCAAGGATGTTACCGGCTATGATCTGACACGCCTGATTTGCGGCTCAGAAGGGACACTGGCCATGGCAACCAAGATCACTGTCCGCCTTCTTCCCAAGCCCAAAGCGAGGCGGACCCTTCTGGTCATATATGACAACATCGATGATGCTGGCAAGACGGTGTCCAAAATCGTCGAAGCCGGGATTATTCCGGCAACCATGGAACTTATGGACAAAGTGATAATCAAGGCAGTGGAAGATGTTTTTCACATAGGGCTGCCTCTGGATGCCGCTGCCCTCCTACTGATAGACGTGGACGGTGATGCCGAGACTGTCGAGAGACAGTCGTCCCTGGTAGCTGATTTCTGCAAAGGACAGGGAGCGCGTAATGTGCGAATCTCTTCCTCCGAGGAGGAAAACGTGCAACTCTGGACCGCCCGACGTGCGCTCTACGGATGTATCGCCAGGCTGCGTCCGACTTGCATGATTGAGGATGCGACGGTGCCCGTGAGTCACTTGGTGGAAGCGATAAAGAAGGTGATCGAAATTTCAGATCGAAACCATGTTCAGGTTGCAGTTTTGGCCCATGCCGGCGATGGCAATCTCCATCCGTTGATACTTTGCGATCAACGGGATAAGGAGGAAATGGCGCGGGTGGAAAAGGCCATGGATGAAATTGTGGAGTATTCGATGACGATTGGAGGGACCATCTCCGGAGAGCATGGGATCGGTATCAATAAAGCCAAGTATCTGCCGCAGCAGCTTAGCGCAACCAGTCTGAGAATGCAGCGTGCCATTAAAAAGGTTTTTGATCCTCAGGGAATATTGAACCCGGGAAGCTTTCTGGAGGTATGTCCATTATGATCCCTAAAGAACTGCAAGAAGAAGTCTATAACTGCATCAAGTGCGGGATCTGCATGAGTGCCTGTCCCATATATAAGCAGTTGAATATCGAAGGCATGTCTCCCCGAGGAAAGGTGCAATTGATAAAAAAAATCCAGGAAAAGAAATTTGAGGTCTCGGAGGGCTTCAAGAATCTCCTTTATACTTGTCTGTTATGCGATACCTGTACAGTGAATTGCCCTAGCGGGGTGAAAGTAGACCGACTGTTCAAGGCGATGCGAGCGGAAATCTTGGAAACGTTCAAACTCCCTTGGCAGAAGAAGCTGATTTTTAATATTCTGAGCAGTGATCGATTGCTGCCTTTCTGCATGTTCTGGGGACGGGTTCTTGGAAATCCCCTCATGTCACTCTTACCTCAAAAAGGTAGGGTAGGGACTATAGCATTCTCCAAACTCCCCAGATTGAATGCCAAACCATTGCTGGATCAATATCCTGAAACCATTTCAGTTGCCAAGGCACGAGGTCGGGTACTTTATTTTCCGGGTTGTGCTACCAACTACCTCTTTGAAAATGTCGGTCATTCAGTGATCAAAGTACTCAAACGACTTGACGTGGACATCATTATCCCAAGGGATCAAAAGTGTTGCGGTTTGCCGATATTTTTGTCGGGTGCACGAAAGATGGCCATCGGGAACATCATGAAAAACATCGGTGTCTTTAACCGTTATGATCATGTGGAGGCGATCATCGTCGATTGTGCGACTTGCGGAGCTGCCTTTAAAGAGGAATACACCCATATCCTGGAAGAAATGGGTGAGGATGCAGAGGATGCCCGAAAGTTCAAGAACAAGGTCATGGATATTTCACAATATCTTGCAAACTTCGATATGAAAAAATACCTTCAGCCTTTAAAAGGTCGTGTAACCTACCACGATCCCTGCCATCTCGTGCGCAGCCAGAAGATAAAAGAGGAGCCGCGGGCCTTGCTGAAACAAATCCCGGGATTGGAGTTCACAGAAATGGCTGATGCGGATGTCTGCTGCGGAGGTGGGGGTACTTTCCAATTGGATCATCCCGAGATTTCGGAAGGTATCGCGAAAAACAAAATTCAGTCCATAAAGGACACGGGCGCCGATACGGTTGCATCTGGTTGTCCCGGGTGTCGCCTGCAGATCAACGGCAACTTGGGAAGTGAAGAGATAAAAGTCGTGCATCCAATAGAACTTCTCGCAAAGGCCATGGGTGAGCTTTGATTTTATCATAAGTTTCTACTGAAAGTGTAATTTCACATCATGAAGCCGTCACCTATCAATGGTTCAATAAAAATGAGAGATCCAGAGCTTCTTCACTAATACTTGGCGGCTTATTTTCTGTTCAGGTGGAATACGGTTATTTTCCTGTAGTCCAGAAATTAGAGGCCGTGAAAATTCTTCAAGTTTTCTTTTGCTAATGATCACCGCTATCCAGACCCTGAGTCTTCCGGGATGCCGCGAAAGTGATTCGGCGTCTAATCCTAAACCTTTTCGAATGACAAAGAAGGAGTGAGGTATAAACCCCCACACCTTCGAGACATGGAAAGCATATCGGATGCTGGAAGTCTCTCTGAAACGATCCTTAGAGTATTGGACAATCACAACGGGTCGATAAAAGAGAAAGCTTATGTAGCCTCAAATTCGGCGTTCGGCATCGATGCCATGATGGAGAAGACGTTAAGTGTCTATCGCATGACCTTAATCGCTTCAGGGTTAATTGCATGTTATTGGGCTTCCGGTGAGGCATAATTTACAGGCAGGAAACAATTGGTCATGCAACCTTTCTATCAGTAATCCTCAATCCTCAGTACAAATTCAGCGTGACGATAAGTAGGTGTTGACTATAACCAGCACCTTCCCATTCTTAACAAATATCAACCCACATCCAGATGAAGATTACAGACTGTTATCATCTAGCCGACTTCCAGATTATACAAGTTCACATCCACAGCACTATCCCAACTTTCAGTCAGTTTCAGTTCTGCAATAACTCCCGTTTACATTATTAGAAAACGAAACAGTCTTACTTTACTTTGAAAATTCATCACTGTTAGCTGACTACTTCAGAAGAATAATCACAAAAACAACTGTTGGCTATAACAAGTCTACGATGAAAGAATTAGTTGAAGGTAAATCGTATTAAAGGATAGCGGGTTATGTGCTCACCGACTCACGCTCTTTGAGGATATCGCGAACAGCTTTTGGAATTGGGCCCGGTTTGTGGGTCGAATAATCAAAGTGGACCAAGGTGGTCGAAGCTTTAACGCATAGCTTCCTGTCCTGATATACCTCTTGGTGCAAGACGAAACTTGAGATACCAACCTTTTTCACACTGGTAAGGATTTCCACATCCTTGCCAAAGAAGATCTCATTTAGAAAATCCATATTCATGTTGACTGTGATCAAACTCGGTTCGGCGAGATCCTGGCTAAACAGCCGAATGATTTCCTCATAGCCCTCTTCCAGCCAAACCGGAATTACGGTGTGGCCGATATGCCTCGTTATATTCGTTTCGGATATTCTTGGTGTAATGATTTTTTTAAACATGTGCTGTTGTCTCCTATGATGTTTTCAACGTATTTGTCATTTACCTGACTCTCATTGGATATTATTGGTAGAAATATTTGATCTCTATGTAAAAAGCAATGTGTATGAAATCGAATTGTAGTAGTAATTTAGGTTCGTCCGGTTGATGCGCACTTCCTGAAACGTCGTTTGGATGATTCAACGACTGAATGCAATGTTTCGAATTGGAAATCTTGAATTTTACTCTTTACGTTATCGTCAGGCTTTATAAGAAGAGAAAAGCCCAAAACCGATTGAGTTAGCAAGATCAGCTTCGGGCTGCCCTAAAGAGGAAAAACAGAGTAACACATATATATACTGCATTTGAAGAGGGCGTCAATGGATTTATGAAAGGATCAAAAACAAAAAAGCACACCACCACAAACTCTAATTACACCTCCCAAAGTACTTTATTCTTCCTAGTGGATAGGTCCTGTCTATACACTCTCTCGCCGCCTCACTAGCAGTTGCATGGCTGTGAAATTGGCTGTCATCCTGGCAAAGCGTATGGATCAGCTTGCCCTTCCGGTAAACCTCTGAAACACATCCTTGCTCTGATCTATGAACCTCTATGCTGAAGCCCCTGTGCTCTTGGATCTGCATGGTGTTCCTCAACTCTGTCATCAGATTTTAGACTATCTTTATTCTAAATCTCACTTGGGTCAATAAAATGTTTTGGGTCTAGGGCAACAACATCTGTTTAGACAAGAGTACGCGAACAAGAAACTCGTAAACCAATTCTGGAAAATATTATGTCCCATTGGTATATCTGGCAAATAACTTCCTCTGAAAGCGTGAGATGTGTTCCTTCCCTTTTATGGTAGCTTTCCATTGCAAATCGTGATGCGGTCTTTATAATGGATTCCGTTTTGTATAGATACTGGCGGCTTTACAATATTTCAAACCAAAATCAGCAGTGCTGCATAATCTCATTTCCGCACGAAATAAAAGTAGCAAGTAAAATTCTTGACAATGTCATTTTTCTGATATAGGTATCCGGTTACGGAATGAATGTTCACTCCTATTTTATGATTGAGGTTAAAATATGGTTAGGTCAGGAAAGCGTGATGACATCATTCGGGTAGCACTGGAACTCTTTGCTAAACAAGGCTTTCACGGAACGCCAATGGCCATGATTGCAGAAAAAGCCCGCGTGGGAGCCGGAACGATTTATCGTTACTTCGAAAATAAAGATGACCTCGTCAACGAATTGTTCGGTGATGTGGAACGTAAATTCATGGCCGCTATCCAAGAAGGCTACGATCCGGATAAACCTATGAGGGAAAGATTCACTCATATCTCAACGTTGCTTCTTATGTATTCCATTTCACACCCCCTCTATTTTCGTTATATAGAGCAGTATCAAAATTCTCCATACGGTGTGTCTTTTCGCAGAAATAAGCTTTTGGGTAAATCTGGCGATCATGATATCTTAAAAGAGCTTTTTGATGAAGGAATTGCACAACAGATTCTCAAAGATCTGCCCCTCCCGGCGCTTTTCGCTCTGGCCTTTGGCCCTTTGATTGCCATTGCGAGAGATCATATCCTCGGGTTCTTTATCCTGGACGATGCCCTGATCATGAAGACCGTAGAGGCCTGTTGGGATGGGGTCAAGAGGTAAGAGACGGGCTAACGTTCCGCGTGAAGGGGGAACTTCTTGGACAAAGGACAGTAATGATTATTCGTTTCTGTTAGCAGGACAATGCGATCTCGCCATGATGAGATGGTATGGTGCGAAAGATTGATCTTCTGTGTCCGGAACCCCAAAAAAGTCGATATTCACATTAAAGTAACAGAGGTGTTACATGCAAATAAGCGAAAGATTCAAGCTAATGGCCGCCGTGGGAATTATTTTTGGCCTGATCCTGTCCGGATGCGGACGACAAAACGAGACGAGCGGACCACCCCCGGGGGGCGCACCCGAAGTTGCCGTTGTGACGATAAAGCCGAAACAAGTGGTGATCACGACTGAATTGGCCGGTCGGACGTCCGCAAATTTGGTCGCTGAAGTGCGCCCGCAGGTAAGCGGCATCATCCAGAAGCGCCTGTTTACGGAAGGCTCGGATGTGAAAGTTGGCCAGGTGCTCTTTCGGATCGATGCAGCTCCCTTTCAAGCGGCGCTTGACAATGCCAAGGCTGCGCTCAGCAGGTCCAAGGCCAATCTGTCGGCGATCCGCTTGAGGGCCGATCGCTTCCGGGAATTGCTGGCCGATAAAGCGGTCAGCCAGCAGGACTGCGACGATGCGGCTGCCGCACTCAAACAGACGGAGGCGGATATCCAGTATTGGGAGGCCACGGTCGAGACGGCCCGTATCAATCTGAAATATACCTCTGTAACGGCCCCCATCTCCGGACGCATCGGAAGATCCAATGTCACGGAGGGGGCTCTGGCGACGGCACAACAGCCCGCAGCCCTGGCTACCATTCAACAACTGGATCCCATGTACGTGGATGTTCCCCAATCCACGACCGAAGTGCTGCGATTGCGCCGCCGCCTAGAGGACGGCCTCCTCAATCATAACAGGCAGATTCGGAACAAGGTGCGTCTTGTTTTGGAAGACGACAGCAAATATCCCTTGGAGGGGGCGCTTCAATTCCGCGACGTCACGGTCGATCCGACGACCGGATCGGTCATTCTGCGGGTTGTCATTCCCAATCCGAAGGGCGTTCTCCTGCCGGGCATGTTCGTCAGGGCGGTAGTCGAAGAGGGCGTCAATCAGGAAGCGATCCTGGTTCCTCAACAGGCCGTTTCACGCAACCCGAAGGGGAATCCCGCTGCTTTGATCGTGGATACCGAGGGCAAGGTCCAGCAGCGGATGCTTACACTCGATCGTGCTATCGGCGACCAGTGGTTAGTAGTCTCCGGTCTTGCTGCCGGCGATCGGGTTATCGTCGAGGGGATGCAAAAGGTGAAACCCGGCGCTTCCGTGAAGGTTATTCCTGTTGAGGCCGGTAGCGAAAAAAATACCGGGGAACGTAAAAATACGGCCCCGCTGCCTGCAAAATCGAATTGACGGAGCGTGTGATGCTATCGAGATTTTTTCTGGATCGTCCGGTTTTTGCGTGGGTCATTGCCATCATCATGATGGCGGCGGGGGGTCTGGCTATCTACAATCTGCCCATATCCCAGTATCCCCCCATCGCCCCGCCATCCATTGCGATTACCGCCTTCTACCCCGGGGCTTCGGCGGAGACCGTTGAAAACAGCGTTACGCAGATCATCGAGCAGAAGATGACCGGCTTCGACAATTTGCTGTACCTGTCTGCCAGCAGCGATTCGTCCGGTTCTTCCCGCATCGAACTTACCTTTGCCCCGGGGACCAATCCGGATCTCGCCTGGGCCCAGGTACAGAACAAGCTCCAGCTCGCCATGGCAAGTCTGCCGGAGGTGGTGCAGCGCCAGGGTGTCCTAGTGAGCAAAAGCACCCGGAACTACCTGTTAGTCGTCGGCCTGATCTCGGAAGACGGCAGCATGAAGGGTGACGACTTGATGGACTATGCTCAATCCAACCTGGAGAAGGTGCTTTCGCGGGTGCCGGGGGTGGGTGAAGTGGAGATTTTCGGCACCCAGTACTCCATGCGGGTCTGGCTGAACCCCGCCAAGCTGACAGATTACCAGATGACGGTTCAAGATGTCATCACGGCGCTTCAGGCTTACAACGTGGAGGTTTCCGCCGGGCAGTTCGGTGGGGCACCGGCGGTGGAAGGCCAGCGTCTGAACGCTTCCATCATTGTCCAGAGCCTGCTCAAGACGCCCGAGGAGTTTGCCGTCATTCCTATTCGCACCAACCCCGACGGCTCCATCGTGCGGATCAAGGATGTGGCACGAACGGAACTGGGAACCGAGCAATATGATATCCAGGCTTATTACAACGACAAGCCCTCCGCCGCGCTGGCCATCCGGCAGGCCGCCGGAGCCAATGCCCTGGATACGGCCAACGCGATCCGGGCAAAGATGGAAGAGATGAGCCAATTTTTCCCCGCCGGCATGAAAATCGTTTATCCCTACGACACCACCCCCTTCGTCAAGGTGGCCATCAACGAAGTGGTTAAGACCCTTTTCGAGGCGATTGTGCTCGTGTTCCTGGTGATGTATCTGTTCATAGGAAACATGCGCACCACCCTGATCCCGACCATCGCCGTGCCCGTGGTGATCATGGGTACGTTCGGGGTACTGGGGTTTTTCGGGTTCTCCATCAACATGCTGACCATGTTTGCCATGGTGTTGGCCATCGGCCTCCTGGTGGACGACGCCATCGTGGTGGTGGAAAACGTGGAGCGGATCATCAGCGAGGAAGGGCTCTCCCCCAAAGAGGCCACCAGCAAGTCCATGGAGCAGATTACCAGCGCGTTGATCGGCATCGGGCTGGTCCTCTCGGCAGTCTTCGGCCCTATGGCGTTTTTCGGCGGGTCCACGGGAGTCATATACCGTCAGTTCTCCATAACCATCATCGCCTCCATGCTTCTTTCTGTGGCAGTGGCCCTGATTCTGACGCCAGTTCTCTGCGCATCGCTTATCAAGCCAGCGGCGGGCCATGAAAGAGCGGAAAACGCTGTTTTTTTCCTGCGCCCGTTTTTCCGATGGTTTGATCGCAAGTTCTTTCGAACAAGAGACCTTTATTTGCGGCTGGTCCGCCATTCTCTTTCAAAAAAACTTCGTTGCCTTGTTGTTTTCCTTTTGATTGTGGTGGCCATGGGCTTCCTGTTCCTTCGCATGCCCACGGCCTACCTCCCGGACGAGGATCAGGGAATCCTGCTGATGCAGGCCATGCTCCCGGCAAACTCGACCCTAGAGCAGACCGATGAGGTCATGAAGCGCGTCAGGGACTATTTCCTGGAGCACGAGAAAGAGGCGGTCGAATCCGTCCTGACGGTTTCCGGCGTCAACTTCTCCGGTCGGGGACAGAATGCGGGCCTAGCATTCGCCAAGCTGAAGGATTGGAAACTCCGTGACCGACCGGACCTGAAAGTAAACGCTGTAGCCGGAAGAGCTATGGGGGAATTTTCCAAAATCCGTAACGCCATGGTGTTTGCCTTTGCGCCGCCGGCGGTCGTGGAACTCGGCCAGGCGAAGGGGTTTGATTTTCAGTTGCTGGACCGGGGCGGTATGGGACATGCCGAGCTGATGGCAGCCCGCAACCAACTTCTCGGCATGGCGGCAAAGGATCCGGATTTGACGAAGGTCCGGCCTAACGGTCTGGAAGATGTGCCCGAATACCGGATCGACGTGGACTGGGAGAAGGCTGGCGCCCTAGGGGTGCCCATTACCTCGATCCACACTACAATCTCGGCGGCCTTCGGCAGCGCGTATGTCAACGACTTCATTCAGGGTGGACGTGTGAAGAGGGTCTATGCCCAGGCCGACGCCCCCTACCGCATGTTGCCCAAAGACCTGGAAAAACTTTATGTGCGCAACAACGCTGGCAAAATGGTTCCCTTTTCTTCCTTTGCGTCCGGTCACTGGACTTCCGGTTCTCCCAGGCTGGAGCGATTCAACGGCTTTCCGTCTATAAACATTTTGGGCGAGTCGGCGCCGGGGAAAAGTTCCGGTGAGGCGATGAGGGCCATGGAAGGGTTTGTCAGGAAGCTGCCGCAGGGGATCGGTTTTGACTGGACCGGTCTTTCCTACCAAGAGCGGATGTCGAGCTCTCAGGCGCCCCTGTTGTATGCCTTTTCCATTTTCGTGATCTTCCTTTGTCTGGCGGCGCTCTACGAGAGTTGGCCCATTCCCGTCTCGATCCTGCTGGTCCTCCCCCTTGGGACGATCGGCGGCGTCATCGCCTCGACTTTGCGGGGGCTGCCCAATGATGTCTATTTCCAGATCGGCCTGCTGACCATCCTGGGTTTGACCACCAAGAACGCCATCCTGATCGTCCAGTTCGCCAAAGCCGGAGTGGGAAAAGGGATGGGGCTGATCGACGCCACGTTGGAAGGGGCGAAATTACGATTTCGTCCGATCATTATGACCTCTTTGGCCTTCGGTTTCGGCGTGCTGCCCCTTGCCGTGACCACCGGCGCCGGGGCGGGAGCCCAGAATGCCATAGGCACCGGCGTGCTGGGAGGAATGGTGACCGCTACTGTCTTGGTGGTTATTTTTGCACCTTTCTTCTTTGTGTTGATCGAAAAGCTCTTCGGAAAACGTCGAAAGGGTGAAACATACGGGTCACACGGCGCCAATCGGTCTCTCCGCGTGTTGTTGGAAAGGCTTTTCGGCAAACACAGGCATCGTGAAGCGGCCGAGACAGATGATGTAAATCCATCAGAGGATCGATGATATGAATAGAAACCTGTTCCTGCTACTTAGTGTGAGCATCACCCTTCTGGGGGGTTGCACCATGGCCCCGGAATACACGAGACCTGCCTCTCCCGTTCCTGCCGATTGGCCGACGGGTGCGGCCTACAATGAAACGATGGCTGCCGCGTCTGCTCCCATAGTATCGGAGTTGCCGTGGCGGGAGTTCTTCACCGATGAACGCCTTCAAAAAATCATCGAGACCGCCTTGAACAACAACCGCGATCTGCGCCTTGCGGCCTTGAATGTTGAGAAAGCGCGGGCGCTTTACGGTATTCAGCGTGCCGAGCTTCTGCCTGCCGTCAATGCCGCCGGCAGCATGATCAAACAAAGGGTGCCGGCCGATCTTTCGGTCACCGGAAGCCCCATGACCTCCGAACAATACGGTGTCAATGTCGGTATCAGTTCCTGGGAGATAGACTTCTTCGGCCGCATCCGCAGTCTCAAAGATCAGGCGCTGGAAGAATACCTCGCCACGGATCAGGCCCGCCGCAGCGCACAGATCCTGCTGGTATCCGCCGTGGCCAACGCGTACTTCACCCTTACGGCGGATCGGGAAAATCTCAAACTGGTGGCCTCCACCCTTGAGACGCAGGAGGCCTCCTACAAATTGATCGGGAAGCGTTATGACATCGGGCTCGCGTCCGAATTGGATCTCCGTCGAGCGCAAAGCCAGGTGGATACGGCCAGAGGAGAAGTCGCCCGCTACACGCAACTGGCAGCGCAAGATGAAAACGTCTTGAATCTTCTGGTCGGTTCTCATACGCCGCCAGAGCTCCTGCCGTCGGATTTGGGCAGCGTCAGCCCTCCCAAAGACATTTCTCCCGGCCTGTCCTCCGAGCTGCTCCTGCAACGACCTGACGTGCTGGCGGCGGAACATCAGCTCAGGGCGGCCAATGCCAATATCGGCGCCGCCCGCGCCGCTTTCTTTCCCAGCATCTCCCTGACGACCGCCATAGGAACTGCAAGCGCCGATCCAACCGCCATCGGAAGTGCAGGCTCCGCTCTATCAGGGCTCTTCAAAAGCGGCTCGGGTACGTGGAGTTTCGCACCGCAGATTACGATACCTATTTTTGATGCCCGCACGTGGTCGGCATACGATGTAACGAAAGTAGCGAGGGAAATATACGTGGCCCAATACGAAAAAGCGATCCAGACGGCTTTCCGTGAAGTGGCCGATGCCCTCACCGTGCGGGGCACAGTAAACCAGCAGATCGCGGCACAACAATCACTGGTGGACGCTGTTGCAGAAACCTACCGCCTCTCCAATGTGCGTTATACCAAGGGAATTGACAGCTACTTGAGTGTTCTGGACGCACAACGCTCGCTCTATACGGCACAACAGGGGCTGATTGTTCTTCACCTTGCCCGGCTTACGAATCTAGTGACGCTCTACGCAGTATTGGGCGGAGGCGCATAAAGCATTTTTGATTGTGGCCAGCACATGGTCATTTTCTCATACATATAATGTTGCGAAAAAGCGGCTCCAGACCGCTTTCGACACAAACATGTTGTGATTTCATTTGTAGCACTCTATAATTTGTATACCTTTTTGCATCAATAACCAAACCGGGAGGATAAGGAATGACTAAAAAGATTGCTGTTTTTGTAGGAAGCCTTCGCAAGGAATCCTTTAATCGGAAGATGGCAAAAGTGCTCACAACACTTGCACCTGAGTCACTGTTGTTTGAAATTATCGAGATCGGAGGACTTCCACTCTACGACCAAGACTATGATGATGGGGGAAAGCCACCTCCAGCGTGGACCGCGTTCAGGGAGCGTGTGAAGTCGTTTGACGGTTTCCTTTTCGTGACACCTGAATACAACCGCTCAGTTCCAGGCGTACTGAAGAACGCTCTCGACGTGGGATCGCGGCCATACGGCCAGAGCGTCTGGGGAGGAAAGCCCGGTGCGGTGATAAGCGTTTCACCTGGCGCAATAGGTGGCTTCGGCGCAAATCATCATCTTCGGCAATCCCTCGTATTCTTGGATGTTCCCACAATGCAGCAGCCAGAGGCGTACATCGGGGGTGCTGCGGAACTGTTCGACGCTAATGGTAATATTACTAATGAGACAACTCGCGAGTTCCTCAAAAGAGTTATGGACGCGTTTACGGCATGGATTGCGAAAAACTCCTCCAAAAACCCATGAATGATGTACAAGGAAAACACATCAAAGGAAAGGAGAATCCAAAATGAAAAAAATGACTCGTAGCGTAGGTTTAGTAGCGGTAATAATCTTGAGTTTCATAATTTCCTCAACATTAACATTTGCGGCAAGTTCTGATGAGAGCGGTTACTCCCCTGAAATGAAAGCAAAGATTGAACAGATGAAGAAGGAACTGAAGAAGTTCACCGATGAAAGGGCAACCGTAAAGAAGAACCTGAAGACCTTTGATGAACTGGATTTCGTGGTGTTCAGCAATCAGGAATGGACACGGTTGCATGAAAGTCATTCAAAAGACGTCAAAGTCAACTGGCCCGACGGGCATTACACAACTGGCATCGAAAGGCACATTGAAGACCTCAAGGCGATGTTCGTGTATTCACCCGATACGAGCATAAAAGTTCACCCGGTAAAATTTGGATCAAAGGAATGGACCTCCGTAATAGGAGTGATGACTGGAACATTCACCAAGCCCATGCCGATTGGGGACGGTAAATTCATTCAGCCAACGGGCAAGAAATTTTCCATTAACATGTGCACTGTGGGGCATTGGAAGAATGGCGTTATGATTGAAGAATGGCTGTTCTGGGATAATGCTACATACATGAAGCAAATTGGAATAGGACAATAAAGTAAACCCGAGAACGCGGGATAGAGACCCCGTTGGCCTTTAATGGAATCAAGCGGAAGGGGGTTTTCAATGGCTGATCTTATGCCGGCTATCTTTTTCGGACATGGCAATCCGATGAACGCATTGTTGAAAAATACATATACTGATGGTTGGGCTTCTATCGGCAATTCTGTTCCGCGTCCCAAAGCCGTGCTTTCCGTATCAGCTCACTGGTACATACCGGCCCGTGCGGTAACGGCTAATTCTGCTCCGCAAACAATCCATGATTTTGGAGGCTTCCCGAGAGAGCTTTACCAAGTGACATATCCTGCGCCAGGCAGTCCCGAACTTGCCCGGCGTGTTAAAGATCTGCTTGCCCCTTTTTCAGTCGGACTTGAGGAAGGCTGGGGACTGGATCACGGAACATGGGCGGTGCTACGTCACGTCTTTCCGGATGCGGATATTCCCATTGTGCAACTCAGCATTGATGACAGACAGTCCCCGCAGTTCCACTATGAAATAGGAAAATATCTCGCGCTGCTGCGTGAAGAAGGAATTTTAGTCATTGGTAGTGGTAATATCGTTCATAATTTGCATAGCTATGCATGGGGCAACCCCAAGGTCCATGCTTTTGATTGGGCTGTGCGTTTTGAGAAACACGCCCGGGAGTTGTTGCTCAAAGGCGACAATACTCTGCTTATCGCTTATGACAGATTAGGGCGCGACGCGATACTGTCGATTCCGACGCCAGAGCATTACTTGCCGCTCCTTTATGTACTCGGTCTTCGGAAAAAAAATGAACAGATAAGTTTCCCAATACAAGGAGTGGATGGAGGCTCAGTCTCCATGCTTGCAGTAAGAATTGGCTGAGTCCGCCACTCTTTGATGACAATGCCTAGGCAGTTCTTCCTCTTCTAAAGCGAGTATCCGGTGATTTTGACAGACAGACATACATCATTTCAAATGGTTATCAATGAAATTTGTCTCTTGATTTTTCAAAGAATTAGGCGCACAGAAATAATCATATTTGAATATGGCATCGTTAAAAGGTTAACAACTAATCTGAACCCTTTTTGTAAGGGTTGTGCCATGAAGAGACTATTGAAACCCCGTTTCTCAAGAGAGCGGGGTTTTGTGTTTCTTGGGGAATATTTATTTTGATGCCTCATAGAAAAAAAGAGGGAATTATTATGATTCAGAACCGTTTCTCTGGCAAATTACTGCCGGCAACTGTCTGGTACGACGGGCGAGCGAAAAGCAACGGATAGCCATTCGGCAGGTGAATATTTCCAGGTATCCGGTGAATCCTGGTTTGAAATAGTCGTAGACGGAAGCATACTGGAATACATCTGCTCATTCGAATGATGGTTGGTAGGAAATAGAATAAACAAAAGGAGGTTACAAATGTTCACACGTCAAATTCGACTGGCAGGTATTGTCCTGTTAGTTCTTTTCATGGGACAAACGGGAGCGTATTCTGCAACACAGAATTTTGCCAATGTACAAATCCAGACAGAAAAAGTCGCGGACAACGTTTTCATGCTCACAGGAGCGGGTGGAAACATTGGCGTTTCCGCTGGAAAAGACTGTGTCTTCATGATCGATACCTCATATGCCCCCCTTGCGGACAAGATCAAGGCTGCCATCGCGACAGTCAGTGGCAAACCCATACAATACGTCGTGAACACGCACTGGCATCAGGATCATGTAGGCGGCAATGAAAATTTCGTCAAGGCAGGGGCTACCGTAGTAGCTCATGAGAATGTCCGTAAGCGGGTGAGCACCGAGCAGTTCGTCAAGATTCTAAATAAAACAGTACCCCCTTTGCCTGAGTCGGCGCTGCCTGTCATCACCTTCAGTCAAAACGTGACCTTTTATCTGAATGGAAATGAAATATTCGTTTTTCACGTTGAACCAGCCCATACCGACGGGGATGCCATCGTTCATTTTAAGAAATCCAATGTCATCCACATGGGGGACATTTACTTTAACGGTATGTACCCTTTCATTGATCTCTCCGCGGGCGGTTCGATAAATGGCATGATAGCGGCGGTGAAATGGATACTCCTGCTTTGTGATCAAAATACGAAAGTGATCCCGGGACACGGTCATCTGTCCAATAAGGCTGAATTAGAGGAATACCTCAAGATGCTGGTGGCAGCGAGAGACCGGATCAGTCGTGAGATCAAAGCCGGAAAGCCTCTGGATGCAGTTATTGCCTCCCAACCGACGCGCGATCTTGACACGGCGTGGGGAAAGGGTTTTATGAAGCCGGAGCAGTTTGTGAAGATTGTGTATGACAGCTTGGTAAACGAGAAATCACATTGAAGCATAATACCACGGACTGAATGACCAGAATTGAAGACGGGAGGAAGTGATGGAAAGGATAGCGCTCGTGACAGGGTCCACGAACAACATAGGAAAAGCCATAGCGGATCTTCTATCAAAAGAAGGTTATCACGTCATCATCACATCCCGGAATAAGGACGAGGCAAAGCTTGTGTCAGAAGGCTTAGCTAAAAAGGGTTCTTATTTCAGAGTCGATTTTTCACAAGCGGGCGAGATTGAAAAATTGTTTGAATTTATAAAGGAGACCTTTGGACGCCTTGATGTCCTTGTTAACAACGTTGCCTATACGAGAAACGAGTCGATCCTGGATTGCGACTTGAGCAACTGGGAGTATACGTTAAATACAAATCTTAGAAGCTATTATTTATGCACCAAGCTTGCAGCAGAAATCATGAAAGAGAAGGGCGGGGGCGCTATTGTAAATATTACCGTCTCCAGCGCAAGGGGCACAAAGGATAAATTCTCATATATGGTAACCAAGGGCGGTGTAAACTACATGACCATGTGCGTGGCAATAGATCTTGCACCTTTTAATATTCGTGTCAATGCGGTGGGTTCAGGACTTGTAGGCACCCCAGTGGGCTGCAGGGAATATGTTGGCAGACCTTATCAAAATGAAAGGATTCCCGTTGGACATATCGGCAATCCTGAAGACATTGCTGAGGCCGTAGCGTTTATTGTATCAGATAAGGCGAAATATATAGTCGGTGCAATTCTATCGGTAGACGGCGGACTTAATATATCAATGTGATATGTACCGTAGGTATACGCCCCCTCCATTTGTCATTTCCGCGCAGGCGGGAATCCAGCATCGCTGTCATTGCATTTGCTGTGCATTAACAGCAACGTAGCAGCGCCGGATCGAAAGAGCCCTTCCTGTTGTCAAGCTGTTTTTCCTTTTTAAATAGATTTCTTTTGTGAACCGTGATAATCAGAAAAACATGTGAAGCAGTAGCAAATATATTCCTCAAACATTAAAACCTGATTGAGGGTATTATGGACTGATTATTAAAACCCCGTTTCCTACAAAGAAAGCGGGGTTTTGTGTTTTTTGATGTCTTAGCGGTGAGAGAATTAGTTTCGCTATGAGTATGACTTGAAGCAACAGAATGACTGTAAAAAGGAGGTGTTTTATGAAAGGGCAGAAAACTATTTACGTTACTACGTTTACCAACGGTCTGGTGGGACCGAGCTTGCCCATGATTGGACCGGTGGCCGATGGTGGAACAATCATAGCTGAAACCGCCCCTGGCTGCTGGGGACCGATGATCACCCCATCCTTTCAAGGGGGACATGAAGTGACCAGACCTGTGGCTGTAGTTGGCGCCGAACCAGGAGACGCCATTGCTATCCGCATCAAGAAAGTCAGCGTGACATCAACAGTCACGGCATCCGGTACCATGAGCTTCGTTGAGGGACGCTACACTGCTGATCCCTTTGTGGCCCGATATTGTCCTGGTTGCGGAACGAAAAGCCCTCTTACGCGAGTTGAAGGCATCGGGGCAGAAGCTATTCGCTGTGCTGAGTGTGGAGCTGAGGTCAGTCCCTTCCGTTTAACCAATGGATATACGATTGTCTTCGACGATGCCCGTAAAATAGCACTTACCGTAGGTCCCGCAGTGGCCAGAAAACTTGCAAAGAACGCCTCCAAACTGATGGCTTTACCAAAGGAATCTTGCCAGAATCCTGTTGTTTCTCTATGTCCGGCGGACATCTCCGGTGTGATGACTCGGTTGCGGCCGTTCATCGGGAATATCGGTACAACCCCGGCCATTGATATGCCTGATTCTCACAACGCAGGCGATTTTGGACAGTTTTTATTAGGTGCGCCCCATAAGTATGGCACCACGAAGGACCAACTGGAGAACCGCACAGATGGCCACTTGGACATTGATTCGGTGCGGGCAGGGGCCATCCTCATTTGCCCGGTGAAAGTGCTGGGGGGCGGGGTTTATGTGGGGGATGCCCATGCAATGCAGGGGGATGGGGAGATAGCGGGGCACACCACGGACGTCTCTGCAGAAGTTACGTTACAAGTAAACGTTCTCAAAGGCTTAAAAATTGGGGGCCCAATCCTGCTGCCTCCTGCCAAGGATTTACCCCATCTGGCCCGCCCTTTCACTGCAGCCGAAAAAAAAGCAGCAAAAAATCTGGCAAAGAAGTTCGGTCAGGCCACGATAGAGGAAGCGGCCGCTATCCAGATGATCGGCTCCGGGGCAAACCTGAATGAAGCCACTGACAATGGTGTTGCACGTCTGGCAGAACTTTTTAAGATATCGACAGAAGAAGTTCTGAATCGAGTAACTATTTCAGGTGCAGTGGAGATTGGGCGTCTGCCAGGGATTGTTACAGTGACTATGCAAGTTCCTATGACCTGGCTGAAGAAAATAAACTTGGCAAAATTGGTGAAGGAGCATTACGCTTTATAGGCAAATAGGTTAGCGGTGCCATAGCTCCTGCATGATTGAACAGCCACAGACGGTACCATCTATTTATTATTATACTATTCGAGCCGCCTCATGTTAGAAGGGACGGCTCTTTCTTCCAACCCGTAATCCTCATTCTTCACATAAACCGTGGAGTAACTCTTCGTAGATGAATGAAACAGGCAACCTCCATAACTACCTTCCTCGTTTTTCCGTTTGCATCTATTTATCCAATATTTCAACTTGTAATCGCTATATCGTGATACCTTTGTATCCCTAACTCTAACCTCCGCCTAAAGCTTTGTAGAGGGCGATAAGATCGGTGGCGATACTTCGCTCGCTTTGCACCAACGCGTCTTCGGAGGCGTAAAGAGAACGCTGGGCATTGAGCACGTTGAGAAAATCAATCTGGCCCTCAGTGTAAAGCTGCAATGACAAGTCCACGGCCTTGCGGTTGGCGACAACGGCATCATTAAGCGCCTTGCGGTGCTGTTGTTCCTTGGCAAACGCAATCAACGCATTCTCGACATCCTGAAACGCTGCCAAAACTGTTTTCTGGTACGTGATGAACGCCTGGTCACGCAGCGCCTCCTGCAAATGAACGTTCGACATAATCGCACCGCCTTGGAAAATTGGCCAGGACACCACCGGACCGAAGGCGTATGAGCGGCTTGCGTCGGTCCACCACGTGCGTAGCAGGTTGCTATTCCAGCTCATCGTACCAGTTAATGAAAACGTCGGAAAGAGGTCAGCTATAGCGACACCGATTTGTGCTGTTGAGGCATGCAACTGAGCCTCAGCTACGCGTATGTCGGGCCGACGGCGCAGCAAGTCTGATGGCAAGCCGGCTGGCACTTGCGCCGGCACGCTAGGCAGGTCACCTATCGGCGATAACTGTTCCAGCAATTCCGCCGGCAGCCGGGCCAGTAGCACACTCAACGCATAGATGGATTGCTGCGCAGCGGTTTCAAAGACCGGGATTTGAGACTCGGTCATAGCAACGTTAGAATCGGCGTTGGCGACGTCAAGCGCACTGGCGAAGCCCACATTCAATAGCTTATGAGTAATCTCGGCGGTGTGCTTCTGGGCTTTCAGATTGTTTTGCGCGATCACAATCTCCCGCTGGTAACCGCGGAGCTGGATGTAATTGAGTGCCACTTCAGCGATGACGCTGACCTGCACGTCGCGGATACTTTCAATCGCGGCTTGGATATTGGCATTGGCCGATTCCACGTTGCGGCGCTGGCCGCCAAACAGGTCGAGTTCCCACACGGCATCCAAACCTGCTTGATAAAGATCTTGTTGGTTTACGTTATCTGGCGTGATGCCAGCCGCGTGTACTCTCTGGTAACCGCCGGAGGCTGTAACAGCCGGCCACAATCCAGCGACGGCTATGCCCCGTGCGGCGCGTGCCTGGCGCAAGCGAGTCTCGGCGATTTGTAGGTCGAGGTTTGTCTTTACCGCTTCCTCGACAAGCGAAGTCAATATCGAATCCTTGAACTGCCGCCACCACTGCGTGAGATCAGCCGGCTGTGCAGTAGCTACTAACGTTTGCGCATTCGGTGTCTTCGCCACGCCGACCCACTCGGTGGGGACTGCCGGTTGCGGTGGACGATAATCCGGACCGACCATGCACCCGCTTATCATCAACACGGTTAAACTGACCGCTACAACCAAGACCGAAACGTAGCACCGCTGATCCTGCGTATGCATCAGTTTTACTTCACTCATACCGGAGCGCCTCTATGGGATCAAGCCGCGACGCCTTCCATGCCGGGTAGAAACCGAAAATAACGCCCACACTAGCCGAAACAACGACGGCAGCCACTATCGCGCCCACTGAAACTGCCGTCGGCCAATGCAACAACGCGGACACAATGTACGAACTGCCACGGCCAAGCACGATACCTAAAGTGCCGCCAAGCAGGCACAGCACAACCGCCTCGGTCAGAAACTGCCGCAGGATATCGCCTGGTTCGGCACCCACCGCCATGCGCAGGCCGATCTCACGCGTTCGTTCGGTGACCGAGACGAGCATGATGTTCATGATGCCGACGCCACCGACCACTAGCGAGATCATTGCCACGCACAAAAGCAGTTTGGTTATCAACTCCGTTGTCGAACTCATCGCCTTGGCTATCTCGGTCATGTCACGTACGTTGAAATCATTCACATCGGTGGCGCGAAGGTGGTGTCGTTCGCGGAGCAACATGGTGATCTGCTCAATAGCAGAGGGAATCTGGCCGCCCGACTGCGCGGCGGTCAATATCTGGTCCACATTGGCGAATCGGATTGGTTTCGGCGAGTCGGCCTGTTCTGTGTCCGACGGAACCGGGTAAAGATTCTGCTGGATGTTCGGGTAAATTTGGCTGAGAGTATTGACTTCGGTACTGTTCGCGGTGTTCGTAGTGCTCTGATTGGCATTGGCAAGCGAGGAAGCGACCACGCGATATTTGATTGTCGTCCAAGGCGCCAACAGGATATCATCCTGGTCCATGCCCATTACGTTCGCGCCTTTTCTATGTAAAACGCCGATGACTTTAAATGCCACATTCCGGATGCGGACTTCTTTTCCGATGGGTGACTGGTCATCGAACAACTCGCTGACGATTGTCT
>Ga0187857_10001601_pt1 | contig 22588 bp, 22 predicted proteins | sample June2016WEW_8_10_FD_132984 | JGI IMG/M metagenome (GOLD analysis project Ga0187857, IMG submission 132984) | Peatland microbial communities from SPRUCE experiment site at the Marcell Experimental Forest, Minnesota, USA - June2016WEW_8_100 | ecosystem: Environmental > Terrestrial > Soil >... | reverse complement strand
GCCCGCACCGTCGTCCCCGTTCCGAGCGGATGCGGCCGCCGCGTCTCGCTGTAGCGCCGCAGCAACGCAGCATCACTCGCTTCCAGGTAAATCACCCGCGTCGGTATCGTCCGCTTCACCGACTTCAGAATTGCCGGCAGCTTTTCCAGTTGCGATCCCTCGCGCACATCGACCACGAGCGCGGTGCGCGGAATCTCTCCCGACTGCAAAGCCAGCTCGGCAAAGCGCGGAATCAGCTCCACCGGCAGATTGTCCACGCAGTAGTAACCAAGATCTTCGAAGGCTTTCAATGCCGAAGCCTTCCCTGACCCGCTCATGCCGGTAATGATGACCAGCTCCGCGGCGGCGTGCGGCTCGCCCTTGCGCCCACGAACCTTCTCCGGCGCGCGGCGTCCCGTAGCAGACTTTCCCGCCACGTGCATTATTCTCTTGAGGCGGCGCAGTGGCATGCCGGAAATCTTAGCATTTCAGAGGGATTGGAGCCGGGAAAGAGAAATGAACCAATGGATACGGTCTGAAATTGGTGGGCGCAGTAGGATTCGAACCTACGACTTCCACCGTGTGAGGATGGCACTCTACCGCTGAGTTATGCGCCCATGTTTTCGCGGCAAATTCATCATAACATCCTACTTCCGTGTCCGGGTCGCGGTCCTTGCACGGCTGCTGCCTGTCTTGTACTGCGCATTGTGATTACACACCCATAAACTCTGGGCGGTAGTCCTTCCAGATCCCGGTTGCGGGCGAGATTATCCGCACCGGAGCATCTTCCGCGTGTTTCGCAGTCCTCGCCCATTGCCATGCGTGTTGGATTTCGGAGGATTCGAAGTAACGCGTCTCGGATTGCAGAACGGCGGCTCCCGCGGTGAGAATGTCCACAACTTCTTCCCAACGATGCGCTCCGACAATCGCCATGCGGGCAATCTGGCTGGTGTGCTTTTGCAGAAACCGAAGGTCCTCCCAGCGTGCCTTCCATTCGGCTCCCTGCATCTCTGTAAGGTCCGCGAGGATGCCGATCGGGTGCTTCTTGTGTTGTGCGATGAAGAATTCAAGCTGCGGCTCGAATGCTTTGAAGTCTTCATCCGACAGCGTCCCGGCCACCTTGAAACCGAATGCCGCTCCTTCAGTTTCCTTAAGTCGTTCAATCACAGGCGCACCTCTTGTTTTGATTAGAAGTCTTGATTAGATGCTATCGTAAATCGCTTTGGGAAGGGCCCGACTTTACGGTCTGCTGAAGATTTCGAGTAGAGACGGGGCTTGCCCCGTCTGGGGGCCATCCGAGAACCATGTGCAAGCAAGAACGTGTCACGCCTTTCGGCATCCACCGAGCCTCTTGACCGGCGTGGCCGCTCCCGGTAGCCTCATTTCATCGACCTTCATGGCCCCGTCCGACATTCCCGACCCTCGATCCGTAACTCGTTCAAGGGAAAATACTTCCTCGCGTTCTCCGGGTGCGGAGGGGGCGCAACTTTCGCCCCCGGATGGGGTTTCTATTGATGTGAGCAGCGTGGCCATCGATCGCGGGCTGCTGAACTTTGCGGGAGAGCCGGCGTCTTCGCCCTTCGCCATGGCAAATTCCAGCTCAGACCAGGCCGTTTCCGACGTCGACGTGATGCTGCGGGTGAAGGCGGGCGACGAATCCGCCTTCGCTTACCTGGTGCAGAAATATCGCCGGCCGATGGTCGGGTTCATGTACCGCTTGTGCCACAACCCGTCGACTGCCGAGGAACTGGCGCAGGAAGTATTTCTGCGCGTATATCGCTCGCGCACCAGTTACGAGCCGAGCGCGAAGTTCACGACTTGGCTGTATCGCATCGCGACCAACCTCGCCGTCAACCACGCGCGCGATACGCGCCACGAGCGTCCGGAAAATACCGTGCGCCTCGATGAACCCGATCAGGAAACGGGTACGACGCCGGACCTGGCCGATGAAACGCTCTCCGCCGAAGAGCAGATCTTGAAGCGCGAGCGGCTGGCGGCCATTCGCAAGAAAGTGAATGCGCTGCCCGAACGCCAGCGCGTGGCCGTCATCATGCACAAGTATCAGCAGATGGATTACCGCCAGATTGCCGGCGTGCTGAAGCTGAGCGAGTCTGCCACTAAGTCGTTGCTGTTTCGCGCTTACGAGACATTGCGCGAGCAGTTGAAGGAATTTGTTTCGAGGAAGTAGAGGACGCTGTATGAATTGCAACGAAATTCGCGAACTGTTGCCGATCTTAGCAGCTGCCGCTGGCGTGGACGCTGGAATGCAGCCGGAGGTCAAGCAACACATCGCATCCTGTGACGCCTGTGCCACCCATCTGCGCGACTTGCAGAAAACCATGGCGCTGCTCGATGAATGGCAAGCGCCGGAGCCGTCTCCGTATTTTGATACTCGTCTGCAGGCGTGCTTCCGCGAAGAAAGACGCCAAGAAATGGCGCGCCCGCATGCTGGATGGCGACCGTTTAGTTGGCTGCGGCATCCGGCGTGGGCTATGTCGCTCGCTGCCGTAATATTTGCCGGAGCGCTCCTGGTTGGCAATAAGTCTTACATCTCGCAAACGGAAACCATCGCGACGAACCCTCCGTCCCTCGGTCTACCGGTGGAGCCGGGAACCGCCGTCGGCGATCTGCAGGCGCTGGAGAGGAACGACGAGTTGTATGCCGATTTCGATATGCTCGACGAGCTGCAGGTGCAGGACGACGTGACCGCGAATCCGTAACCGATTCCCGTAGAGACGCGGCTTGCCGCGTCTTCCGCGGCGCAGACGGGGCCTGCCCCGTCTCTACGGGTCAAAGATGATGTTCGCGCAGGATAGGGGACGGAAGATGTTGGGCCGGAGAAAGATTGCGGGCTGTCTGGCAGCGCTTCTGCTGTTGACGCCCTCGTTCGCCCAAACTTCGCTCGCCCAAACTTCGCTCGTCCAGACCTCGTTCGCGCAAGGCGGGCATAAGCCGCAGCCATCTCCACCGCAACACCACACGCAATCGCAACATGCGGACGGACAGTGGCACCGCTTTCAAAAAGAAGGTCATCCCGGCTCCAGCCGCCCCAATCCAGTCCATCCGCCGAAGAACCAGCCCGGCCACGCCGGAAACTGGCTTCGCCATTACCAGGATATGTCGCCCGCACAGCAGCGCCGCGCCCTCGAAAATGATCCGCAGTTCCGCCGGCTGCCTCCGCAACAGCAGGCCCGGTTGCGGAACCGCCTGCAGCATTTTTCCGGCCTGCCTCCAGAGCAGCGGGAGCGCGTGCTCAGCCGCATGGAAACCTGGGAGCACCTTACTTCGGATCAGAAAACGCGGGCGCACCAGCTCTTTCAGCAATTCAAGCAGTTGCCGCCCGACCGCCGCCAAGCCGTCAACCGGGCGATCCGCGAGATGCGCAGCCTGACGCCAGGACAGCGCGACCAGCTCATCAACTCCGAGCAGTACAGGGACTCATTCTCGCTGCAGGAGCGCGTAATCCTCAGCGGAGCTGCCCATCTTCCGCTGGCCCCCGGCGACGGTTTGCAACCTGAACCGCCGGAATAGTATCGTCCGGCCGCGCGCCGCAAAACGGCCCTGTCTTCTCAATCGCCGATACCAACCTGCGCGCCAGCACTAAGACGAAACGACGAAGCGACGAAGCGACGAAACTTGGAGCGCGGCCCTCGAGCCGCGCTCCAGACCCATCACTCGTTGGTAACGTACGCGAGGAAGAACGGCGGTTGGTCGCTGTTCTCGTTCGTTGGCAGGGCCCCTTTCACCCCGATTCGAGTTTGGTCCCCATAGAGGTTCCACCCGCTCAGGGCGCCCGCTGAACTGGATTGCCCGACGCCAGTAATCCCTTCATTGTTGGTGTCGAGGGTGAAATATATTGTGAAGTAGTAATCGTCCAGAGGCGAGAGCGCCAACTTGACCGTGTCGAGCCGCACAATACAGGGATTGGTGACGGAAACCGGCTGTACCGGACAAGTCGAGGTATTGGTCAGGACGATGCTTGGACTGGAACTCGAGTTCAGCGTGACCTTCTCAACTTTCAGCACCGTGCTCCCGTTCCGCGGAACTTCGTAGAGCACCATGTTGCCGATGTCTGCCTCGGATCCGCCAGTAAATCCGATATAAAGGGCGGTCGTTTTGGAACTCGCCCCCATCAGCGACGCGCCCGGAATCAGGACGAACTCGGAAAGGCCGTCCCAGGACGGATTACCACTGCTAGCGATCGTCCCTTGTCCTTCCGCCAGATTCACCAAAGCGGCAGCTGGTGGCTGCTCCTGCGCAAAAGCACTCACCGCCAGAACCGTCATCATCAGAGTCAATGCTGCAAATTTGTAAAATGTTTTCATCGGGAATCTCCCTTATTCGAAATTGGATTCAACGTTCTGCTGCGTGTATCGGTGCATTGCCCCTCGTCCAACCGGCTCCCTAGTCGGTCATGACGTACATGAGCGAGTACGGCTGGTTGGAAAAGGGTGTGCTCGGAATCGACCCACCGACGGAAAACCGGCTGTCGTCGCCGCTCTGGTACGTTCCCCTCAGGCTGCTCTGCCCAAAGCTGGGCGTGGTCAAGCCAATCGCTGAATTGTTTGGGTCACTGGGGGTGAAATACACCACCAGGTAGTAATCCGACAGCGCCGAAAGCGTGATTGTCGTCGGATCGAGTCGCACAATGCACGGATTAAAGTCGGAAATCTCCACCACTGGACAGACCGATGGGCTGGCCAGGTCGATCGAAGGATTGGAAATGCCGCCGAGCGTGATGGGCGTCACCGCCGTGATGGTTGAGGAGCCTCGCGCAGTCGTGTAGAGGACCATATTGTTGATGTCCGCCTCGGTCCCAGCCGTGAATCCGATGTAGAAGACAGTCTTTGTGCTGGTGATCGGAATCAGCCCCGCGCCGGGAATTAGGGCCAGCGTGGAATAACCGCTCCAGCTGGTGTTGGATGTGACCGGACCTACCACGCCCCTTACCAGGTTCTCGGCTGTGGAAGCGCAAAAGCTATACACCGAGACGGCGAACATCATGAGAGTTAACGTTGCGAACTTGTAAATCGTCTTCATTGGGTATCTCCGTTTTTTCAAAAATGTGAATTCAGCGTTCGAGAATGCATATCGCGAGTCTGCCTATCGGTGGAGCGCCCGCGCCGGATGGGGCGCGTGCCCGCCAACCGGCGCGCTAGTTATTCATCACGTACATGAGGAACGAGGGGCCGCGATTGGCGGCGCCGGGGATGGACTGACCGACCGTGAGATGGGTATAGTCTGTGCCCCCGAAGTAGTTTCCTGCCAGGCTCGTCTGGTTTTGGTTGGGGCTGGTCCCAGCAATGTTCGAATTGTTGGTGTCGGCAACGTAATACACCGCAAAGTAGTAATCGGACGCCGGCGAAAGTGTGAGCGTAGTCGGGTCGAACCGCACAATGCAGGGAGTGTTCTGGGATGGCGCCACCGGACAAACGGATATGTTACTGAGCAGGATGCTCGGATTGGAGATGCCGCCGAGCGTAACGGGTGTAACGGCGGTGATCGTCAGGCTGCCTCGCGCAGTCGTGTAGACAACCATATTGCCGATGTCAGCCTCGGTTCCGGCTGTAAATCCGAAGTAGAAGACGGTGGCCGAGCTGGTAATCGGGAAGAGTCCCGAACCGGGAACGACATTAAACACCGAATAATTGGACCACTCGCCGTCGGTTCCGGGCGCTCCAATTACGCCCCGTATCAGGTTCTGGGTCGCGGTAGGTGGCTTCTGCGAACTGATTCGCTGCGAAAAGCCGCACACCGCGACCGCGAACATCATCAGAGTCAGCGTTGCAAACTTGCAAACAATTTTCATGAGAATCTCCCTTATCGATTTGTGGAACTAAGTTCTGGTACAGGTTTTCGGTCGCATCTTTTCGCTCATGGACAGATGTGCGACCATGTCTCCGCAGTGCGGGTTCGCCGCGCTCCGGAATTACAAAGGTCGGTTTGCTCCTATTTCCCTTTCCGCCCAAATGGATAGTTTGCGCGTCTACGGTTTCTTGATGGACAGAGTTGCGAACCGGTGCCGAGTGGCGGGGGAAGACGACACACTGATCGTTCGGTCAGCGCCGGACTAGCGGCTCGAACCACGATTCGACTTCGCACTGAAGTCGCTCGCATCCGCGCCGCGCAACATCATACCACTCGTCCGACAGCGGCTTTCGAAAATAATTTAGCTTTTCGCAGCAACATCAATACGAACTGCAAAAAGTTGCAGCGTTGCGCTGATTTTCTGGGGGGCAATTACCGTATCCCGGAAGCGATACCCTGATGCGAGGCTACAGGTTTCCGAAATCCGTTGGGGTTCAAAAACTGAGAACTGAGAACTGAGAACTGTTCCTTACCGCCGAATCAGCGCCATCACCCATCCCGCCACAAAAACTCCACCCACGAACATGGCGAAGCAGTACAAACCGTACTTCACCTGCTCCATCGTCGAATTGCGCTGGGTGATGCCAAAGACGATCGACGCGAACAACGCGAACACCACCGCAGCCGAGAAGTGCGATAAATTGATGTTCACGGTTTCTTCCCCAACGCAATGTGATGCGCATCCGCGGCCGCGATAAAGTTCAAGAGGCCGGCGACGATTAGAAACGTCTTGCCGTAATCCGCCGCGGCATTCGCCGCCATCACGTTGCCCCAGTCCATAATGCGCGCCAGAAAATAGAGCGCTCCCGAGCCCACGTCGCCCACGAAGCCCAGTATGTCGAGAATGTCTCCGCCATTCGGCTGGTAAATCCGCCCCTGCATGCCCAAACCAATCAGGAACATCGCCACCACCGACACCAGCAGCAGAATTCCGCGCCCATAGCGCTTCAACAGGATGTGTCCGCCGCCCGGAATCAGCCAGCCCACGATCGGCGCAACCACCGCCATCGTCGTCAGCGGATACTCCGGCTCAGTCGCTACGTCCTTTGATTTCGTCTTATCGGTGGTTGACTTAGCCATTCAGATGGTCACGATCTCTCGTTGAATTTTACCAGTGACTTCGGCGCTTCCCGGTCGCACCAGCACGTCTACTTCCAGGCGCACGCCAAACTCGGGAAGGTAAATCCCGGGCTCGATCGAGAACAGGGAATTCGGCAAGATGCGGCGCTCGTCGTGAATTTCCAGATCATCCATATTTGCCCCATTCGCATGCACCTCGGTCGCAATCGAGTGCCCGGTGCGGTGGATGAAGTAGGCTCCCAATTTTGCCTGGTTGATGTGGCCACGCACCGCGTGATCCACTTCCCATCCGGCAATCGGCCGGTGGGCAGAAACCGCATCCTGCACCGTCTTCACGCCAATATCGCGCGCCTCGCGCACAATCTGGAAAATCTCGCGCTGCCGCTCCGATGGAGCCTTGCCCACGATTCCCATCCACGTGATGTCGTAATAAACTGCGCGCGGCGTATTCTTTTTCGCCCACACGTCCAGCAGAACCAGGTCGCCTTCACGAATCGGCACCGGATGCTTCGCGCTCGGCTCGTAGTGCGGGTTGCCGCTGTTGGCGTTCACCGCCACAATCGGAGGATCGTCGGTCACCATGTTCTCGCGCTGGAACGCTTCCATGAAGAATTGCTGGATTTCATGCTCGTGCGTGCCCCCGTTGCGCACGCGCCGTCCAATTTCTTTGAAAGCCTCCGCCGTCACCGCGTCAATCACATCGCGCGCCGCGAAGTGCGATTGGATCTGTTCATCCGTCAGGGTCGCTTCAAACTGAGCAATCAGATCCGCCGCGCTGATAATGTTCTTGCCCAGCCCGCGGATCATGTCGGCTGTTCCCGCATCGACCATGGAAATGGTGAAGACAAAATTGTTGGGCGAGTACTGCATCGCCACGTCGCGATGCGCGGCCAGCATCTGCTTCAAGCCGTCGAACAGTTCCTGCCATCCGGCGTACTGTTTCTTCACGCCGGGCAAGGTGTCCAGATGTCCCGACTCGATCTTGTGAACCAGCTTGATGGGCTCGCCTTTGGCGGGGATCAGGTAGTACCAGCGCCGCGTGACCATGAGCCCATCCGGCAGCCCGAGAACGCGGTACGAGATCGGGTCGCGATGGTGATGATCGTAGAAAAGCCAGGCGTCAATATTGCGCTCGCGCAGAGCTTGCTGGATGGCGGACAGGTCCATATGCAAAGGGTTATTCTACACGACCGCTGGCCCAGTGTAGGGCGGACACTCCTGTCCGCCGCCGTTGACGTTGGTGTTGTTTCCGGTGTTCGTCAAGGAGACGGAGCTTGCGGCATTGCACTAAAGCTAGTTTTTGAATGGATTGAAAGTTCTTACCCCAAGCTGCGTGAAGTCCCGTTCATTCCGTGTCGCAACGACTAAGCCGTGGACTCGTGCGGTGGCGGCGATCATCGCGTCTTGCAGCAACTCAGGCTGCTTGTTATGCATAATGCGGGCGCATTCCCGAAAACATGCAGTATCCATCGGCAGCACTCGGTAGACTGCTGGCACACCATCAACCCAGCGCTCGAGTTCGCTCGCTTTTGCTGGATCTTGCCGCCTTGTCCGCTCGACCCCTGCCTGTAGTTCCCCCACCGTCACGGCTGAGACGAACAACCGCGCTTCTTCGTTGGCGTTCAACCAGGCCAGCACCGCTCCGTGAGGACGAATTTTTCTGAGTTCGGAGATTACGTTTGTATCAAGCAGGTATTGATTCACTCAAACTCCACCACCGGACGGCTGCGCCACTTGCCCCTTTTCGGGATCACCTTGTCAAAGTCAAAGCGAGGTTCGGGTGCGAGCAGCCATTCCTTCAGACCAGGCCGGGCGGCTTTTTGCAGCCTCTCCCATTCCTCGATTGGCACCAGAACGGCGGTCTTTACCCCGCGGCGGGTGACCACCTGTGGCCCCTTCTTGATGGTTGCGTCCAACAATTCACTAAAACGCGCCTTAGCGTCCTGCACTTGCCACGAAGCCAAATTGCACCCCACTCTACTGTCTGAATTGTACTGACTAGTCAGATGTCTAGTCAACTAATTCTGTAGGGCGGACACTCCTGTCCGCCGCCGTTGACCTTGGTGTTGATTCGGATCTTGCCGTTGATTTTGACCTTGATCTTGTTCCACCCCGCCAAAACCAACCCCAAACGCAGCGGACAGGAGTGTCCGCTCCACACCAACCTATTCCCCGTATTTCTCTTTGAGCGCGTGCGTCATTTCGTCCCGCAGCTGACGGTAGTCGGAGTGGATGGTCGCGCGCAACGCGGCTTCGGTGGAACTGCCATGCGACAGAAGTTCCAGTATGCGCGCGATTTCGCCCATGCTGTAGGCGTCGCGGATGTATTCGGTGGCAGCCAGAGACTCGGCATAGGCGACGGTGGCTTCAGGCGCGGAAAAATTCATGAAACTGCCTTCGAGCACATTGAAAGGAATCTCATTTCCGGAGGCGAAGAGCTGCGCCAGTTGGTGGCCGTTCGAAGCGGCCGACTTGCCTTCTTCGATTTGCGCGATGCCTTCGTTCAGCCAGGTGGGGCACCGGTTGCTGGACATCTGGGCAACGAAAGAGTGCGTCAGTTCATGCTTGAGGACGCGAGCCAGCTCGGGCGTAACACTCTGCACGCCGCTGATCGGAATCCGCAGCTTGCCATCGTTGAGGGCGCCCGTCCAGGAGGGCGCGCGGGTCACGTCGAAGAACGTCTGCTGGGTGTAGAGCGTGACTGCTATGTTGTTGCGTGGCGAGTAGCCGAGATCGCGCACCAAGTCGTCATACTCCGAGTCGAGCGTCGCGAGCAAATCCCGGCGGAAGCCTTCGGAGGTATCCTTGCCTTCGTAGTGGAGATTAAAGTGGCTGCTTTCGCGCTGCGAAAAGTCCGATTCGGCAGTCGATTCGCGCTCGGCGCGAGCCAGGTATTGGCTCACGGTCGCATCGGGACGCAGCGCCAGCGATTTCTTCCAGGAGCGAATCGCATCGGGCGTATGATCGCTGGCGTATTGCACGAAACCCAGCATGCCCAGGGCATCGGGTGAGGCGGGAGCAATGCTGGCGGCGTGTTGCGCATAGGAGAGAGCTTCCGCAGCATGGCCGGTGCGCATCAGCGTGGCGGCGTAGTAAATCAGCAAGGTGGAGTTATCGGGCTGGAAACCGAGCGCGGATTCGTAGTAGCGCTTGGCCTGCGGGAAGTTGCCGTGATCGGATTCGTGTTTCCCGGCGAGAAAATAAGCGGTCGCCGCCAGTTCGGGATTGGACGCTTGTCCAAGACTGGCGAGCGCGCCGGTATCAACCTTGCCGTCGCGTATAACCTTTTCTGCAACGTCGGCTTCATGGTTGAACGAGGGCGCGGGTGGAGTGATGTCAGGGACGTCGGCACTGCCCGCCGCGCCGGAACCAGCGTGAACCGGGGCGATGCCACCCGCTTCAATGCGCTCGACCGAGGATTTCGGTATGGCGTACGTGTCTTCGCCGAGGTCATACTCGACGCGGTCTTTATTAGCGTTCTCGCGAACCGCATCCGCCCAAATGGTGCGTCCATTCTTGAGGTGAATGACGTCGGCGCTCGCGGGCAGCACCCGGAGAAGCACCAGCATCACAAGCACTAGGATATGGACGATAGTTCGCACTGAAGTTCGCACTCGGCTGATTCTAGCAACGGGGTGGATGGGCGGTAAGGTGACGATAGTGCTGGTAAAGAAGTTTTCAGTTCTCAGTGGGAACCGGATAGTCCTAAGTCGTTTTTCTGAGAACTGAGAGCTGAGAACCGAGAACTTTCTATGAAGCCAGCCGTAGATAGGTCACGCTGGATGATCGGGTTGGCATGCTGGCTGCTGATCACGACGGTATGGGCGCGAGCCGCAGGACCCACCCCCGACTGTCCCCAGACCACACCCGATCTCTACGCGCGCATCCGTTCCGTAGGCCTCGATCCCCAACGCGTCTACCGCGTGCGCGACGCCTCGATTGACCGGCCCAATCTCCATCTTGACTTCGACAACGGCACCCTGGCATTTACGGAAGACATTTGCGGCCGAATTACAGGCGCGTTCTTCGAGGGCGAGGGCGAGATACGGCTGCGGCCTCCGAACCGTGTAGAGCGCGGATCGCTGGCGCTGTTCACCGGAATGGCGATTCTCGAAGAACAGTTCACCTCAGGATATCTGCGCTTCAACGACGATACAGCAGCGGCCTTCGAACCCTTCCTCTCTCCGGCGGCGGAGGGCGCGGAATTCATCGCGGATTTCATCAAAGAATGGAGCGCCGCCAGTAGCACGCTGGCGGAGTCTGACGCGCTGCGCCTGCTCGTGGACTTCAGCCATTTTCTTCCAATGCAGGCGGTAGAGCGACGTGTGGAGCGACGGGCGTCCTCGCCCGTCCAGCCCGGCGACCGCGCGAGCGAGCGGTCGCTGATGAAGACCCCCGGCTCTCCACCCGCAGAAAACCAGCCCGATCCAAAATTTCCGTCCCTGTTGCACGCTCACCTGGTGGGCAGAAGGCTTGGGGTCTTCGACGTGTTCTGGGATGCGACCAGCGCCGAGCCATTGTCGGCAGGCCAGCGCCGTGTAAAGGATGATGTCCTGTTCTTTGACATTTGGACTTCGTTTGCGCCCAGCGGGGCGGGCAGCGCCGCGACCGCTCTGGCGGGCGAAGCCTCGATCTCCAGCTTCCAGATCACTGCGACGGTGCAGCCTCCGACGAGCTTGCGGGCAACCACGGAGGTAAAGCTTCGAATTCAGAGCGGAGGAGAAAGGACATTGCTGTTTGAGTTGTCGCGTTATCTGAAGGTCGATACCGTCGAGGCGGACGGACGGGCGGTGGACTTCATCCAGAATCCCGCGATGGAAGGAACCGAACTGCAGCGAAAAGGCAACGATCTGGTGGCCGTCGTGTTTCCCATCCCTCTCGCCTCCGGGCAGGAGTTGAAAATCCGCTTCAGTTATTCCGGCGAAGTTCTGTCCGAGGCGGGGAACGGATTGCTGTATGTGGGTGAACGCGGCACCTGGTATCCGAACTTCGGCTCAAGCCCGGCGCAGTTCGACATGGAATTTCATTATCCGGCGGACTGGACCTTGGTGGCGACGGGAAAGGTCGCGACGGGCAAAGTAGCGACGGGTAAGGTGACGACGGGAAAACCTATGTCCCAGGCGGCCGCCGTGCCGGAGGGAACCAGCGACCAAATAGTAGTTTCCCGATATACCTCGGAGCGGCCGATACCCGTAGCGGGATTCAACCTGGGCAAGTATGTTCGGGCCGAGGCCAAGGCGGGCAACATCCTGGTCGAGGCGTACGGCACCAAGGGAGTGGAGAAATCGTTCCCCAAGGCGCGGTCGGAAGTGATTGAGCCGCCGACTTTTCCCGGTTCGCGCCAGCCGAGATCAAGATCGCTCCCGCCGCTCGTCGTGACTCCCCCCCCTCCGTCCCCTGCACGCGACGTGCAGGCGGTGGCGGACAGGGCGGCGAAAGCAATTGCCAGTTTCTCCGAGTGGTTTGGCCCGTATCCCTACAGTTCGCTGGCGTTGACCCAGATGCCGGGGAATTTTAGCCAGGGATGGCCCGGCCTCGTGTTCCTGTCGAGCCTCGCCTTTCTAAGTCCGCAGGAGCAAACCGATCTCCGTCTGGACCCCGTCTCGCGCGAACTCGACACCCAGGTTCTGGTCCACGAAACCGCGCATCAGTGGTGGGGCGATCTGGTGCAGTGGACGGGTTATCGCGATCAGTGGATTGCAGAAGGCCTGGCAAACTATGCGTCGCTGTTGGTGCTGGAGCAACAGAACCCCGCCCAATTCCGGGAGGTTCTCGAAAAGTATCGCCGCGATCTTCTCAGCAAGAATAAAGATGGAGAGTGGCTGCGCGACGCTGGACCCGTGACCTTGGGGCAGCGGCTCAATTCGTCCCACTTTCCCGATGGCTATGAGGCCATCAGCTACGAACGCGGCACCTGGCTTTTTCACATGCTGCGATCCATGCTTCGTGATTCCATGCCCCGTGATTCCGGCTTCGACAATTCAAAGCAGCGCGATTCCAGCTTCAAAGATTCCAGCTCCAAAGACTCAAGCCTGCACACTCCCGAAACGGCATCCCGTTCCCGGAAAGCGCGGGCGAATCCCGCAACGAACCCAGACGAGCCCTTCTTCCGCGCGCTGCGGAAAATCCGGGAGCGCTACGCCGGCAAGAGCATAAGCACGCAGCAACTGATACAAGTTTTCGAAGAGGAACTGCCGCGCCCACTCTGGTACGAACATCGTCGCAAACTGGACTGGTTCCTTGAAGCTTGGATCGAAGGCACGGCGATCCCAGAGCTGGAAGCGCGCGAAATTCGCATCACCGAGAAAACCGGCGTGACCACGGTGACCGGCGTGATCATTCAAAGAGACGCGCAAAGGGACGCGCAAAAAGACGCGCCCAACGATCTAGTGACCGCGGTCCCCGTGTACGGCGCGACCGCGACCAACGCCTTGGTTTTTCTAGGCGAAGTGCTGGCGGATGGCCCAGAGACGCCGTTCCGCCTGCCAGCTCCGAGCGACGTGCGGAAGGTAGTGCTGGACCCAAAACAGACAATTCTGACCGCGCCCAAGTAGCTCGTGTAGGGCGGACACTCCTGTCCGCCGCGTTTGCCCTTGGTGTTGATTTTGATCCAAAAACCAACGCTATTTCGATCGCCAGAGCCCTTAGTGCCAAGCATGCCGCCACTCGCACTTAGCAAGGCTATGCAAATGCTAAAGCAGACGCAGGAAAGCAAATCAGAGGATGCAATGTCTCTTCCGCCCCACGTGTCTGCAAACGGTGTATACGCAAGTGAGATGTTCAAGAGCCCCCGCCGACGCACAATTCTCCTCGTCGAGGACGAGCCCTTCGTGCGAGAAGCGACCTGCAGCATTCTGGAGCATGCCGGCTTTGAAGTTCTGCCCACCGCAGATGCCCAGGATGCCATGAAAGTTTACGACGACCGCCACCACGGAAACGGAATTGATCTCGTGATCACCGACATGGTGCTTCCCGGAGCAACCGGTGAGCAGCTAGGCCAGGATCTGCGCCAGCGTTCCCCGGAGGTTGTGGTTCTGGTAACGTCCGGCTACAGCAACCCCGAGTACGATACCGAAGTGCCCGAATCGCGCACCTATTTCCTGGCAAAGCCGTATTCCATGAGAACGCTGATCGACAAAATCGAACAGATCCTAGGCGCAACGCCCCAAGCGCGTGCGGCCAAGCAGGCCGGCTAGTCTCTATTTATGTGAGAATTCACCCGACGCATTCACCCGACGAGAAGTCCCTCCACGGCTGTTTCCCCCGTGTTCCTCCGTGTCCCCTGTGGTAAAGAATTAGCCTGCAGCGCAACCGAAGCCCGCCAGCAACCTCCGCGCCGTTTATAATCCTCCCTTCCCGACTTCGGTTTCTAAAATCATTTGGCAAGGAATCATCGGCAAGGATCATTCCGTCATTTACAAGGAGCAAGCATGAGCCTCGAAGGCCGTGTAGCGCTGGTTACGGGAGCGTCGCAAGGAATCGGTCATGCCTGCGCCCAAGCCCTGGCGCGCCACGGAGCAACCGTAGCCGTAGCCGCGCGCAATCACCAGAAGCTGGAAGAACTAGTCTCCCAAATCGCAGCCACCGGAGGCAAAGCCAAGTCCTTCGCCATGGACGTAGCCGACGAAGCCCAGGTAAAGTCCGCGATCAAGTCGGCGCTAGCCGAATTCGGCAAGATCGACATCCTCGTCAACAACGCCGGAATCACGCGCGACCAGCTGGTAATGCGCATGAAGCGCTCCGACTGGGACGCCGTCCTCGCGACCAACCTGACCTCCGCCTATCTCTCGATCCAGCAGGTCATCGGATCGATGCTCAAGCAGCGCTGGGGAAGAATCATCAACATCTCGAGCGTCTTCGGACAAACCGGCCAAGCCGGCCAGGCCAACTACGCCGCCTCCAAAGCCGGACTGATCGGCCTGACCATGGCCATGGCCCGCGAAGTAGCGTCGCGCAACATCACCGTCAACGCCGTATCTCCAGGATTCATAGAGACCAGCATGACCGCAGCTCTAAGCGAAGAATTCAAGCAAAATGCGGTAAAGTCCATCCCGCTAGGAAGAGTAGGCAAGCCGGAAGACGTAGCCAGTGCAGTCTGCTTCCTGGCCTCCGAAGAAGCCTCCTACATCACCGGCCATGTGCTGAATGTGAACGGTGGATTGCTGATGGGATGACGGCGCGCTCTTACTCAGCAGTCCACTTGGGCAAGAGTCGACGGACTTCTTCCGCAGGCACGGTTCGACCGGCTTCCGCGTCCCGCATTCCCTGGTCAATGGCAGCGAGGGTCTCCTCGTCTTCATCCTCCACGACGGGAGCGGGATTCTCTAAATCGAACTTCTTCGTCTTTGTCCTTGCCATGCGGCCATCGTAGCACGGACCCTCCTGACGATGTTTCCTACTTCACCGGACATGTGCTGAATGTGAATGGGGATTGCTGATGGGATGAGGAACGGCAGTTCTCAGTTCACGGACCACCTGCTGGCGAAGGGGGAGCAGGAATTAGATAGGCAAATGTCTACGTGCGCAATCGACGTCTATACGGAGATGGCGAATCATCTTCCGGATATGGCCTAGTTCGATCTTGTCAAATTTTGGCAGCGACCGATACACTCTACCGGCGTGGGTGACGACGCGACTGTGTGTCGCGAGGCGGACCGTGGACCCAGGGGCGCATTCTTCTAGCATTCGCGACACGTCTGCATAGAGGGCGCTTGCGGACATTTCCTACGCTGCTTTAGGCAGAGAATATACGTCATTCATGTTGTCGCTCGGCACAAAGCGCCTCCCCTGTTTGTCTAACCGCGCCACGACGATCCGAGAAGGCTTAGATTCCGGCGACTCCCTTGGGAGTCTTGTGAATGGCTCAGGCGGCGGTGCGTGCGTGGTTCGAATAGCCTTGAGAGCTTCCTCCCACAATTGCTCATCCTCTGCATCTACCTCAGAGAAGAAGCGCCTTACCTCAGCCCTGAATTCCTTGAAGGTGCTGCTTTCTTGCGCAATATCGAACAATACTTCCCTGTACCGATTCCGAAAACGCAAGAAGGTCTCTTCGATGGTCTCGCCACATTCGGCGATTCCGCCGGGGCGCACCCCATACATCCACCACTTTCCGTCTTCTTGCCGCATAAGCGCTCGTCCGGACAGGGTTATCCCCGCCAGGAATCCCTGCCCTGAGATGGCGTCTTTGAGAGTCAGCATGATGGGGTGATTGATGATAGCCATTAGGCTCCTATCGGCACGAAGGGGGAAGAAAGATTATGGCGCGACGCTCCAGCATTACGCCAGATTACGGATAGCCCAGTTGCGCAAAGGGGTTCCAAAACTAGAGTGTATACGGCTTTAGTAATAGGGGCAACGTCCGTCCCTGGAGACGGGCACACTTGGTCATTGCCCTTATCGAGGGACATTGTCGCATCGGTCGGGCTGGAGGTCTGTGATGGCTCGCACGGCTGGGTGTGATGAAAAAAGGGCCGGGTCTAATCTTTCATTGCTAGAACATGCTTCACTATCAGATCCAGCGATGGTGAGGTTTTTCCTGACCTGCTAGCCGAGGCCGTGACGGCTGAGACAACTTTCGGATTTTTCAAGGCGTGATCTCTTTTCCGAATGTCAAATCGGGTCATCTCCTCACCCAGGATGCGCTCGAATAGGTCTTCTCCTATTTCTGCTTTGACTACGGTCTCTCTGTCCATCTTGAAGCAAGCGGACTTCTCTTTTATGTGGCTCGGCCAGTCTTCTTCGGGCAGGCCCAGCAGTCGGAGCAGTCTTCGGTTCTCGGATGGATTGGACGCCTTGTCGAGGGGTCTCTTGCACTTCTCGCACGGGCCCACCGCTTGCGCGGTGTTTTCGTCGCTGTGCCAGACACAGTAGGTTGGTATTCGGAACGAGATGAAAACCGCGGCGGCCGTGAACACGTTGCTCTTCCCGCCGCAAGGAATTACAGATATGCCGCTGCTCTCGAGGTCATGACCGCTGGCGAGTGCGGCGCCGATGCTGCTAATTGTCGCTTTTTGTATGCCTTGATATGTACATAATTGTACGTACAATTATACCTGCAAAATGTTCCACATGAAACACTTTGTAGTTACACTTTGCCGAAAGCTGCCGGACTGTCGGCTCGGATTGTCGGCACGGATTGCCAGCTAGGATTGCCGGGCTTTAATGCCCATCGCGGACGACCAGAATCATTCCCGGCCGCAGGGCTGCGATGTTGCGGTTATCGTGCTTCAGGGCGGTCACCGTGGTGTTGTAGGAGCTGGCAATCGAATACAGGGTCTCGCCTTGCTTCACCTTGTGATGCTTCACGGGAGGATGGGAAGCCGCGCTGAACGAGGCGGTCTGAGTCGCTGCGGGGCGGTGCGATCCAGTGGAATGCTGGGTTCGCTGGCTTGAATGCTGGGCTGGACGCGGGTTTGCACGCCTGCTGGCCAACTGCGTTTCAGCGGCGCTGCGCGTGACCGGCAGGTGGAGATACAGGACCTTTCTTCCCGCCAGGCCGCTGCCTTTAATGTGGTTCCAGCTGCGAAGCATCTTCGCGGAGACGCCAAAATTCTCGGCCACCGACTCAACCGTATCGCCCTTGCGTACCTTGTAATGCGTGGTGGCGCGGGCATAGGTGCTGGTGTCCGCCTGTTTGCCGGGAGCGATCGGGATGATCAGCCGGCTCTCGGGCGCGAGCCCGTTGTTAGTTGCCCCGCCGTTTAAGTCGTTCGCTTCGGCAATGGCTTTCGGAGTCGTGTGATAGGTGCGGGCGATCGCGGCCAGCGTCTCCCCACTTTGCACCTTGTGATAACGCCACCAGACCCGCTTGTCGGCGGGGATCGAGGCGACGGCGGTTTGAAACTTGTCGGCGGTTCCGGCGGGCAGGTGAAGCTCGAAGGCGTTTTCAGCAACTCCGCCTCCGGAAAATTTCGGAGTGGTCATGCGCAGAAGACTTGGGTTCAGGTCTGACAAATCTTCGGCAGTGGCGTCGACGCATTCGGCAGCTAGCCTAAGATCGATGGGGTAGTCGATCCTGACGGTGTCGTAGGGAACAGGCTTGTCTTTTGTTATTGAATCCAACCCATACTGACCGGGATTCTTGGCCATGATGGTGACGGCCAAGATGATGGGGACGTAGTTGCGGGTTTCCTTGGGCAGCACGTTGCGGCGGTAGAGTTCCCAGAAATCGGCGTAGCCGGTGCGCTTGACGGCGCTCTGGACGGTGCCGGGGCCGGAGTTGTAGGCGGCCATGGCCAGGTACCAGTCTCCGAACTGGTTGTACAGGTCTTTCAGGTGATGCGCGGCGGCTCGCGTGGCTTTTTCGGGATCCTGGCGGTCATCGATCCACCAACTGCGCTCCAGTCCATAGCCTTTGGCGCGGCTGCCCATGAACTGCCACATGCCTCGGGCTCCGGCTCTTGATACGGCCAGGGGATGGAATCCAGACTCGGCTTGGGCTAGGTAGATCAGGTCCTGCGGCACCCCCTCTTCTTGTAATGTCCGGCGGATCATATCCTCGTAGCGGCCGGAGCGGGCCAGGGCACGCTCTACGGTTCCGCGGCCTCGGGTGGAGAAATAATTGATGTAGCCGGCTACCTGATCGGTCATCATCAGCGGCAGGTCGGAGTGGGTGGATTTGATCTCGGCTTCGGCTGTGGCTTTGACGTTTTGGTCGACCGCGGGAGTGAGTTCGTTGGCCTCGTCGATCGGAGCCGGTTCTGATTTTTGCTCGGCGAAGCCGTCGCCCTGCTGCAAGGCGGCGAGTTCCAGGCCATTGACGCCATCGAGGAGGCGGTCTAGTTCTGCTTCCAGGCGGTTGTCGGAGTCGAGATCGAATCCGCTTCCGAGGAGCCGGTTGAAGGCGTTGTCGAAATTCTGTTTTGCGGCTTCGAGGTGGCCGGCTTGATAGTTATCCTGGCCGGACTGGTATTCCTTTTCGACGCTAGAGATCAGGTCGGCTACGGGATCGGCAGCGACATTGCTCGTCCGCGGCACCTGCGGCTTCGATTGGGGTTCCGCGGAGGCGGCCGTGGCGGGCTTCTGCTTCTGCAGATTGGGCGGGCTGCTGGCTGCGACCAGCGCTGGCGCCTGGGCCTGAGCGGGCGGCAAAAAGGATAATCTCTGGGCGCTCTGACACGCGATGGTCGCTGCCAAAGTCGCCGTCAATACGGCGGTAAAGATCGCTCGATACGAGTGAGATGAAAACCTCATATTTTCAGAAACTTACCGAAATCCCTCCGGTTCGTTTATTCTGCTTTTCTCAGTAGTCAGATGGTACTATCGCAAAATTCGTTGGGTCAATGCCACTGAAGACACCGAAAGCTCGTTACTTTCGGGACCGGCTGGGCATGTTACCCCAGGCTGGTGGCAGATGGCAAATGGATAGATCGGGTCTCGGGACACCAGCTCTCAGCTCTCGGGAAAATCCAATGCTCAGACTTGCCTTTTACCGTCTTTTCCCTTTCGAGCGACGAGTCTTTCGCCCTGGCTGTATCATCTTAACTTCCTATGAAAGCCATACAGATCAAGCAAACGGGTGGGCCGGAAGTAATGGAACTGGTGGAGTTGCCGGTTCCGCAGCCGAAATCGAACGAAGCCGTGGTGAAAATCAAAGCGGCGGGCATCAACTTTATAGACGTCTATAACCGCGAAGGCCGCTACAAGGCGGCGCTGCCGCTGGTTCTGGGACAGGAGGGGGCCGGCGAGGTCTCGGCGGTGGGCTCGGATGTGCATTTGGTGGCGGTCGGCGATCGTGTGGCTTATACCTCGGTGCTCGGCAGCTATGCTGAGTTTGCTGTGGTGCCGGCGGACCGTCTGGTGAAGATTCCGGCAGGAGTGAGCGAGCGCGACGCTGCGGCTGCCATGTTGCAGGGAATGACGGCGCACTATCTTAGTCATGACACTTATCCGCTGAAGAAGGGCGAGACAGCGCTGATTCATGCCGCTGCCGGCGGAGTCGGGTTGCTGCTGGTGCAGATGGCGCACAACATTGGCGCGCGCGTGATTGGCACGGTTTCGACCGAGGAAAAAGCCAAACTGGCGCGAGCGGCGGGAGCGGACGACGTAATTCTTTATACGCAGGTGGATTTTGAGGCGGAGACGAAACGCCTGATCGCCGAAAAAAGCCCCGGCGGCAAGGGCGTCGATGTCGTCTATGACTCGGTAGGGAAAACGACATTCGACAAGGGTCTGAATCTGCTGCGTCCGCGCGGCATGATGGTGCTCTATGGTGGGTCGAGTGGGGCGGTCGCGCCGTTTGATCCGCTGGTGCTGACGCAAAAGGGATCGATCTTTCTGACGCGGCCTTCGCTGGGGAACTACATTGCGACCGCTCAGGAGTTGCAGCAGCGTGCCGGAGCGGTCTTCGGCATGATTCGCGACGGCAAACTCAAGTTGCGGATCGAACATGTCTATCCGCTGGCCGAAGCGCAGCAGGCGCACCGCGATTTGGAAGGGCGAAAGACTACGGGGAAACTGCTGCTGCTGCCGGGGTGACTTGAGATCCCATGCCGTTTGTGGAATTGAGAAACTCGCCGCATGCGGCTGGGGTTCGGCCGGTTCGGATTCACTATAGAGATGTGGGTAGCGGACGCCCCGTCGTTTTTCTGCACGGCGGGTGGGGCTATGGCATGTATCCCATCGACCGGCAGATCGAGGTTTTGGGAAGCGAAGTCCGCTTTGTAATTCCGGATCGCTCCGGCCACGGCCGCTCTGCACGTTTCCCGGGAGCACTGCCTCTGGATTTTCATCGTCGTGCTGCCGAGGAAACTCTTCTTGTATTGGACGCGCTCGGGATCGATCGCGCCGTCCTCTGGGGACACAGCGACGGGTCGATCATCGCTGCGATGATCGGGCTTGCGGCGCCCGAGCGCTGCGCGGGTTTGGTTCTTGAGGCATTTCATTTCTATCGGAACAAGCCGGGTTCGCACAATTTCTTCCAGCGCTTTGCCAGCCATCCGGGAGAAGTCAATGAGAAAGCGCAGAGCCTGCTGGTGGCCGATAACGGCGCGGCCGACTGGAGACACGTGGTCGAGCGGAATTGCCGTGTCTGGCTGAAACTCGCGGCCGAGAGCACGCGAGTGGGCGAGGATCTTTATGAAGGGCGACTCACTGAACTCAAAGTGCCTGCGACGTTTATGCACGGGAGACACGATCCGCGCAGCGAGCCGGGCGAGATGAAACAAGTGCAGGAATTGTTACCTCGTGCGGAAATGCGTTTTATCGAGAACGGGCGGCACAGTCCGCATAGCGAATCGGCCTCGTGGCGGGAGTGCAATGAGGTTCTCCGCGAATTGCTGGGGCGGCTGCCGTGATCCCAACCCGGGTGCTGGCGCCCGACGGAATTCTGTTCCAACCCTGCATTCAGTGCATCTAAACTTATAGGCAGTATCTAGACAGATAGCACGCCAGCGAATGAGGGAATTCAATTTCCCGGGGAGGCGTTTGTGAACGCTCTGTTTTTGAACGGTCTTCGATATCAATTCGTCTTGATAGCATGTCTGATCTCGGTTGCACTCGGCAGCTGCGCACTTGCCCAACCGGCTCCCAACACGAATGGCACTCCGGTGCACATGATTGTCACTGTCGAACCCAAGAAGGGCTCCGAAGTACCGGTCGTGAATCGTGAGGACGTGATGGTCTACGAAGGAAAGATCCGCGACCAGGTCACCGACTGGGTCCCAGCCGAAGGAGACCATGCCGGACTGGAATTCTTTGTCCTGATTGATGACGGTGCCAGCTCCGCTCTCGACACGCAGCTCAGAGACATCAAGAAGTTCATCGCCGAACTGCCGGCCACGGCCCAGGTCGGCGTCGCTTACATGCAAAACGGCATCGCTCGCATCGAGCAAAACCTGACCAACGACCACGATCTGGCTGCAAAAGCGATTCGCCTGCCATTGGGCTATTTCGGCGCAAGTGCCAGCCCATACTTCTCTCTCAGCGACCTGGTGAAGCACTGGCAGCCGGACGGTAATCGCCATGAAGTCATCATGATCAGCAGTGGGTCCGATCCCTATTACGGAACGGGCGATACGCTCGATCCTTACCTGGAGACGGCGATCGAGGATTCTCAGCGTGCCGGTGTTCTCGTCTCCGCCATCTATGCACCCGGTGCCGGGCACTCCGGACATAGTCACTGGCGTAGCTACTGGGGACAGATCTACCTCTCGAAGCTGACAGAAGAAACCGGAGGCGAGGGGTATTACATCGGATTCTTTGGCGCGGCTCCGGACTTTTCGCCCTATCTGCAGGATGCGACGAATCGCCTGGGTCATCAATACCTGTTGACGTTCCTGGCGCGCCCCCAGAAGAAGTCGGGTTTGCAACCGGTAAAGTTGAGGACCGAGCTGCACAACGTCGACCTTGTGTCGGCAGACGAGGTTTACGTTCCGGCGGCCCAATGATGGCTGTGAAATGACCGCTGTGATTGTGTTCTAGAAAACAATCACTAACTTCTTCTTCTTCGCGGGGCCGACGAATGCGTCCGCCTCTACGCGAGCATTGCCGGGCTAAGAGTTTTTCTTGCGGGAATAATTCTTGAGATAGGCGGGCAACTCTTGCTGGCAGCGCTCGTCGCAGATTGGCGTGCCCGAATTCATCTCCAGCGGAATCGCTCCTGCCCAGGTGGGGAATGAGTAATCTTCGGCGTCGTCGATCGGCGGGCCGGTGCGGACCTTTG
>Ga0187857_10001594_pt1 | contig 22675 bp, 16 predicted proteins | sample June2016WEW_8_10_FD_132984 | JGI IMG/M metagenome (GOLD analysis project Ga0187857, IMG submission 132984) | Peatland microbial communities from SPRUCE experiment site at the Marcell Experimental Forest, Minnesota, USA - June2016WEW_8_100 | ecosystem: Environmental > Terrestrial > Soil >... | reverse complement strand
TTGATCGAAGCCTACCGGCGCAAAATCCCCGTCACCATTCATCTGGCCATCGGCACGGACATCCCGCACATGCACCCCGCGGCTGAAGGAGCCACGCTCGGCGCCGCCACCTTCTCGGATTTCCGCCTGTTCTGCGCCTTGGTGCGGGAGATGGATGCCGGCGGCGTGTTTCTCAATTGGGGTTCCGCAGTGCTCCTCCCCGAAATCTTTCTAAAGGCGGTTTCCGTCGTTCGTAATCTGGGCGTGCCACTCCACCCCATCACCACCGCGAATTTTGATTTCATCCAACATTACCGGCCGGTCCAAAATGTTGTGCGGCGGCCTACCGCCCCAACCGGTGGAAGGAAAGGCAGCAGCTCCAGGGGATTCGCAATAACGGGTCATCACGAACTCCTTTTGCCCCTGGTGGCCGCCGCACTGGCTTCCGGCTGGCCTGCTTCGGAGAAACACACGAGATCATGAATCCTTTTGACGATTCCACCTCCACACCACCAGAACTTCCTCCAGGCAGCGATTCGCCCTCAACAGCCGACGGCCAAGTCACTCATTCGTCGGAACCCTTAGCGGGCGACCCCCTGGCGTTGGCCGCACCGTATCCCACGCCGGTGCTGCCTTCTTCAGCCCAATACCCTCAAGACTTACAAATCACCTGGTCTTGGCCGCATCTCATCCTCTTCGTCCTTTTTGGCCTCGTAAGCCTGGTTATGGTGCAGGGCATTCTCGCAGTCTTCTATTTGCCGCACGGCCAAAGACTCACCACAAAACAAATGGAACAGTACCTGCTCTCCAAGCCGCAATTCGCCATCGGCAGCATGCTCATCTGGTACGCCACCATCTTTTTTTTCCTCTATGTTACGTTGTCGCTCCTGCGTGGCCACTCCTTCTGGGAGTGTCTCGGCTGGCGCAAGATCGACTCGCACAATCGCGAGCAGCCCAGAAACCCGTTTGTTTATTTCATCGCCGGCTCCGGATTGTCTCTTTTCGTTGCTCTTCTCACTGCGCGCATGAAGGAGCCGGAGAACATCCCCATGCAAGAGTTGTTCAAACATCGCCAGACCGCGCTGCTCTTCGTAGCTATGGCGGTGCTTGTGGCCCCGCTGGTGGAGGAAACGCTCTTCCGTGGATATCTTTATCCCCTATTTGCGCGATTGATCTCGGCTCTCTTGCGCTTCTTCGGCATCGAGGATGCCTCGGCTCTGCGCAGCGGCATCTTCAGCAGCATAATCCTAACGGGAGTCCTTTTCGGCCTCATGCACGGCGCGCAGTTGGGGTGGACCTGGAGTCTTGTCTCCATGCTCATCCTCGTTGGCATTATCTTCACGCTGGTGCGAGCGCGTACCGGCAGTGTTTTTGCCAGCTTCCTGATGCATCTGGGGTACAACTCGCTCATTGCCGTGGCTGCGGTCTTAAGCACGCACGGCTTCACCCGCATCCCCGCAGGCCAGTGATCGATTCATTTCGCCTTTCGCCATCGTTGCAATTCCACTGGAAAGGAAGCACCGGAGAATGTACGTAGCGCAGCCCATCGAGTGGACCGACCGCGGCGTGGTCATGCTGGACCAGCGGCGCCTTCCCGCCGAGGAGATCTATTACACCTACACGGACTACCACGAGGTCGCCAAAGCCATTCGCGAAATGGTGATTCGTGGCGCACCGGCCATTGGTGTCGCAGCGGCGATGGGCGTTGCCCTTGGCGTGCTCCACTCGCGCGCCGCTTCCGTGGATGAATTGAAAGCGGAATTTACAGAGATTTCCCGGGAACTGGCGGAAACGCGCCCCACCGCGGTCGATCTTTTTTGGGCCCTGCAACGCATGAAAACCCGCTTCGCGGAATTGCTCGTCTCCTCCGCGAGCCTGTCCGAAATACGTAGCGCCCTCATTGCCGAAGCCCGGGAAGTGCATCTCGAAAAAAAGGCCACCGACGAAGCTATCGGGCGTTTCGGCGCGGAATTCATGCCCCAGGAAGGACAAGTGATGACGCAATGCAATGCGGGCGCGCTGGCCACGGGAGGAATTGGCACCGCGCTCGGGGTCATCCGCGTCGCCTTCCAGCAGGGTCACAAGCTGCATGTGCTGGTGCCGGAGACGCGCCCCTATTTGCAGGGCGCGCGGCTCACCGCCTGGGAACTCCACCGCGGCGGCATTCCCCTCACGCTCATCACGGACAACATGGTCGGCCACTTCCTGAAGACCGGCAAGGTCGGCGCCATCGTCACCGGCGCGGACCGCATCGCCGCGAACGGCGACACCGCCAACAAGATCGGCACGTATCAGATTGCCGTGCTGGCCAAAGAAAACAACGTCCCTTTCTACATTGCCGCGCCAGTTTCCACCTTTGATCTTTCGATACCCGATGGCGACCATATTCCCATCGAGGAACGCTCCGCCGCCGAGGTCACCCACATTCAAGGCGTGCGGATCGCCCCCGATGTTCCCGCGGCGCACCCCGCCTTCGATGTCACCCCCAGCCGCTATATTCGCGCCATTTTCACGGAGCGCGGCGTGGCCCAGGCCCCCTACACTGAATCCCTGCGCCACCTCGCCGCTGCCCCGGTAATCGGCGCCGCCCGCTGATCCCGTTATTCGTGCCGGGCCTCTCAGCAGACTTTCTCCGCCTGGTCGTCGGGTTCCTCGAAGCAAAAAAAAGAGGGAGCCGAATTTCCGGCTCCCTCGGTAGATACCGCTTTGGTTTGAGGCTAGAAGGTGTACTGCACCATGAAGCGAATGCCACGTGGGAGCTGGAAGGTGAACGGCTGGCCGTACCATCCGCTCTGAATCACTCGCGAAGAAGCACCACTGTTTCCGTTGATCCACTGTTGCACGTTATACCCGGTCTCGAAGATCTGGTACGCCGACGCACCACTGCCGAGGGCGCCAGCACCGAAAGCACCGCCAGCAGCCGGATACAACGGGCTATTGAAATACGTCGAGTTCATGCCCCCGTAGTACGAGGTGACGGCGCGCTGGCCCAACAGGTTGGAGATGTTCATTGAAACACCGATGCTCTGACGTTCCTTCACCTTGATTTCATGTGCGATGTTGAAATCAGTCTGGGTGAACCAAGGCGCGCGGCGGGTATAGGGGGTGCCAAGGGTGATGTTCCCAGAAGCGTCTTGGGTCATGTTCACCCACTTGTCGCGACCGAAGACGTCCACGGCCTCGGAGACAGCGTTCGAGAACATGGCGCCCATGTCAATGTACGAAGCCTGAGGGCTGCCCTGGTAGGCAGTCTGGAAGAGACCGAAGGTCGTGGTCATGCGCTTCCCCATCCAAGGTAGCCGGTAATAGACATAGCCTTTGAACGTGTTCGGACGATCGGTCGCCAGAGGCCCGTTGTTTGACTTGCCATTGGCGCCGAAGTAGTAGAACGGCTCGTCAAACGCACGGCTGGTATCGGGCGAGTTGCGTCCCGGAGCTCCTCCGTCGGTCTGGTCGGTGTTGGTCAAGCCCGTGTAGTTGCCCCACAGGCTGCTCCAGGTGTAGGCGAACGACCCGGCCCAACCCTTGGACACACTCTTGGTCAGTCGCAATTCCAGGCCGTCGTAGTTACGAATGGCCTTGGGGTTGGGTGGGCAGGTGGGACAGGTGCCGAATGAGAGACCGAATGCCTGGTCGAGTGGCCCGTTGAACGCCCATCCCGGAACGCCAAATGACTGGCCGAGTGAGGTCAAATAGGCGGCATAGCCGTCAATGGTCTTGTTCACACCCTCGCCCGGGTTAACAATGGTATAGGTCTCGCCCCAGAACGGGTCGTTCAGTGATGCGTCCTCAATAATGTGGTCGAGACGCCGACGATCATAGCGGGCTTCGAAGGCCAAGCTCGGGGTGATCTGGTAGTCCCAGCCGGCAACGTACTCGTGCTGGCGATAAGGCTTTACGCCCGGTGCGACCGGCTCCCAGGGGCGCAGGTTGATGTTTTCAATCAGTGAAATGCCGGTTGTAGCATCGATCAAGGATTGCGGGGTTGTACCACCGGCGAAATTGGCTCCCACGGAAGGCAGACCATTCGGGCAAGCACGGTTGTCCTTGAAAATCAAATTGATATCGGAGACATTGAACGTGCCGCTCGAATTTGGACCAAGGGCGTAGGCGCACTGCTCGTATGCCTGTGCACCCCACGAGGTCTGGGCCACTAGCAGCTTCATAACGTCATTGACCACGCCATAGCTCCCGAAGATCTTCATCTTGCCGTGGCCGGTTGGATCCCAGGCAGCTCCCAGGCGAGGCGCAATCTTGTCGCCCCATCCGAAATTGATGGATTTGATAGCAATGCCTGTAGGAGGCGGGAGGCTTTCTTTTTCGATGCGAATACCGAGGCTGAGGGTGAGGCCGTGGCCGACTGTCCAGGCATCTTGGGCGTACAAGGCGTGGTTCCAGTCGCTGGCGGGCTTGGGCAGGATCGTCGAGAAGTCCTGCACATACAGATACCCGTACAGGCCAGCGCAGTTTCCGTCAGCCCAGTTGCCACTTAGCGTCCCGCAGTTGCTTGTGCCGGTGGATGTGAACGGAAACCACGACTGATTATTGCCGAGGACCAAGAATGCCTCGGGCACGTTGCCGTTCTGATTAATCACGTTGACCAAGTGGTTCAGCTGGTAGCCCACCTTGATGTTGTGCGTGCCCCACCAGCCGCCCTTGAAGAACGCCACGTCCTGGTTGAACTGGTAGTGCTTGTTGGCGTTGTACAGTGTGTACGAACCATTGTACGGCGCGGTGGAAGAGAGTCGCGGCAGTTGCAGACTGGCAGGCAGGGGATTGCCCGTACAAAGGGGAGTAGGGGGAGTTGCGTCGGGGTTGGCGGGTACCGTACACCCTGCGGGCACGTTAGAGTTATCATAGGCGCCCACGCCATTGCTATGCCATACGATGTTTGGGGTATTGGTCTGCCAGCCAAAATCGTGATAGTTCTCAAAGAAGTACCCGTAGCGCGTGGTGGCGACGATCTTCGGGGTCAGGCTTACGTCTGCGCCCACGTTATAGGTCGCGTTCGGGGCCGACCAACCGATGCCATGTGAAAAAGCGACTATGGGAGTGTTGACACTGGTGTTGTAGTAACCCGGAAATGCAGAATCCGCGTTGGGCAAATGGGCTCCGGTTTCGCGTGCGTACTGATCAAGCCATGAGCCAAAGACGCGGATCTTTTGTGTGAGAGAGGCGTCAAGGCGGACAGTGCCGTAGTAGATCTGGGTGTCCTGGGTAAAGTATTGCTTACCGAGAGAGGCATTTTGGGGAAGCAAGGAAGGAGTAAAGTCCACTGTTCTAGCCGTGGAGGTAGCAAAAGGCGCAACGCCCACGAAGAACCACAAGCGGTCCTTCACGACCGGGCCGCCAACGGCTACGCTGGGCTGAAGGTAACGGAAGTGGTCTTTCTTCGCTTGGTACTCCTGTGAGTTATTGTCAAACCCAGAGGTGATAGTTCCTGGAGTCGGATTGTAACGCAGAGTGGGGTCTGGTGAGCTGTCCAGCGCGGCGGTTTCATAGGTGGTGGACAACTCGCCGTGGAACTCGTTGCCGCCCTTCTTCATGACGACGTTGACCACCCCGCCGAGTGCGCCGCCGTACTCAGCTTCGATGCCCGAAGTCTTAAGTTCGACTTCCTGAATGAACTGGAAGGGAACATTGGCTTTGGAATAGCCGCCCGAGATGTTCTCCGTGTCCTGGCCTTCCACGAGGTAGCTGCTCTCCGAATCCGCAGCGCCGCCGATCGAGTAGCCGTAAGCCAAGCCGTTGCCGCTGCTGCCCGGCATGGCGCCACCGGTACCGCTAGCGCCCGTCGTCGAGCCGGCAAGAGGTTCGTTGCGGCCCATCGGCGAAAACTGAATCATCGACTGAAAAGAGTTGCCGTGCGGAACATAGTTGATTACGTCCTCGGTAACGTTCGTCATGTTCTGCGTTGTGGTGGTGTCGATCACCGGAGATACCCCAGTCACCTCCACAAACGTCGCGGCAGAGCCTATCTCGAGTCCGATGTCGATGGTCGGCAGGTGCTCGACTCCAAGTGTTACTCCTTCCCGCCTGGAGGTTTTGAATCCCTTGGCCGTCACGGTGATCGTGTAGTTGCCAGGGGGAAGATTGGCAAACCGATAATAGCCGCTTGAATCCGTCTCGAGTTCCTTGCTGCCTACGAGCGCAGTACCGGTAACGACCACCTTGGCTCCCGGCACTACGGCTCCCGAGGGATCCTTAATGGTTCCCTGGATGCCGCCTGTCGTTTCCTGGGCCCAGACTCCGCCCACAAAAATCAGCAGGGCACACACACAAACAACTATTGGAACTAGCCCCCGCACTTTACGCATGTTTCGATCCTCCTGGATCTATGGGTACAAACACTACCAGCCAGATCTCTTGAATTTCTGGGATTCCTTCCAACCACCACAGTTCGCGCCAACCAAGACCCCAACGTATGGCAGCAAAGTAGCAACTTCATCTCCATTGTTGCACCAGTCTTAGTTATTGAAAACAATAGACAAATTGGCACAAAGAAGGCCCAATTTTGTCCCAGCTTCCATTTCTTGGAGCTTTCCCAAAATCTACAATTAAGTATAGGCTGCCGGTACCCATCGAAACGGGAGTTGTCACCTCATCTACGCAAAGGGACTCTGCTCCCGGGTCTGCTCGTGTTCAGCACACCACCGCAATCCGAATTATCACGCCACCCATCTCCTCCAAAAAGAAAAGGGTGAGGCCGAATTCAGCCTCACCCCTTCTCGGTTAAGTTGTTTAAGCCCGGCGCGTGTTAGAAGCTAACGCGAATGCCGAACTGGAACGCCCGCGTTGCAGCGTCGCTGTGCGCCCGCACGTACACCGGCCAGAATTCCGCAAAACTCATACTGCCCTCCCTGCCGTCGGGGGCAGCCTAGCGTAATTCGCGGCCACAAAACGAAAAGGCGCCCCAGGAAACTGGGGCGCCTTTCAAATCCCGCTTTCCGCTTTGATGCGGCGAAGAGGGGTAAATGTTCAGAAGGCAACCTTTAGCGTCAGTTGCAGATACCGCGGATTGCTCGAGAACACCGCCGACGGAGTGTTAAATAATGAGGACTGAGGCTCCAGCATGCTCCGCTGAGAGCCCGTGTATCCAATCGGGGCGATATCGTTTAAAGAGCCGCCTATCCACTGTGGGTGGTTAAACAGGTTGATTGCCTGAACCATGAAAGTGACCTTGTAGCGTTCGGAAAACGCAATCGTCTTGCCCGCGGCCACGTCGATGTTATTGATCGGAGGCAGTTGCATAGTATTCCGGCCCACGTTCGCCAAGGCGCCATAGCCGGCCCGGATATACTGGGCATTCGGATTGTTCGCTAGGTATGCGACCTGGTATGGCCCCGCATTGGGATCCGTGCAAGTCCAAGGCTCGCCTGTAGCAGAGTTGGTGCCAGTCGGCAGGGTGCTGCATAGCGGCGACACCCCAGTCCCCGTTCCTCGAACTCCCGAAGCGTTCCAGATCGTGCGGTCAGACCACTGGTCACCGTTCAAATTCGCATCGTCGGCGCTCTGTGCCGTCACCCATTGTCCAGACTGGAAGACATACACCGGGTCAAACTCCCAGTTGCCAAGTACGTTTCTTTCGAGCCAGTTCCCCTGTTTGAAGTACGGCAGATTGTAGACCAATCCAAGAGTCAAACGATGCCGGTGATCCAGAATCGAATTGGCCCGTTCCGCAGCCTGATCCTGGAAGTTCTGCGGACGCCGCGGCGCCAACACGGTGCTGAAAACCTCGGCTGTGGAATTATCAATGTCGTGGCTAAAGGTGTAGGATCCGATAAGTTGCAGCCCATGACTCAGGCGCTTATTAACCTGCACCGCCAGTCCATGGTACGTGGAGGCCCCCTCCGGCTGGTAGGATGTTATGTAGGCGCCGTAGAACCCGGCGTTTTCCCAGGCTGGCACCAGGCCGTCACCATTCCCGTATGCTCCATTCTCGATCCCATTCAAGTTGTAGGGGAGAGCATTCAAGGCTGCCTGGCTTGGAGCCGTCGTGTACGTCGGCAAATAGAGCGTCGGCGTGACCTGAGCCGCCGCGTTTAGGCGAGTCTGCACGGGAAGAAAATATCCCCGCGTGCCCAGGTAGCGAATTTCGACCGTGTAATCATGGCCGAAGCTGTGCTGTACACTCAAGTTCCACGTAAGTGCTTTCGGGTATTTCGTATTGACCGGGAGATCGGCGGATGTATTGTAGGCCGCGGTTGCCTGATCCGGGTAAGTGGTGACGCCGCCTTTTCCGGGCGGAATGCCGCCGCTGGCAAGAAACGGCGCCAGCGGGCAACTGGCGCTGGCGGTAGTTGCGCCCGTACAGTCAACCGTGGTGCTCAACTCCGGTGGCAGCGTCAGCAGCCCAAGGTTGTCGAAGAGAACATCGTAGGCCAAGGAAAAGCCTGCCCGAATCGAGGTCTTCCCACTTGTGCCCGGTGAGTACGCGAACCCGATTCGGGGTGCCCAGTCATTCGTGGGAGCCTTTGGCGACGCAAAGTCTACGAGTCCAGGTACGCTGGCAATGGCGTTCAGCTTCTGAAGCGTTTCGGTATACGGAATCGTCGTGTACTCGTATCTTACGCCGAGGTTTACTGTGAAGTTCGGGCGAATCCGCCAGTTGTCGTTCACATACCAGTAAACGGAGGAGCGGTTTCCCTCATAGATCGCATTGCCCCCGCTGCGCTCCGCCAGTGCGTCTGGAACCAAGTCCTCGAAGAAGGATAGCAGGTTGTTGTATTCATAATCGCCGCGCTCCCTCTGCGTGAACGAAGACGGAGCGATTAACTTCTTGCCCTCAATCCCAAACGTCAACGTGTGGCTGCCCTTCGTCCAGTTTACCGAGTCGGCAAGCTGGTAAATGTTCTGCGTACCGTACTGGGGCGCATTCCCATCCGGGCCGATCTGCAGCCATCCCAAATCGCCGAATTCGAGATTCGGAAACATGTCCAGGCCAGGATAGGAAAAGTTGCCGGCGGGATCCTGGTAGCCGTAGCGATTGAAACCCAAGCGCAACTCGTTCGTCAGATGCGGATTGAAGGTGTGGTACTCGTTGATCGCCACGAGGTGATACCTAGAAGGTTCGGTCTGGTAGAACACTGGGAGGGTCGCAGCGGTGTCAAGTCCGCCATAGTTGTTATAGATATAGCGGCCGCGCAACTGGTCGCTGGACGAAATGTTATAGTCCATGCTGGTGGTGAGGTACTTGGTGTTGCTGTAACTGGGCGACAAAAACGAGAGCCCCAGGGTCTCGACCGGTATTGTTCCCTCGCCGCTTGGGTTCGGCCATTGTAGAGTCGGGCAGCCGGAGATCGCTTGCGAGATCGTGCCCACCGGAACGTACTTTTCAAACTCCGATACGTTCGTCTGCGACAGTCCCGGAAAGGAATTAATGGCGCTGATGCCCGCGGCGGATGGCGCGCAAACCGCCCCCGGCACTCCCGCCTCGCCTATGGGTTGATACTCATAGTCCGCAAAGAAGAAAAGCTTGTTCTTCAGGATCGGGCCCCCGAAATCGCCCCCAAAGCGGTTGTTGTCATATCTCGGCACGGTGGTGAGGCCGGCCAGTTTCTGCAAAGTATCCAGGGCCTCGTAATTCCGGTTCTGGTTGTAAATGAATGCGAGGCCGTGATAGTCATTCCCGCCGCTCTTTACAACGGTGTTGAATTGACCGCCCGAGGAGTGCCCGAAACCCGGTGAAAACTGGTTCTGCAGCACGGAAAACTCCGCCACGGCATCGTTCGGTACAGTAACTAGTGGCCCGGTGACGCTATAGTCGTTATTGTCCACGCCTTCGATCGTGAAGTTGTTGTTCCGCGGGCGCTGACCGCCCACCGAAGGCCCGCTGCCCACTCCCACGCCCCCGCTCGACGCAACTCCCGCATTGAGCAGGGAAAGGTTCAACACGCCACTGCCCAATGTTGCCGAAGGCAAATCCGCGATCTGTTGTTCGGTAAAATCGTTGGTGACCTGGGCCGTCGTTGTCTCTATTGTTTGGGCTCCGGCGACCACCTCCACCGTCGACACGGTACCGCGCACCTCCAGTGTGATTGGCAGCGTGGACGTCTTATTCAAATCGACTCTAAAGTTTTGCACCCTCGTCGTGGCAAAGTTGGGAGCCGACGCCGACACATTGTACGTGCCAACCGGAAGGTTGGTGAACCCGTATTCTCCCTGGCCGTTTGCCTGTGTTGTGTACTTTACGTTTGTATCTACGTTCACTGCTTCCACGGTGGCATTCGGCACTACCGCCGCCGTTTTGTCATACACCGTCCCAACAAGGTTGCCGCTGACGACCTGGGATTGTGCTACGCCAACTACAAGTAGACCTAGTACCAGCGCAGCCAGACCTGCAAAGGCCAAAACGCCTTTAAAGCCGTACTTCATATACCCTCCTGGTTTCACGAATCTATTGGTGAGCAACCAACTTATCTCTGACTTTTAGGCAAATGCATTACCATATTGCATCTGGCTTTTGGATTCATGGATATTTACTAAATATCTTAGTTTGTTAGATTTACAGAAATATCGCAAATTCCAGAGAGCGTCAATGGCGAAGCAATATCCACTCCAACATAATCCCTATGAAAATTGGAACAAATTACCTGCGCCTGACCAGACATGACCTTGGGTGCGGCTACTCCGCAGCACGGACCTGGAGGATCGGACAAACGTTCCCACGCATTACGCCAGTCACTTCACCGGCTCCTGCCCTCGAAGAAGTCCAGGGACGCTCCACCGGCCTCGGGGTGAAACTGCCGTCACTCTTGATCTTGAAGAAGGAAGTGTCAACAACCTAACGACGCGTATTCAGCCCGAATGCCTCACGCGTTCCGCCAGGGCGCGCGCCCGCTGTCGCGCGATTTCCACGAACCGCGAGTCCCCCGCAATCTGGTCCAGCAGCGGCAGCGCCCGCTGTGGCTCCGGCAAAACTCGCTTGATCATGTCATTCTCGAATTGCAGCAGCGCGTCGTTCACGCCAAGCCGGTCATACTTCATGCGCCTTTTCAGCAAGTCGATCAATTCCTGTTGGCGCGCCAGTCCCTCGCAAATCTGCAGCAATTGCGTCGCCTGTGTGTTGAGCGTGTAATTGAACTTTACTTCGTGCGATTCGCCCGGCGCCTCCCAGCGAAACGTCTTTTCCCCCAGGTTCGCGATCTTCCGGTGCACATCCAAATCCAGCCCCTTGAAATGGTTCAACTGCCCGGCCAGCTCGAAAATCTTCGCGCGCAGTCCCGCGCCAACCTCAAATGGTGTCGCTCCCGCGTCTTCGTCCAACTGGCGGATTTCATAGCTGGCATTCCCGGAGCTCTCCGGAATCTTGATCTCGATGAATTCTGGCACGCTGGACTTGAACACGCGCCGGTACGTAAAAACACTGCCCGTCGGCGCAGCCACAACGGGCATCGCCGCTGCCCATAGGCACGGCGCCAGCAAGAAAATCACCACGCGGCGGCGAAGGAAGCTCATTGGTTTGTCGGGATGCCGGCGGCGCGGCGGCCCGTTGCGTGGCCCGCCAGCGCACCCAGCGGATTGAGTTTTCGTTCACCGGGTGTTGCGCGCTGTACGCCGAACCGCCGCCGCAACTGCTCCGCCTGAATATGACACAGCGCTACGGCCAGCGCGTCCGCCGCGTCCGAGGGTTGCGGCGTTTCCTTCATTGCCAGTAAGGCCTGCACCATGGCCTGCATCTGCTTTTTGTCGGCTTGGCCGTGCCCTGCAACGCATGCCTTCACTTCGCGCGGCGCATAACTGAATACCTCTACGCCGTGCTGTTCGGCCGCCAGCAGCACCACGCCGCGCACTTCCGCCAGGCGCAGCGCCGTCCTCATGTTCAACGCGGTAAACACCGATTCGACTGCCATCGCCTGTGGCGCAAACTCGTCCAGCAAATCACAAAGCAACTTGTGCACATCCTGAAGTGCCGCTCCCCTCGATGCCTTCTGACGTTTCGCCGCCACGCGCAGCGCCCCATAGTGCAGCACTCGGCACGTTTTGCCGTCGCTCTCGACGATACCGTAGCCCGTGGGTCCCGCGGACGCCGGATCTACTCCCAGCACGCGAAACATTCTGGCCTTGCCGTCTTCGTTTGTTTTCTCGCCCATTTTGGCTAGTCTACGGCGAACCCCAACCCTCTTCCACCACATTCTCGCGGCAAAGCAGTCCTCAAAGCAAAACGGCCACCGAGTTTCGCCCGATGGCCGGTGCTGAAAATCGTTGCTTAGTTTGCGCCGACCGCCGCCTGAATTTCCGATTCGTCGATATCGAAGTTGGCGTATACGTGCTGCACGTCGTCGTGCTCTTCCAACGCTTCCACCAGCCGCAACATCTGCGAGGCCTGCTGCCCGGTAAGCTTGATGTAGTTCTGCGGCACCATGCCCAGCTCCGCGGAAGCAGGCTTAATCCCGGCCTTCACCAGTGCTTCTTTCACCGCCTCCAGTGATTCCGGCGGGGTCACGATGTACCACGCCGACCCCTCGTCCTTCATGTCCTCGGCGCCTGCTTCCAGCACGATGTCCAGAAGCTGGTCTTCGCTAGCGGCTTCCTTGGGTATGTTGATTTCGCCTTTGCGGTGGAACATCCAACCAACCGCTCCCGCCTCGGCCATGTTTCCGCCATTCTTGCTAATCAGGTGGCGGAATTCGCCGACGATTCGGTTGCGATTGCTGGTGACGACCTGAATCAGCATCCCCACGCCGCCGGGGCCGTATCCCTCGAACGTCACTTCTTCAAATTGCTCGCCTTCCAGTTGGCCTGTGCCGCGCAGTATCGCCCGCTAGATATTTTCGTTGGGCATGTTTTCGTTCTTCCCGGCCAGGATGGCCGTGCGTAAGCGTGGATTGGTGTTTGGGTCGCCGCCGCCAATGCGCGCGGCGATGGTGATTTCGCGGATTAGACGCGTGAAAATGCGGCCGCGCTTTGCGTCGGTGGCCGCCTTCTTGTGCTTGATTGTCGCCCACTTTGAATGGCCAGACATAACAATTCCTCTTCTTATGACTTGTGGCCCTTCTCAGGCCTTGTGATTTTTGGCTTTGCCGCGGGCCCCTCTCGCGGCACACCCAGTCGCGGGGATTCGTCCTGCGGAAACCTGCGAGCCGAGTGCCGACGGTGCCTTACTGACCCGCCAGAAGCTACCCCTGAATCAACGGCCTGCCAGGCGCTAGGAGTCCAAACCACGCCAGTCTAGCACACCCGCGCCTGCTCCGAAACCCGCTATACTTGACCTTCAAACCATGGCTGCCATTGCCTCGCCTCAGTCGGACCTCTCCCGCCCCGGCGTCTCCGTGCGTCGTTTCAAAGTGCTGATTTTGTGTTCCCACGTGGTTCCTTACGCTTCCCCCCTCTTCCGCCATCTGGCACAAGATCCTCGCGTGGAAATCCTGGTTGCCTACTGCAGCCTCCAGGGAGCAGAGCGCAGCTTGGATCCTGAATTTGGCGTGGAAGTCGAGTGGGATGAGCCCCTGCTCGACGGCTACCCGTGGGTTGAGGTGTCAAACAAGGCGAGTTTGCCAAGCGTTGGCTCTCTCTTTGGACTTTGGAACTCCGCACTCTGGGCGCTCATCCGTGGGGGTTCCTTTGACGCCGTGGTGATCTACACCGGCTACATGTGCGCTGCCTTCTGGCAAGCTGTCCTGGCCGCAAAGAGCCGCGGCATCCCCGTGGTGATCTCTTCCGATTCCACCGTTCTGCAGCCTCGCGATCAGGCGCGCTGGAAAAGGCCCCTCAAGCCCTTCATTCTCGGCGGTGTCTACCGCACCGTGGACGTCTTGATGGCCGGCTCGCCCGCCGCTGCTCAATTGGCCACCCGGCTGGGCATGCCGCAGGAACGCATCATGGTCATCCGTTCTGGCGCTGACAAGGATGCTTGGATCGCACGTGCCGAAAAATCGGATCTCCTCGCCATTCGTGCTTCCTGGAATGTGCCTGCGCATGCGCCAGTGGTTTTCTATTGCGGCAAACTGCAGCCCTGGAAGCGCCCGCTCGATCTGCTCCGTGCGTTTGCCAAAGCCAACGTCGCTGGCGCGTATCTTGTGTTCGCGGGTGACGGCGCCCTGCGCAAGGAATTGGAAGATGCAGCGCGCCATTTAGACGTGCAAGATCGCGTCCGTCTGCTGGGTTTCGTCAATGTCTCGCAGCTTCCCGGCTATTACAGAGCCTCCGACCTTTTTGTCCTTTGCTCGGATTACGATCAATGCCCGCTGGTCGTGCCGGAAGCAATGTTCTCTGGGATTCCCGTCATTCTTAGCGATGCCGTGCTTGGCCGCCGGGACATGATTCACGAAGGACAGAGCGGGTATTCCTATCCCTGCGCCGATGTTGATGCCCTTGCCGCCATTCTCGGGGAAGTGCTCTCTGATCCGGCTCTTCTGGATCAGTTGAAAGCTGGTGTACGCCGCCAGATGGAATCCTGGACCATGGCCGATTGCCTGAATAGTTGGCTGGGCGCCATTGAGATGGCCCATGGCCGCAAACCACGCTCAGGCGGGAGGGCTTCTTGAAGCTCTCCTCCTTAGCGCGCGGCGTTCAGAATGTCCTCGGGCGCCACCTCAAGAAGAGTTGATCGTGAAGCTCCTGCTCTATTCTCATTTCTTTGCGCCGAGCATTGGTGGCGTGGAAACCGTGGTGATGTCTCTCGCTACGGGATTGTCCCCCTGCGCCAAGTCCAGCTCGAAGGGCGAGTTTGAGCTTACTCTCGTAACCCAGACCCCCCACGGCTCCTTCGACGACTCCTCGCTTCCTTTCCCGGTCGTGCGTCAGCCCAGTTTCAATGCACTCCGCAAACTCATCCGCTCCGCGGATGTGGTTCACGTCACCGGCGCCGCCATAGTTCCCGTCTTGCTTGGGCGTGTGTTGCGAAAACCGGTCGTCGTTGAACACCATGGCTTTCAGACCATTTGTCCGACCGGGCAGTTATTCCAGGAGCCGGATAACATCCCCTGCCCCGGCCATTTCATGGCGGAACGCTACACACGTTGCCTTGCTTGCGCGCCTACCCCCAAGCCTCTTGCGGCCTTTCGTCTCTGGCTGCTCACCTTCTTTCGGCGGTTCCTTTGCCAGCATGTCGCCGCGAACATAACGCCAACCCACTGGCTAGCCGGTATGCTGCAATTACCTCGAACCGAGACCATTCCCCATGGTCTCGCGCCATCGTCCCCGCTTGTGCGGCTTCCTGCCGGCCACCTAGTCCCAGTGCTCGTTTTTCTGGGCCGCATTGTCACCACTAAAGGACTTCTTTTGCTCCTCGAAGCTGCGCGCCTGCTGCAGCACCAGAATCGCCCGATCGAACTGAAGGTCGTCGGCGACGGCTCCGAACGCGCCGCCCTTCAGAAACTCGCGGCAGAATGGAAACTCGCCATGCAGGTGCACTTTCTCGGGCAGCTCCCCGATTCTCAAATCGCCGACCTCCTCGCCAAAGCCGACCTTCTGGTCGTTCCCTCTCTCGGCGGCGAAGTTTTTGGTATGGTCATTGCTGAAAACATGCTTCGTGGAATCCCTATTCTGGCCTCCGATCTCGGTGCCTTTGTCGAAGTCCTGGGGGATGGCGGGCGCACTTTCAAAACCGGAGATTCTTCTGACTTGGCTCGTCAAATCGTTCAACTTCTTGACGATCCCGCTGCCTCCCAGCGGCTCGGCGTCGCGGCTCACCAAAGGGTGCGCGTTTTCTTCGCCTTGAGTCGTATGATAGAAGCACACGCCCAAATTTATAGACGCCTTGCTCCGGGCGGAACCGCGTGATGATTTCCACCACCACCAACATGGGTCTTCACGATTTTGTCGGGAATAATGTCCTCCCCCGGCTCGTTCGTCCAGGGCTGAAAGCTGCGGATCTGGGTTCGGGGCCCGGCGCCATGGCCGCGCGATTGGCCGCGATGGGTTGCGACGTTCTCGCTGCGGATCTCACCAAAAATGGTTTTGCGGCCGGGCTTCCCCATGTCACCGTCAATTTTAACCAGCCCGATTTCGCGTCTCTCTTGGGCCCTCGGCTATTTGGTTTGGTCACCGCCATCGAAGTTATCGAGCACGTCGAAAGTCCCATCGGGTTTCTCCGCAATATTGCCCGGTTGCTCACGCCCACCGGCGTGGCGGTTCTGACGACGCCCAACGTGGATTCGCTGCCCGCGCGCTTCAAATTCTTTCTCGCCGGGAAAATTCGCACCATGGATGAACACGGAGAACCCACGCACATCTCCCCCATTTTCTTCGATCTCCTGCAGCGGCAATTTCTCCCGCTTGCTGGACTCCGGCTTCGCCAGCACCTCGTTTTTCCCGCTCACGGCTATCAACTCAGCCGAAAATCCGTCGCGTGGACCATGCGTCTGCTGGCCGGTGCCTTTTCCGGCGAATCCATCCTGGGCGATAACCACATTCTCGTACTCGAGGCAGCACCGTGAGGCTGGCCGCTCGAGTTTTGCCGGCTCCGTTTCGCAAGAACCCCCTCTATCTTGCTGTGGCGATCTTTCTCTTCTTCTATCTCGCTTACAAATTGGCTCAGTACGTTTTGGCAGGCGATCTCATTGGTCTCGCTTACATCGCTCTCGGCTCGGTCGTCGCCGCCAGTTTGACCACCATACTCAGCCGCTGGCGTACAGGCCTCTATGTCTTCCTTGGATGGCTCTTCTTTGAAGATCTGGCCCGAAAATACCTCGGCAACAATATGGTCATCTACTTCGGGAAAGATATCCTCGTGGGAATGGTTTATCTCTCTTTCTTTCTCGCCTATCGCAAAAGGGGAGTACAAACCTTCACCCTGCCGTTCCGTCTTCCGCTCCTTATTTTCCTATGGTTCGGACTCATCCAGGTCTTTAATCCCGCCTCTACCAGTCTTGTTTATGGCGTGTTGGGCATGAAGCTGTACTTCTACTACATTCCCCTGATTTTTGTCGGCTATGCTTTGATCGATAAGGAAAGCGATCTCCAGAAATTTTATCCTTACATCTTGGGACTCTCCCTTGTGGTTGCTCTGCTCGGCATTGCTCAGTCGATTTTGGGCCATACCTTTCTGAATCCCACGATCATGGCTGAAGACATCCGGGATTTGAGTACTAACTATCGAGTTTCTCCCATTTCTGGCGTGATCGTTTACCGCCCAACCTCTGTGTTTGTGAGCAACGGACGCTTCGCTTTTTTTCTTGTTCCGGTCTGGCTGTTTGCCTTTGGATATGGTGGCTACCTCATTTTACGGACTCGCAAGGGCCGGCTTCTTACACTGCTTAGTCTCGGCACCATCACCGTGGCCATCGCCATGGCCGCTTCCCGCGGCACTCTACTTTGGACCGCGAGCAGTGCCGTTGTTTGCGTGGTCGCTTTCTTGTGGGGTTGCCCATGGCAGCGCGGACAACTTGTCCGCGTACTGCGTTCCTTCCAGCGCGCCCTGATTATTGCCATCCTCTCCTTGGGAATGGCCATCTTCCTTTTTCCGGCCGAAGTCTCAAATCGTTTCACCTTTTACTGGGAGACTCTCTCTCTGACCAGTCCCACCAGTGAATTGCTGCAGCGCACGGGCGACTATCCCATCCGGAATTTCCTGTATGCCTTCGACAATCCGCGGTGGCCCTACGGCTTTGGTATTGGCACCGCTTCGCTGGGCACCCAGTATGTGGCCCGCATCTTTCACGTGCCCCTCACAGGCTTCGCTGTGGAGAGCGGCTATGGGTCTATCGTCGTTGAACTCGGCGTCGTTGGCTTGTTTCTGTGGCTCATCATGACTTCTGCAATTGTCGTCTCTGCCTGGAAAGTAGTCCGCAAAATGAAAGGTACGGTCTGGTTCCCTATCGCCTTTGTCATTTTTTGGTATGCCTCTCTGCTCCTTTTCCCTTATACCTACGAGGGCCTCTCGCCTTTTGAGGACTTCATTCTCAATTCTCTTTTGTGGCTCTCCCTTGGAATTCTTTTTCGCCTGCCAAAACTTGCGGGCGATGTCCAGGGAAACTCCCTGGCCGCTGGCTCAGCCTCCGCTGTAAGGACCATCTAACTTGCGCATCGCTGTCCTCTCTCCCTTTGTCGACCGCCGCCATGGTACGGAGCGCTCCCTTGCCGAAATTGTCGAAAGGCTTGCGAGCCGCCACGGCCATGAGATTCATCTCTATTCTCAACGGGTCGACGGTTTACAGGTCACACCGTTTGAAACTCGCGAACAGAATTCCAGCCAGCGCATTTTCTGGCATCGCGTTCCCTGTCTGCCTGCGCCTCACCTGTTGGCATTTCTCTTCTGGATGTTTGCCAATCGATTCTGCCGCTCGTTCGACGGGTGGTTTCGTCATCTTCACTTCGACGCTGTCTTTTCTCCCGGCATCAATGCCACCGACGCCGACCTCATCCTCGTGCACGTTGTATTTCATCGGCTAAGGGAACTGCAGCAGAAGCGATCTTCAGAGGGGTTCCGCGGTCTTCATCGCTCGCTCTACTACCGGTTGCTCTGCTTCCTGGAAAATCGCATCTACCGCCGCAAAGAGTTGTGCCTCGCCGCTGTTTCCGCGCACACTGCCCGGCAAATTGCCCAATATTTTGGCCGGCACGATGTCCTCGTCGTACCCAATGGCGTCGATCTATCTTTGTTTTCTCCGGCTTCCCGCCTGGCTCTGCGGGATGCCGCTCGGCAAAAGCTCGGCTACTCTACCGATGACATCGTCCTGCTATTGATCGGCAACGATTGGCAAAACAAGGGCCTTCCCGCGCTTCTCGAAGCCATGAGCCGCCTCAATCATCTCTCGCTTCGTCTGTGCGTTGTTGGCAGCGAGGCCGCTGCGGCATTCCTGCCTCAGGTGCAATCGCTCCATTTATCTGATCGCGTCAAGTTCTTTGCCGAATCTTCGGAAATTCTTGCTTTCTATGCGGCCGCGGACATTTATGCCGCGCCTTCGTTCGAGGATTCATTCAATTTGCCTGTCCTGGAGGCCATGGCCTGTGGCTTGCCGGTGCTCGTCAGCCGCCTGGCCGGTATCAGCGAATACATTGCAGACGGTGTGGACGGGATTCTTCTTCAGGATCCAGCCGATCCAAGTGCCATTGCCGGATCTCTTTCCTTGTTGTTCCAACAACCGGAACTTCGTCGCTCCCTTGGAGAAAACGCGGCCCGCAAAGCCCAGCAATTCTCTTGGGATCGCCATGCGGACGCGATTCATCGCCTCCTCTCCGGCCTGCCACCCGAGCCATAATTCTTTCGCGGTGGTAATTCTGCTCCATTTGCACACGCCGGCCCTGTGTACCGCTGCGGGCAATTCAGTTATTCTTTTTGCTAAGCTATGGCCAATCTCACTAAAGACCACTCCTTGGACCATCTCGGTTCTCGCGCTTCCTCGATTCAGCGCGTTGCCCGGGCTCTCTCTTCCCTCAACTTGAATTCGCTTCGCGTCCTGTTGCGCAATGGTCCTTCTGCTGCCCTCAGCTTTGTCTCCCACTCCTATCATTTGTACTCCGGCTTTGGTTTGCCCCACCTGTGGCAGCGATTGCCTTGGCGGAATGATCTCAGAATTCCCTCGAGAAAAATCGAAGAGCTTTTCCCTGGAATGGACTGCACCCGCTCGCCCGAGCTGCTCTTTCCCTTTCCCCGCAATCTCGGCGTCCTTCCACAAGAATTGATCGTCCTCACGAAGCTAGTGGACCACCTGAAGGCGAAACGCGTAGTCGAATTTGGCACCGCGGAAGGGCGCACGGCCCTGAATATCGCCCTGCATCTTCCGCCCGGCGGCGAGATCATCACCCTCGATTTGCCGCCGGTTCCTGGCCAGAACGAAATCGGCTTTTTCTACTGGGATCAACCGGCCAAATCCAGAATCAAACAGGTCTTCGCCAGCGTGGACGCCTGGGATTACCGGCCTTATCGCGCTTCGGCCGAGTTCGTCTTCTGCGATGCCTGCGACCGCATGCCGGGGCTTGCCGCTGAAGCGTATCAGGCCTTCTCGGTCGTCAAACCGGGCGGCGCCATCCTGCGTCATGACTACAGCACTGCCGAAGGCCCCACGCGATTCTGGGAATGGCTCGCCCGCCAGCTTCCCATATTCCACATTGAGGGCACCGTCATGCTCTGCCTGCGCGTGGATTCCGACGAGGTCTACACCAAGACCCAGGCGCTTCTCCAGCATCCGCTGCTGAGATCCTCCGTCCACCTGCCCGTAGCCTGAGGGTTCACGTGCCACGGCTCACCAGCGCAGCGAATTCCCGCTTAATCCCAGTCGCTTGCGATTCCAGAGTCAACGCCCCTTCTGACCCAGCACACCCCGCCGCGTCGCTTCCATCGTGAACTCCAGCGACTCTTTCGGGATGCTCGTCAGGAAAGGCTCAATCATCCAGGCCAGTATGGCTGGAATGTCGCGCGTCAAACTCACGACCTCGTTCTGAACGTACACGCCGCCATCCCGCTCCTCCAGCCGCCACCACGTCTCCAGCCGCCACACAAAGCCGTTGTCGTCACCCGGCGTCTTCTCCTTTTCTTGCGGCGTTCCCGCATTTTGCACTTCTGCGATGCGGATTGCCGAGCTCCGGCTGTGTGCGCGCGTCGGCGAATCGCGATAGTAAGTGATCTCCTGCTCCGTATTCAGCACTACGGTAAGGATCTTCTTCCGGCGAAACCTCATGAAGACGCGAAAATGATCGCCGTTGTGTGCTTCGATTTTGGACCTCTCCACATCCGGCGCGTAAAACGTCGCGTGGTGGTCATAGTCCTGCAACAGATTCAATACCTCATCCAATTTCGCACCGGGTATGAATACCATCCCCTGCCAGTCGTGGATTATTCCTCCGGGGATCGCGCTTTTCCCCGCAGCTTCCCCCCCACTCACATGCCGGAGTTCTACCTTTCCACTTTTCAACCTTTCGTACGCTTCCTCTTTCTTTTGCTTCGTGAGCTCGTCCACCCAGAAAAAATCCGCTTGCGCCATACTCTTTCCAGAGCGCGCTTCTGTCCCCGCCACATAATTCTCGAACGCGCGGACCGTGGCTGGTTGCAGCGAAGAGGCCGGATACGCGGCTGCCAGACAGCTCGCACCCAGAGGAACGCCCAGCAAGAGAATCACCCACCCCCACAACCATCTGCCAGCTAATCCCTGCACCTGTCCTCGCTTTGCGCCATTGCGGCGCAGTCCAAAGCGTCAAATCCCATCTTTGCCGCTTTCCGTCTTGATGGAAGCAATAAACGTGCCAGAGTATCGTATCGGATTTCAAAACCGAGCTTCAGGAAAGGTCTTCGGCGGGGTATTACTGGCGGGTTGGGTAGCTCGCACACGGCCCCTTGCGGGACCGCTGTCCCCGCGCGGCCCCCAACCCGTCATAATTCATGCTAGAAAGGGCTATCTCGTCGCTCAATGGGTCGCCAGCGTCAATTGTTGGGGTACCCACGGCTTAGTACTAGAACGGCCTCTTTCAGGCGTCGCTGTGCGATTATATATTTAACAAATTAAAAGACTTATGTTGATTTTAAGGTTCGAGGAATTCGCCCACTTTTTCGACTAGTACCCCGTCTTTTCCCTACGCCTTCTGTTCCAACAGGCCACTACTGTCAGGGAGTTACATCCTTGTTCGCGAGCTTCACCGTGACCTCCTTGGTCTGCCCATTCCGCACAACAATGTTTTTCACCCAGTCCGAATAGAATCCGTTCGCAGACGCCTTCACATCGTAGTTGTCTTGCCTCAGCCCCGTAATTGTGAATCTCCCATTCGAGTCTGTGTACCTCACTCGCGGGGAGATGCCCGCCGATGATTGGCAAATCACGGCCGCATGCTCGACCGGCTTGCCATTTTGCCCCAGCACGATCCCCGCCAGAGTCCCTCCGCTCTTCTTTGGCGTTTGAGCCTGCAATGCTCCCGCCCACACCATCGCGAAAATCGCGACGATCACCGGGAGCAGCCTGCGTCTCATTCCTGCGTCACTCCTTTTTCGATGCCTTCAGTCTAGCCTCGCTTGCCTCACGCGCACCTTTTCCGTGCGCGGCTTGTGCCCGAGCTGAAACCTGCCACTGGGAACAGGTATGTGCCATGCCTTGGCTTACATCCAACACTCCGACCGCACACCTGGTCTTAGTTTTCATGTCGCCTGCAAAACCCAGGCAAGAGTTAACTCCATGATGTCCGCGCAATTATTCCCCGTACCAGTACGCTCTCGAAAGCACTCTGCCTGTCCCTGCTCTCTGATTATCATGCAATCCCATCAGCACCTTACGCTCCCAATCCTTCCTAATCCTGCTTTGGAGCTTCGCGTGCCTATTCCACTCTTACCCAGTCGACACCCAAAGTGCAGCAACCTCCCAGCCCCCGCGAAGTTTTCGTACCTCTTAATGGGAGCGTTTCCTGTTTATGGAATCGCTCTCGCCACTCGTGATTCCCCTTCGCGGAAATCTCGAGAGCCCGGCCCAGCCGCTCGCGCATTTGCGTTCCCGCAAGATCCGTGGTGCGGGGCCGGCCAGCAGGTTGTCAGGGATCCTCTCGTCCCGCTCGGAGGCCTCTGCATGCGCACCACATTGAAACTTGTGCTGCCGCTCGCCATAAGTGTCATTTGCGTCTCCCTTCTTTACGCCGCCTACCAAGTGCGCACGGAGCGCCGCAATCTCCGCAATGATCTGGCGCGCCGCGCCGCCACGCTCGCCGAGAGCCTTCAGGAGAGTCTCGAAGCGCTTTCGGGACGCTCCAACGACAAAAACCTCCAACGCATCGTCGAGCGGTTTGGCCAACGCGAGCATCTCCTCGGCGTTGCGATCTACGATCGCTTCGGGACCCC
>Ga0187857_10001591_pt1 | contig 22732 bp, 18 predicted proteins | sample June2016WEW_8_10_FD_132984 | JGI IMG/M metagenome (GOLD analysis project Ga0187857, IMG submission 132984) | Peatland microbial communities from SPRUCE experiment site at the Marcell Experimental Forest, Minnesota, USA - June2016WEW_8_100 | ecosystem: Environmental > Terrestrial > Soil >... | reverse complement strand
CGGAACTCGTCCGCAAAGGCGGGCAGAACGGGCGCATCCTCATCAAGGAGAGCCTGGCCAAGCTGGGCCTCACACCGACGCGAAGATGCTCTGGGCGACCCAGTGGCCCACCCACAGCGCCGCCCACGCGTTGCGGATGGCGATTATGGCCGGCGTCCGGACCGGCGACCCGGCGGTCGATGGCCTCGGGATCACCAAAGTGTTCGTCGACGAGCACCAGAAGAAGAGGAGCACAACGCCGGTCGCCGCCGCATAGTTTCGCGAACGGTTGGTTGGCTGACCCTGGCGGGCCCGAGCGTAGCCCGTCAGGGCCCTTTTTTGCGATGGGCCTGGTCTGCAACACCGTGGCGCCCCGTAGCGCCGGCCTGTTCGGCAAGCGCCGTTGACACACGGCTCCCGGTCGGCTTATCTCAGAACTCAATGCTTAAACGCAATACGTTCAGGCTGATAGCGGCCGCGTTGATTAGCTCGGCTCTCGGCAGCCGCACGGTGGGGGTGCAAGAGGCCCGGGCGATGCCCATCAACGTCCGGGATTTCGGCGCCACCGGGAACGGCACGAACGACGACGGTCCCGTTCTCAATCAAGCCATCGCCGAGGGAGTCAGGAAAGGCCCCGGAGCCGTGGTTTTCATCCCGGCCGGGCACTACCGCCTCGGCAGCAGGGCCAGGAATTCCAGCGCCAACCTTCTCATCGATAAGGCTCGGGGGGTGACGCTCAGCGGCGAGAAAGGGACAGTGCTCGCGTCCACGGACCCGGATGGCCTGCATGTGCTTGTGTTCGGCCGCGTCCATGCCAACCCCTGGCGGTGACGCAGGGCGTCCCGCGAAGCCGGGGCGATGGACCGTTGGGATCAACGCTTCTCCCTCCCGAGAGTGGCGATCGGCTCCCGGGTCTCCAAATCCCAAATCTTGACAACGCGATCCCACGCAGCCGTCGCCAGGTGTTTCCCATCGGGGCTGAACGCCAAGCCGAAGCAGCGGTCGGTGTGGGCTTTCAGAGCAGCAAGGCGCTCGCCTGTCGCGAAATTGAAGAGCATCACCGTACCTTCGGCGTCGCCCGACGCCAAAGTCTTGCCGTCCGGCGAGATCGCTGCACTCTGCACAGGTGCGTTGTGTCCAACTAGGTCCCGGAGGAGCTTGCCGCTCGCGGTATCCCAAATCCTCAGAGTAGTATCCCAACTCCCGGTAACGAGACTCTTCCCGTCGGGCGCAAAGGCTACGGCCTCGGCGATCTGTGTCCTTCCCGGGTCGCCCTGGCTTGCCTGCAGCACGTGTAATTCTTCGCGTCGAGTTAAGTCCCACACGTGAGCCTTTCCGGGCCACGTAACTGCTGCCAGCATGCGACTGTCGGAGGAGATCGCTACTCTGACGATGCCCTCGCCCGGCACTGACAAACCGTGTTGTTCTTTGCCGCTGGCAACGTCCCACAACTTGATGGTTTCGTCAAAGCTGCTCGTCACCAGCGTTTTATCGTCGGGTGTAAAGGCAACCGAGTTCACCAGCTTTGCGTGCTTGGGAAAGGTTAGGATGATCTTGCCTGTGCTTGGATCAAGAAGTCGGGCGGCGCCAGCGAAGTCACCGATCGCGAGGAGTTTGCCATCTCCCGAAAACGCGGCCGTACGGATTGGTGCTTCCTGTCGCCAAATCAGCTTTGTCTGCCGTGTGGCTACGTCCCAGAGCACCAGTTCGCCTGGCTCACGGGGATTATCCCAGCCTGCCGTGACGGCCAACGTCTTGCCATTGGGAGAGAAGACAACCGTCCACAGCCGCGATGTCACATCCTTGAGGTCAGGCGGCGCTTGGTCGATGACGATCGGTTTAAGTTCAGGAGTGGCTTGGTCAGTTCCTGCGAGTGCTGAAACTGTGAGCCCAAGGAGTGTAACGAAGAAGCCAATGAGGGTCCTGTTCATAGTTTTTTGGTTTGATTGTTTGCGAGGCGGATCATCACGCGTAACTGCTAGAGCCGAACCCTTGTTCACACACGCGACATGGCAAGGGGCTTTCTCTTCATAACCCACCACAAAACGCTTCCAGCCGCTGCCCCTAGCAAGAGGATGCCCAGCGCGGAGGTGGATTGGCTCAGCATTGGGCGGCCAATTTTGAAGGACAGGTAGGTCTGGTAAGTGATGCCTTGGCGAGTCAGCAGTCCGAGGGTGGATTCGTCGGCGGGGGCGATGAAGTCGGGAGAGCGAAGGTCGGAGATCCACAGTTTTCTGGAGCCATCCCCATATTCAAATATTTCGAATCGGGCATTTTTATGCTGAGCGATGATGCCCGGGACCTGGTCAGGGGCGACCCTGCGAACCTTCCAATCGGTGGTCAGGCCCAGCAAAACGGCCACGGCGACGATTCCGCACGCAGCCAATGCGGCGAAGACTTTGTCCACGCGGCGTTCGTTCCTTGCGGCAGCGATGGGGCGCGGCTCGGATTGCTGGTGGTCGCGTCTGCGCAGCAAGGTAACCGCGCCCGCAACGACGATGAAGAAACAGAAGGCAGGCAACAACCACAACCTTGCCCGGTCGCCCAACCACCACACTGCCCGGCCGCGGGTAAAGTCCCGGTCGTAAACGACCGTTTTATAGCTGATGCCCTTTTCAGCCAGCAGCGCCAATGTGCTATTTTCTGCCGGTGCGTCAAAAGGTGACTGCGCGCCGTTTTCGCGCACCTCGCCTGTGAGGTAGCGGAACCCGTTTCTCCATTGTGACAGGCAAAACTCGATGTCGCGCCCCTTGGGATTGGCGATCAGGTTTTGAACTTCGGCGGTGGACAGGGACTGGAGTTTGGGAAGGTGAAAGCGGGAGTTTATACTGGACATCCAGAAGACACCTGCCAGGTAAACGAGAGCACCGGTCATTGCCAGCACCGCCCAAATGGTAGTGGATTTTCCAGCTTGGCTGGAGATGGGCGCGCCGCCAACCGTCTCAGGACCGATTCGCCGCCGTCGCTGCCAAACCCAAATGACAAGAGACAGGGGTGCCACTCCACAGATGAGGACAGCACTCAAGAGGTCCATCCAAAATCTCGCGAAGGGATAGATTCTTGCGGGGGACTCGTTAAGCGTTTTATGGAACAAGGCCAAGAGGAGCGCAAAGAGCAGCGGAGGCAGAAAGACAAAGAGGAGCATGCTGGCTCCCATAATGCGCCAAAAAGTGGCCACGGACCGGCGCGCCCGCTCACTGTGCTGACGATCGCCTCCCATCTTGTACCCGATGTACGCGCCCAGCGGCAAAATAGGCGCCATCCAGTAAACGAAGCCCAGAAGGATTTTGGAACTGGCCTGAAGGAATCCCCCCAAGGTCGTTGTCTTGGCGGCCACGCTGCCGTGGTTCGCCAGCGCCGTGCCGACCGTGACCGCCTTGGCGGTGGTGGCCAGCAGCGGCAGGGCGGCAATCACGCCGAGCGTGAAGGTCCTGCCCGGCGCGGTTTGCCGCAGAGTTCCCTCCACCAGCGCGAGCACCTGCTCGTGCAGCAGTTTGCGCCCCCGCGACAAACGTTGCCTTACGGCATCCTCGGAAAGTTCTAGTGCCGCGGCGACACGCTCGACCGACTCTTCTTCACGGTAAAACAGGACGAGCGGTTCCCGGTAGAGGTCAGGGATGTGCTCGATCGAACGCCAGAGAATGGCCGCTTCCTCCTTCGAGATCGCCTGATCGGACGGCGACGGTTGTGCCGAGGGCGATTCAGGCACCGTTTCCAGCGGTTCGGCGGCATGCACCGGCTCGCGGCCTTCCCGCCGCAGGCAGCTGTTGATCCGGTTTCGAGCAATGCCACACAACCAGGCGCGGAGCTTAGAAGGTTCGCGCAAATCCCCGAGTTGTTTCCAGGCCGTGATGAATGTCTCCTGCGCGAGGTCCTCGCTCTGGCCCAGGCACCCTGTCGCACTGTAAGCCAGTGAACAAATTAGCGATTGATACCGCGCCACGATCTCTCCGAAGGCGTCGCGGTTTCCATTCAAACTAGCTGCCACCAACTCGAAGTCGTTGTGCGCTGCCGTTTGGATCATCCTGGTCGTCATCATTTCACCGTATACGTGGTCATCCCAGCCGAAAAGGTGACAAAGAAACGCATCGAAAAGCCATCTCGCCGTAGATTTCCGAGTCGGGTGAAGTGCTCCGGCACCTCTGTCAGCCCTTTCCGAAGTCCAAGACCCAACACCGCCAGGACCAAGCCCGGAACTGACCGTCGCGAGATTCTTGCCATGGCGAACACCTCTAAACGAGCGAAACCTTTCTTGCAAGCCAAATTGGTGTTCGGAGCACAGACAGGGAAGTCCGCAGACAGACGATAGGCGCGTCACGAAACTGCATCATGGCGACGCAGTGGCCCACCCACAGCGCCGCCTACGTGTTGCGGATGGCGATCATGGCCGGCGTCCGCACCAGCGACCCGGCGGTCGAGGGCCTCGGGATCACCAAAGCGTTCGTCGACGAGCACCAGAAGAAGAGGAGCACAACGCCAGTGTCCACCGCATAGTTTGCTGAGTGCCTGGTTGACACGCCCTGGCGGGCTCGCTCATGGCCCGCCAGGGCCTTTTTGTGTCCGCTCAGGAAATCCAGGGCGTTCTTGGCCCGGGCGGTTTTCCGGCCGGGCTTGGGTCCAGTCGTACAAAGCAATGCCTGCAGGTGGCCTACGGTGCCCCTCTCGATGGTGAAACCCGAGCGTGGTCAGCCTGCAATTGCTGGGCGACCACATCCGGTTGGCTAGCAAGATGGTCGGCTCGCGGTTCGGTTGCACTCCTGGCGGTTCTCCCGACCAAGCCTGCCTATAGAGGGGACGGATCAAGAGCGAGGCTGTCGTGAGGGTCTCCTCCCCCTCGGCTTTTCCTGGCACTGCAAAATTGGCTTCGCCCAAGACGCTCAGCGGTGAAAGCCAATTGTCCGGCCAACAAGAAACCCAGAGAGAACAACGGAAGGACCAGAACCAATGGAAGCAGAAACGACTATCGATAACGGAACCGCCGAGAGCCAGACGACTACAAGGGGCGAGGCCGCCCACGGCACCGATTGTGCGATGCCGATGACCGTGGAGGACGCGGAGACTGTCTGGCGAGGCCTGGCGTCAGTTGCCCAGCGCAGCCTCGCGAGTTTGGGGGCGATGCAGGGCTGTTGGTTTGTTGGCCAGCACGGAGGCGAGCTGGCCGCGATTGTTCTGCGGCAAAACGGCCAAATCGAGTCCTACACCTTTGCGGGGCAGCCGGCGCTTTTGCAGGTCGTGCCGACATTCACCTATGCGGCTGGCCGCCACTCTCTGGTGGAAACGATTCGCTCGAAAAATCCGGCGGGGGCCGGTGGCACCTTGGTCTGGCACCAAGCTGCTGACGAGTTGGCTGAAGCGTTGCACGCCTTTTTTCTATACCACGCAACGAAGCCGCTCCCACCGGAACACCCCTTCGAGAGGTATGACGCCTCCATGAAGACCATGCGCACCGGCAGCGCGGGGTCCATTATGGAAGCCGCGCTCCGGACTGCCGCAAAGGCCGCGAAACCATCTGATGAGAGTGCCTTCAGGGATCGTTGGGCGTACGCGGCCCTGGCTCACGTTATGAACGAGGGCACCGACCTCCAAGTGCTGACCCAGGCCGGCGCCAGGAAGCTGGACATTCTTCGCGACTGCAACGTCCACCGAACCCGGCACGACTTGGTGGTGCAGGCTCCCGTGATGAGGCTGATGATCGAAACCCGAGGGGAGATTGGCGCGAGGCAGGCCGCAATGGACCCCGGATTGCCGTATCATGAGGCGCGGCGTGCCTATCTGAGTGCATTCCGACGCGCTTACGCACTGGCTTGCAACAACGGCAAGACCAACCGCCCCAGAGCCCTCTCCCAGCGGCTTGTCAAAGGGCTTCTCATCGCCGGTGTCGCCAAGTCTCGCCTGAGAATCGGCAGCTTGGTCGAGGCGGTGACACCGGCTCTTGCGGCCCGCTACGGGACGGCGTGGCCCCATATGCAAGAGGTAGAAGTCGTGGCGCTGGGCAGGGCGATCTCTGAGTTGTGCCTTCGCCGTGACGTCGAGTCGGCGTCCGGGGCCTTCAGGCTCCTGGATGAGGATGGGACGGTCCTGGCCCCCCCGCGGGTCGTTCTGAGGGCGCATGAGGTCCTTCTTGACCCCGGGACCATATATCACGAGGCGGAGCATGCGCGCCACCATATGGCTTCGGAAGCGTCCATTTTCGATTTCGCCCCGCAGGAACTGCACTCCGAGGAAGCAACCGAGTGCAAAGCGATACAGGTCGCGGCGGAGTTCCTTTCCGAGTTTGGGATTCTGTATTGAACACAGGCTGACGGTCTGCGTTGCCCCCGCCGCCCAACGGGCCGACCAAATCGGCTCCATCCAAGAACCTGAATGCCGAAGGCCGAAGGCCCGGCCAACACAAAATCAATGAACAACGACAACACCACTAAGCCCCACAACGCCTCGTCACAACCCGACCCAAGCTCCGAGCCGTTCCCGGAAGGTCCGCCCCAGGTGCAACTCGAGTCCCTCCTCGACCTGGCCCAAGAACATGCAGAAGATGCACTGCGCGAGGACGGCGCGTTGTTCCCCAGTCTCTTCGCGGCCTCGCCCAAGGGCCTGTTCCTGTTGGGCGGGAGACCGCTCAAGGAGGCGCTGGAGAAGAAGGAATTTGCCACCGATGCACGCCTGATCTGCACCGCTGAGCCGATCACTGCGGTCGTGGTGGCAGTGCAGGCCTGGGTCATCAAGGCCAAGGCAGGAGAGCCGCTGTCCCCGGGCATGCGACCCTCGAAGTCGCCTCAGCGCGTGGAGCGCATCATCCTCATGGGCGAGGCGCTGGCCGGATGCTACCGGCACCGTGTTCTGCCCATCCTTCGGGACACGAGCGGAGGCTACTTGGGGCTGTTACCTGCCATTGTGTCTGCACCCGAGCCGCCCGAGGGACCCCTTGCCAGGCTACTGCCGGAGGCGCCGCCCACACCGGAGGTCCGCGCCTTCGCCGCCGCTCTGCTCAAGGCCCGCGGCGTGAACTTGGTCGAGGCCTCGAAATGAGGAGCCGTCCGGCCACAACAGAACCGAGCCAAACACAAGTTGTGACACAACCAAATCCAATTAGCTCACGCGAAGTCCCGCTCCACCTATGAACGAAATTAGCATCCCCCTGGAAACCCTTGCCACATTAACCGCGCTCGAAGGCCGGCCGCTGGCGCGCGACGCGAGCCCGGAAACGCTGAGCGCCGACGTCGGCTCGCGCTATGACTTTCTGGACCGGTTCCTCTCGGTGCAGCTCGAGGATGCGCGGGTACTCATCCGGTGGGCCGAGGAATCCGAAGAGGACCAGGGCCAGGCCGCCCGGCCCCTGGAGCGGGCCGGCCGGCGCATCCGCGAAGGGGAGCACGACCGGGTGGTCGCCCTTTGCCGGCAGGCCCTGCGGTTCCAGCCCTCGTTGCACGCCGCCCGGCGCGAGTTGGCACGCGCATACACCCAAGCGGGTCACCGCGTCAATGCGATAACCACCTTGTGGCAGATCCTGCGGCTGGACCCCGGTGACATGGGGGCGATCTTGGGCCTGGGCTGGCTCCTCCTCCAGGAGGCCGGCCATGAAAGCGCCGAAGGCCTGGCGCGGATGGCCCTGGACCGCGACCCTTCCAATCCGGACCCACGGGAGCTCCTGGGGCAGGCCCTGGTCCAGGCGGGCCGGGATGACCGAGCAGGAGAACCGGGATCGCAGCCAGCGCGTATTCGAGTATTACCGCCGCGACTGGTCTTGCCTCGCCTGCTGCTGAGCGCGGAGGCCTCCGAATCTCAGGCCAGGGTGATCCTCATGGAGGCCCAGCCGGAATTCCGTCCGCGTTTGTCTTCTTGGCGAGAAACTCCCAGCCGATGTGTTCCTGAGCTAGCCTTTTGCCGCACGTAAACAGTTGGCGCACTGGCTCAGCCAGTTCCCCAAGCCAGTCAGCACAGCTTGGGTCCCCAGGTTCCCCATCCCACTCTGTCTCTTTGCCGCGGCCGACATCCAGGAGTTGGCGGTAACTCCATAAGTGCGGCTCGACAAGAGGTAATCCATGTGCTTCGGCGTACACCGACGCCTGAAAGGGGATTTGCAAGCCGGGCGGATCAAGATCACCGAAATAGACTACCCGGCGCCGCCCGCCGAGTTCGGCGAATATATCGGCGAGGTACTGAATACATGTCACGCATTGAAAGCCTTTGCCGTAGACGACGGCGCTGAACAAACCACATTCGGCGTTCCACCGGCAATAGGAGTGCCAGGTTGCGGCATTCTCGATGACCAGGAGGGGCCGTTCCGCCGCCCCGCTCGGGTCGCGGCGCCAGCCCAGCGGTTCTCCAATGATCTCACAGCGAAGCTGGTCAAGGGTCAGACGACCGGAGCGGAACGGCGCCGTAACCAGCAAGGCATCCAATCGCTTCTCGTCCCCGAAGATCCCGAGCGAGCGCTCCTTGATCGGCACCACAGGCCTGGCCCGCCCGCCGCGAACAAAGAACTCGTTCAACCGAAGCAGGTCTTCCGCCGCGATTCCCACACGCGTTTCCTTCAGAAAATTCAGTTCTCGGGCCCAGTTTACTCGATCCAAATCCGGTCTCTTTTCCTCCTGTTCGGTTGGATCGCCGAACAGTGCGGCGAGGCGTGGTTCTGCCGCAAGGGGAACAAGAATTCGCGAGATGAGATGCGGCCGATATTTTACGGGCCTCAGTTCCACCAGGCCGGAATCTGCCAACAAGCGCACATCCCGGTCAGCCTCGGACCTTTGCTCAGCCGAAATCAGGCCTGCGTCTTCGAGCAACTGGTCCCAATCACGCGAAAAAGGTCGTTGAGATTCGCCGAGCTTTCCCCCACGGGCAGCCCACCATTGGTCGTGCAGCTCTCTCAGCACGGGGAAGGTGCGCCGGCGTGGGTCATCGCGGTTCATTCCAGCGCCTCCAAGACCTGGTCGGGCGGAAGGACGATCGGGATGTTGTCCACCCGCGTGACGTAGCCGTCAGGGCCGCGCTGCTCCTCCTTGCGGCACACAACGACCGTGTCAGCAAAAGGCGCCATCACTCCCAAGCGGTCTATCGGGAAGGCTATCAACAGTTGAAGATGGAAGTTCCGCGCCAGGTCAAGGCAGTCCTCGACGCCATCGCCGGAGAGCTTCGAAAAGGCTTCGTCCATGACGACCAGCCCCAAGTGCTGCGAACGGCTGGAGCCGAGGTCATAAACGCGGCGGAAGGCAGCGAGCATTGAGATGAAAAAAGGCGCCTGGTTTTCGCCGCCGCTCAGACTGCGTCCACTCCGGCCCAACGAAATCGCCGGCGCATCGGGCTGCTCGGCATTCACCATCTCCAGGTCGTAGCGGTGGTAAAACCGGTAGTCCAGGAGGCGCCGCGCCTTCTCGTCTGCCTTCTCAGCAGCTTCCACCGCGGCCATCAACTCCCGCTTGGCGCCCTCGATCTCATCGGACTTGATGCCCTGCACCAGTGGGTCGGTCGGGGCCAGGCCGGTATCGAGCAGGTGCCAAAGGGCGGTGTAGGCGGAATCGCGGCGCTGGCTGATCCGATAAATGTGATGGCCCACGCGGCGGTCGAGATACTGCCGGAGTTGCCGGATGGTGCGGTCGGCGTCCTGGAGCTTCTCGTTCAGGCGATCGAGCACGCCCTCCTGCAAGCGGCGTTCCCAATCCCGTCGCCGCTCGGCTGCCAGGGAGCGGGACTTCTCCAGTTCAACTGTTTCCAGCAGTTTCAACCGCGCCGCCCAGGCCTCATTGTTTTCGTCTTCGAGTGAAAAATCCGAGCCTGTTTGGTATTCCGGATGCCGAACATTGCCCTGGCCATCACGGACAGTGGCCAAAGCCAGGCGTTCTTTGTTCCGGAGACTCCGGGCATTGGCCACCGCGTCGCGGGCTGAGGACTCGCGCTGGACCACGATATTTAGCCGCTCTTCCCATTTTGCGGATTCGCCCAAAACGGCTTGGAGGCTCTCATTCAGATCCCGGTCGAGAATGCCCTGTGGAAGCCGTACCCGACTCTCGCGCATGGCCAACTCAGCCTGCTGCAGCGCCTCCTGTGTCGAAACGATGCCGTCCTCATGCGGCTTGGCGCGCATGTTGAAGTTAGTCTGACGGTCCTTTAGAACGGCGATCTGACCGTCCAGTTCGGCCTTCCGATTGTCCTGTTCTGTCAGCTTCCCAAGCCGCGCCTCCCGCTCGGGGGTGGTCAGAAGTTGAATCGTTTCGCACACGACGCCGAATTCACGCTGGAGCTTGGGCAACCGAGGCAGCTCCGCAGATCGATCCGGCAGGGTGGGATCGCCCAGGCCGCCCTTCTGGCCGGAATCGAGCCACGCATGAACATCGTCCAGGAGCCGTTTCGCCGGGTCACGCTGGGCACGGCTCTCCACCTGCTCGCGCTCACGAGCCCGGCGCATTCGTTCGATGCCCTCACGCCCCAATGTCAAGGCCACTTCGCCCACCGGCTTTAGCCGGCGGCGAGTAGGGATTTGCTTGAAGATCCCCTCCGGCGTGATGGCTCGGCCCGCATCGCAGCGGTCCATATCCTCAACGGTTTCCACGCAAAGAACTTCACCGAGCAGATGGCGAACGAAGGCGCGGGCGATCTCGTTCGTGACTTCGACTTTTGTGGCCAGCGAATTCTCATGGACCTCCTTCCGCAGTTTCCAGGAGAGCGCTTCCGATGGGTTTACCAGAGATTCCTGTTCCCTCCCAGGAGCCGTAAGACGAAGGGCTTCCAATGCTTCCGGGTAGTCGCTTTTCGAAACGATGATCGCCCAGCGGTTCCGGCCCAGGAACAACTCGAGCGCCGACCACCAGCGCTCGGCTTCCGGCTTCACCTCGATCAACCGGCCCAGTTGCTCGGCCCGTCCATTGAGTTTGGCCTGAATGGCTTCGAATACCGGGAAGGAACCCGGCATCCGCTTCTGCCCCAGCGATTCAAGGTCGGCGGCGAGTTGGCGAAGCCGCTTTTCGGCGGCCTCCAGTTCCGCGCGCAATGGCGCGAGCAAGACCTCGACGGCGCAGAAAAGCTCGTGGAATCGTGAGGCCAGCTTTTGGAGCGCGGCCAGCCGGACCTCGTCAACGCCACTCTGCAGAGCCTCCAGCAGGACAGGGTCGACGACCAGGGCCTCTGGCAAACCAGCCAGCTTGAGAGCAACTCCATGCCGCAACCATTGAGACCAGCGGTAATGTCGGTCCGATAACCGTTGATGCACCGAGCGGGCCGCATCGCGCAGACGTTCGATCTCCTCATGCAGTTCCCCCTTGCGACGCTTCAGGTCGTCAAGCTTGACCTGGTCCGGGTCGCGCGACGCCTCCAGCCGGACGGACTCGATAATTTTCCGAACTTGATCGAGCTCTTTGACTGCGGCGTCGAGTGCGGCCTTGTCCTCGGCATATTCTGTCTGCAGGCGGGCCAGCGCTTCACGGTGTTTCTCCAAGCGTTCCAAAATCTGGGCATGGGCCAAGGCATTGCGGAGATGGGCCTGGATTTGCTCCTCGCGCCGAGCGGTCTCCAGGGCCGCATGGTGCTCGCAAATCCGGCGCAAAAAGGCCGCTTCATCCTCCTGCTTTTGGAGGCGAGACTCGGTGTCCCGGTAGGCATCCTGCGCGGCTTTCACATCACGCACGTCGAGAGGACTTTCCTCGAGGATGAACCGGCGGATAAAGTCCTCCACGCTCTCCTCCGGTTCGAAGGCGATCGCCTTGGCCAAAGTCTTCTGGAATGGCTCCAGGTCAAAGTACAGATGCCGAGGCGTTGCCATTTCGGCCAGGTAATCGACCTGCCGGCTGAAAAGGCACTTTTGGCCGGAGCCGACTTCATACTCCCGCCGTACCCAGGTGCGGAACACATCGTCTTCCATCAGTTTTCCGTCACGGGCGAGCGCGCCCCAGTCCATACGATCGGGAACGAGGAAGTAGGTCCGCTTCGGTTCGGCGGTTGGGCTGCTGTATTCGAGCCGAAGTCCCCAGGTTTCGCGGCGCGGTTCGCCTTGGCCGTGCTCGATCGGCCAGGTGAACTCCAGGCCGATAAGCGAGACCCCGCTCGCCCGGGTGTAATGGGGCTCGCCATCTCGTACCGTGTTGGTGTCGCACAGGCAATAGCTCACCAGGGAACGGCTGCGGGCATTTCCTGCCGCGGCCCGGTTCGGTCGCCAGTGCTCCCCGGAAAGCACGTACTGCACCAAGTCCAGAAGGGCGGTCTTGCCGGTGCCGAAGGCGCCCGCGATGAGCGTGTGATTCGAGACGTCCAGAATTTGCCGAAACCCGTACCAGTTGATGGCCAGGATGCGGCTGAGCGAAATCCGCTGATCGCTCACGCTTCCACCTCCCCTCCATCTTCGACGCGCGGCGCCGCATAGAGCTCCGCTTGTTGCTGCCAGGCCTCGGCGCTCTCGAACGGGATCACTCGCTGCAAGGTTGGCAGGATCTCCACTGTGGATTCTCCGAACCGCTGCGGGTCCTCGTGTTCGCGGAAACGGATGAGCCGCCGGCTCCGCAACCGCGCCAGCAAACGCTCGAGGTGCGATTCCGTTGGCGGCTCGATATGCTCGAAATACAGCTTCAACCTGGCGAACACGTCATTGGCCGCGACGATTACGGTTTCGATTGGGTGATCCAGCCGGGCGTCGTAATACATCCGCCACAGCGCCAGCACCAGCAAACTCTCGTCCTTGGTGAAACGAGCCGTCAAACCGCACTCGCCGGGGACGGGGCGGGCCTGGAGGATCGGTTTGTCCGGGTCGGCCACAAGGTCGAGGTTGAGCGGCGCAAGATATTCGGCCAGTTCCTTCTGGTAGTCGCGGGCGGTCAGGTACAGTTGCCGGGCACGCCCTTCATCGCCCAACAGGATGCCAGTGGAGAGCAATTCCGCCAGCACTTCCCTCAGAGCGGAGCGGTCCTCTTCGCGGATGTGCTGCCAAAAGGATGGCCAGGGCAGGTTCATGCAAGTCGTTCGATAGTCAGGCGCTCGATGCGCCGGCCTCCCACGCGGTCAAAGGGGATCTTTTCCGGCTCGAGCCCATGGGTCTCGCGGTGGGTGCTGACCCGCCATCGCAATGGCTTGTGCGGTGTGAAACCCGAAGCCCGCTCGAAGGCGAGCACAGCCAACAGGTCCAGCAGGTCATCCTCATTGTGCAATTGCATCTCCGCAGTCGAAAGACGCGCCCCTTTGTCGGGCAGGTGCTTTTGCACGAACCGCCCGGCCCGTTGCGGGGTAATCGCGTAGAGATTGCGCTGGCGGATGAGTTCCTGCGTGTCCAATGCGCCAGGGAGGTTCGGCATTCCGGCAACTGAAAGATCGACGGCTGGGCGAGCGCGGCGCGGACGGTACAGCGAATCCGCACCGAAACGGATCGCCACCTCTACGCTGAGCAGTGCCAGTCCCGGTTCGGTGGCCAGGTCGGAAAAACTCCGGCCGGCGTGTAACAGGTCGACGGCCTGCATATATGTCTTCACCTGCTCTGGCCGGCGGCCTCGGATTTCGGTCTGGTAGAAATAGCGTTGCTTGGAAAGCCTGCTAAAATCAGCCATGCGGCCGTCGATAATGCGCTGCTTGGCCGGGATGGCAGCCAATCCACGCTCGAGGTCATTCAGAAACCGCTCCGCTTCGATGTAGGCCTCGGACGGCGACAGCCCACGGTGTGCCATCAGCCCTTCGGCCAGACGCTGCTTGGCAAACGGATTGGCCAGGGCCTCCTGCACCACCGCGCGCGCCTGCTGCAACCGGGGCACCAGCCCGCCTTGCTGGAGGGCGTCATAACACACCATGTGCTCGCCAGCATGAAAATCGACCAGAAAGCGATTGAGCGTTTCAGCCGCCGACTCGCTGATACGCTGTCGCTGCTCGTGCCGCAGGATGAGGCTTTCGACCGCGTGCATCTGGTCGGTGGCGCGCTCGACGCGGTCCAGCAGTTCTTTCACCGTCTGCCGGTACTCCTCGGCGCCGAGCCGAGCCGGGTCCAGCGCCCCTTCGGCCAGCAGACTGGAACAAATGGACCGCAGGGTTGCAGCGAAGTCCTTGAGATCCGACTCCTCATCTGTGGCCAGTTCGCGGAGCAGGCGTAACAGGCGGCGCAAGTGAGGGGTCAGCAATACCCATCGTTCATCAAGGCTGACATGCCTTTCCTGGATCCAGCCTGCTTCCAACAGCTTATTGAAGAGCTGCCCAGCGCGTTGGCGCAAGTCCGTCAACGCGGCCCCTTCATCGTCAGCAAGTTGAACGGACGGATGAGCGGCCAGCACTTCCCGAATCAATGCTTGCGTGTCGGCATAAGAAACCTGGCCACCCTCGTCCGCACTCTGCGCCAACCGGTCGGCGCAGTCGATATAAACCGGCGCGGAGGGCCGAGCCAAGGGTCGGAAAAAACCGACGGGCACAACCCCAGCAAGGCGCTCGCTCAACAGATTCTTTTCAGTTTCCGCGGTCATTTGGCTAGCTCGGTCATTCCTTTTCGAACCCTTGACTTCGGAACCTGCCCAACGCGTCCCCGGGGTTGGTCGCCGTTTCATCGGCTTGTTTGATCATGGCGTATCCCTCCTTGCCGCCGAGCTGCCAGGCCAGCTCGCCCCACATCGTCCGGACAACCGTGCCGTCATCCTTCCGTTCAGGCTGGCCGGGAGAAAGACGGTTCCCGACCAGGACCACCCGCCGCACGCCCGCAGGCGGAGACGTCTTTGCCTCCGCAAATACCGGCTCCAAACCGACAAGGTTTTCCTTTGGCGTGCCCGAAAGCAAATGGTAAAGGGCCAGCATCGAATGCGTTTTCCCGCCGCCGAAATTCGTTTGCAGCTCAACGACCGGATCGCCGCCGCCACCGGTCAAACGCAGGAGGGAACGCGCCAGCAGGTCCTTCAACCCGCTCGTCAGGTAGGTGCGCCGGAAAAACTCCAAGGGGTTCCGGTATTCATCGGTGCCAAGCCCCTTGTAAACCTGCCGGAGATCGGCGGCGAACTCGGCCTGCTGATAGCGGCCGGAAGCCACGTCCGGGTGCGGAATGACCACTTCCCGCCAGGGCTTCAGCCCCGCAACCACCTGAGTTTCAATCGCTACGCTGGCCGCCTTGCGTTTCTCATGACGGGCCTGCTCGTCGAACTTGAGGCGAAGCAACTCCGTCTTTTGCCGATCGAGATCCTCCGCCTCCCTCGTGGCGCTGACGCCAATTAGCAGGCGTTGCATGCTGTCCAGGGCCCGGTTGGCATCGTCGGTCGAAAAGGGCCGTTGATGGGCCCACTTGTTGCGCACCTCACGCAGCTCGCTTACCAGGGTGCGTTCCGCCTCGCCCAACGTCTTCTTGAACACGTCGTTCCACTGGTTCCACATCACCACCAGCAACGATGCCGCGTCCCAAGACGGCTCATCGGCCTTCGATCCCAGATGCATCTGCGTGCCGGCGAGGCATTGGCGCGTCTCGTCGAACCAACTTGCCTGGTACGTGCTTTTCAATTCGCGCTCAACGAAGGGCTTCAGGCCGCTGTTGAGGATTTCCAGCGCCTTGCCCACGCGTTCATGATTGCTTTGTGCCATAAACTACCTCTGGTTGAATTCGCGTTCCCACTCGCTCAAGAGCGCAATGATGTTCTCGAAGCGCGGCGGTTCGCCGAAGAACATCTGCTGCATCTTGGCGTAATCGTCCCGCAACGCCTTCACCCGGCGCTCCGGCGGCGCGATCCGCAGCGACCCTCTTGTCGCTTCGCCGTAATGCGCCCAACTCGTCCTGAAAAACAGGTTCTTGTGCTGCGTGCTGCGCGACTCGCGCCAACAGTTCGGGCTTCGCCGTCGCCGACTTTGCCACCCCTTTGCGGATCATCTCGTAAAAATCGCAGTAGTGCCGCGAGAAACGTTCCGGCATCGGCTTTTCCGCGGGCCGGTGAAACTCCGCGTGGAGGATTGTCGCCTTCTCCCAGCATGTCCGCTCTGCAGACAGGACCTTTAGCGCGCAACCCGGCGCTTTGAACCCCTGGGGGAACTGCTCGGCCACATACGGCGTGATCGTTCTTGTTTCGCTCGGCCAGTGGTCGGCACGCGCTCCCATCTCGATCTTCACCATCCGGCGGATATAGCCGGCCGCGTCCGGCGCGAAACTCGTCGGATAATCAAACAACAACGTCTGCCGGTCCGGGTCTTCGTCATCCGACCGCAAAGACCACCGCTCGTCGCGGCGCACCTTCGCCTTGATGGCCGCTTCGAGCGAGGGCAGCAACTCCTTCGCGATCTTCTGCTGGCAGGCCGTTTTGAGCGCCTCGATGCGCCGCTGCTTCTCTTTGTTGCTGGCCCCCGCTTCCGGCTCGTTCGCCCCACCAAAACCCAGAAAGCCCCGGTCGATGGAGACGTCAATATCCTCGGAGAACCGTTCGATGACCTTGAACACCTTCGACAACGACGTGCCACCTTTGAAGATCAAATGCTCGCCTATCGCGGGCAGTTGAAACAGTTCCTTCAACGTCCAGCAAACCCAGAAATCTTTCTCGACGATGACCGGTTCGATGCCGGTCCGCTGCGTCGTTTGTTCAAATAATTCGACACGCTGCTTCGCCGAAAGTGCGAGGACAGTATCCATGCTCAGTTCGAGTTGTTGTTTTCAGCGATCTGTTGCGCTACCGGTCGCATCCATGCCGCAAGGCTGGGCGCTAGCATCGCCAGGTCTTTCTTGGTGTTCGCGTCGAGGCTCTTCTTGAGGTGGGCCACATGCCGTGCCATGTCCGGACTGCCCTTCAGATAACGCAACGCCTGAACCACCAGCCCAGCCCTTCGTCCGGCGCCGAGCAGATTGCGGGGCGCAGCGCGGCGGAACACCAGCGTCAATTTCCCCAGCGTTACCTGCCGCGGCAGGCCATCCGTCAGGATGATGATCTTGGCCGGGACCTGATCGGACAACCCCAGCGCATTCGCGGCGTAAGCCCCCGTGAACTGCCACTGCGCATGACTGCCCTCCATGAGCGCCCGCACCGTCGCCATGATGTTCGGCGCGGTCTGGCCGGTGATCGGATGCGGCCGGGGCAAATCGTAAAGCCCCCGCCGAATCCGCCGGATCTTTCCCGCCCTCGCCAGCCGATGCAAGGCCACCCCCACTGCCGACCGGCTGCCCAGGTCCAAAAACTGGTTCGGCAAAAACACGCTACCCGCTCCGCTGCCTCGGATTCGGTTAATAATGCTTTTATCAATGGTTTGCATGGCTTTCTGTCGCCAGCGTTTGTAACAAATACTGACTAGTTTTTGTTACAATAATCCGCCTCCGCTTGCAAGCACAATCCGGCGCGCCATGTCAGAAAACGGATCCACGCCCTTCCGGCAAAAGCCCACTACTGCCCTGGCAACCGGCATGCCGAGGCCCTTCCGAGGAGGCGCTTGACAACCAGGTTATCATGCCCAAAGGGCGCGGGCGACAAGTTATACGTCGCCCGCGCCCTTTGATACACCACGCCGGCCTTTTGGCGCTCCCACGGATGCGGCAGCCTTGGCCGCAATCATGCACGAAGGACGGTTCACAATCACCACGTCAAATAAACCACTCAGCCCTGTGAGTCCACGCCGCAATTCCGCCTGTTCCTCCGTGCGAGCACCGTCGGCCCAAATGACAACGATGACGCTTCGATACGGGGAATCTTTGCGAAGATAAAGGGTCAGATCGGCGGCAATTTCTTCAGTCAGGACCTTCACGTTCTTTCCCTTATACCAGAACTTCACCTCGACGACCAATTCAAGTCCCGGAATGCAGAGATCAGCGCGCGGTTGGTAGGTTCCAGTCGGTGGCAAATACTGCTCCTCCTCCAAGGCCGGAATCAAGGGCTTGAGCACCGTGTAGAGCAGGCTCTGAAAATCGTATTCGTTTTCGATATGCCAGCGGCGCGCTTTTGCCCCGTGCCTGGCCGTTCGCGGCTTGTCCTCCCACGTCCACCGTTGGAAGACCGCCGGCACACGGTGCAAAACGCCGGCTACGTCTCCGACCGTGAGCGCGGTGACATCGAAATCCATGGCGCGGGCGACGGCCCAATCTATCGCGGCCAACCGGAGCCCGGCCTCAAAGCCATCATTCACCCCTGCAGCGTCGGTGAGCGCGGCCTTGAGCACATCGCTGACAGATTTCTCGGCCGGAGCGCCCCATCCACGACATTGAAGCGCAGCCGCAAGCCACAGCGGTTCGCCGCCTTCGTGGTGATTCTCTTTTCTTTCGCCAACCCTGCTGCCCAGGCCATTAAGCAGCCCACGCCGCCAGTTTCCGTGCTCGATGAGAGTATCGGCATCCCTCCACGCCGAGACTGCCCATTGCTCAAACTGCTTTTGGGCCTCGCCGGCCAGAACGGCTTCCGCTCCGGCGACCGCCCCGGCAAAATTCAGTGGGTCTGCCACCTCGCCGCACGGCTCGCGTCCGGTCGCAAAATTGGGCCGCCCCATGGACCACTCCAATTGGCCTGTGAATTCGGTGGCAAAGCGTGACTTGAGCGACTCAATGCCGCATGCGGAGCCGAGCACCGCCACGTTTCTCGAGTTCCGGTCTGCGCCTCTCGCGGTGGCGGCCCGCCCGGCCACTTCCTCCATCATCGCAACCAGCTCGTCCTGCCGCAGCAGCCAGCCCCGCGGTGCGGGCCTCCACGTCGTCCCCAGGGGTGAAGCCCGGCCCCAAACCCGAATTCCCTCGTCAGCCCTCTGATTTGTTATCACAAGGCTGCATCCTTCATGCACGCAGGCAGCGGCCTTGGCGCTGCCGCTCCCTGGCCTCAGCCGATTTCCGGATTTCGATGCAACCGGGCGGTCCGGCGAGGAGCCCTGATCGACGCCAATCTCACACCATCAAGACCTTCTCCAATTTGGCCAGTTGCTTCAGGCCAGCCTCCACGTCTTTTTCTTTCAGGGCAGCCCGGAGGCTCTCAACCAGCTCACGAATCTCCGTTTTGTTGTCCGCAGCTTTGGCCCTCCGCTTCCTCCGCTTCCTCTTAGGCAGGTCCAACGATTCTGCCACGATCTTGGCGGTGACCTTTCCATCTCCCGCCGTCTTGACAATCTCGCGCCATTTCTTGGGGAATTCCTCGGGCCCCAGTTTCAAGAAGGGGCGGACCTGAAATTCATTGGCCGGTTTAGGAACCTCTGCCGGCAACAGTTGGATTCGCTCTGCGCTCCCGATCAACTTGTTGGCGTAGCTCCGGCCGAAGCCCCAGCGCTCCTGGCAATAGACATTAAAGTTCCGATGCGCCTCACGGTACAGCTCCTTGGTCTTGATTTCCATGAGCGCACTTCCAACGTCGAAGAAGTCCCCCAGCTTGGCCTCAATGACCTCTTCGAGCTTGGCGAATCACTGCTTCTCCTCGTTCGTGAGGGGTTTGACGACCTGCAGGCTCGGGGACGAGTGCTCCCCTCCTTGGCTTAGCGCTCGAGGTTGTTGGGGCGTTTCAGCCGTCGACGGGCTCTTGCGATTGGTGGCTGTCTTCATCGTCTTGGGATTATAATGAATTGCCACAGAACCGCAATTCGATTGTCGTAAGTAATTGCAGTGAAAATAAGTATAGCAAAGGTGACAATCGTCACCTTTAGCGTTACATGCTACGAGAGGGCTGCCGTCTCTCCACGTCTTTCATGACTTTCCGGAGCATTGTTGCCTCGAGAACTCCAGAGCTTCATGGCGCCCCGGTCCAATAATCCCGATGCTCCTGTCAATAAACACAAGCCTGGTCCTAGCCACATTGGCCTTCGATTTCATTTTGCTGCATCCGGACACCACAGGATTAAAGGGCCTTCGTCGTGACATGCTCCACTGGCGCTGTATCCGCGCTTAAAAGGAGCGTTAACGTTCCCGAAGAATGTGGTCTGCAATCCGTCCCGTGCTCGGCAGGAATACAGCGATGAGGCGACGATGGCATTGCGGAGGGTCCTTCTCGGCGCAGAGCGGGCACACCGGTCTGGGAACGGAGACCCGGCGTTCGCGAATGAGTCTCCGGCGGCCTCGAGCATCAGGCGATGACGCGGCTCCCAGTTCTGGAGATCAACGAGGCCCCCCCGGAGCTGGCGCCTTACGGAGCATCGGCAACAGCCCCCTGTCGGGTAAGCCGCTGCTCAGCTTGATGGATCGTCTGCCGGCAGTGCCGGAGCCACGGAGCACCTACGGACGCCGGTATGCCTGGGGATGCTGGTGTTCTGCGCTGCCTCCCGTCGGTTGTGTGCCCGAGACCAAAGGACCGTCTGCAGCGAAGGGCAACGTCGTCATGTCTCCCACTGGCGGTCAACAACTGCCGCTTCCTACTGCTGCCAGGCAAGACCCTCCCCAATCTGGGCTCGAGCTCACTTCGCTTGAGTCTGGATCGGCTCAGCGCTGATTGGCAGGCGCGCTATGGCTACCCGGTGGCGCTGATCGCGACGTTTGTCGATCCGGGGCAGTTTTGCGGCACCGTTTACACAGGGCTGGCAGGAACTGGGCCAGACCGACGGCTACCGTCGGGTGCGCCGCGATTTCTATGTCGAGCACAAGAAACCCAAGCGGCTCTTCGCCCGAGATCTCTGCCGTAATGCCCGGCGCAGTCTCCAGGCCGACAAAAGCCGGCCCGCCCTGGCCGGGGAGAAGGCCAAGAACCGGCCCCGCAGCCCTGAAAGCGCGGCCCAGACTCCTTCTGGAGTATTTCAAAACCCTGCCCGATTGCCGCAAACGCATAGGCTTTTATCCCTTGTGGAGCTTGGTAGCTATTGCCCTGTTGGCGCACCTATGCGGGGCGCCTGGGGGACAAAAGGACTTGGCCAAGTTCGCCAAGGGTTTGAGCCAGGACCAGCGTCGTGCCTTAGGGGTGCGCCGACAACACGGCGAATATCCCGCCCCCAGTCAACCCACCTTCTGCCGGATGATGGAGCACATCAGCCCGGAGGAGCTAGAGCAGATCTTACTCCGAGCCCAGGAGCAAATCCGCAGGCCAGCCTCGAGCGATGGGCACATTGTGCTGGACGGCAAAGAGCCCCGCCACGGCGATGGCCACTCGCTGCTCACGATCGCGAGTGTGCCGAGCCAATACTACCAGGGCAGCGCGCTGGTGGATGAGAAAACCAACGAGATCCCCGTCGTCCGACAACTCTTCAAACGGCTGGATCTGGGCGGACGCGAGGTCGTCCTGGACGCTCTGCACACCCAAGACCAAAGCGCACGCGAGTTGGTCCTGGACCACACGGCCGGTTACCTGCTGACGGTCAAAGACAATCAGCCCACCGTCCGGCAGACCATTGGAAAGGTCCTCACCGCCCCTCCGGCGGTTTTTCCCCCTCGGCAGGCCACCGCCCAAATGGCAGGCAGCCGGGAGTCTAATAAAGGCCAGCTCGAAACCCGAACCCTGCGCTCCCGAGTAGCCAGCCCCGAAAAGGCCGATTTCCCCTCTGACGAGAAGGTGCCCCTGTTGCGCGCTACTTCCGCAAGCACGACCCGGAAGTCGCTGCCCTAGTCACCAGTTTGCCTGCCGAGCAACTGGATGCGGCCCAACGGGTTGAAGACAATCGGGCTGCCTGGGGCGTGGAGGCTTTACGCCAGCACCCGGACGTGTCCCACTGCGATGACCTCTGCCGGGCGAGCAAACCCCGCTAAGTGTCGGTCATGGGCCTATTTCGCCGTTTCAGCAACAGCCTGTGCATGCACTGGTGCAGCCCGCAAACCAAAACCCCACCACAAGACGACCACCGACTTCTTCAGCGATATGAATGCCGAGCATAATCGCTATGCCATACGCTGCCAACACGCCCGCCAGCCAAGCCACCGGACCCGGTCCGTGACACGACCCATACGACCCGGGGGACGTGGGGACGCCGGGACGTCGTTTGACACTTGACGCATATCTGGTACTGTATGGTAACGCGTGGAATCTGAATGCGGGCTGCTGCGCGCGCCCGGCCGGGTTCGCTTTGGCTTCGGTCTCAGCAGTGGGCCCTGCGCACGCCTGTTGGTCTTCAGGGCGGCCTTGGTTCGTTCCAGAAATGCCGAGGCCGTACGCTCAGTTCCGCGCTGGTCAACAATAAACAATGTATGCAGAAAGGGGAATATGAACCGAAGAGATTCGTTACGCTATATGGCAGGAGGGCTCCTGGGAGCGGGTATTGTCGATCTCCTGGGGATCACCCAAACTCAGTCAGCACTCGCAGCTACTGACATCACCGTACCGGACAAATCACGTGTTCTATCGCTCACGGCCGTCAAGGATAACCCGGAACTCGTAGCCGCCGCGTACAGGGCTAAGCAACAAGGGAAGGCTCTGGCCTGAATTCCACCTCGATTTTATACACTAGAGTTACTTCCTCTTCGAAATATAGGCTGAATGAGTCAAGTTTTTCAGGCGGCGATTTTGGCTTGGGCAACGGCTTGGTCGATGGCCTTTGCCAAGGCGTCAAACTTGCGACGCAGCGGCGGCGACTCGCAGTCCGGATCAGCCAACTGGGCTAATCCCGGGCGCAGCAAGCGGTTGTAGGTGCGGGTCCAGAACGCCGCGATTTGGATTCCCCGTTGGGTGAGCCGGTAGCGGTGGCTGCGGGGCACGCGCTCAATGAGCCCGTGTAAGCGCAGCCGCCGCAGGTCGTAGGTCACTCGGCCCGCGCTCAATTGATCCGCTCGCAGCCCCAGCAGCCCGGCCAACTTGGGCCGCAGTTCCTTGGCGCTAAAGCCGTTGGCCACGAAGACAAAGAGCATTATCGCACTCAAGAGCGCCTGCACGCGCCCGTCCCCAAACCGCAAACCCGAGACCCGCCGCTCCTCGACCTGGATCGGCTGATTGACCTTCTGGAACGCCGCCTCCCCCAGGGCGCAATCCTGACT
>Ga0187857_10001589_pt1 | contig 22745 bp, 18 predicted proteins | sample June2016WEW_8_10_FD_132984 | JGI IMG/M metagenome (GOLD analysis project Ga0187857, IMG submission 132984) | Peatland microbial communities from SPRUCE experiment site at the Marcell Experimental Forest, Minnesota, USA - June2016WEW_8_100 | ecosystem: Environmental > Terrestrial > Soil >... | reverse complement strand
GGGGGGAAGCAAGAGCTCGCAGCCCTGAAATCCGAAGCCCGAAATCCGACCCGCTGCGACGGCGCGACAGCGCGGCGAGAGTCCGAAGGACGTCCGAAGTCCGAAATCCTCACCTGGCGTGGCCAGAACCAACGCGGGAAGAGAGCAACCGCGGAATACGCGGAATACTCGGAAAAGGATTGCTTATCGTCTTGGGTTTCCGCGTATTCCGCGTATTCCGCGTATTCCGCGGTTCAAGATCGCAGCCATCTTGGATTCAATTATACGAGGACGAAGCGAAGGCGGCTGCTTGGCTGGGCTGCTCCAGCGCTGCTGCTGAGGGCTTGGCAGAATTACACCACGTGCAAACTGGGAGAACTTGGTCTCTTTTTTGAGTCTCTTGCGCTTTTTCGCGGCAGAAATCCGTCTGTGCCGTTTGCGGCTATGTCCCCCGCACAAGAAGCTGGCGTCACCCAATTAGTCGTGCCCCGGGTGTCATCGGCATAGCGGCCTCGTAGCGGATCTTCGCCACAAACAAAACAGGAAAACGTTCGATCGTTGACCGCAGGCCCGAATCGAGCCATTGTCCCGCCATGCCCGGAAAGCAGCGTCTGACTTATCCTGCCGCGCTCGAGATCCTTGCCTTGCCGGTCCTCTGGGCGGCCCTGATGCTGCCGACGCAGCTCGTGGCGGCCCCGGGAACGGGCGAACCGCTGACCCTCACCCGAGGCCAGAGCCGCCATGTGGCCGGCGTGGCGGAACTCAAGGCCGCCCTTGAAGCTGCCAACCGCGCGAGGGCCGCCGCCACCCTCCTGCTGGAGGACGGCACCTACCTGCTGGACGTGCCGGCGCTGGAAATCCAATGCCCGGGCCTGGTGATCCGCAGCGCCAATGGCAATCGCGACGCCGTGACCCTCCGCGGGCCGGACGAAGGGCCCCAGGCGGCCATGGCGAGCGTGTTTCTTGTCTCCGCGGGCGATGTGGTCATTGCGGATCTGACCCTCGGCTACTGTCGGTACCACGGCATCCAGGTCCGCGGGGAGAGCCCCTTCAGCGTTGCGGGTCTTCGGGTCCACAATTGCCGGATTGTCAACTGCAACCAGCAATTCATCAAAGGCTCATCCAGCGAGGCCGATCCGGTCGGAGCGACCGACGGTTGCATCGAACAGTGCCTGTTTGAGTTTACCGGCGGCTGGGCCTACCAGTCGTACACCGGCGGAATCGACATTCACAAAGGCGTCAACTGGGTCGTGCGAGACAACCTGTTCCGCAACCTGCGGACCCCAGCGGGCCAGCCCGGGATTGCCGAGCACGCGATTCACTTTTGGAAACGGTGTCCCACACGCCCGCAGAACATCGTGGTGGAGCGCAACTGGGTGCTGAACTGCGACCGGGGCATCGGGTTTGGTTTGGGCAGCCCGGAGGGCGGCCATCAGGGTGGGACGAGCAGCATCCGAAATAATATGGTGTTCAATGCCGGCGCCGGCCCTCATACGGACGTGGGAATCGGCCTTGAGCACGCCGCGAACGTCCACGTGGACAACAACACAGTGGTGGTGCAGAACTATTGGGCGCCGATAGAGTATCGCTTCGCCGGGAGCTCGAACCTGGTGTTCCGGAACAACCTGGTGAGCGGGCCTATCCAGCGTCGTGACGATGCGCCCCCGGCAACACGGGCCCACAATCTCGAGCGCATTCAAGCGCCCTGGTTCCAGGACTTCGCCGCCGGCGACTTGCGGTTGACCGCCGCAGCCGCGCCCGCCATCCACGCCGGACAAGCGCTGGATGACTTCCGCGACGACGTGGACCGACGGCCGCGGGGAGCCGGCTGGGACATCGGGGCCTTTCAGTTCAGCCCATAGCACTTGCCTCACTGCGCGGTTTCGGATTCGGCGACTTTCTCGTTGTAAAACTCGTCGGTGAGCATTCCCTCTTCGAAGAGGAGCTTGAGCTCCTTCAACCGTCCTGCGATCTGCTGCTTGGTAAACTTGGGCTTGGCGGCCGCGGCATTGGTTCCGGAGACAGCATTGGTTCCGGCGATGGCATTGGTCGAAACGGGAGCGTTGGTTGCGGCCAATGAAGGGGGGCGGAGAGGGGCGAGGCGTTTGGGTGGGGGTTGGTAGGCGGGGTCGAAGACCAGGACCTTGAGGTCTTTGGCCGGAACGAGATGGCGCCACAAGAAGGCCTGCATCCGGTCTTCGGCCGGCACGGCTTGGCGGGCGATTTCCTGGCCGCCAATCCTGGCGCTGCCGCAGATGGACAGGGTGACCGGGTCTTGGGTGGCGGCCAGGCTGGTCCTGAGGGTGAGCCGCGCGACGGTCTGGGTGCCCGACAGGGTGACGGGAGTGGCCGAGAATCCGGCCGGGGGTTCTTTCAAGCCGAGCTTGATTGGGCCGGCGAACCCGTCTTTGCGCATGGCGTAAATGGTGAGGGCGGCGGTGGATTTGGCGCGGAGGCTCAGGCTGGAAGGCACGACGCGCAGGTCGAAATCGGGCTGCGGCGCGCTCAGGCGCAGACGGTAGCCGTACTCTTGGCCGCCTTGCTGGGCGGTGTCGCCGAGGTGAACATAGTATGGGCCGTCAGCGGGCAGCCTGGCCATGAAATAGGAATCCGCGTGGTGGGTGTTGAGCCCCGCCCCGAGGTCTTCGTAATCGTCATTGAAGGCCAGCAGATTGCCGGCGGCATCGGTGAGCTTAATCACCGAGTCGAGCGGGGAATCGAGCCGGCGGGCCTGGACTTCGGCGACGAGCGTGTCGTTGGACTTGCCGGCAAACTGGAAGACGTCCCAGTCGCCCGGGCGGTCGATGCGCCCGTTGATGATGATGGGCAGGGTCACCTTCTGGGCGCTGGCCGGGGTGTCGTTGGGTTCCTGGTCGAAACCCTCCGGGAGGTTGTCCAGGGCGAAGGGCACGCGATTGGAAATCAACCCCTTGCTGCTGGCGGCCAGGCAATGGATGCCCGGGCCGGCGTCCGCGTCCAGCGGGGTCAGTTGGGCGTCCTGAAGATTCCAGCCTTCCATCCGGGGCTTGGCCGGAGCGCCTGCCCGTCCGCCCAGCGGGAAGAGGCTGGTGATGAAGGGCAACTCGCCGATGGTGATGCGATAGACAAAATCCTCGCGTCCGCGATAAAGGCTGTCGTGGATGACGAAGACGTATTCACCGTCCTTGGGCACTTCATAGAAAATAGTCGGGTCGGGGTTGAACCGGTAATCGTCATCGTAGGCCACCTCTTTGCCGTTGGCGTCGTAGAGCACCAGGACGGGCTGGAACCAACCCGGAACGGCGTCAGCAATGAACGGGACCAGTTGGCGCCCCAGGGTGGTGATGACCAGGCGCTGGCCTTGGCGGGCCTGGAACCGGTAACGGTTGACTTCACCGGAGGCGATCTGGCCATTGACGGTGCAGGGGACGGCGATGCGGTCTTCGGCCTCGCTGGGCAGTCGCTTGCGGAGGGCTTGGGCCTCCTTGCCCAGCACCTGAAGGCTGGCGGTCAGCATCGGCTTGCGCGAAAGTTCCGGCACTTGCCCGACGTGGAATGCCAGCGGGTTGGATACGCCGCGGAGCGTCACCAGCCGGATTTCCCGTTCGCCGGGCTGGGCGTCGCGCGCGATCGTGACCTCCACAATCACCACGGAGGCGAGGGACGCGCAGGCCGGCGTTTGCACGAATTCGAAAGTCCTCCTTTCGATCTTCTCGATCAGTTCCCGCGCCGCCTCCTTGGTCAACACTGCCGAGGTGTTTTCATTGGTCGTCGCCGGCATCATGGTTGGGTTGTCCGCCGTCATCGGCGGGGCCGTTGTGGAGTCAGACATCGTCTCTCGCCTCAAATCCCGCAGTTGCTCGTTGAGCAACTGCATCTCCTGGTTGTTAAGCCGCCGATGGTACTCGGCGACCCTGGCGGTAACGCCCGAGCCGGTGACGAGCACCGCGTTGACGCCGTCCAGAGCTTGTCCGCCCAGGCGGATCTGGAAGGTGGCGCCCTGCTGGCCGCCGGCAGGATAGGCAAAACCGATGTACGGCCGCACCTGTGCCTGCGCCGCGGGGACCATCGCCAGCCAGACCGCCAGCCAGAGCGCCAGCCGGGCGCAGATCTGCTTTTGAGCACCCGCTGCATTTCGAGCCTCCAATTTCCCCTCACCCCGGCCCTCTCCCCAGGGAGAGGGAACAGCCGGGGACGGCCTTCGAGATTTCGAGCCGCTTCCGCCCCGCCGCCTGACTGCGGATAGTCCTCCCTCTCCCCTCGGAGGCTTTGCACAAAAAAGGCCGGTTGCACGAGAAGCCAATTTTTTGCACAAAAGGCTCTGAGTTTTGTTGTAACCGTATTGACGGGTCATCAAAACATCCTTCCAATACGTTTCCCGCCCGGTAACGGCACGGTCCTCAGTCCTCATTGGGAAATATTCCAGCAGAGCGAACCGAAAGTTCTTTCGCGCATATTCCAAGCTGTGTTTGTTAATAATCCTGGTAAGGTCATCGGCGTATCCGTGCCCTGTGCGAACGTAGCACGCCCACCGGGACCATAGGCCAGCGTCCCCATACGCCGCGCCTACGTATTTCTGTCCATTTCTGATGTCGGTGATTAAATAGACTCCCTTGGAGTACTCGAGGGCAGCCTTCCAATCCAGTCGTGGAACACTGAAAATGCTCTCTAACTCCGCGAATCTCAAGTTAATCGCGTCGTATCCTGGGAAAGCCTCGCCATCGTATCGCGTGGGCAGTATCTCGGAAACAACCAAGGCAGAGTAATGGTCCTCAAAATAAAACGCTTTAGGGCGGCCGGGGCGCTTCAGGATGACTTTCAAGCGGCCAATGAACGGCTCGGCTTCTTTCAGAGGTTTGAGGTCGTATTCCCACCAGTCCTTACCCCGGTGGCGGGACCGAATTTGCCACGCACCGCCAAACAGCCATCGGTGTTCCTCTGGATAAAATTCAATTAGGGCAAGAATAAATTCGCGGCTGAACTCGTTGCGGGACTTGTACTGGTTCCAGTCCAGCCATGTTTTTGGCTCATGCACGAACAAATCCAGGGGCTCAACACCTTCGCACTCGCAGGCCAAGTGGAGTTTGAAGTCCTCGGCGTTCGGGATTGGCCAGATTTGTGACAGGTGAAGCTCATCCGCACGGGCAGGTTTATCGCGCATAACAAGCAGTCGGTTTTATATCAGTCGTTTTGTAACGCTTACAGGGAGCACGTATTTGGGCCTTTCCGGTTCTGCAATAATATTTTGGGGCAGCAGCGAGCCGAAACCTGGTTCTGTAGTTATGGTATGGCAAAATCCAAATGTGAAGAGGTTATGGCACGGTGGGCGGGGTCGGCGCCTCCCAAGTCCCGTCAGTGGCCCTTATTCGCAACTGTTCACGTGGTTGATCCGGTTTGACGCGCATGCTCGCGCGGGGTCGCCCTGAAGGTTTGTCCCGCAGGGACATCCCGAGAATAAGCCCGGCGTTTCAACGCCGGGTCAGCGGACCGAAGGAGAGGCCCGTCCCGAAGGGACGGCTGAGGGCAACGAGTATTCTCAGTCGTCCCTTCGGGACGAGGGTCTCTATTCCGGCCTCCCCGGCGTTGAAACGCCGGGCTATTGCCAAATGTCCCTCCGGGACAAAACTCCCGCGGCGCATGCCCGGCGCTTTTACTCGCACCCTTCATCCAGTTGCCAGACGGTCCGCAGACGCGGACGGCGGACGTTTGGCGTGTTCAACTCCCCTTCCACGGCGTAGCGCCGGCCGAAGCCCATCTCGCGTGTTTTCACCACACTATGTCAGCAAAGAGGCGGTCCAGTTCGGACCTGTTCACGGGCTGGTGCGGTGAGCTCATGGGCTGACTGGCCGGATTAGGCTTCATCATCGTTGCGGAGATCATGCAGGCCGGCCAGCCCGGGTCAAGTCAAATGGGGAGGAGGACGAGGACGCGGCAGGGCTGCTTTAAATTCACGTTGGTGAGGGGAAGGGCAAAGCCCGCAGCCCTGAAATCCGAAGTTCGAAAAGGCCTTGATTTTGTAGGGTGCTACCTTCTCTGCCGCGGCTGGCAATTCGGGTTTGCGATCCCGGATTTGTGGAGGGCCTGACCGATCTTAGCCCGGAAATCTCACACCCCGTTTAGAGCAGCCCCGGGGGACGCGGTCCCTTTTTTGGCAAAGAGGACGCTTGATTTGCTAAGGGAATAAGGGAAGCTTACGTGCATCGATGTTAACTCCGAATGAATACGAACGAACTCATGGACACCGCCAGGGCGCTGGTCGCCGGGGACAAGGGCCTGCTGGCGATGGATGAAAGCAATCCAACTTGCAACAAACGATTTGCCAAGCTGGGGATTCCCCAGACCGTCGAGGCCCGGCGCGCCTATCGTGAGTTGATTGTGACCACGCCCCGTCTCGGCGAGTGCATCAGCGGGGCGATCCTATGCGACGAGACGATCCGCCAGCACAAGAAGGACGGCACCCCCTTCGCTAAGGCCGTCACCGACGCGGGAATCATTCCCGGCATCAAAGTGGATGCCGGCGCAAAGGACATGGCAGGTCATACCGGAGAGAAAATCAGCGAAGGTCTGGACGGGCTGCGCGACCGCCTCAAGGAGTATTGTCAAATGGGCGCCCGTTTTGCCAAGTGGCGCGCGGTGATTGCCGTGGGCGAGGGCATTCCCAGCCGGGGTTGCATCGAGGCCAACGCGCAGGCGCTGGCCCGCTATGCCGCCTTGTGCCAGGAAGCCGGACTGGTCCCCGTGGTCGAGCCCGAAGTGCTCATGGACGGCGGGCATACCCTGGGGCGGTGTTGCGAGGCAACGGAGGAAGTCCTGCGAACGGTCTTCAACCAGCTTTATACACAGCGGGTGACGCTGGAGGGCATGCTCCTGAAGCCCAACATGGTGGTTCCGGGATTGACCTGCCCCGAGCAGCCGCCGGTGGACGAGGCGGCCGACGCCACGGTCAGGTGTCTCTTGCGAGCCGTCCCCGCCGCCGTTCCGGGAATTGCGTTCTTGTCGGGCGGCCAACCGGGTGAACTGGCCTCGGCCCGTTTGAATGCCATGAATGTCAGATTCAAGCCGCGACTGCCTTGGGCGCTGGCGTTTTCGTTTGCCCGCGCCATCCAGCAACCGGCTTTGGAGATTTGGCGGGGCGACGAGTCCCACGTGTTGGCGGCACAGCAAGCCCTCCATCATCGAGCCAGGTGCAACTGGGCCGCGCGCCGTGGCGAATACAATGCCGCGATGGAAATGAGCCGGTGCATGTCCTAACCCGGCCTATGGAACCGTTGGCCACCGAAGAACTCCGCCGCGCCGTGCAACTGGCCCTGGCCGAGGACACCGGAACCGGAGACGCCACCAGTCTGGCGACCGTGCCGGCAGATGCGACGGCACGAGCAGTGATGCGGGCGCGCGAACCGCTGGTTGTCGCCGGGTTGGCCCTGGCCGAGGCCGCCTTTGGCCAACTCGCTCCGCAAGCGCAAATTACCCGTGCCCTCCAGGATGGACAGTCTGTGACAGCCGGCCAGACGCTCCTGGAGGTCGCCGGACCGGCGCGCGCCCTCCTGGGGGCCGAGCGCGTGGCGCTCAACTTCGTCCAGCGCCTCTCCGGTGTCGCCACGCTCACCGCGCGCTTCGTGAAGGCAGTCCAGGGCACGGGCGCGCAAATCCTGGATACCCGCAAGACCACGCCGGGCTGGCGGCGTCTGGAAAAATATGCCGTGACTTGCGGGGGCGGGCGCAATCATCGCCTGGGGCTCTTTGACAGCATCCTCATCAAGGATAACCACCTCGCCGCCCTGCGGCACGAAGCGCCCAACGCGATTGCCGCCGCGGTCCAGCGCGCCCGAGCCGCTTATCCGCGGCTCAAGGTGGAAGTCGAAGCCGACACCCTCGAACAGGTGGACCAGGCCCTGGCCGCAGGCGCCGACTCCATCCTGCTCGATAACATGGACCTCGGCCAATTGCGCCAGGCCGTCCAGAAATGCGCCGGCCGAGTCCCCACCGAGGCCAGCGGCGGCATCAACCTCGATACCGTTGGCCCCATCGCCCAGACCGGCGTGAACTTCATCTCGGTCGGCGCCCTGACCCACTCCGCGCGCGCCGTGGACATCGGCCTGGATTTCGAATCTTAACTATGACGATCGACGTCCAAATCCTCAACGCCCTGCGCAGCGCCGCCGGGGGCTCGGTGTCAGGGACCGAGCTTTCCCAGGACCTCGGCGTAAGCCGCGCCGCCGTTTGGGCCCGCATCGAGGAACTCCGCTCGCTGGGCTATGACATCGAGGCCAGCCCTCACCATGGCTACCGGCTGTTGAGCGCCCCGGATGTCTTGCATGCGGACGACCTCCTCTCGCGGCTCGGCCCAACCCGGGTCATCGGACGCGACATCCGCGTCTTCCAGTCCACTACCTCGACCAACGACGTGGTCGAGAAGCTGGCTCGGGACGGCGTGAAGGAGGGCGTCGTGGTGTTTGCCGAGTCCCAAACCCGCGGCCGCGGACGCCTCGGACGCAAGTGGCTGTCCCCCGCCAGGAAGGGCCTCTGGTTCTCGGTCCTGCTCAGGCCCGACTTGCCCCCGCTCCAGACGACCCGCCTCACCGTCGCCTCCGCCACCGCCCTCCGCCGCGCCCTTCACTCCCACACCGGCCTGGAACCCGAAATCAAATGGCCCAACGACCTCCTGGTTCATGGCCGCAAAACCGCCGGCATCCTCACCGAACTGAGCGCTGAGTTGGACCACATCAAATACGTCATCCTGGGCATCGGCGTGGATGTCAACCTCAGCCCCGCCGACTTCCCGGCCGAACTGCGCCACCAGGCCACTTCTCTCAAGGCCGAGTTGGGCAAACCGGTCTTTCGCCCTGCGCTGGCCGTGGCCATCCTTCGCGAATTGGACCACGATTACGCCCGCATCACCGCCGGCCGCTTCGCGGACATCGCCGACGAATGGGAAAAACACTGCACCACCATTGGCCGCAACGTCGCCATTCGCGTCGGTGATCGCCGCATCCGCGGCCGCGCCGAAGCCCTGGGCGAGGAAGGCGCCCTCCTCCTTCGCACCGAGCACGGCCACCTCGAACGCATCGTCGGCGGCGATGTCACACTCGATAAATGAACCCGCCATGCTCCTGCTCCTGGATATCGGCAACACCCACACCCACCTCGGATTGGCCAATTCGGCGCGCGTCTTCAGACACGCCAACCTTCCGACGGCCGCCTGGCAGGGCGGAACCGCCGAAGACCGGGTTGCGGCCTTTGCCGGGCGCGCAAGGCTGGACGCAGCCGCCTTTTGCAGCGTCGTGCCCGCCGTTTCCCCGCTCCTCCGCCGCGCGGCAAAAGAGCGTTGGCATCTGCCTTGCCTCGAGCTCACGGCCAAAACCGTGCGCGGCGTCGGCCTCGATTACCCCAAACCCCGGACCATCGGTCCCGACCGCCTCGCCAACGCTGTCGCCGCCAAACACGCCTTCGGCGCCCCGGCGGTAGTCGTCGATTTTGGCACTGCGGTCACCTTCGATGTCGTAGATTCGGCCGCCAATTATGTGGGAGGCATTATCGCCCCGGGCCTCGCGGCCATGACCGATTACCTCCACGAGAAAACCGCCCTCCTGCCCCGCATCCGCATCCGCGACATCACCGGGGCCATCGGCAAGAGCACCCGGCAAGCCATGCTCGTCGGAGCGATTTACGGCTATCGCGGCCTGGTCCGCGAATTGATCCTCGAGCTCAAACGCGAACTCAACGTCCGCCGTCTCCCGGTCATCGCCACCGGCGGTTACGCCGAACTCATCGCCCGCAAACTGCCCGAAATCACCGCCATCCGGCCCCTCCTGACCCTCGAGGGCCTGCGCCTGGTCTGGCAAGCCCATCAGCCAAAATGAGCAAGCTCGTCTTTTACACCAGCCCTTGGGTGCCGGCTGAATGGATCCGGGCGCATGGGCTGGAGCCGCGCGGCGTCTGGTTCGCCGAGGACTTTGCCCTTGAGTCAGCGCCGCTTGCAGAGGGTGTTTGCGCTTTCGCCCAAGGCGTCGTCCGCCTGGCGGAGCGGCAGTCTCAATCGGCGGTTGTTTTTACGACCCACTGCGATCAGTTGCGGCGCGGCTTCGATGCTGCCATCGCCCAGGCCCCGGCGCGTCTCTTTCTGTTCAACCTGCCTGCGACGTGGCAGACGGGAGTGGCGGAGCGGCTCTTCTGCGGCGAACTCGAGCGGTTGGGCCGTTTCCTGGTCCGGCTCGGCGGGCAGCCGCCGTCGGCCGAGAACCTGCGGGCGGTTCTGGACCACTATGCCAGCGGGCGCCGCCGGCTCTTGCAAGCGGTCGGCTCTTGCCCGGGGCGCCAGTACGCGGAAGCCGTTGCGCGGTTCCACTGGGATGGTTCAGTCTGGCTGCCGGAGAAGGGCACCGGGGTCTCGGGCGCAATTGCCCTTGCGTTGGTAGGCGGGCCGTTGCCGCGCGCCCAATGGCGACTGCTGGAGACGCTCGAGGGGGCCGGCGGACGGGTGGTTCTGGACGCCACCGAGGCGGGCGAACGCAGCTTGTGGGACACGCCGCCGCCAGGCGGCAAGCGGGAGGGGACGGCTTCTGCTTGTGATTCTGAACCTGCCCTTCGGGATCTGGCGCAGATGTATCTAGCCAATTGCGTGGATGTCTTCCAGCGTCCGAACACGCGCCTCTATGACTGGCTGCGGCAGCGATTGGAGGCCCGGGGCGCGCGCGGCCTCGTCCTGTGGGCCCATGTCGGGTGCGACCTTTGGCGCGCGGAAGCCCAATCGCTCCGCGAGGCCTTTGGCCTGCCGTTGTTGGTCCTGGACGCAGGCGATGCGGCCGGGGCCTGGCCGCGAATCACCAGCCGCATCGAAGCCTTCCTGGAGGCCCTGCGATGAGCGGCCGGCTCACGCTTTCGGAATGGGACGCCCGTTACGCAGAACTGGTCCAATCCGGATTGCGCGAGCCGGACTACGGCGGGCCGCTGGGCCGGCACGTCGTCTCGGAAGGCGACTTGCGCCTGCGGTTGTTGCAATTCGATGATTCGGCGGCCTCGCTTCGCCTTTGGAATTTTTTGCTTACGGAAAACCAGCGCCTCCGGCAAGCCCGCGCGGACGGGGACCGGATTGTGGGGGCGATGAAGGACCTTGGGACGGTGCCGGTGATGGCCTATTCGCTGCCCGGGGTGCGGGCCTTCTATCCGGACGGCGCCTGGTGGACGCCCTGCCTGATGGAGTGCAGCGATGGGTTGCTCCGGCAAGCCGAGGGCCTGGGCATCGATGCCTCGTTCTGTCCGGTCCGCGCAATGCTGGCCGCCTTTCAGAACGGCGAGCACTTTCCGCGGCCCGACCTCCTGATTTGCAGCACCGGGGCGGTCTGCGACGACTTTTCCGCCATCGCTCAACGGCTGGAGAAAACCGGCTTCCCGATTGTTTGGTGGGAGATGCCGCGCCGCCGCCCGCCGGAGGCGGGAGAGACCGCCGTGGCGCTTCCCGGCAACCTGAGGGCCCCGCAAATCCAGGTGGAATGCGTGCGCGAGGAATTGGCGCGGCTGTGCGGCATCCTGGCCGAGCTTGGGGGCGGGCCTTTGGACGAAGCGGCCCTGGCCGGCGGGATCCGCGAAGCCAACAAGGTCCGCCGTCTCCTGGCTGCTTTGCGCCGGAGGGTCTATCACGCCCCGGCCGCCCCTCTGCCGGCCCTGGAAATGCTCATCGCCGAAATGCTCGCCATCCATTTCTGTTCTGACCGGCAGGAAACCATCGCCGTCCTGGCCGGGCTGTTGGCGGAGGCCGAGGCCCGCCTCGAGCAGGGCCGCTTCGCCGTTGCCGAGGAGGCAGTGCGGATTTTCTGGGTCAATCCCGTCGCCGACCTGCGGGCCATGAACCTGCTGGAAGACTGGGGCGGCCGGGTCTGCGGCTCGGATTATATGTTTACGCACGCGCTGGACCTGATTTCCGAGGATCTGCCGCCGCTGGAAGCCCTGGCCCGGACCGCCCTGGCCGACCCGATGGCCGGCTCGACCCTGGACCGCGCGGCGCGCATCGTGGCCGACTGCCGGGCCGCCCGGGCCGAGGCCGTAGTCGTGGCCCGCATTCCCGGCGCCAGCCATTGCGCCCGCGAAGGCGCGCTCATCCGCGAAGTCGTCCGCCGCGAACTGGGTCTTCCGACGCTGGAACTGGAAATCCCCCCCGTTTGCGACGCCCTGCTGCCCGCGCTGGGCTCCCGCCTCCAGGCGCTGATCGAAACGGGACGGCGAGGCCGGGGGTAGTGAGCGTGCGGAGCGTGGAGCGTCAGGGCACCGTAGCACTTGTCACGCTCCACGCTCTTACGCTCCACGCTCTCACGCTCCCACGCTCTCACGCTCCACCCCAAGCATTCAGATCTCGGAATTTGTTTTCGCACGAGCCCTAAGTTTGAGCTTCAGCGTCGAGCAGCATCGGGCGGCCGGCGTCGGAACAGATGCCGCGTTTGGAGGCGGCGATGAAATCGAGCATGGCTTTGGCCGGGGCGCCGGAGACCTGCTGGCGGGCAGTGGCCAGGGCGTGCTGCACATTGAGTCCGGAGCGGAACAGGAGGTGATAGAGTTGTTTCAATTCCAGGCGGTCGGCGGGGGAAACGCCGGCGCGGCGCAGGCCGATGGTGTTGAGGCCGCAGATGCCGTTGCCGCCGCGCGCGATGGTATAGGGGGGCAGGTCCTTGCTGACGGCAGAGCCGCCTTGCATAAGCGCCAGAGTGCCGATGCGCACGAACTGGTGGACCAGGCAATTGCCCGAGATGAAGGCGAGGTCCCCGACGCTCACATGCCCGGCCACCAGGGCGCCGCCCGCCAGGATGACGTAATCCCCGAACAGGACGTTGTGGGCGACGTGGCTGTGCTGCATGAGATAATTGTGGGAGCCGATAATCGTGGCCTCGCCCGGGCGGTTGGAGCGGTGCACGGTAACATGTTCGCGGAAAACGTTATGGTCGCCTATCCTCAGCTCGGCAGGCTCGCCCTTGTATTTCAAATCCTGCGGGGCCTCGCCGATGACGCAGCCCGCGAAGAAGCGGTTGTGCGCGCCGATGCGGGTGAGGCCGGTCAGGTACACGTGCGGGCCGATCTCGCACTCGGGGCCGATCTCGACCCCTTCATCGATGACGGCGTACGGCCCGACCCGGACGGCCGGGTCGAGCCTCGCGTTGGGATGCACAATGGCAGTGGCGTGAATCACCTGGGAAAGGTGCGGCATGCAGCGGAGTTGCCAAGTCAAAAAGACGGACCCGGGCTGCTCCAAACTTTGGCCGCAGAGCGAGAGCCATGCGGGCAGCCCTGAGGTCCGAAGGTCGAAGGTCGAAAGAAGGCCGAAATCCGAAGGCCGAAATCCGAAGGAAATCCGAAATCCGGAGGCTGAGATCGCAAAGCTTTCGGACATTGGCTCTGCGCTCAATACAGAGGCCACAGGCGCTTCCGTCTCACGTAGCGGCCGCACCGAATGAGGGACCGGATTTCGGGACTTCGGATTTCGGATTTCAGGGCTGTGGGTTTTTGGCCTTTCCCTCCACCAGCGTGACTTTAGACCAGCCCTGAGCCGGGGCCGTCGGTTCCGGGGTGTCCCAGACCTTGATCGGTTCGTAGAAGGTATTTCGCTGCACCGGGGTGCAGCCGGCCTCGCGGATGGCCTTGATCATTTCGGCTTCGGTTTGCGACTGCGGGGTTTTGGCTCCGGCCATGTGGAAGATGAATTCCTCGAGGATAGTGCCGTGGAGGTCGTCAGCGCCGAAGCTCAGAGCCAGTTGTGCCAGTTTGAGACCCAGGCCGACCCAGTAGGCGGTGATATGGCGGAAGTTGTCCAGGTAAATGCGGCTCACGGCCAGGGTGCGCAGCATGTCGAAGCCGCTGGGCGGATGGTGGACCGGGAGGTCGTTGTTCTCGGGTTGATAGGGCAGGGGCACGAACCCGACAAAGCCGCCCGTTTCGTCCTGGAGGGCGCGCAACCGGCGCAGGTGGTCCACCCGATCCGCGACCGACTCGATGTGCCCATAGAGCATCGTGCAGGTGCTGCGTCCTCCCAGCCGATGCCAGGTCCGATGCACCTCCAGATACTCCTCGGCCGATTCCTTGCCTCGGGCAATGGCGGTGCGGATTTCCTTGCTGAAAATCTCGGCGCCGCCCCCCGTGAGCGAATCCAAACCGGCGGCCTTCAGAGCGAGCAGCGTCTCGGCAACCGATTTTTTCGCCAGCCAGGCCAGGTGCAAAATCTCGATGGCCGTGAAGGCCTTCAACTGCAGGCGGCCATCCAGGGCCCGCAGCGCCCGGAGCATGTCCGTGTAGTAGCTGAAGGGCAGCGTCGGATGCAACCCGCCGACGATGTGCAATTCGGTGATGCCGAGGTCCAGGGCCTGGCGGGCTTTCTCGACCATCTCCCGGACGCTCAACTGGAAACCATCGGCATCGCGCTTTTTCCGCGCAAAGGAGCAGAATCGGCAGCTCAGGATGCAGTAATTCGAGTAGTTCAGATAGCGGTTGATGATGTAGCTGGCCCGCCGGCCCACCTGGCGCTGCCGCGCCAGGCCGGCAATCGCCCCGAGGGCATGCAAATCCCGGCTCTCGAAAAGCCGCAACGCATCGGCCTCAGAAATCCGTTGGCCGGCGGCGGTCTTGTCATACAGGTCCCGCAGCTCGCTGCGCTGGAGCAAAAAGTGCATGCCTTACCATTACCAGAGCCGGGGCGATTGGGCAATTTGTCCTGGCGAATTTGCCACGTGAACGACGTTGTAATTGACTCGGCAATCTTTTGCGTTCATAAAACATGATTTGGTTTATGAAGTCATTGAAAGAACGAAAGGGCAAAGCATGAAAACAGCGGTCGTATGCGGAGCGGGCGGCTTCATCGCCGGGCATTTGGTCAAGCGCCTTAAGCGCGAAGGCTACTGGGTGCGGGGGGTCGATATCAAACTTCCCGAATTCGGGCCCACGGCGGCGGACGAGTTTCGCGTGCTGGACCTGCGTGAGGAGCGGAACTGCCAGGAAGCACTGGCGCTGCCCGGGGGCAAACCGGAGGAAGTTTATCAATTGGCGGCGGATATGGGGGGCATGGGCTTCATTCATTCCGCCGAGTGCGAGATCATGCACAACAGCGTGCTCATTAATGTGCACATGACCCATACCGCCGCCACCCTGGGCGTAAAGCGGTATTTTTTCTCCTCCTCGGTGTGCGTCTATCGCGACATGAAACCCGGCGAGCCCGAAATGCGTGAGTCCGAGGCCGTTCCTGCTCATCCCGACAACGAGTACGGATGGGAGAAACTTTATTCCGAGCGAACGGCCATGGCCTACGGGCGGCGTTATGGCATGAAAGTGCGCATCGCCCGCTTCCAGAACTGCTATGGGCCGGAGGGAACGTGGCGGGGTGGCCGGGAAAAGGCCCCGGCCGCCCTCTGCCGTAAAGTCGCGGCGGCCCCGGAGGGAGGAGAGGTCGACATGTGGGGTGATGGCACCGCCGTGCGCTCCTATACCTACGTGGAGGACATGGTGGAGGGCATCTTCCTGCTCATGCACTCGGATTTGGAAGGCGCAGTCAACATCGGTTGTCCCCAGTATGTGACGGTCAAGGAGTTGGTGGAGACGGTGGCCTCGGTTGCCGGCAAACGGATTGTGATCAAGCCGGTATCCGGTCCGGTGGGAGTCCAGTCCCGGAATTTCAGCAACGAACGGATTTATTCCATCGGCTGGCGCTCCCGCTTTGGTCTGCGGGCGGGAATCCAGCTTACCTATCCTTGGGTCGAGCAACAGGTGGCCGCGCACGGCCTTGGGTAACCCTGGCGGGATGAAGATACTGGTCGTGTTGAACAGCCAGATGGACTCCAAATCCGTCTCGGGTGTGATGCGCCTCTACGCGATGCAGGCGGGGTTCTGGACGGCCCAAGGCCACCAAACCGACTTCCTGCTGGCCCGGGCCGGCTTTCCCCAACTGCGCGGGATGGTGCCTGCGGCCTCTCGGCTGGTCGCCAGCGACCGGTTGTTCGACGCGACCCGCTACGTGGCGAAGACCTGGCTGTATTTCCCGGGCTACCTCTGGCGCATGCTCACGTGCCATTGGACGCGCCTGCCCGAGCGCTACGACCTGGTCTATGCGACCAACCAGTTCGTGGTCGAGTTTTACACGGCGATGGTCCTGGCCCGGCGGCAGGGGGCGAAGTTGGCCGTGAAGGTGCATCATGTCCTGCAATTCCAGCCGGGCCGGCGCGGGGCCTGGGACCGCCTGTTTCTGGCGGCCGAGCGGGTTAGCGCCAGGCTCATCAAGCGCCACGCGGACGTGGTGTTTTGCTCGAACCGGCTGATTGCCGAGGAGCTGCGCCGGCTGGATGAGTTGTGCGCTTTGGAACCGTCGCCGGTGATGCCCATCGGCGACGGCATCGATATCGAGGCGCTGACCCGGCTGCCCGCGGAAACCAAGAAGTTCGATGTTGTGTTTCTGGGCCGCCTGCACCTGCAGAAAGGCGTGCTCGAACTGCCCAAGGTCTGGCAGCAGGTGCTCCGGCAGCGGCCCCAGGGGCGCCTGGTGGTGATTGGCGAGGGGCCTCACCGCCACGAAAGCCAGCGGATGTTCGAGGAGCTGGGTTTAGGCCAGTCGGTGCTTTTCACGGGGGGCATTGGCGATGCCGAGAAAAACCGGTGTCTCAAGCAGGCCCGGCTCGGACTGAGCCTGTCTTACGAGGAAGGCTGGGGGTTGTCGGTGATGGAGTTTCTGGCGGCCGGGCTGCCGGTGGTGTCCTACGATCTGCCGGTCTTTCGGGAGGTCTTCCCCGGCTGTTTCGAGTTGGTGCCACTGGGCGACACGGCTGCGGCCGCCAAAGAAATCCTGCGCCTGCTGGCCGATGAGGGGTTGCAGCGGCGCCGAGGCCGCGACGGCCAGGATTTCGTCCGCCGTTACGATTACCGTGTTTTTGCCGCCCAGGAATTGAAGGTGCTGCAGGACCTTTGCTCGCTCGGCAAGCATGAATTATGAGTCACCGTTTTCGCTTCAGGCGCATGGTCCAAAACTCACCCAACTCGCGGGCGAGGCCAGGCAAGAACGGGCTGCGCATAGGGTTACCCAGGTAGGTGAGGGCGCGGCCGACGGTGAGGCGGACGCAATGATGGTACCAGCGGAGGCCATGCCGGGCGTAAAGCCGGTCCAATTGCTCCCGCACTCGGTGGTAATACTTGACCGCGCCCATGTCGGGATGGACGGTGTAAAAGGTTTGCACCCGTGGCAGGCAGCCGATGGAGTCGCCGCCGGCGAGCACGCGGAGGTAGAAATCGACGTCCGGGCACACTGAAGCTTCGGGGTTGAACTTTCCGTGCCGCGCCAGGCGTTGGCGCCAGCCGAAGAAGGTGCCGTGGATGACGGGACTAACCAAGTAACGCAGCACCAGGATGCGTTTGATGCGCTCCGGACTCAGCCTGCCGCGGTAAGTGATCGCTCCCCGGCCCAGCGATTTGCCGGAGGGGTCCACAAACAATTCGTCGGCTCCCACGCCGATATGTTCGGGATGCGCGAGCAGGAACTCGACCGACTTTTCGACCGCGTCGGCGACGTAATAATCATCGCTGGCCTGGATGCCGATAATATCGCCACGAGCCAGGTCGAGGCCCTTGTTGGTGGCATCGACTTCACCCTGGTCGGGTTCCGAAATGAAGCGGAGGCGCGAGTCGGCAGCAGCCAGCCGCTCCAGAAGAGCCACCGAACCGTCTGTGGAGCCGCCATCGATGACGAGACATTCAAGGCGCCGATAGGTCTGGTCGAGAATGCTGCGCAGGCAGCGTTCCAGGTAGGGCCCGCGATTAAAGGTGGGCACGATGATCGAAACGAGGGGAGGCTCTTTTCCAGGGGAGGGGTGCGTTGAGTCGCAGGCTCGGCAATTCATATAAGGACCACTAAGCGCGCGGCGGCAGCTTCTTCTGGACCTTGCTCTTGTCCAGCGCGACGTACTTGGGCAAGCCGGCCTCGGTGGGGACTTTGACCTCGCCCTCGATGAGCGGGCGCGCATACTCGACAAATTTTTCGTTGGGCAGGAAGCCATCCCCGGTAATCCAATCAGGCGGGACGAGACGTTCGACGTTGGCAATGTCGGCCAGGGGTTGGAGGCCGGTGCCCCATTTGAGCGGGCCGTCGGGCTGAAGCTCGCGCACGAGCTTCACCATTTGGCCGCTCTGGCCGGCGAGGGCCGCTTTGACGGCGGCTTCACCGCAGGCAAAGGCGTTATCGGCATCGGTGCGGCTGGCCCAGTGGGCGGCGGCCCGCTGGGCATAGCCGAGCATGACCGAGCGGGCTTTGATCTTGAGCTGGTTTTGCACGAGGTCTTTGAGTCTCTCGGCCGCCCCTGCCAGCACCGGGTGGCCGAAGGCATCCAGGCGCTCTGTGTCCACGCCCACCTCTTGACCGGCGGCGTTCTTGAGACCCTCGCCCACGACGACAATGCAGTATTTGAGCGCCGCGACCGTCTCTTTGACTTTGCCCAGGAATTTCTCCTGCTCGAACGCCACTTCCGGCAGCAGGACAATATGGGGCGGATTGGCCGGCTGGCCCTGTTTGGCGAGCACGGTGCCGCCGGCGATCCAGCCGGTCCTGCGGCCCATCACTTCCACCAGGCAGCAGGCGCCCTCCTCCGTGGCCATCGAGCCCACATCCAGGCCGATTTCCATGACCGTCGTGGCATTGAATTTGACGGCCGAGCCGTAGCCGGGGCAGTTGTCGGTGTGCGGCAGGTCGTTGTCGATGGTCTTGGGCACGCCGATCACCCGCAGGTCGCAGGCGCGCTTGAGGGCTTCCTGGTGGATCTTGAGGGAGGTGTCCTGGGAATCGTTGCCGCCAATGTAAATAAAGTAGCGGATATTCTGTGCCTGGAAGACCTCGAAGAGCCGGTCCATGTCCCGGGCCGCCGGCTCGGGGTTCTTCTTGAAATCGAGCTTGTAGCGGCAGGTGCCCAGGGCGGCAGCCGGCGTGTGCCGCAGGCCCTGGATGGCGCGCGCCTTCTCGTCGTTGATATCGATCAGGTCCTCGGCCAGGATGCCGAGAATGCCGTTGAGGCCGCCGTAGATTTCCTCGATGCCCTCGTGCCGCCCAGCTTCCTGAATCACCCCGCTCAGACTTGCGTTGATGACCGCCGTCGGCCCGCCCGACTGCGCTACTAACAGGTTTCCTGCCAATTCAGCCATAATCTCGAAATCGTTCGTTTCCGTTGAACTATCGCCTCTGATTCCGCAAAGTCACTCCCTAAACCGGGTCCGACACCATGCCAACCCTCGCCGGCGCTGTCAAAGTGAAATCGGAGCCACATTTTGTCCAAATCGGATATTGCATGTTATAACATTTGTAGTTACGGTATCGGCATGGTTCTTGAACTGAAACTGCGCAAGGTCGGCAATTCGATGGGCCTGGTTCTGCCCAAGGAAGCCCTGGCTCGCTTGAATGCCGACGAAGGTGACGCCGTTTAATTGACCGAAACGACCGACGGAGGTTTTCGGCTTACAGCTAACAACCCTGAATTTCCAAACCTCGGGATCTTTTCGCCTATGGTTCCCCCACCCGGGCAGAAATGGCTGCAAGTTATGCCGCCGGTATCATTCTCGATCATCCGTTCCTCGACGGCAATAAGCGCGCCGGCTTCCTGATGGCGGCGACGTTCCTGGAGTTGAATGGACTAACGCTCACGGCGACGGAGGAATCTGTGGTCGAAAAGACTTTGGCACTGGCCAACGGCGATCTCACCCAGGCGCGCTACGCCGAATGGCTGGGCGAAAACTCGACGAAGGGTTGAGATGCCTCATTTTGAATCCGACGCATCAAAGTTGAGTAGCCCTATCCCTAAATAAGGAGTGGATTCCATAGCCCCGTTGCCCTAATGGCCGCGGTGGCAGTAAGCGCCCGTGGAAAACAGCGTCTGGCACAGCAATTGCATACTGTATAAAAGCGACGGGCACCCCACGCCGCTCCTGGATAAAACCTGTTCTGATGAATATAAGCGAGCACCTGGAAACCCTGGCCAACAATGACGGGACAACGTCGGTGGCTGCCATCGCACAACGCCAGGACATCACGGAGCGCGTTCGGGCCGAGGAATCGTTGCCCCGCTCCGAGGCAACATACCGCGCGCTCTATCAAGATGGCGCCGATGGCATCTTCCGGGACATCACCAGGCGCCAGCGGACGGAGGAGATGCTCGCGCAAAAGACCATGCTCCTGGAAGCCCACCTGGAAACCTCCATTCAAGGGATACTGGCAGTTGACCCCAATGGCCGCGCCATCCTCATGAACAGCCGCTTTGGCGAGTTGTTCAACATGCCTCGGCATCTTCTGGCGGAAAAGGACGATGCCAGGATGTTGGAATACGCTTTGAAACAAATGAAGGACCCGGCGGAATTCGCCCGTAAAGTCGCCTATCTTTACGAGCACAAGGACGAAAAGTGCAAAGACGAAATCCAGTTCGCCGACGGGCGCTGTTTCGAGAGATACTCCTCACCCCTGATCAATGGACAAGGAACATACTGCGGCAGAATCTGGTATTTTTCCGACATCACCGAGCGCAAGCGGGCGGAGGAGCAGTTAAGGCTCACGTGGGCCGACCTCGAGCGTTCCAACAAGGAACTGGAACAGTTCGCCTACGCCGCTTCCCATGACCTGCAAGAGCCGTTGCGCATGGTCTCGAGCTATACCCAGCTCCTGGCCCGGCGCTACCGGGGCCGGCTGGACGCCGACGCCGACGAGTTCATCGCTTTCGCCGTGGATGGCGCCGACAGGATGCGGAACCTGATCGACGACCTGTTGGCTTATTCCCGTGTTGGGACGCGGGGCGGGAGATTCGAGCCCACCGATTACGCGGCCGCTCTGGACCAAGCTCTCGCCAACCTAAAGGCCGCGATTCAGGAGAGTGGCGCGGTGGTGACCCACGACCCGCTGCCGACCGTGATGGCCGACAGCTCGCAGATGGTTCAGTTGCTTCAGAACCTGATCGGCAACGCCATCAAGTTCCACGGCCAGAACCTCCCCCGGGTTCATTTCTCGGCTGTGCAAACGGGAAATGAATGGGTCTTCTGCGTCCGCGATGACGGCATCGGGATCGATCCCCAATATGCGGAGCGCATCTTCAATGTCTTCGAGCGCCTGCACACGAGAGAAGAATACCCCGGCACCGGCATCGGCCTGGCCATCTGCAAGAAGATCGTCGAGCGTCATGGCGGGCGCATCTGGGTCGAGTCGCAACTGGCCCAAGGCTCGGCGTTCTACTTCACCCTCCCCATAGGAGGCAAGGAATTATGAGCGCCGCAGCGTTTGGCAGGCTGGCCGAGATTCTCCTGGTGGAAGACAACCCCGGTGACGCGCGCCTGACGCGGGAAACCTGGAAGGAATCCAAGCTGCTCAACCATTTGAGCGTGGTGGCCGACGGGGCGGAGGCGATGGCGTTCCTGCGCCGCGAAGGCAAGTACGCCAACGTCGCCCATCCGGACCTCATCCTGCTGGACCTGAACCTGCCGAAGAAAGACGGCCGGGAGGTGCTGGCGGAAATCAAGGCCGATGAGCAGTTGAGACGCATCCCCGTGGTCGTCCTGACCACCTCCGACGCCGAACAGGACATCCTCAAAACGTATGAACTCCACGCCAACTGCTACATCACCAAGCCCGTTGGCCTGGAGCAGTTCGGCGCAGTGGTAAGAGCCCTTGCCGAGTTCTGGTTCACCATAGTGAAACTGCCGCCGGAATAGGGAGAGGCCATGTCATCCGAATCGATCGAAGTATTGCTGGTTGAAGACAATCTGGGAGATGCCCGCCTGATGTGCGAGGCCTTGAAGGAAGCCCCGGCCGGGCAGTTCCGGCTCACCCATGTCCGGCGGCTTAGCGAGGCGCTGGAATACCTGTGGGAGAAGACGTGCAGCGTGGTGCTGCTGGATCTGGGGCTGCCGGACAGCCACGGCATTGACAGCCTGGTCCTGGTGCGGGCGCAGGCGCCCGGTGTGCCCATTGTGGTGCTAACGGGCTTCCAGGACGAAGCGGTGGGGGACCAGGCACTCAAGAAGGGGGCGCAGGACTACCTGGTCAAGGGGCAGGCGGACAGCCAACTGGTGGCGCGCTCGCTGCGCTATGCCATTGCCCGCAAGGCGGCGGAGGAGGCGCTGATACGGCAAGGAGTCGCCCTGGCCAAGGCAGGGGAGTTGCAGCGCTCGCGACAGCGGCTTTTGGCCGTGCATGAGCGCGTGCGCCGCGACGTTGCCGCCCAACTGCGCGATGGCTTGCAGGAGAAGCTCCTAATCCTCAAGGGCCGGCTGCAAGAACTCATGAAAGGCATCGGCTCCGCGGCGGAGACCGCTCGGGTCGTGAGCGGGGGAATCGACGCCCTAACCGGGGTGATCGAGCCAAAAGTCAGCGCTCTCAGCCGCCAGCTCTACCCTGCCACTCTCAGCCACGGGCTGGTCCCGGCCTTCCAGTCCTTTCCTGACCGCTTCGGAGCGGCCCTGGCTTTCGAGATAGAGCTGGATGAAGAGCTTGTGCGAGAGGAGAAGGCCGGCCGCAACCCGGTTCCGGAACCGGTGGGGCTCGCAGTGTACCGCATCGCCGAAGAGGCCCTGGCCAACGTGGTCAGGCATGCAAAGGCCGGCAAGGTCAGCGTGCGGCTGGACCAGCCTCGAGCCGGTTGGCTGCGCCTCACCGTGCGGGACGACGGCCAGGGCTTCGACGTGGAAGGCCCTCCTCCTGGACTGGGGTTGGCAACCATGCAGGATTACGCCGGGAACGTGGAAGGAGAGTGTGTGGTCCATAGCACTCCGAGCGCAGGCACGGAGGTTACGGCTGTGGTTCCTCTCTGGCG
>Ga0187857_10001576_pt1 | contig 22879 bp, 20 predicted proteins | sample June2016WEW_8_10_FD_132984 | JGI IMG/M metagenome (GOLD analysis project Ga0187857, IMG submission 132984) | Peatland microbial communities from SPRUCE experiment site at the Marcell Experimental Forest, Minnesota, USA - June2016WEW_8_100 | ecosystem: Environmental > Terrestrial > Soil >... | reverse complement strand
TACGAGGCGAGCCTTGGTTGGTAGAGCAAAAGCAAAACCTTCCACGAGAGCGAAATGGCGCTCTTCGGAGTGCACGGCCTGGTGCGCCTCAAAAGTGCTTGACAGCGCCGACATTGTTAGAGATGCGCCTCAAAAGTGCTTGACAGCGCCGACATTGTTAGAGACGCCTGATAACAGAAGTTACCGCGCAACCATTCAGCGTGATTCAGAGAAAAGCCGCCCGCAGGCGGCTTGGTATTTGCGACGTGATGCGTGAGAGCAGCCCAAGGGCTACTTCCCACTGCTCAGCACTGTCAGTTCTGCGATGGTTGCGCTGTTGGCGTAGACCCCGGCGCCCACCTCGCCCAATCATCCTGATCAATCGGTAAGCGAACAATTTCATCGTAGACATCCATTAGTTCCCACCTCTCTTTCCGCGGGCGGCGGGGAGTCAGACTCTGTACGGACCGGGGTCGACGATGGCTTGAATAACCGTGAGCCTGCGCTTGGTCCAAGCCGACGTTATTGCCGTTTCCACTTCGGAAGCGGTTTCGCACACCTTGCCGTCCACGCCAAACGCCTCCGCAACCTTTGCAATGTCTGGATTCGTGAAGTCCACGGCGTAGGGAGGCAATCCTCGCCGTTCCTGCGACATGGCGATAAGCGAGAGGGCGCCGTCGCACAGCACAACAACGATAAGCGGCAATTTTAGACGCCGGGCGGTTTCCAGTTCCGCCATGTACATGGCGAATCCTCCATCGCCCAGGAAAGCGACAACAGGTCTGTCCGGCCATGCCAGTTTGGCCGCCATCGCCGCTGGGAATCCGTATCCCATCGATGACAAACCGTTCGACATAAAGAAAGACTTGGCTGAGTAGGTTGTCCACATCTGGCCCACCAGGAACTTGTGGGCGCCGACATCGCAGGTAGCGACGGTCTCCTTGGGCAGTATCTTTCTTGCTGCTGCGACCACCTCGTGAGACGCCATCCCCGTACCGGCACGGGTGATGAGCTTCAACAAGTCCCGGCGGTGAGAACTGAGTTCATGGGGGGTCCACGCGCGACGAGACGGCAATTGTTCCGCGAGAGCAGGAAGCGCGGTAGCAGGATGACCGATCAGTTCCACTTCCGCTGGATAAAACTCGTCCCTGTTGGCCAATGCGTCAAGGTGAATGACCGGTGCTTGAAAATTCCAGGGCTTGTCGAACTCCACAACGTCCAGTCCGCAAGCGACGATGAGATCTGCTCTCTCCCCCAGTTGAAGGACAAGCTGATCTCCCAGCATTTCAAAAACGCCGGCAAAGAGCGGATGGTTTTCGGGGATCACACCTTTGGCTTTGGGCGTTACGATGACCGGCGCGCTCAGTTTTTCCGCCAAACCGGCCAGGCCGTCGCTCGCATTGGCACGCAGAACACCCAAACCGGCAAAAATGATTGGCCGCTCAGCGGCGGCAATCATTGCCTTCGCTTTGGATAACGATTCCTTGCTGGACGCGCCCATACCAGAGTAAGTGCGCACGGGAGAAGTCGTCGGAAATCTTCCACCGGCTTCCGTCTTGGCCAGATCGCTGGAGAGCGTGAGATGAACCGGACCGGGCCGTTCACTCGTGGCGATCCGAATTGCTTTATGCAGCGTCTCCGCTGCCGAGCCCGGATGTACCCACGTACTCCATTTGGTGATGGGTCTGTAGAAAGCCACGGAGTCCAGCACTTGGTGGGTGGCCATGTTGTATCGAGGTGCCGCGATCTGTCCCGTAATCGCGATGACCGGATCACGGTCCATCCACGCATTGGCAACGCCGGTGGCCATGTTGGTGGCGCCGGGGCCGATGGTCGCGACCGAGACTCCTGGAATGCCCAGGATTTCGCCGGTCACGCCGGCGGCAAATGCCGCCGTGTTCTCATGCTTGGTTAGTAGAAAGTGGATGCCCGCCTCTTTCAGCGCATTCATGAGTTCGACCACTTCGCCGCCCGGCAGTCCGAAAACGTAAGGCGTCCCCGCCCGCCGGAGGACTTCCGCCATCGCTCGTACCACTGTCACTTTGCTTTTTCTTGCCACCGTGCTCATTGCTAGATGCCTTCCCTATCTCTGGCAAACATGAGGACGAGCTAATAAATTCCTCGAACTAGAAAAAACCGCGCTCCCCGTCAATGAATCCGAAGCCCACCAGCTACATGCCTGTGGCCGATCAGAAACCGACAGTCATGGATGACAGCGAACCGAGGAGCAAGCCTACCCTCCAATATGCACCATCGTTCTCGACGCCGGCACAAATCCCGGCTCGCCGATGTGGTGCCACTCTTCTTTCTGCTCCACCACCTTCACAATGAACTCCGCAAGCTCCTCGTCCGTCGTGCCACGACGCATCAACTCATGCAGGTCGTGATCCCAAACGGAAAATAAACACGTACGCAGTTTGCCGTCCGATGTGATGCGAATCCGGCTGCAGTGTTCGCAAAACGGATGCGACACCGGCGCAATAATCCCTATCTCGCCCACACCATCCGAGAAGCGATACCGCCGCGTCGTTTTACCACGCTCGTGCGCGATCTCTTCCAGAGGCAGATACTCCGACATGCGGAAGACGATCTCATCGAGCGTAACCACAATTCCCGGTGTCCAGACTCGATCCTCTTCGAGCGGCATGAATTCGATGAAGCACACCACCACCTGCTCTTCCCGCGCCAACATCCCCAAGGGAATGATCTGATCTTCATTGAAGCCGCGCAGCAATACGCAATTGATTTTCACCGGATCAAGCCCCGCTCGCCGCGAGGCTCGCACTCCCGCCAGCACGCTCTCATATCCATTCGGCACGCGCGTGATTCGGGCAAATCGCTTCGGATCCACTGTGTCCAGGCTGACCGTCACGCGGTCGAGTCCCGCGTCTTTCAGTGGCCGTGCGACCTCTGTCAGCTCGTGGCCGTTCGTCGTCAGCGCAATTTCAGGCTTCTTGTCTTCAGAGGTACGTAGCTTCGCGAGGTCCCGTACGAACTCCACAATGCCTTTGCGCAGCAGTGGCTCGCCCCCCGTCAGGCGAATCTTTGTGATCCCAAGCCCAACCATTATCCGCGCGATCCGCAGATATTCCTCGAAAGGAAGTTCCGCATACGCCACGCCGTTAGTCCCCGTGCGGCAGTAGATGCACTTGTAATTACAGCGGTCCGTGATCGATATCCGCAGATGGCGGATCGAGCGCCCGAAGTTGTCGGTAAGATTCGGCATTTAGCTGTTTTCTTTTCTAGCTTGTTTGATAATCACCCTGAGGCATCCATGAAAAAGACCTCTAGTAGTTCTTTAGGACAAGGAAGAATCCCGATGCAGCGCCAATCAATCCGAATACCACCAAGTACATGAGACCCGCTGTATATGTACCCGTAACCCCAATCAAGAAGCCGACGATCATTGGTGACAGCGCACCCACCAGTTGGGAGGATCCATTTTGCAGCCCGGCCGCCTGACCGATCATGTGGGCAGGTATGAATGTTTGAAGCAGGGTCCATGCCATCGGTATGGAAACACCTTTGAAGAAAAGCGCAACACAAAGAAGGCCTGCGCTCAAGTAACTGCTGTGAACCATAGCTGCCAAGAATATGAAGAAGGCGCACCCGGCGAGGCCAACACAATTGATGACAGCTGCTTTCTTCAACCAATCAGCAATCAAGCCGGCGCTAATCAAACCCAAAAGACCGAAGCAGTACGGCAGCGAAGAGAAAAATCCCATTTTCGCCCAGGAAAAGCCTCGAGCGACTCTCAGATACTGGGGCAGCCAGGACATGATGCCCCACCATATGCTGACCGAAGCCCAAAAAGAAAACGCGCAGCAACAAAAATCGGGGTTCTTGATGAGCAAGATGAAGTTTCGCCAGGCCGTCCCTGTCTTGACGCCGCTTTCGGTTCCAGCACAGGGCGTCTCATTCCTGGTTATGTGTTCGAGTTCGGCCTTATTTATCCACCTATTTTGTTGCGGTCGATCGGTGGTGAAAAGCCAGATCAAGGGAATGCTAACCATGCTGAGTACGGCACACAACCAATAAATAGTCCGCCAGCCGCAGATGGCGATGATTGCGGCGAAGACCGCCATGCCCACAGCAGGCCCGACCATCTGACCAACCAGCCAAGCCGAGTTCGCCTTTCCTCTTTCTTCCCGAGGAAACCAGTTCTTCACAAACGCACTCAGCATTGGATAGTGCAGGCCTTCTCCGGCTCCTAAGATGAACATTGCAGCATAGAGCAGCGTCACCGCCCTTGCATTTGCAGCTAACAGAAGTGGTACAGTCCACGAGATCAAGGCAATCGACATCGCTTTACGCGGTCCCAATCGATCACCAACTGGGCCAAGCAGCACATTTCCCAGCCCATAAGCGGCAAGGAAGAACGTCATTAGTAATCCCTGTCCGACAGGGTTGTTCCTGAGTCCCATTTCTTGGAGGAAAGGTGGGAACGCAATCAGAATCGAAACGTTCACTCGATCCAGATAGGCTACGAAAACGGTGAAGGATAGAATAGCCGCCAGCCAAACTCGCATCCTGGTCGCGGGCTCGGCTTGAATCATCGCGCTTGGCACTTGCGTTTCCGCGACGATCTGAGGTGTCTTGGTAGCCATTCTCGATTCTCGTCCCATAACTACCGAATGACGAACGGAGCCTCGCTTTCAACCTTTCCGATTCGACCTGGGTAGTCACAATCAGCGTGCCCGGACCTGCTCAAATCAGCACCAGTTGATGAACCTACCGCGAGGCCCCGTTCTTAGCTCTACTTGAGCGCCGCTTTCACGCGATCCGGCGTCATGGGCAACTGGAACAGCCTCGCCCCTGTCGCGTCGTGGATCGCATTCGCAATGGCCGCTCCCATGGTTATGATCGGCGGTTCGGCAATTCCATCCGGAGCCAACTCCGGGTTGTCGATCAGAACAGCCTCGATCTTCGGCATCGTCGAGAAACGTGGGATCTCGTACGTGTCGAAGTTCTTGGCGAGAACCTCGCCATTGCTGAAACGTACCTCCTCGCTGAGCGCATAGCCAATGCCCATGCTGACGCAGCCTTCGATCTGCTGGTGAGTGATTTCCGGATTAACAATGATGCCCGCGTCCACCGCGGTGGCAACGCGCTCGACCTGCACCTTGCCGGTACTCTTGTCGACCTTCACCTGCACCACCGTGGCCACATAGGTTTTGTACCAGGTGCCGCACGCGACACCTATGCCCTGGTTACTCGGCGCCCGAGCTGGTTTCCAGCCAGACTGCTTCACCGCAGTCTCGAGCGCACGCCGCATGCGTTTGTCGGTCAAATGCCGCATGCGGAATTCAACCGGATCGACGCCGGCCTTGCTTGCCAGCACATCCATATGCGACTCGCGAGCGAAGGTGCTTGTACTGACCGCTGGCATCCGAAACGGTCCGACATTGAAGGGATGCAGACCGCCAGCTGTGTCCATTTTTTGCCAGGCGATTCCCGTTACCGGCACCGCGGTCGTCCGCTGGTTCGGAATGTCATAGAAGGTCACCGAACCCCAATCGCCGGCCGCATACACCGTGAAATCCCAGGAGACGATTTTGCCGTCGGCGGTCATGCCCGACCGGATCTTCACCACTGCCGCCGGCCGGAATCTCTCGTATTGGAAATCCTCGGCACGATTCCATACCAGTTGGACGGGCTTGCCGACAAGTTTCGCCAAACGCACCGCTTCGGCGCAATTCTGCCCGTTCGTCTTTCCCCCAAAGGCACCGCCTACATACGGGGTAATGATGCGCACGTTTTGCTTGGGAAAGCCCAGTGCCTGTGCCATTTTGTCTCTGAGTATGAATGGAATCTGGGTTGCCGCCCACACCGTGGCCTTGCCATTTTCTATCGTGGCGAGCGCCGACTGGGTTTCCATTGCCGCGTGAGCGCCGTAACTGTGGAAGTAGGTTAGCTCAAACGGTTCCGCGAGTTTTTCCGCCTCGGCGAGGCTGCCGCTCTCTTTCATCACCTGGGGTGGCGTCGCATTCTTGACGAGGTGGTCGAAAATGGTCTTATCGTTCAGCCCCGTCTCCTTACGCTCGTACTGCGCCTTAATCAGCCCCAGCGCTTTTTCAGCCATGTCTGGCCGCTCGTGGATCACGGCGATCAGGTCGCCGTCCTTCACCACCTGCGCGCCGGGTACCTTCTCCGCGGCAGTCGTGTCGACATCTTTCCGGGTTGCGCCATGTGCCGGTGGCCTCAGAATCCGTGCGTACACCATCCCCGGAACCCTGATATCGCCGGTATATTTGGCCTTACCGGTAACCTTTTCAAACGCGTCCTTGCGCTGGGAAGACTTACCGATCACTTTGAAATCCGCTGCAGATTTCAACGGCACATTGGCTAGGTGGCGCTCAATGCGCTTTCCCTGGACCAACTCTCCATAGGTGACGCGTTTTCCCTGCGCCGCATCGGTGATGACGCCTTCGCTCACCTGCAACCTCTCGACGGGAGCCTTGAACTGCTCCGCCGCCATTTGCAAGAGGACCGCTCGCGCTTCGGCAGCGGCTCCGCGCACGATCGGTCCCAGTATCCTCATCGATTGTGATCCAAACGTGCCCACGTCCCAGGGGCACACATCGGTGTCACCACCCGCGATTACATCGACCGAGTCGAACGCGACCGCGAGTTCGTCTGCAACGAATTGCGCAAACGAAGTCTTGGGGCCCTGTCCCAGTTCGACCCTGCCCACCAGACAGGTAACCCGACCGTCCGCCCCGATTTGCAGAAACGCGTTGAAGTCGGTCGGTACCGTGTTCTTCGGGGGCTCGGTGTAGGTTGGTGGCACTGTCGGTGGCACGCCTTGGGCAGCGGCTTGCCACGCTTCCAGCGGACCGGTGCAGAAGAACACCACCAGTCCGGTTCCTGTGAATTTGAGAAAGGTGCGACGGCTGAGGTCGCCATTCGCCGTTGCATTCACATCGTCTTCTAACTGGAGTGTTTTCATGCCGCCGCCTTTCCTTTCATCGCCGCCGCAGCTTCCTGGATGGCGTCTACGATGCGATTCTGATTGCCGCAACGGCACAGGTTGTCATCCATATAACGAATGATTTCTGCGCGTGTTGGCTGCCGCTTCTTAAGCAGAAATGCATATGCCGACATAATCATTCCCGGTGTGCAGAAGCCGCACTGAAAGGCATTGTGGTTGATGAACGCCTCCTGGATGGGGTGCAGGTGTTCATCCTTGCTTAGGCCCTCAATCGTCAGCAGGTGCTTGCCGGCAATGTCCTTGACGGGGACTGTGCAAGACCGGACGGCTTCTTTGTTTACAATCACGGTGCAAACGCCGCACAGCGCAGCGCCGCAGCCGAACTTGGTGCCGGTGAGGCCAAGATCGGAGCGCAGCACCCACAGCAGCATGCGCTCATCATCGACCGTCACCCGCGCCGGCTTGCCATTGAGAGTGAATGAGATTGCTCGTTCCATCGCAGCTCCTTATGATGGTGCTCGAAATCAGCGGATAGGAAGTTGGTTTGCTATAGGCAGCGACACTGCAGACGGAAACTACAACCCTCGATCCACGGCGCGTTGCCAGACCAGTAGGTTAGTTCCTCGAAGGAAGTATTTGCCCCTATTACGGACCAGTCAAGGATGCAGGTCACACATTATTGTGACGCGCGCCAGAAGACTTACGAATCTCTCAGCGACCCAGAGTTCATGCGCATCGCATGTCAGGTAATTCCATTGCTGGATACTGAGATCGGCCTCCTGCCTTGCGAGAACCCGATTGATAGGGCTTCAGCTTCTCAATCTGCCGTTCTGTTGATTCCGCGCTCTATTTCCAAGCCCGATGCCATATGCAGCGTGCGCCTGCAGAGTTGGTCGCATGCGTGGGCCTAACTCTCTATCTTCTTGATGTACAGCCGAAGCCCAGCCAACACTATCCCGATGGCAATGACGGAGATTCCGAATCCGAGACGGCGATAGTTACGTTCCACCATGGCATCCTTCCCAGCTTGCAGCTTCTGGGCGGCGATTTTCAGGCCAGCTTGAATATCCTGATATACCAAGTCGTGCGGAAGCTATGGATGGTGATGCAGAAAAAGGGGACCGCTCACTACAGGGAGAAGTCACATTTTCGCTGGTCTATTTTTCGGGAGGGGCAGGTCAATGGCACGCCACTCGCGGTTTGATTTTTCGTGTTCATCTTTGAGGCTCTGATGCGCGGATCGCGAGGATTGGATTGTCTTTGAGAGGCGTGCCGACAGGCACAAACACTCGAATCCAGCGCCCCGGAACCAGCAACGATTTGTCGGTTTCGATTGCGAGGAGCGCTCGATCTATTTAACCCACACCAGCCACGCCCATCCCACGATCAACGTCATCACGGTAATCGGCAGCCCAAGATCATGGAGGCAGTGAGGAGCGGAGGGTCAGTCAAACCAGGCGGCCTGCACCTCCTCCTCCGCCGAGACCTCGCCACGACAAGGTGAATTCGCGCTAGGAGTCTTTCATGCGCAAGAATTGCAAGTGGGCACAATTCTGATGTCGGAATGGCCGCAAATCCTTGGGTTGGAGAGTGATCCCTACTCGGGACAGTGGAGCGCGGTCAAGGGCCTCGATGGCTTCGCGCTGGATCGCAAGATTCGTGCGCCGGGCTGGAATTTCTTTTTCATTGCGTCGAAAGTGAAAGTGATGCTTCTTGGCGCGCCTGGGCCGATGAAAATCGTGCACGCAGTGAATCGAATCGTGAGGTGGTCGCGCAACACTATAACGCCGTCGAAGTGACTGGAATTGTTACCAAGACTTTTCTGGGTCTGCCGTATTCCATCATCTCGGCGCACCCCCGACATGTGCAAAAGAACTGCTATCTGGATAACGCCGAAGCTCGACGATTGTTAATGTCGGGTCAGAATTTTATGTTGCCATCCCGAATACTTCGCCAGACTTCTCGCGAAAAGGGAGCGTCGTTTCCTTCAGTTGCGGATTGAGGTGTATTCGCCTGACCACGGTCCGGCGCCACTTCTTGTGACCTCCCTGAACATCGTAGATGCGCCGGAGTTTCAGGCCTGTTTTTCTTACGCTGGGCCGGCTTCACGTGGAGTAGGAAGTGAACAGTCGCCAATAGAAAATGAGGCCCATCAGACTTGACCACGAGCGCATCCACGGACTTTAGAGCATCGCCGGGTAGTTCAACGTAGTCGACCACCATGACAATGGGCAGCTCTGGCCGGACTCGCTTGATCTCATGGGCGAGGGGTGCGCCATCCACAAGGCTCAGATGGTACTCGAGGACAACCGCATCCACAGCCCGCGACATGAAAAGCCGCAAGCCATCGGAACCAGTAGTAGCGGTTGCCAATTCGTAACCGTGTTCCGTCAACAAACTCAGTTGAGCTGGATCGCGATGGATGCACAGTAGAGTGCTTTTGATAGCCATGCGGTTTACGTATATATGCAAGCTTCCCACAATTCTGTTCAAAATTGCTCAGTCTAAGAAGGAGAGGAAAGCACTGGGAAATCGCGGCCCGTGATCTAGGTCTAACGGAAACCGGAGTATTACTACCACAGATTTGAGTGATCACCGGCAGCAAGCGGCTGGATGCTTCGTCCTTGGAACCAAAGACATCCACTACACTTAATGCATGTTCTGGAATCGCGTTGTCACTCGAAACCATGATGATTGGAAGTCGTGGCCGGAGGCGCTTTATTGCGGTCGCTAGCTCATGCCCATTCATTTCCGGCATGTGGTAGTCAACGATCACTGCAGCAAGCGCGCAGCCTTCCGCAATTTGTAAGCCTTGCCGGGCGGAGGCGGCAGTGAGCGGGCCGCTTCTGTCGAACAATGTCAGAAAAAATGAAGCGCCGCTGATTTGATCCGGTCGCGGCACGGGCATGGTGAATTTAGTCTTAACATAAGTGAGCTATCTTGCTCAGACGCTAAAGTTCACACCTGTCATTGTTGATTCTCCTGAGTGTGTACACGGAGCCGCGAATGCCAGGCGGCCAACGCAAGAAATAACGTAACTTGGCAGATTTTTGCCATAAGGAGATTACTGTGAAGGTTAAGTTTCTTGTACCAATCGGAATCGCACTTAGTGTGAGCGCATTTGCTCAATCGAATCGCCCAACCACCATAGCCGTCGAGCCCACGAGTCCGACGCCGATATTTCGAGTGACGGTCGTCAGTCGCAACGTCCAGGCAGTCAACTACGAGCATCGCAGCGGAGCCTCTAAGCTCGATTTCACCGGCACCGACTTGATGCCTTCAGCCAACGGTGTAGCCAAGGTGAATAGCCGGCGAGGATCCATTGAGGTTGACGCTGAATTTGGCGACCTGCGGGAACCGACGACTTTCGGCAATGAGTACCTAACCTATGTTTTGTGGGCGATTTCTCCTGAAGGCCGGGCAGTGAACCTGGGCGAAGTGTTAGTCGGCGACAACCATCGCAGTAAGCTTCGCGTAACCACCGACCTTCAGGCTTTCGCTTTGATCGTTACCGCGGAACCTTATTATGCTGTCCGTCAGCCGAGCAATGCAGTCGTGCTTGAGAACGTGGTTCGCGAGTCCACCAAGGGATCCACCGAATCCGTCAATGCAAAGTACGAACTCATGGAGCGCGGCGGATACATCCCCACGGGCTACCGGTTTGACCCGGTGGTTCTGAATGCCAGATTGCCGCTCGAATTCTTCGAGGCGCGGAATGCGCTGCGCATCGCTCAATCCGAAGGCGCCGAGCAGTATGCCAGCGACAGCTATCAACGTGCGGTCCAGTTGACCAACGATGCGGATGAATTTGCCACCAGTAGACACCTCGACGAAAAGGGATTGATCGCGGTTTCCCGTAGTGCCGTTGAGGCGGCTGAGGATTCCCGCGAAATCGCAGTCAAAAAACTGGACGAGATGCGCCTGGCCAGCGAACGTCAGGCTTCAGCCGATACTCTGGCGGTATCGCAGGGACAAGCCGACAATGCGATTCGGCAGAAAGACCAGGCCCAGTCTGACGCGGCGATCGCATTAGCGGCCAAGGCTCAGGCGGATTCGGATGCCTCCAAGGCCCGGGGCGACGCTGCCGCTGCACAAACTGAAACCGCGCAGGCTAAGGCGGATATGGCGACCAGCGAGGCTAGGTCAGCGGCTGCAGTTTCCGCCGCCCAGGCGGATGCGGACCAGTCTCGTCTAACTGCACAACAGGCGGAAAGCGATAAAGCGGCGCTGCGCACGAAGTTGTCCGAGCAGTTAAATGCCATCCTTGAGACTCGCGATACGGCGCGTGGCCTCATAGTCAGCATGTCCGATGTTCTATTTGACACCGGAAAATACTCGTTGAAGCCGGGGGCACGCGAGAAGCTGGCGAAAGTCGCCGGCATTCTACTCGCTTACCCTGGACTCGACATTGCAGTCGGAGGCTATACCGACAATGTGGGCGGCGACGCGATGAATCAAACATTGTCTGAGAATCGTGCTGGATCGGTTCGCGATTACCTGGTGCAAGAAGGCGTCGCGACGAATTCGGTTTCAGCCACAGGTTTCGGCAACACTTTGCCTGTAGCTTCAAACGATAACGCCTTCGGACGCCAGCAGAATCGGAGAGTTGAACTTCTCGTATCCGGTGAAGCTATCGGCATCGCCGTGAACGTGACTACAGGAAGCTTGCAGTAGGGCTAAGCCAACGCTTAGCAACGAATCAATAATGGAGGCAACACCTATGAAACTACTTGGAGTTATTAGCACCGCAGTTCTGTCTTTGATCCTCGGCGTCGCCGCTCCGGTGTTTGCACAGGAGCAGCACGAGCAGGAAGATCAGAAAGCCAAACCGGCCGCGCAGGAAGAGAAAAAAGCGCAGCCAGAGAAGTCAGCAAAGCAAGAAGAAAAACCCGCGGCCCAGCAAGAGAAGAACGCGAAGCCGGAAGAAAAGAACGCCAAGCAAGAACAAAACAGCAAGCCGGCCGCGAAGAATGAGCAGCAGCATGCCGCTGGTAACGGTGGCGGGCGCATTCCGGCAGACAAATTCAAGGCCAATTTTGGACAGCAACACTCGTTCCGTGTCACCCAAGCCGACTACAGCAATCACCGCTTCCAATACGGTGGCTATTCTTTCGGATTCGTTGACCCGTGGCCCAGCAACTGGCTCTACACGCAAAACGTTTATGTGATTGAGATAAACGGGGTGTATTACCTGTGCAACGCATCGTTCCCTGGCGTGAACCTTGCGCTCAGCTTCACACTCTAGCCACAGTTCGTCCGGCGGTCGCCTGAGGGCGCAACCAGCTTGACTGTCATCGGTGCGGGTCCGTTCCCTGGACTCGCGCCGCTTTTTTCTGCGCCGGCAACGGTTCGGCAAGACGGTGACGTATGCCGAGGACAAAACGGCACACTTGAAAACCACACCGGCGAAAATCTTGCTGCTCTTCATTCGGAATCTCCTTTTTGACCTGAAGAACGTTGTAACGTTCGTCCGATGCCGATTTCGTAAAAGGGCCGTTAGGTCTTGCGAATCCCGAGGACCAACGCGAGGATGCCTCCAGCCACCAGAACAATACCTACGGCCGGGGGCAGTTTCTCTCTACTCTGGGTCTGGACACCGATCTTGGTATCTCCAATCTTCACACTATGACTCTCGCTGTGCGGTACGGGCACAACGAAAGCCAACAATCCGAGTACCAGCAACAAGACACCGATGATGCCAACGTTCTTCATGCTGAAGCCCCCGTTTAGGGATGAAATCGTATCCCGGTTCAGGCTGAATGACGCGCCTTGAATTTGTCGATCTTCTCGTTGACCTTCTTCCGGGCATTTTGTACCGACTGACTCATCTTGTCTCGGGTCTCGTGCGCCTTGTCGGTTGCGGCGTCCTTGTGCGACTGTTGCACCTCTTTGGCAGCGTCTTTAGCGTTGCCCCAAGTCTCCTTTGCCGCACCTTTGGCTTGATCCACGACTCCCTGATTGGCTAGTTTTTCGTTGCCGACAGTTTCTCCAACGCTTTGCTTTACTTTTCCTAAAGCCTGCTCAACCTTGCCAGAAACCTGATCCTTATTCACTGTTCTTCTCCTTTGTCGCCGTATGCGGCGTTTTTCTGTGCGAACATCGAGGACTTCCAGCGATCAAACCTAGCAACGGGGATGAACTAGTGTCTGTTCAAGATTGCACACTTTCCGTGCAGAACGGAGCAACTGTTCGAGCCGCAGGAGCGGCTTCCACCACAAAACAGGCGCGATGGGCAGCGAAGTCGGCAAGATGGGACGGATTGACTTTCGACACCAAGGGTGAAATCATTATTCTGTCGAGCGCGGAGCAGCGTTGCCCGCAAATTGACGTTGTTCCCGCCTCCCTTTTGCACATTTATTCATCCTTCATCATAGGAAGTTGCATTTCTGCACAACCGGAACTAGAGAGGGCAGAGCATGACACCCGTGGTAGCAGTCAACAAACTCAGCAAATTCAATGCCACGGCATTCCTTTCGGCCATGGACGGCGGTAGGAAGATCGCAGCTTTTCCCAGAAGGCAGACGATCTTTGTTCAGGGCGACTCGTCCGATGCTGTTTTTTATATAAAGGAAGGAAAGGTAAAACTCACCGTTGTGTCGAAGATCGGGAAGGAAGCCACAATCGGCATTCTGAACAAGGGCGATTTCTTCGGAGAAGGTTGCCTTACGGGGCAGGCTCTCCGCATGTGCTCCGCAACCGCAATGACCGATTGCTCTGTGATGCGAATCGATAAGGCGTACATGATGGAAGTGCTTCACCGGGAGCACGCTTTTTCCGATATGTTCGTGGCCTATTTGCTGACACGAAACATCCGATATGAAGAGGATTTGGTTGACCAGCTTTTCAATTCCAGTGAAAAAAGACTGGCTCGGATGTTGCTATTGCTGGCTCATTTCGGCAAGGACGGAAAGCCCGAATCTGTGATCCCGAAGATCAGTCAGGAAACGCTGGCAGAGATGGTGGGTACGACCCGTTCGCGGGTGAGCTTTTTCATGAATAGGTTTAGGAAATTGGGATTCATTGACTATCACGCTGGTGATGAACTACAGGTTCACAGTTCACTTCTCAACGTCGTGCTCCACGACTAGCGTCCGGCTCCGATCCCACAAACAAAGCTGCCAGACAGCAATGAGCAAATCAGGCACTTGCTGGGTCTAATCCGGCGAGCGGCGCTATCTTCGTCGCAACCAGCACCTCCAACACAGTTGCCGTGCTACGAACGCTTCCTGCAATAGTGATGAGCGCTTCTGAGACGAGAGGATGTTGCTCTGCCAGCGTGTCAAGACGGTCACTCACGTTGTAGAGTTGCTGAACTTCGTGCAGGATCGCATTTGAATGCATGGGGTACGCGGCTTTCTTTGAAAGCCTAAGAAGGGGAAACTTCAGATGGACTGACTTAGTTCAGGGAACCTGAAAGAGGAGAAGGTGCTAACCACCTCAATTCGAGTATAGCACCGCGCACCTCGCTCCGGAGTCTGCGCTTATCTTAGACCGCTGCCTGCTGCCAAAATTCGTTTCAGGACTGAGCAGTTTGGATCAGCGGAGCCATGCTTTCCAAGCCTATTGTCGAACTAACGAACCAATGACAGTAAGGAAAGCCGCTGGGGAGATTGAATATGAGCCCTATCAATAGACTGACACCGAAACTGCGCAAACCTCCACAACCTCCGCTGTCACATCCCGGTGCAACGGCTGACTCAGACCGTGCCAAGAAACCACGCCTAGTTGAGCCTTCTGCCACGGGTGAGGAACTTAAACCCGGAGATCGCGTTGAGGGCTTGGGCAACTTCGGAAAGCCGACTGGAGAATTCGGAACAGTTGAGCAAACCAACGAAGACGATGCACTTGTAAAGTGGGATTATGACGGTCGAATGAGACTGCACCAACCTTGGCTCAAGAAGGTCAGCAAGAAAGCTCATCCCTTTGCCAAGCCAGCAAGTGCGTAGTTGGGCTGTTCTGCCGCAATCCGTGCGGGATGATGTCGCGTTGCTCGCAAAAGCGAGCGGCGCGTCAATCAATCGAGAGCTGGCCATTCTCAAGCGGGCTTTTCATCTCGGGATGAAACGCACACCACCGAAAGTCAGAGCGTGTCCGGTCATTCCGATGTACAAGGAAAGCGCACCGCGCACAGGCTTTCTCGAAGATGCGCAGTACACGCCCCTGGCGATGGAATGCAGCAAGGTCGGGCTTTGGCTCCGCGCCTTGCTGACTACGGCCTACAGCTTCGCCTTCCGCAAGGGCGAACTGCTGTCGATGCGCGTCAGGCAAATCGACTTGAGCACAGGCACGATCAGGATGACGCGCGAAGTCGCAACTCTGCTGACCGCGTGCATCATCGGCAAGCAGCCGGATGACTTCGTGTTCACGCGATCGGACAAGAAACGCAAGGACGGCACGTTTGTGAAGGGCAGACCTGTGAAGGGATTCCGAAAAATCTGGGACAAGGTTTGTACCAGCGCGGGTGTTCCGGGCTTGCTCTTTCACGATCTGCGCCGGTCAGGAGTCCGCAACCTTCGCAGGCTTGGCGTTCAAGAGAGCGTGGCCATGCGAATCAGCGGCCACAAGACGCACAGCGTATTCGAGCGCTACAACATCGTTGACGGAGCCGATCTCGCCGACGCTGCCAGCAGACTCGACACGAAGCAAAACGCTGCGGCAGTGGAACTTACTCAGACCTTTGGGCAGGATTTGGGCACGATTGCGGCAAATTGCACCAAAACTGAGTCAACCGCGCAGATGCAGCGCCAAGCTGCTGTTTTGCCTAACTAGCTTTCTAGTGAATGGGTTGGATTATACTGTCCTCATCCGAGGGCCCGTAGCTCAAGCGGATAGAGCATCGGATTTCTAATCCGAGGGTTGCAGGTTCGATTCCTGCCGGGCCTACCACTCAACCGGTGGAATACAAAACTAATTGGTCAGACGCATAAAAGCGGGAATCGTGGAATTGCCCGCTCTCGTATATACTGCCTGCACTACGAAGTACGCACAGGCGCGCGCTCGGGCGTAATCGATGGGGTCTTGGTTTCGTCAGCCTCGGGCCGTTCCTTACTTGCATCATGGATGATTCCAGCTCACGGCCGGACGCAAAGTCTGTCTCTAAAAAGCCCGCGGCTCCCGGTGTCAGGACTCCGTTTGCCGGGGAGAGTTCCGGCAGCAATGTCCCGGTTCCTCCTCAGGACGAAGCCACGCTCGTGGATGCCGGGCCGTCCCGACACGATCCCGACGCCACGATCGTCGATGCTGGGCCGCGATTGGATCCTGAAGCCACGTTGGTAGACGCCGACGCGACGATTGCGCCGGGAACTTCGTTTCCCCGAAGGCCAACGCCGGCAAAGCGGAGTTCCACACCCCATCCTCTCCCTCAGGACGAAACCACACTCGTCGATGCTCTCCCGAAAGCGAGCGATCCTGACGCCACACTGGTAGACGCCGACGCTACGATCGCGCCGGGCACTCCCTATCGCCGGACGCCAACGCCGCCACGCAGCCGGATCTCCGGTTTGTCTGCCAGCGCCGCCGTATTCGAGATCGGCGACGTGCTGGGCGGGCGTTATGAAATTCTCCAACTGCTGGGCGAGGGCGGTATGGGCGCGGTTTACAAGGCCACCGACCGCGAGCTCGACCGGTTCGTCGCCTTGAAAGTGATTCGGCCTGAGCTGGCTTCGAACCCCTCGATCCTGGCCCGTTTCAAGCAAGAGTTGCTGCTCGCACACCAGGTCACGCACCGCAACGTAATCCGCATTTACGACCTCGGTGAAGCTGAGGGCGTGAAGTTCATCACGATGGAGTTCATCGAGGGCAGAGATCTACGCTCCATCATCCGCGAGAAGAACAAGTTTGCTCCCGAAGAAGCGGTGGAGGTTATTCAACAGGTGTGCCAGGCCCTGGACGCAGCACACAGCGTCGGGGTGATTCACCGGGACCTCAAGCCGCAAAACATCATGCAGGACGGCACGGGCCGAATGCTGGTGATGGATTTCGGCTTGGCCCGCACCCTGGAAGGCGACGGGATGACGCAAACGGGTGCGATTGTCGGCACCATGGAGTACATGTCGCCCGAGCAGTCGCTGGGCAAAGATCTCGATCAACGTTCCGACATCTTCGCTCTCGGACTGATCTTGTACGAAATGCTGACGGGCAAACAACCCTTTGCCGCCGAGAGCGCTCTCGCCAGCCTCATCAAACGGACTCAGGAGCGTGCGACTCCAGTGTCGGATGTTGATGCGCAGATTCCCGGGGCGTTGAGCGGGATCGTGAGCAAGTGTCTGGAACGTGATTTGGACCAGAGATACCAGAGTGTCTCGGTCATTCTGGCGGACCTGAACACGTGGAAAGACAAGAGAGCCGCCGGCACAATCAAGTTCGACGCTGCCGTCAAACCATTAGGACGGGCTGTTCCGTGGCCACTCATTACTGGGATTGCGACGGTACTGGTGCTGGCGGTAACCGGTTTCCTGTTCCGAGACAAGTTGTTCAAACCCACCCCTGCCCGAGCCCCATCCGCCGTGTCGGTGTTAGTGTCCGACTTCACCAATCACACCGGCGATCCGGTTTTTGATGGCACGTTGGAGCCGATGTTCAATGTGGCGCTGGAAGGTGCCAGTTTTATCAACGCTTACAACCGCGGAACAGCCCGCGACCTGGCGAAACAGCTTCCACATCCTTCGGACAAACTGGACGAGGAGTCGGCTCGGCTCATCGGTGTGAGCCAAGGGCTAGCTGCGGTCGTAACCGGCTCTCTCACGCTCCGCGGCGATGCTTACAAGCTTTCGGTCGAAGCACTCGATGCCAGGACTGGCAACAGCATCGCAAGCGCGGAAATCACGGCGCCCAACAAAGACGAACTGTTGCTCGACATTCCCAAGCTGGCAGCACCCATCCGTAAGGCGCTGGGTGACACTACACCGGTGGCGGCGCAGCTCGCCGTCTCAGGACCGTTCACCGCCGCATCGCTGGAAGTCGTGCATCAATACAGCATCGCCATGCAACAGCAGTTTGCGGGTAAAACCGCAGAGGCTTTTCAGAGTTTTTCCAAGGCCGTTGAGCTCGATCCCAATTTCGCCCGCGCTTATGCTGGCATGTCTGGAACAGCAAACGATCTGGGGCGGCAAGCGGACGGAGAGAAGTACATCAAGTTGGCGATGGAACACCTCGACCGCATGACCGAGCGCGAAAGGTACCACACTCGCGGTTTTTACTACCTAGTCATCGGCAATTATCCGAAGTGCGTCGAGGAATTCAGCACACTTGTCGGCCATTACCCGGCCGACCGGGTCGGGCAATCGGACCTGGCTTGGTGCTACGCCTACTTACGTAACTTTCCTAAAGCAGTTGAAGCCGCGCGCAAGGCGGTAGAGATTGCGCCCAAGGGAGCGTTGGAACACTTGAATCTGGCGTTCTTCAGCTCGTTCACTGGAGATTTTCAAACCGGCGAGCGGGAGGCGCGGACCGCCTTGGACATTAGTCCCTCGGAGGTCGCACAGATCAATCTTGGCGAGGCGCAACTCGGCGAGGGCAAGCTTTCCGACGCTTCCAAAAGCTTTCACGGCCTCGAGAAATTCGGTTCCAGGGGCGCATCCCTGGCCACGTCGGCTTTGGCCGATATGGCCATGTACCAGGGCCGCTTCTCGGAGCAGGTGCGACTCCTCGAGCAAGGCGCCAATACTGACCTGAAAGCGAAGGCGCCAGAGGATGCGGCCAACAAGTTTGCTGCCCTGGCCTATGCAGAACTAATGCGAGGCGAGAGCCGGGCGGCAGTTGCGGCAGCCGAGAAGGCTCTGGCAAATGGACAAACGCTACAGGTGCGCTTCCTCGCAGGGCGTGTTTTCGCGGAAGCCGGAGAAACGGCACAGGCGAAAAAAATGGCCGACAGCCTTGCGAAACAGACGCAACCGGAACCTGAAGCATATGGCAAGATCGTGGAAGGAAAGCTCGCGCTCAAGCAGGGGGACAGCCGTCTGGCTATCAAAGACATCACTGACGCTAACAACCTGCTGGACACGTGGATCGGTAGATTCGAGCTTGGCCGCGCCTACCTCGAGGCCGGCCAGTTTCCCGAAGCGGATTCAGAGTTTGATCGTTGCATCACACGCCGCGGCGAAGCGATAGAGCTGTTTATGGACAACGTGGTTACTTACGGCTATTTTCCCTACGTCTACTACTATCAGGGACGCGTGCGGCAAGGCCTTAAGACTCCCGCCTTCGCAGAATCTTACCGCAATTATCTGAGCATCCGCGGGCAGTCGGGCGAAGATCCTCTGGTTTCGGAAATCCACCGCCGACTGGCGCAATAGGAATCCTGATTTCCTGAGTTACGCCGTAGTCGCCCGAAGAGCTGTCTGTCCAATTGGTGCAGTTTTCGCCGCTGCTGTAGGGGGTTCCGTTAGGAAGGGAGTCCGACCAGGCGGCGCGTATGTGACTGCGTTCCCGGCAGGGGCAACGTAGCTCGACTTGCCCGCGTCACGGACTGTAGGATTCTGCTCCAGTGCTCGGCCAGACCATCTCGCGCTACCGCACTCTCGAAAAGCGGGGCGTGGCGGGTCGGGTGAGGTGTGCAAGGCCGAGGACACTGAACGGACGTTTTCCGCGCTCAAGTTCACGCTTACTTGACGGTAAGCATCTCTTTAATGGTGGAATCGAACACGGCGAAGGGCACGGCGCCGACGATGCGCACTCCCGCGATTTCATCTTTGGCCGTTTTCCCGATGACAAAGCTGGGGGTTCCGCTGATGCCGAGGCTGCCGGCATCGGCAGCGTCTTTCTTGATCGCTTCGGTGAACTTCTTGTCTTTGAGACAGGCGCTGAACGCGGTCATGTCGAGGTTCGTTTTCTGTCCATACTTCAGAATCGATTCCGGACCAAGGTCGGTGGCGGTATCGAGCATCATGGCATCGCGCATTTCCCAGAACTTGTTCTGCTCTCCGGCACAGCGCGCTGCCACGGCGGCGCCGGGGGCGTTGGGATGGAAATCCAGCGGCAGGTCGCGGCTTACAAAGCGAACCTTGCCGGTGTCAATGTACTCCTTCTTCAACTGTGGGAAGCTGCCGGTCTCGAAGCGGCGGCAGAAGGGACACTGATAGTCCGTAAACTCGACCATGGTGACGGGGGCGTCTTCGCGGCCCATGGAGTACCAGCCGGCGCCCACGCTCATCTTTACCTTCTCATTGCTTACTCGCTCATTGGGCGCCACTGACGCAGGAGCGGCCGCGGCGGCGCGCGTGGCTGGCGGGTTCAGCAGCAACTGATGGATCGATTTCAGTTCATTGAGGATGGCGTCGGCCTGGTCGCGCGTCATGCCTTCCGGCATGTTGATGGTGACCGATTCCGCCTTCACCCTTTCGCTTTTCACAGTCTTGGCTTTGGCAGGCTTGGACAGCGGCACAGTTTTGGATGGTGCAGCTTTGGCCGGCGCCGAATCCTGATTCGACGGCGGCTGGTTTCCTGAAGGTGAAGCAGTCTGTGCTAACGCTGCGGCACCGCACAACAGTCCCGCTAAGACAAAACTACGCATGCTCTCCCCACTACCCACTTCAAAATGATGTGGCAGGCGCGATTGCGGGTTCGCCGTTGCGCCTGCCACCGTTTCTTGCTTTGCTACTGACACACCCCACTGCTGCAGACGAGGCCAGGTTGGCAATCTGAGTTAATGTTGCACGCCTGTCCTGAGGCGCAACCCGGACAAGTACCGCCGCCGCAGTCGACAGCGGTTTCATTGCCGTCTTGTCGATGGTCCGCGCACTGACTAGCGACGCAAGTGAGGGATAGAGCGTCGCAGGCGTTGCTCGTGCAATCGGTGTCGACGAGACACTTCCGCGCAAGGGCGCAGGCTCCACAAGTGCCGCCACCGCAGTCGATGTCGGTTTCATTGCCGTCTTGTCGATTGTCCTGGCACTGATTAGCATCGCACTGCTGCGATATACCGTCGCAGGCGTTGCTCGTGCAATCTCCATCGAGTTGGCAACCCTGGTTGATGGCGCAGGCCGAACAAGTGCCGCCGCCGCAGTCGACGTCGGTTTCATTGCCGTCTTTTCTCTGGTCCGCGCACTGACTAGCCACGCACAGCTGCGATACAGCGTCGCAGGCGTTGCTCGCGCAATTGGCATCGCTGGTACAGGCTGTGCCAACGGCGCAATTCGAAGTGCAGTTCACGGTGAGCGGGGCGGTGTTGTCGCTTCCCGAATGCACGGCATCCGCCGGATACGTGCCGGTGATGGTGTGCGGGCTGGTGCCGACCTCCGCCGGGGTTACCGTGGAGGTGCAAGTCGAGACGCCGGCGCCGCTGACCGTCAAGACGCACGCCGCGCCGAAGCTATCCGGCATGGCGGAAGTGTCCGAAGAGCTCAGCCCGACCGTCCCCAAGGGGTCGAACGATGGCGTGTAGAGTTCGGCTTCGGCCACGGGAGGACCGGCCGAAGTCAGCCCGGTGATCAGCACGTGGTCCTTGTTGAGCAGCGTGGCCGTGAGGCTCGGCTGATCCGCCTGGAGCAGCGAGCCGGTGGCGTCGAATTTATCGCTGTCGGGGTCGTAGAGTTCCGCCGTCGCTCCGCTTGCCCCGCCGACCAGCAATACCATGCCATTCGGTAGCGGGGTGGCCGTGCCGTTAAAGCGCGGTGTGTTCAGCGTCGAGATGCTGGCCGAGAAGCTCCCGCCTGCCGTATTGTAGATCTCCGCCGTGTTCAGCGGGATCGAGCCGTCGGTCGAACCGCCTGCGACCAGAGCTTTGCCGTTCAGCAGCAGCGTGGCTGTTGCGCCGGTCCGCGCCACCGTCATGGTACCGGAGGCTGAGGTAAACGTCCCCGCTGCGTACAGTTCCGCGCTATTCAGGGTTCCGCTTCCCGTGCCGCCTGCGATCAGCACGATGCCGTTCGCCAACAGCAGCGCTGCCGCGTCGTATCGTGCCGTCCCCAAGTTGCCAGTCGCGGTAAACGTATCGGGGGTCGCAGGATTGTAGAGTTCCGCAGAGTTGAGTGCGCCGCCGGAGTTCTCTCCACCGGCGATCAGCACCTGGCCATTCGTCAGCAGCGTCGCCGTGGCGCCAAACCGCGCCGCCGTCATGACGCTGAGGGACCCGCTGCCCGCCACCGTAAACGTGCCGGTCACTGGATTGTAGAGTTCCGCCGTGTTGAGCGCATTGGTCGCCGTGCCGTCGCTCGACCCGCCCGCGATCAGAATCTGCCCGTTGGGCAGCAGCGTGGCCGTGGCTCCGGTGCGGGCAGTGTTCAGGTTGCCTGTTGTAGCCGTGAACGTTTCGCTCACGGCGTTATAGATGTAGGCATTCGGCACTACCGTTCCGCTCGCGTTCATTCCGCCAGCAACCAACACCATTCCGTCGGCGAACAGCGTTGCCGTCGAGCCGGTCGTCCCCACGGCCGGCGTGCCGGAGGTCGCTATCCAGCTGTCGGCCGCGCCCGGCGGGTTGGTGGTCCCGTTGTCCGTTACCGTTACAGTCGTTGTGCTCGCTTGACCCACTACCACCGTCGCCGGGTTGAGCACCACCCCGGTTGTCGTCCCGCGCAGGCTCACCGTCTCGGTCGCCGCTGTGGCCGTCGCGCTTCCCGTGAAGTTCGTATCGCCTTGATACGCTGCAGTAATCGAGTCCGAGCCTACCGGCAGCAGGGACGTGGCGAAGGTTGCCTGGTCCGAGCCGCTCACGACGGCCAGCGTGCCCGTTCCGATCGGCATCCCGTTGGCGAAGAACGTCACCAGCCCGGTTGGCGTGCCCATGCTGCCGTTCGAACTATCCGCGACCGTCGCGGTCAGCGTCACCAAGTCGCCCAGGTTCGACGAAGTCGGCGATAGCGTCATCCGCGTCGTCGTCGAGACCGTCGTCCCCGAGGAGGCTTGGCTCACCGTCAGTTTCGTGCTCATATCGCCGGCGGTGTTGAAGTTGCTGTCTCCTCCGTAACTGTAAGCGATCGTGTAGGGCGAACCAGACACACCGAGCGCTGCAGTCCCGGTTACCGTTACGCT
>Ga0187857_10001564_pt1 | contig 23009 bp, 23 predicted proteins | sample June2016WEW_8_10_FD_132984 | JGI IMG/M metagenome (GOLD analysis project Ga0187857, IMG submission 132984) | Peatland microbial communities from SPRUCE experiment site at the Marcell Experimental Forest, Minnesota, USA - June2016WEW_8_100 | ecosystem: Environmental > Terrestrial > Soil >... | reverse complement strand
CAAGAACAGGATATCTTCATATCAGCGATGGCCACCGCGGACTACCTTTTCGGTAAGTATGGACCGAGACATAGTGTCTATGTCTTGGGGGGAGATGCCTTGAAAGGCGAGCTCTCCGAGGCGGGCTGGGTGATTCTAAGCGAAGATGACGCGAAGACGGCCGAATTTGTCGTATCGTGCCTTGACCTCGAGTTGACGTACGGAAGGCTGAGGGCTGCTTGTTGGGCCATACAGGGCGGGACCAGATACATCGTGACCAATCTCGATGCCAGCCTGCCGGTGCAGGGCGGATACGAGCCGGGTTCCGGGGCGATAGCGGCCGCTCTCACCACTGCAACCTCCACTGAGCCGGCGCTGGTGGGGAAGCCTTCACCCATCATCGTGGAGATGGCCTTGAAACATTTAGGCGTGGAGAGGGACAGAGTGGTCATGGTAGGGGACAGGCCGAATACGGATGTCAGGGCAGCCAAAGCGGCGGGCCTCAGATCTATCCTGGTGCTCACGGGGAGCACGAGGAAGGAGGAAGTCGAGAAGGCGCCTAGGGAGCTCGCTCCAGACGCGATAGTTAACAGCATAGCGGACCTTCCTAGCCTGCTTGCTTGACGCAACACATGATTGATGGCTGTGTCTTGGAAGCATGGATGGTTCCGACCCTGCCCTTCGTTGATAAGCCCAGCTTCCCCCGGCGCCGCCTCGGGCATATCGCGCAAGGCGAGCTCCGCATTTCGCAAGTACTGGATCACTTGAAGGAGACAACCCGAATCGGTCATGTGTCTGATTTCATCTCGTCAGCCACCTCTCCCGTGTCGTGGGCTGATCTGCGCCGAATCGCTCAAATAGCTGCGATGATTAAGAGGTGAATCCGTCAATAGGTGGACGCCAGTGCAAGCCGAGCCTCTAGATTCGTTGCTCAAGGAGATATTGAATCGGTACAACGAGAACCCCCGGGGCTGGAGGGTCTTCGCCGACGCTAAGGACAACATGCTCGTGCTGGGGCCGGGGACGGGCTACAGGTTGAAGCTGCTGTCCCTCAATCCGGCCGAGGTCACGGGGGTCGGAGTCGACATCTCCACGGACGAGGCCCAGGGCATGCCGCTCAGCGTTCCCTCCTACGGTTACAGGCCGCTCTCCCATGGTATTGTGGCCCAGCTCTTCTCATCTTTGCACCAGAACGGGCCCGTGGCGCAGGGGCTCATCGACGGCCTTCTGGGCATCAAGCCCGTGCCCACGTGGGATCTGGAGGGGGAGAGCCTCCGCGGAGTCCTGACGGGGCCGATCATAGCTTACCCCGATTTGGCCTCGATCTCTCAAGGACAGAAGGAGCTCGACGCGAAGCTGACCTCGGAGGTGAACAGGCTCTTTAGGGCCAGGTATCCCTTCAGGGCCGGCATCTATGGCTAGCAAACTCGCCATCCTTGAGTCAGGCGCCGGGTCCTTTCATGCCCCCTCGGGGCTCCTTGCCGAATCACGCGTAACTGTGTTGAGTCCCTCGAGCATCGCGCGTCCCTTGCAGCGACACTCTTTCTAAACTGAAGCAATTAGAGTTGTCGAGCCTCGCTAGCAGTTACTAAGCGGTGCAACTGTATGCCCCGTTACTGACGAAGAACAGGTCTCCAACGTCGAGGCAAACGTGTCGAGCACGGTTGAGATGGACACAAGGGTGAACAGGATGGCGGGACTGATCTGCAAGCCTAATCCAAGGAGCCTAGTACATGAAATAGCGGCCAGGAGTCCCTAAGCCTTGGCCTTGATTCTCGAGAAGAATGGAATCTATAGCTTCAAAGGCCCTTGACGCTCTGATCGGCGGCGTACTTTATCTGCCGTTCGAGGAAAGACGGCAAGCCAGGCACCTTGACTTCTAGGAAGCCCCTGACTAGCACTGACACGGCCTCGTCCCTCCTCAGGCCCTTTGACATCAGGTAGAAGATCTCTTCTTCGGCCAGCTTCCCTACCGCTGCCTCATGCGTCAACTCGACATCGCTTGCCGTGGAGTCGAGCTCCGGGACCGCCGTTATCCTAGAGGTATCGCTCAGCATCAGCCCACGGCATTCTATGTGGCCCTTGCTGCCGCTGGACCTGGCATGGATCCTGGCCCTTGCCACGATCCTGGAGTGGTCCTTCGAAATGCACTTGGAGATGATCTCGGCCTTCGATTCCTTACCCGTCATCAGCACTGAAGAGCCCAGGTCTATGTCGGCGGAGGCCTTCCCCACGACGAGCGACGACAGAAAGGCCCTCGCCCTATCCCCTTTGAGATGCACCGAAGGGTACATCTGGATGCTGGCCAGACCATTGGAGCTCAAGTTGATGTAGCTGCTTATGAAGACGCCCCCGTCTTCGACCACGGCGGCCGTCCTAGGACGGACGTTCGTCGTAGGGGCCCAGTCATGTATCATCGTGAAGGTGACCGTCGCCCCCTTCTTGACGTAGAACTCAGTTATCCCGACGTGTAGACCCACCGCCTCGGGTACTATCCCGCAGCCGGTCACGACATGAACGGTCGACCCCTCCTCCGCCACCACCACGTTGTGGGGGGCCTGGAAGGACATGGGGGATCTGATGAAGAGGCACGTCTGCACAGGGAGCTCCACCACCTGCCCCGGCTTCGTAAGTATGACGTAGCCCGCCTTGCCGAAGAGCTTAGCTGACGCCGTGAACTTGTCCTGTCCCACATCGATCAGTTTCCAGTAGTAGTCTTGGACGAAATGCTCGTCCTGCAGCGCCTCCTCCAAGGTGAGGAGTTCGAGATTCGGATAGAGCCTCTTCCTGTATACGACCGAATTATCGAACTGGACGTACGTCCCCGCCTTGGACTGCTCATTGGAGTCGATTCCGATGTTGTTCAACTGCCTCAGCGTGCCATCGGGCAGGTCTTCCATCCTGTCAATCTTCTCAGAGGCCTCAGTCGGGCCCACGTATTTCCGTACGTCGACGTAGGAGCCGTACGCGGGCTCCACCGTCGATGACCTCTTGGCCTGCATATCCAGTTCGTCTATCCGGCTGAGCTCGCTCATCCCAGGTCCGCTCCTCCTTCCTTGGCAGGCTCTCCGACCACCGGCTGCCGTCTTCCGTAGCACTGGGCGCACCAGTCGAAGCCGTGCTTCAAGACGTCGTTCACCAGGCTCTCCGTTTCTCCGTAGCAGATCATCTTTCCGCTTTGCATCAAGTACGTCCTCTGGGCCAATACGTATCTTGATATGTGTCCCGTATGCGTTACGATCAACGCCGAAGGTCTTTCGCGCGCGTCTCCAGGACCGGCGCCTATGAGTTCGTTTATGGCTCCGCCCACCGTGACCATGTTCTCCACGTCCACGCCCGAATCTGGCTCATCTATCAACGAGAGGGTGGGCCTCTGGAGCAAGAGGAAGAAGAGCTCCGCCCGCTTTATCTCACCACCACTGAAGCCGACGTGGATGTCCCTGTCGAGGAAGCCGTCGAGGCTCAGGAGGGAAGCAGCTTTCTCCACGTTTGCCTCATCGACCTGCCCACGCTGGAGCCTTTTCGCCAGGCTTCGTAACGTGACGCCTCTTATCTTGGGTGGGAACTGGAAGGATACGCCCAGGCCAAGAAGCGCCCTTTCCTCTGTCGGCATCGAAGTTATGTCTTTTCCATTGAAACGGATGATTCCGCTCTTTACCTTGTAGTTCGGGTGGCCCAGTATAGAAAGGATCAAGGACGACTTCCCGGAGCCGTTAGGTCCCATCAGCAAGACCGTCTCTCCGAAGCCTATCGATAGCGACAGGTCGTCGAGGACCCTCTTGCCCTCGACTTCTACGGTGAGGCCCCTTACGTCCAGCGACATAGGTATCATAATTCGATGCCCTCCATAATTAATTCTTCTACTAGGCGAGGGCTGGAATGAGCAGAGGGTCGGTCAGGCGCAGGTTCTGCTGTACTTGGACCTTGAGGAGATGCTCAGACTGGCCGGACGGTTGCTAGAAATCCTACGACGCTGTTCATGGTTGCCGCGGCGGACGAGGCCTTTTGAGGATTTCCAGTACATCGTCGTCTGTCAGGTCATACCAGTTACTGTAGGCGTCGGCGACTGCGAAGAACGGCCCGCTCCTTATGTTCAAGCACACTATCTCGTCTACCTCAGACGCAAGCAGCTCTATGGCGGCCGAGGAGCCCGTCGGCGCAGCAATCACCAGTCGTCTGGGCATGCCCTTCCTCACGGACCTCGCCGCCGCCAGCATTGTGTAGCCTGAGGCCAGACCATCGTCGACTATTATGACCACCTTATCTTTGAGTTCGGGGAGGGGCCGACCTCCCCTATACTTGCTGAGCCTTTCCTGGATGATGTTCCTCGTCTTTGAAATGCATTCCTTCATCGTCTTCTCCGAAAGTCCCAGGCGTCTGACCAGATGCAGATTGAGGATGATGTCGCCGTCGAACGACATGGCACCGAACCCCGATTCGGTATCCCATGGCAACTGAATCTTCCTGATCACGATTACCTCCATTGGGATGTCGAGCTCCGTCGCCACGACATGGCCTACGGGAACGCCACCCGCCGCGGCGGCCAGGACAAGGGCGTCGCTGCGCGCTGCGTATTGCCGCAGTTTCTTCGACAGAAGCATGCCGCCGTCCGTCCTGTCTCCGAACACGAACGTCCGTTCCCTGAGAGATGTCTCTTCAGCTATCTTGGCTGTCAAGGGCGGGCATGGTGATGATGGGCGATGTCGGGTATATTAGCAGCCCCTTGTCCTTTGGTCAGGGGGTCCATCGGCCTTGGATTTATTCGTCCGCTACCTCTCCGTGTTCTACCATATGGTAACGCAGGGGACCTTCAGGATACTGACCTCTTCAAATTTTACGTAAGACCTTGGGAATAATGCGAGTCTTCATCAGTGCAACTTTAGACAGCTTTACAGGACTTGTATTGTTAGTATACTCGTTTCAATTACCACACTTTCGCTCGACCGAGGGGACACTGCTGCGACTCCTAGGGCTTAAGAGGTCGGAGAGCCTCCACTACTGCATCAATGAAGTCTTTCTACGTGGTCGTCGAGGCTTCCTTTGACATACGCCTCTACAGCCTCATCAGCAAAGACTATCTCCGTGAGAAATGGCTTCAAGCCCGCCTCCTTGATCGCTTCGTACATGCCCCAGCCCATGCCCCTCGCGATGAGAGCCTCGCAGTCTCTGACGTTGGAGAGCATGTTGGTGTGAAGCGAAGCTTCCTCTTGCCCGTGATGATGCCCTTCAGCATGTGGCTCCATACCAAGCTGGTGGCGTGATGCTTTGGGCCTTGTCTCCTTCCCTTTGATTGCGCCGTCGACGACGTCGTAGACCAGATAGTACTGGGCCCTTCCGAAGTGAGGGGATATAGTCTGGCCGTCGTCGGTCACGACCCCTACTTTCAAGGCATTCACCTACGCGCTGCCGCTCGCTTGGTACGGGAGAGTTACCTGGTCGAGGTCTTCCTTCGGCAATGCGCCCACTATTTGGTCGACTATCTTCCCGTTCTGAGCGATCATGACGGTAGGGATACCTTCTATACCTAAGCACTGGGAGGTCAGGGGGTTCTCGTCCACGTTGAGCTTCCCCAGCACCAGCTTGCCCGCGTTTTCCTGCGCGATCTGCTCCAAAATGGGCGACACCCATCGGCAAGGGCCGCACCAGGGCGCCCAGAAGTCCACAAGCATCAATCTTTGGCCTTTCAGCGTCGAATCGAAGTTGGCGTCGGTGAGCTCGATGATCCCGCTAAAGCTCGCCGGCTTGGACTGCGATGCTTCCTCCAGCTCCCATTCTTTCCTCCTTCGGTCGATGAGGAATTCGATGTCGTCGTCACCTGGCTGGGCCAAGCCGTAAACTTCCTATTCGTAGACCACGGCCGCAATCTTCTTCTTGGCGTCGCTGAGTATATCCTGAATTCTCTCCATCTTCTTCTCGTCGACATATTCGTCATTCATCATCACTAGTGCCTGAACCTCCCTGAGGTCCTTTAGGAATCCGAAGCGGCCCATCTTGTCTGCATACTCTCTGCCGGCTTTCAGCCTCTCGACGGTCTCCTTGTTCTCTTCAAGACACTTCTTTCCTTCCTCGGTGACGGAATACGTCCTCTTTCCCTCCTTCTCCTCAGCCGTCACGTAGCCCCTGTCCTCCAGCTCTTGGAGTGTCGGGTAGACCAGCCCGGCGCTCACAGGCCGCTGGTACGTCCTTCCCAATTCCTGTATTAGCGCGTAGCCATGCATCGGTTTCTCAGAAAGGGCCGTCAATACGAGAAACCTGAAATCGCCTCTCCTCATTCCGAACATGGGCCTGTGGTGACCCCAGGCCGCAACGCGATAACTCGGCTCGTCCCAGTATCCGCGTCTTGGATCTCGTCCTTCTCCGCTCAAATTCTATCAACTGCTATATCGTTTGATATAGTTATAAACATATCGCCAGCTATTGGTGGGGGTGCTCCCGCTGGTGTTCCCAGTTAAACGCAAGTAGCATAGGTCCAAACAGAACTGCAAAACAATCAACATCATCCTGTTGTTGACCGCGGAGGTTCCTGAGCCAGGCCAAAACCTGCTAAGGTAGGCGGCATAAGGGGGCAGTTTAGCTAGAAAGCCTAAACTCAAGATCTAGTGGCGTAGGCCTCTAAATGCTGAATCTTTTTTCCTGCTCCTCCTTCCTGTCGCTAATTTGGTGAGATGGGGCCGGCGAGATTCCGATCGGGTCAAATGTCGCGGCCTTCATGCCCGATTCGAGGTCGATGTATGCAAACTATGCGCTTAGGGATGCAAGCAAGACAGCTGAGTACTTTAATATGCCACGAAGACCATCGTTACGACACGACCGAGGTCACAGGGACCTCCGGTGAGTGCTGCGAAGAATGGAACTAATCCTCCTCTGGTTGATCGCCGGACTAATGGCCGCCTTCACGGCGTGGCTGCTGAAGGAGGGGTCCTCCATGAAGACCCTGAACGACGCCACCATACTGTTCTTCCTGCTGTCGATGATGGTGACCATGTTCATCAGCACGGTCGTCTATTTCTACTATGCCGGATTCACGACCCTGTTCGTTCTCGTAATCTTCAACATGGTGACCATGAGCATCTTCCTGATTCCCGTCCTCATGGTGCTGCCCTCTGGAGATAAGCCCCTCGAGGAGACTCTCAAGGGAAGTCCCATCCCGGCGAGGACGCTCGTCGTGGCTTCCGCAATCGCCCTCGTGATTCTGTCCGAGGTGTTCATGGGCTGGACGTTCGCATTAGCGGGAGGGGCCGTCCCGGCAGCGGGCGGCTTCCAGGCGATCTACTCGGCGATCGTAGTAGCGTCAAGCTCCTACTGGTTCATCTTCACTATGGCGTCCGAGATGGCGATAACGCTCTTCATGATGCGGAAGGGGTTGCCGGGGGGCATCGGCTGGATAGTGGCCGCCCAGGTGGCCGTGATGTGCCTCTCCCCAACCGCGGTCAGCAATCCGGACTGGGCGAACTTCTCCCTCCTGGCTGGGAGCCTGGTCATGATCTTTCTGTTCATCTACATCTTCGAGTTCCTGTACAAGAACCGGACGATGAGCCAGGGCACCCTGAACTACCTGGTAAGCCTAATGCTCGCCTACGCCCTGATGATGGCCGGGCTCTTCGTTTGGCTCCTAGACGCGGACGCCTCCCTCTTCGTCCTTTCGCTGCTCGTGGAGATGGTCGTTTACTTCTACATCGTCTTCGAGGAGAAGAAGCTCAGCTCTCCGCAGGTCAGGGGCTGGCATTCCATGCCCTTCTGGGTCTTCGCCTTTCTCGGACTGCTGTTCGTCGCGGAGTTCTTCATGGGCGGTGCCATAGACATCTACGCGTACGGCACCTCATATTTCACGAGCCTGCCGCTGGCATCGGTCGGCGGGCCGCCCTTGAGCGCGCTGGCCGCGGCGTCCTGCGACTTGCTCAAATTCTTCGCGAGCATAACTGCGTCGCCTTGGTACCTGATAATGATGGGCGTCGAGATGGGCGCCTTGGTCCTCTTCAAGATCAAGGACGCTAGGGAGCTCGAGACGAAGATCAGGCTCGCCTTGGTGATAGTCGCCTATGCCCTGTACACAGTATTCCTGCCGGTCTTCGTTTTTTCGCCGTCGCTTCCCCGGATACCTTGGATCGGGTGGAGCATGGGCGTAGGGACCGCAGGCGCGCTCGCGCCCGGGGTCATACTGGCGTTGCTTGCCACCTACCTTATTAGCGGAACACTCTCCTTCCTGTTCGGGAGCAGGAACGTCTGCTCCTTGTTCTGTTCTGCTGCCTTAATGTACCAAGGCACGACAATCGACTCGATGAGTTCATTCAGCCGGACTTCAACGCTGGGGAGGAAGTTCCTGACGAGTAGAATCTCTTCCATCTACAAGGTCGTGGTCTCGGTCGTGTGGGTCTCGCTTCTGGCCGGCGCGGTCCTGTCCTACCTGACCTCCATCGGGGTCCTGGACTTCTCGATCTTCGGGACCGACCCGAGCTATTTCCTGTACAGCTTCTACTTCAGCTTCCTCTGGTACGTAGTCTGGATAATGATACCGTTCGTTGGAACCTACGCCTGCGCGACCACGGGAATGTGCGGCTGGGGATCATTCAACCATTTCGCGTCGAGGCTCGGATTCTTCAAGCTGAAGGTGATGGACGGCGACGTATGCTGGTCGTGCAAGACGAAGGACTGCGCAAAGGTCTGCCCAGTCGGCATCACCGACCAGCCTGGTTCGTTCATAGCTATTGGTGAGCTCAAGAGCTCCAAGTGCATCGGCGTCGGAGACTGTGTCTCGGCGTGCCCGTACGAGAACATCTACTTCTACGACGTCAGGCGCTGGCTAAGGGAGAAGCTCCCCGGCCGAAGTCCGGTTCCCATGGTCAGCGCGGGCGACAAGGGCGGCGTCCCCCTTAGCATGACGCTGAAGGGCGAGTCTCACGACTCCCGGACCTAGCGGAGCGGCTTCATAGCGTGGAGTCGGGGTCGGCTTGGGGAGACCTGAGGCCGGCCGAAATCCTCTCCACGGAGCGCAGGTTCAGGTAGAGCAGGACCGCAGCAACGGAGGGAAAGAAGAAGTACGTGCCATAGTAAATCCAGGCGGCGGACGCCAACACCGCGGCTGCCGGTGGGGTCAGGCTCATGAGCCCGGCTACGGAAAGGCAGCAGGAAGCACCAAACACTATGCCGAGGGCGGGAAGCACCACGAAGGTCCGGGCCTTCCTTCTTGCCGTGCAGAGTTCGCCGAGCTCCTTCGTCTTGCTTATGTTGGCCAGGACGAGAACGGAGATGATCAGCGCAGCCGAGATGTTGTAGAAGCTCAGCACCATGGTGAACACCGGCGGTGCAATCATCACGATTGACGGATTATACGCGATGTCGAAGATTGTGCTCGCCAAAGACGGCGGGAGGAAGACGTTGGTAGTGACGAAGAAGCCAGGAGTCGCCACAAAGGGGCCGGCGCTGTAGATGGAGGCCAGGATCGCCTCAAACAGGAAGCCGTAGAGGACGAGGTGGATCGCCATATAAAACGCGAAGACCGCTATCCCGAAAGATGTGCGGATGTACTTTGAGAATATCCGGGCCGCTTCGCGAAATGGGACCGTGAGCAGGAGAAAGACGGCGGCGTACCAGAAGATGGCCGAACCCAGGAGCTCGTTGATGTTCAGAGAGACTGGCCCCAGAACGTAACCGAAGTACGCTAGCGCTGTTCCTAGACAGGCGAGGGCGAGCGCCGAAAGGAGGGGCCAGATGCTCTTCGGCCCTTCGCCCCGCTTCTCCTCGCCCATGTCGTTCGAAATCTTCCCAGAAGAGGCATTAAGCCTTTTCGCGTCTCGATGCAGGCGGCCCCCGCATGACCTAAAGAGCAAGAACGCCGATATTAATGTGGTGATGATCGGAAGGAGTATGAGGAATCCACTCTAAGGAGAAATATGTGGCCGGCGTGAGTCCCTCAGGTTGAAGTTCTCCTACAGGATTGGCTCCATCTGGGGTATACCAATCGAGGTCCACATGACCTTCCTACTCTTGATGGCTTTCGTCTCCCTCTTCTCGTTCCCTCACCTGTACAACTTCGAGCTCATCCTCCTGCTCTTCGTCTTCGTAGTGGCTCACGAGCTTTCTCATTCGCTCGTCGCCAGACACTACAAAATCAAGGTCCGCAAAATCATCCTCTACCCCATTGGCGGCGTCTCGGAGATAGAGGAAGTTCAGGAAAGCCCTAGGATCGAGTGGCGCGTGGCGGTCGCCGGCCCGCTGACGAGCTTCGGCCTCGGCCTGCTGCTTCTTGCTGCGGCGCTCGTCCTGCCTGGCCCTAGGCCACCGCTGTACTCTCTGTTGTCTCTCACGACGACGGGAGACATCGTCTCCGACCTCGCGCTCATGAACATCGTCTTGGGCGCCTTCAACCTCCTCCCTGCCTTTCCCATGGACGGCGGACGGGTCCTTAGGGCCCTCCTGGCGGAAAGGCGCAAGTTCACCGACGCCACGAGAACCGCCGCCAACATCGGAAGACTCTTGGGCATGCTCATCGCCTTCATCGGGATATTCTACGACTTTTGGTTGGTGCTCATAGGGATGTTCGTCTACATGGGAGCGACGGAGGAGGCTCAGGCGACCATAACCTCCGACGCGCTGGCAGGCATCAGAGTCAGGGACGTGATGTATCCCGCGGCAGGCGTCGTCCAGCCAGACGTCAAGCTTTCGGACGCCCTGGAGTCGATGTTCAAGGCCAGGTACCACGACATCTTTGTAGAGAAGGATGGCTTCCTCCTGGGGGTCGTCACCTGGGATGAGGTGAAGCGGTTCAAGCCTGAGGAGAGGAGCCTCGTCCGCCTGGGGGATCTGCCCATAAAGCAAATCACCGTCTTCGCGGACGAATCCATCTTGGAGGCCTACAAGATACTGGCGAGGGAGAAGGTTTCGCTCGTCCCCGTCGTTGAAAGGGACCTACCTTCCAAGGTCGTTGGGGTAGTGACTACGGAAAGCATAGCATATGCGCAAGAAAAGGCAAGGTACCTCTCCTGAGCTCCTCCCGCGACTCCTTCCCATCAGCGCCCATTCGAGAACAACCAAATCTTGCTTGACGGACCTCGGGCGAGACTAAGAGGAGGCTGGGACGAAATCGCTGAGTTGGATCATCCGGAGCAATTCGCAGGGATGACGACCACCTAGGTTGGATCGCCACGGGATGCTTATTGGCACAGGTGCTGGACCCACACAGACAGCTGGGAAGGGTCGACGGAAGGAAGAGGGTCATGAACCTCTAGCCATCGAGCTTACACCTGGGAGCGACGATTTGAAGGACGACGGTGCCCCCAGGATGCCAGAGCGGGTCCAGCATCTCGAAAGGCGTAATAATGTGAAGGAAGGCTGAAAGGAGGATACCATGTCGTCGGAGATCGAAAAGCTCTGGGCGAGGCTCGAGAAGCTCGAAATGAAGGTCCAGTGGGCGGAGGAACAAAAGTTGGACGCGCTTGACGTCAAGCTGAGCCGGAAGGAGAAGGAGAAAGTGGCCGCCTTGGAGGGAAAGGTGAAGGAGCTGGAAGCGAAGCTGAAGGCCCTCGAAAGGAAGGGCGCGAAGAAGTAGGCCTTCGCGTCCCCGGTTTGCAGACTTTGCCCGAGTCAGTTCACAATCTCATTCGACTCGCGCGGCCCCTGCCTCCGTCTGAGTGAAAAGGTTGGAGCAAGCCGTCTCACGTGGAATGCCCACCCATTGGAGGGTAGGCCGTTGAAGATACCCGTCCCGGGCACGGTCGAGGGAAGAGTGGGGCAGGGTCTAAGCTGGTCTCCCATGGGGTCTGGATGGAGTCCTGTACTGCGGGCAACGGTACGCCGTCTGACTGGGCCCGGACCGACGGTTGAAAAGCCTCTCATTTCACCTTCGAGGAGGCGGCTCGAGCTTCCGTAGCCGCTTCTCGGATGACCAACTACTTGAGGAACGCCAGCACAAGGAGGGACCCGACGATCAGGGTCATCCCTATGCCTACGATGGCCTCCGGTCTGACCTTGAACCCGGGCGTGTCTTCGTCAAAGAACCTCAGGAGGCCCGCGCTAGAGGCGGGAAGAGGTGCTTTGTTCTTCTTCTCCTTTTTTGAGGACAAATGCGATCAGGATAGAATAGTTTTTCGTCGTCAGTTAAAAGCCTTGCTCGGAGGTTCTGGCCAGCGGGCGACCATCTCCGCAGCAGCTCTAAGGCTGCCCTGTCACAGATTGTTGACGTCCCATACACCTTTCCTGCCGAGCTTGTGAAAGATGCCCCTGATACCATATAGGCTGGGAGTCCCCCGGTCTTGGTTGTTGCTAGCGTCACACCATGACCCCCTGACGGTGGACGGATGACCTACTCATGCCGTAGAGGGTTGCATCGAGCCCGCATGGGATGCGTACCTATTACGAGTCCAAGTCTGGGAAGCACCGATACGAATTTCCTAGAAACATACAATATTTTGTCAATACGACATAATGTGGATCTATAAGACCTGTAATATCCTTATGCCCGTTTCATCTGTAACGGAGGCGCCTTCGGACCTTGATGAGCGGAGGACGCCCGACCACTATCGCTGTCGTTCCCAACGTGAGGAAGGGGTCCAATCCTTCCCGGGCTGCCACCAGCCGCCCTTCTTGAACGGCAGCGTTCCCGCTGGGGAGCTCGAGAGGAAGGAGGTGGGGACACGCCTAAGCTTTGAAGTTGATGACGCAGGTTCCCTAGTCGACCGCAGGGTTGTTGCCTAGCACCATTTCGATCCGGCTCAGGACGTCCGGGGTCAGCATAGGAACTACCTCAGCGGCCTTCATGTTTTCGGTGACCTGCTCGGGCCTGGTTGCGCCGGTTATCACGGTGCTGACGTTGGGGTTCCTGAGGCACCAAGCGAGCGCCATCTGCGCCATAGTGCAATTCAGCTCCTTCGCTAAAGGCTCGAGCTGCCTGACCTTGTCGACGTTCCCGGGCGTGATGACACGCTCCTTTATCCATTCATAGCCCTGAAGCGTCGCCCTCGTGCCTTCGGGGATGCCGCCGTTGTACTTGCCGGTCAGCAGGCCCGACATCAGCGGGCTCCATATGGTCGTACCCAGTCCTATCTCGCGGTAGAGCGGAAGGTATTCAAGCTCGACCCGGTCGCGGTGAAGCATGTTGTATTGAGGCTGCTCCATTTGGGGAGGTGTGAGGCCCAGCTCTCTGGCGATGCCGTGGGCGCGCATGATGTCGGCGGCGCTCCACTCCGAAGTCCCCCAATAGAGGACCTTCCCCTGGCGTATCAGGGCGTCCATGGCCCGCACCGTCTCTTCTATTGGAGTGCTGGGGTCGGGGCGGTGACAGAAGAAGAGGTCCAGGTAGTCCAGCTGGAGCCTCTTCAGGGAGTTCCTGCAGGCCTCGAAGATGTGCTTGCGAGAGAGGCCCTCGTCGTTGGGGCCGTCGCCTCCCCAGAAGACCTTGCTTGAGACGACTATATCCTCCCGCTTCCAGCCCAGCCTCTTGATGACGTTCCCCATGACCACCTCTGCATTCCCGTGCGCGTACGCCTCGGCGTTGTCGAAGAAGTTGACTCCGGCGCCGCGGGCCGCCTCCATGCATTTCAGGGCGGCGTCCTCCCCCACCTGTCCGCCGTACGTCACCCACGCTCCAAGAGAAAGCTCGCTGACCTTCAGACCCGCATGGCCCATTCTTCGATATTTCGTATGTCTACACCGGAGCTCGAGGCCGCCGACGGAACTAATAACCCTTTTTCAATGTGGCTCAGGTTTCTTTGTCTTCTTAACGGTTAAGGCCCCTAGGATCCAGGCCTCCAATTCCTTTTCACGGGTCTGGGACAGATCTACAACTGGCAGATACGAAAAAGGGCGCGCGTTCATCATAGCGGGTTTCGTGTGCGTAGTATCAGCAGTAGTTTTAATCGGCTTCCTGCTCTACCCGCTGTTCTGGCTCTACATCATCCGTGACGCATACACGTCTGCAAAGAGAATCAACGCCGGAAAGTCAAGACCTGACCGACCATGACTCGAGGGAAGTTGGCTAGCGTCGAACCGACCTCTTTGGCTACAGTGGTTTCTTTGTGCACGGGTAAATAGACGGCGACCGACGCCTACGCAAATGTCGCAGAGAAGGCTCGGCGCATTCGTCAGTGTGGGCTCGGCAGCATGTGGCTTCGCAATGGCCCTTATCCTCGCCTCGCTGCTGCTCTCCGTTTCGACCACGAGTAGCGTCAGGGCGGCTCAGACGGTCACGGTGAATATAGGAGACAACTACTTCTTGCCTCAGACGACCACTATCAACGTCGGTGACACCGTCGTCTTTTACAACAGCGGGGGAACCACTCATACGGCGACTTCCCCGGGCAACTTTGACTCAATGGATATTATGCCTGGCGCATCTTATAACTTCACTTTCACGACGTCCGGCGAATTCTCCTATTACTGCACGTACCACCCTGACATGACCGGGACCATCATAGTTCAGCAGCCGGCGCCAGAGTTCCCTGGCTTTCTGGCCCTGGCCACGGTAGGCCTCGCCGTCTTCCTCGGCCTGGCGCTCGAACGGGCGCTCCGGCTCCAAGGCTTGAAGTAGATAGTCCCACTGGCGGAATCAAATGGACCTTGGACTGTGCCTACGCTAGTGCGTTGCATTCACGGCAGGAGATTTTCGTCCGCGTAATCTATCTTAGGTAAGTGCCCCCTGCTGATATAGAGGGGCCGCGGACTGGGGTTCGGATGGAGCTTCGAGCGGGCTGCTCGGGATGGAGCTACTCGTCGTGGGTCGGGCCGTTCTTCCCCACGGATACGAAGCGAAGGGATTTCCTGAAGCTCTATAGCGCAGTGTTCGACACGGTCGAGATTGACTCCAGCTTCTATCGTTCCCCCTCTTCGTGGGCGGTCGAGTACTGGAAGAGGGCCGTCCCGCAAGGGTTCCTGTTCACAGCGAAGATGCCCAAGGAGATAACGCATGATAGGAAGTTCATCGGTTGCGAAGAGGCATCCGACAGGTTCCTCAGGACGATCAAGCTGCTAGGGCAGAGCCTGGGGCTTGTCCTAATACAGCTGCCCCCCTCGTATTCGTATGAAGAGAGCGGCGGAAGGCTGGAGGACTTCCTGAAGTTCCTGCCTCCAGACCTTCAATACGCCATCGAATTCAGGCACACGACGTGGTTCAACGATAGGATCTACTCTCTCCTCGAGGACCTGGGGATGACACTTGTCTGGTCGGAGCTTCCCTACGTCAAGGTTCCGGACAGGGTAACTGCCTCCACCGTCTACCTCAGGCTCATAGGGGACCGCTCAATCAGGGAGGAGAACTTCGGTAAGGTGCAAAAGGACAGGACGGCCGAGATGTTGAGGTGGTCGGAGCGGCTGTCTAGGGTCCAGGCATCGATTCATCGGGGATACGTGTTCGCCAATAATCACTTCGCCGGCTTCGGACCCGACACCGTGAACCAGTTCATGGAGCTAATGGGCAGGAACCCTATGGAGTGGAGGGGGAGGATGATGGAGCGGGCATCGCCAGGACAGAGGACCCTCCCTGACTGAAGGATAATCATAGGACTAGACTGCCGGCCAGGCGGGCGGTATGCATACCCATCTCCAGCTGCCTCTCGAACCGTTCTATTGTAACTATGGCATCGATTATGCATCTGACTTTGTTTGGCCTGATGGAGCGAACCTCCTCGGCCCCATCCAGAACGAAGCGACGAATAGGGCGGAAGCCTAGAGAAGCATCAGCCTGTTCCCTGGAGAGCCCATGAAGGACGTCGATCCACCTTGGCGCACTTGTTTCGTGAAAACGTGGACTATGTATGAATAATGACTTATTACTCTGCAGTATTTGCAAGACTTATATAGTAATGGGCCGCAATAAGAGATAGGTCCTGGTTGAGCATCGCAGACGTCAAGGCGGAAGCCGTCCGGGCACCGCTCCTCGATCTCCGTCTCAGCGGAATAGTATCGTCAAGAATGAGACATGTGATCAAGCGATATCTCAAGCGGTCGGGGTTCAGGGACGTCGACGTGGTCCATCTCATGGATGGCGGTGACTTGGGAGTGAGGCTCGCGGTTTACGGCAAGCTTTCTCAGCAGCTCTCCGCGGAGGGCTCGCGGAAGCTGGAGGTCCTAGAAGAGGCCATCCTTGAAACTCTCTCTCAGAAGGTGGACGGTCGCGTGCCCCATCCTTCGAACGCTGATTCCGAACTGCTCAGGATGAAGCTGTCCGCCGAAGAGCCCAGCTTGAAACGTGTCTTCTACAAGATGGCCTGACGCCACTTCACGCTTTTCACAGCCGCGTAAGGTCAATGTCTGGCCTATCTTCTCTACCATTAAAGGAAGGTCACCCATTTGGCGAACCGACCGAACAAACAAAGAGCGCGGTCTCAAGCTGCGATGACTTGACTAACTATAATATCCTCAAGGTTCCAACTTCGCGCCGAGCCTCTTCCCCCTTCGTCCCGTCTAGGCCAAAGCATGAGGTAGTCGAGCGCAGATTGCTGGACGAAGTTAAGTCCGAGAATTCTTGGTTCATCTTCTCTCTGACCTTGAAACTGCCTTCATTAGCCTTAATCCACCGTAAATCTTCTTGTCCGCGTCCCTCTGCTCAAGAGCCTCGTGTTTTCCTGTCGAAGCTCCGGGGGGAGCGGTCGCGCGCGCTCCCCGCTCCAGATTGCGTCATGACCTCTCTTGTTTCAATTGGAGCGCAGGTGCCCCCTTGAAGCCTCATCAAGACTTGACTTGGCTCCAGCGGAAGGCTACGGCCTCCACCTCCATCCGGCTGGCCTTTGACTAGCCTTGCAGGTCGTCAAAGACGTAGTAGGACCCATGGTTGCCCGTGCTGTGACCGTATATCGTGGGCGGGCCCATCGCATAAGCGTAGATGTCCCCGGAAGAGTCCACTTCCAGCATGACCTGCGGCAGGGGAAGAGGAGCTGGCCCTGAGAGGACCTTCCCGCCGTTGACGAAGTCGTATACGCTCCCATGACAGCAACAGTATCCGAGCGGGCCTGCCGCCTGATATCCGCTGTTGCAGGTGGGCGAAGCTTTCAGGGCGACGTATTGGAAGGAGGAGGAGGGAGTGCACCCTAGGTGTTGGCAAACCAAGCTGAAGGCCACTATGTCGCCGTCGGGCCCGACGCCTCCCGCCGCCTTCTGACCCAGCTTGACCAGTACGCTCGGCTCGTCGGCCAGGGGGTAGTTGAAAGCGACAGGGGCGTTGACACTGAGCCCGCTAAGGCTCGCGACCTTCACCGTCGGGAACCCTCCGGCGGCGACCGTGCTCGTGGCCGTGCCTGTCACCGTGCTCGTGACCGTGGTGGTGGGGCCTGTCACAGTGGTGGTAGGGCCTGTCACCGTGCTTGTCACGACGCTCGTCGTGCTTTTGCTCTTCAGTAATGATTCAGCGCCGGCCACGGCGACGGCAGCAACTACCGCCCCTGCGCCAACGCCGACTACGAAGTTTCTGCGAGACACCTTACTAGCTTTCCTAGAGTCGTCCTGTCCTTCTGCTGTCATGTTGCCCGTCATCCCATCCTACCTGAATCCATCGTTTAAATATAGTGTAATCATTGCTACCAGTTTCAATGTAGCCCAACAATCCCCGCACTAGTCTAGGGGGAAGGGATCCCAGCTGTGATGTTCAAATGCAGTTCAGTGACGGCGCACCGCTGGGAGGCGCCACTGGAGAAGACAAGCGTCGTGATGGAGATGTTGAACAGCCTCCTCTCTGCTTAGCCAATGTTCGAGCAGTCCCCTGATTAGCTCAGCTTGATCGGCTCTCAGGCTGTGGAAGAAGGACCTCGAAGGTTAATTTGGACAGCTCGGTCACACTCATTCCTTGGAGCAAGGCAGGAATCCTCTCCTTGACCTGATATGCTTTTGCGTTGAGCTGCCCTCTTAGGGCGCTTTCTGCCTTCAGCAACAGGTCTATTCTTATGCTGAAACCTGTGACGGCTTTGATTTCATGTGATAAGTCGGTTGAAGTCCTTACACGGGCATTAAAATCACTGGCCTTGGACTTGAGCGAAGCCACTTCTGTCTTCATGTTGACAAGGGTTTTCATTTCGTCGGGTGTCGGGAGGCCAAGGATGTTAAGAGCCTTTACCTCTGTCGATAGGCTCTCCATAAGGAAGTCCACCCATTTTCCAAGCATGTGAGTGTAACCATCCAAGGAAATCGATAGAATGGTTCTCATCACGCCGTTGAGGCTATCCAATGTGGCCTTCTTACCTTCTGGGGGAAGACTACTCATGGTTTGAAGGAGAGGGTCGAACGCGGCCGCAAATTTGCCTGATGAATTAGCACACATCTCAAGAAGGGGAACCGAATCATTCATTGACACGATCTGGTTGTGGTAGGCTGTCACCCACAATGATGCCTTAAGCGCCGACCTGACTTGTTCTTTTCTATTCGTTTCTTGCGCCATGGCTGTCGTCTCCATACGACGGGGTTGAGTTGGTTAATTACGTGTTGGTGATTGGTTGTCTGCATCCGAGGCAGTTACTCCAGGCCGTGGGCATTGTTGTGCTCTATCTTCTAAGTCCAGACGAGCCCTTTTCCCTCTTCAGTTCGTCGAGCTCCTCCCAACCCCATTAAGGTCCGAGTCGATTCTCCCTATGGAACTTGTTCCGTCTACCTAACCGCCATGCTCTGCCCAAGGGTCTTGCGGCAGTCTGGGCTTGATAGTGGCCTTCATCCACCGCCTCATGCTTAAGGGGTAAACACTATAGCTTAACAAGGTTTATAAGGGGTAAGCACTATAGCTTAACCAACGGCCGCTGCGGGCGACGTCCACCACCGTCGCTCGGAAGATCGTCTTGTCTACGGCGGGGGAGAAGGCACACTCTCCTTCTCCCCAACATTCAATGCTACCGTTAGGGCTAACGACGCCCTGCACTCATCCGCCCGCTACGAGCCGAAGCAAGCTGAGTAATGCGAATGCAATCATCGCCTTGCCAGAGTGTTCCTATTCATGTCTTCTCCGCCCACTGCCGGGGAGTGACAAGGTACTTCATCTTCTACACAGTTTCATGGAGCTGGACGGCCTGGGCGGACGGCACGGGTCATGACGACTAAAGAAATCGTGACAAGTAATCCAGAGCCACTTTGCTGCTGGAGAGTTGCATTCTTTGAGTCCAGTAAGTCAACGTCCTGTTCTCTGCCTGCGTCGCCATGATCGCTTCATCGAGAATTCCTATGTCCTCTAAGATCAGCTTGACAAACTCTCCCGGTGTGGACGAAATTCCGTGCTTGCGGAGCGTTGCTTCTAAGGCTTGGATCAACCTTGGGTCCTGTATGGCAGTGCTCAAACCTACTCTCTACGGCAATCTAGGAGGGGAAGTGATATATGGCTTGTCATCTCATAGTTACGCTGTTCTGCGATATTAGGAAGCGACCCTGTCTACCACATCGTTTGTGAATGGTAAGCACCACAATCTAACCAAGCCCTGATGCGTGCGACGCGAGCCATCGTCGCTCGGAGGGGCGGCCTAGACCGCGGAGGAGGAGGCACACTCTCCTTCTCTCTGACATTCAAAGCCACCGCTAAGGCTCACGACGCCCTGAGTTCGTCCACCATCATTCTTATCGTGTAGGGGTCACCCATCCTTCACTTGCTTTCGGCGGAAGCCCATGTCCGCGAAGCACGATTGTAGCGGCTGGAGAACTGATATACGAGGAGGTCGCAAACGAGTGTCGCTTGAGCTCCAGGGCCAACGTGACCGCTTTAACATTTCTAGTGCTGCTGGCAATCGCAGTCACAGTCGCCATCGCTGCGAACCCCGACGGACCCGTCGAGGCATACTGCGCATCAGGGTGGCGTCACAACATCGAATCAGGATTTCAATTACGGACAGATACGACCTCAACATCGGACGAATTCGTGCAAGCGTTGCTTATTGTCGCGCTCGTTGTGGCACTCTCGATTTTCCTTCCCGGCGCAGTCGGGGCGCCCTGGGTCCCGACTTCGACTGGCGTAGTAAGGCGCATGCTCGTTATGGCCGACATCAGACCTGATGAAGTCCTCTATGACCTCGGCTCCGGTGACGGTAGAATCGTCGTAGCGGCGGCCAAGGAGTTCGGCGCCACCTCCGTTGGAGTCGAAATAGACCCCTTCCGCTACCTCTTCTCTAGCATCAGGATACGACTCCTTGGACTCGGAAGCCGAGCTAGGATAGAATGGAAGAGCTTCTACAATGTAGACCTTGCCAAAGCGGACGTTGTAACACTCTATCTAGTGCAGGGGACTAATGACAAGCTGAAGCCCAAGCTCGAGCGAGAGCTGAGACCAACGTGCAGGGTGGTCTCCCACGTCTTCAAATTCAGTGGCTGGAAGCTGTTGAAGGCCGATGAGAAGGCAGCCGTCTACGTGTACTCTCCTCTACTACCTGGTTCCGACAAGCAAAGACAGGGAGACTAGGACAGCGCCGCATCGTTAAGGTCAATGTCCCGACAATTCTACAAGGTCGTCGACGCGAGGGCGGCAGATTAGGGTTGTTGAGGCCTTACCAAGCGCAATATCGAAGTATACCTCGTAGTTCCATTCTGACCTGGCTAAGTGTTAGTTCCACTTAGGAACGGATACTATTCCGCTGGGCCCCTCTAACATCACACCTGGCCGCGCATTTGGCCTGGAATACATGCTGCCAAGTGGGCGTATCCATTGTTCAAGACCGAGCCGAGCCTGATGCTTTTGGATTCCTGTTGCTGACCTCGTGAAAGATGCCCCTGATACGATGTTTGACACACCTACCGACCGAATAGACCGACCTCACAAAAGATGCAACTTTTAAGTGCGCCCCCAGATGCATGTGCGCGACAGCTGATTCGGTGGGACGATAATGACCAAAGTAGATGATGAAATAGAAAGAATGACTCAAATAATCCTGTCGGAGCTTGAAATGAAAAGTTCCTGGGATTTGTCAGAGAGCCTTCACGCAAAGAAGGCCTTGCTCTTATGCGACCTTGATCACACAAATGGAGTCTTGTCGGAGATGCGAAACGCTTCGCCCGAAGAGAAGAGCGATATCGAAAAGAGAGCAATCATAAAGGCGCTGCTGTATTCGACGTGGTTGCAAAGACTCTACTTTGTAATAAGGTCCTGCATCATGGGCCTCATAGGCGCGGTGATAACGCTCTCTGTTGTGGCGCTTGTTGGCAGTGTAGACGTTTACGAGGTATTGGCTCTGGGCACCCTCTCCTACGTCCTCTCCCTAATCGAATCGAGGCTCTTCGACTCGCAAATAATGGGAGTTACGAAGAGCATCGTCAGGCATCTGGCCAGTCATGAGAGAATTAGGGATTTTGTCATGGATTACGTCTAGCCGCACGGTACGGAACAGATGCAGCGTCCTCCGCTGGTTCGAGCGCCCAAGTGTCTAAACTTTCGGCCTTAATCAGACTCGACTCCCCTCCCCGTTCAGGCCTAGGAATACGAAGGTCTTCCCCTCTTCGACGCTGAATGAAATTCCGTAGGACTCCCGGATGGACGGCCGTAGACTCTTGTTAGGCCCTCCGTTTCGACGATTCTATCCATCTTCTGTCAGGCGACGGAAGCCTCTTTGACGGACGTAGTCGGGGCAGTTCTAGTAACCGCTCGAAGTTGGTGTCGCACCTCCGTTGGAACGCCAGGCCAGCGGAACCGAGCTGAATTCTCGCGGCCGCTCGCAAACCATGCTGAATGGCGGGACTAAATGGTATGCATACCTGCAGTGGGTTCGAGTCCAGTTTGCGGAGACATGGAACGCTGATTAAAGCGATAGAAATTGACATATTTCGGGTTAATCTCATAGTCCCTCAACGGCAAGCAGGTGTCCGTCATTCTGGCCCCTCGAACAACTCGCGTGGAACCGCGGGTTTGGCCCATCTGTAGAGGGTCTACTCTGAGGGCTCGGACTTAGCCCAACCCCTCATGGCGTACTCTTCATGGAAGGTCATGTCTCTCAGCCGCTTGCGCTCCCCTTTGGGGTGGTAGGCCGGGATCCCGACTGGGAGGAACGCGACCACACGGATCCCCCACGGGATCCGCAGGACGTCCCTCACCCTCTCTTCTGCCGAACCCTTGGCGTTTCTAAGGTTGAAGATCCCTACCCAGTAGGAGGCTAGGCCTAAACTGTGTGCCGCCAGGGCCATGTTCTGCGTCGCCACGGCACCGTCCTCGATGAAATGGAGAGGGTCTTTCGTCGGGTTGACGCAGGTGACGATGATCACCGAAGCCCCCTCTATGCCGCCGTTCCCCCAGATGTCCTTGGTGATGTCGCAAATCCCTTGCTTTGCGGGGTCATCCTTCACAACGATGAACTCCCAAGGCTGAGTGTTAGTCCACGACGGGGCCCACCGACCGGCCTCCAAGATGGCCTGGATCTTTTCGTCCTCCACCGGTCCAGGTTTGAACCTGTAGACGCTTCTCCTCTCCCTTATCGCCTTCAGCACTTCGTTGTCCAACTTCTCCCGCTCCCTTCCCAATAGATGCGATCGCGTTCGGTGTCCGAGAGGCTGGCCATCGTGGACTACCTCGCCTTCGCGTAGTCGGTGAATCCCTGGAAGTCGACCAAGATGACCGGCTCCAAATGCCCCTTTTTGAAGTTCCTTGTTCCGTCGACCTTGCTCAGATTCTTGACTTCGCCTCTCGCCTGCATAATCTTCACTCTATCTTTCAGCAGACGATAAAAGACTTCTGGGGATTACTAGCCCTTGTCCAGGAATCTGAGCTAAGCATCTTCACCAAGGCTTCCCGCTTGGATTCATGACGGCCTCCCCCTCAAGTCAGGGGCAAAGCCAACATCATATAGAGGCGGAATCGGGCAGGCCTCCAAAGCCCAACGACCAGCTCCTTCGATGGCATCTGTGCCTCAGGCTACAACCGGGAACAGCGAGGCTTGGAATAGGCCTGTTCCTGATGGCTGGGGGCCTCGGTCTTCGAAGTCGGAAACACAGAGGTGCATATTAGGGCATCCCACACTTGAACCGAGCTAATCTGCCTGATCAGACGCCCTCGACGCCCGGGTATCTCTTCAGGAGGTCGAACTGGACTATGTCGACCATATCGTCGGCGTCCCATGAGCCATGCGCTTCGGCCCACGCCTCCTTGTAGCGCTCTAGAT
>Ga0187857_10001561_pt1 | contig 23038 bp, 29 predicted proteins | sample June2016WEW_8_10_FD_132984 | JGI IMG/M metagenome (GOLD analysis project Ga0187857, IMG submission 132984) | Peatland microbial communities from SPRUCE experiment site at the Marcell Experimental Forest, Minnesota, USA - June2016WEW_8_100 | ecosystem: Environmental > Terrestrial > Soil >... | reverse complement strand
GTGGAACGCGGCGTGATTGACATCTACTACCTCAAAGGGGGCGTGGCGATGGAGCTGCGCTTCGCACGCGCGGCCCGCACCACCAAGGATTTCGACTTGGGCCTCGCGGGCAACCGGGCGGAGCGTATCCGCCAACTCGAAGAAGTCTTGCAGCTGGGGTTCGACGCCTTCACCTTCCGCCTGAAGCCGGAGGCCCACCAGATGGAAATGGCCGACACGGTGCGCGTCGAGGTGGCGGTGCAATACAAGACGCGGGCTTGGCAAACCGTGGACATCGATCTTGGTCCGAGTGAGGCGCGCGAAGTGGATCTGGTCACGCCGGCCATCGCCGGACTTGCCGAGATGGGTTTGCCGGTGACGGCGCATGTGCGCTGCATCAGCATCCACGAGCAGGTGGCGCAAAAGCTTCATGCCTGCACGGGACCGCAACGCGAGGACCGCGCGCGCGACGTGCTGGATATTCTGTTGCTGGACATGCTGGGCCAGCTCGACTACCGGCGGACGCGGGCCGCGGCGGAGCGAATTTTCACGGAGCGCGCGACACACCCCTTTCCTCCCAGTGCGGCGCTTCCCGTGGAGTGGCGGCGGGAACTGGAAACCTTGGCGCAGGAGCTGGGCTACCGAACGACGAATGCGGAAGAGATCGAAGCGGAATTCTCGATTGTGCTCCAGACGATTGCAGCGGCCGTCGTGACCTAGCACGTCCAAAGAAGACCGGTTTCGCCAATTGTCGCACGTGGGTGGACTTCTCTATCGCAAGGCTGCGAACCCGCCGCGGGAAGCTAAAAGGAAAGGAAAAAATAGCCTAACTTCCCAGAAAGCGATCACGTGGCACCACCTCTTAAGGCTGCAAGACCACCACGCATTTCTTGGCTGGCTGCAGGAATCTGGGCGCGAACGTGAGGCGCTACGTGACGTGGCTCCTCACCTTGCCGATTTCTTGATCCAACAAATTGAGGAGGTCCAGACAGAATGGCCCGATGCGCCTCGTCGGCAAATCCAATTGTGCGGAGAAAAAAGCTAGGATGCCTGTTTTGTGGGCGTTTGGCTCGCGTCATCCGGGAAGTTGAGAGGCACAAGTTGGCCGGCTTCGAGCTGCGACTTTAGGGTTGGAAAAATGCGGGAGGGAAACGGCGTGTTTTCAAGTATGTGCGTGCAGAGATCTTCCCAGTTAAACGTCTTCAGCTCCGCTGGTTGGGCGACCGGCCCGGCGTTCGTTCCATCGTTGACGCAGTAAAGATCTGGTCCGATTTGTTGAACCAAGAGTGAAGGCATGAAGATATTTTACTCCTTACCGTGAGATACTCCACTCAACTCGTGTAGTTTCGAGCCGAAGACGGCTCGCTGCCAAGTCTGTCGCTCGATGTGCCCATGTGCTTCGTGCTGCTGACCACCGTGGAAAAAAATCAGCTTGTAGTCACCGGTCGGCGGAGGTGGAGCAGCGCCAAATTCGACTTGCTGATAATCCACCATCTTGTCGTCGTCATCGAGGCAAAGATCGACATACACGTCCCAGTCAAGACTTTCTTTCTCGCTTCCTACGACGCCGCGCACTCGAATCGTCTTCATGATCGGATCCATGCCTGATTCTTTGCGCCAAACGCAAACGACGGGTTTGCGGCAAACTTGAACGTTTTGCGCATGGGGCAGTCCTGTGAGCTACTGACCAAGCCTGCCGATCTAAAATCGGCTGGTCATTCTGCTGTACAAATCCTGTACAAACGGTCCCCGGAGTGCTCAAAAACGCCCCAAAACGCCCTGCTACAGCCCTTATCTCACAACAACATACGCAAAACTGGGTCGATTCGTAATCGACACGTCAGATGTTCAAGTCCGAAGGCGGCTGCATTGTTTCAGAAGCGGCAAAAGTCACTGCCTCTGCTTTCCCGATGCGAGTCGAGCAATCTCCGTCAGGGTAGCGGCGAGTCGTGGTTGCACCATGTTGTCACTACTCAATCGCAGTAATTCAAGAAGCAAAGTGCAGAGGTCGATGAGACACCAGTTCACGACCGGGAGTGGAGAACCTTTAGTCGGCTCTCTGAAGCGAATCGGTTGTCCCGGTATGTCGTCGTGATATTGCTGCAAACACAGCGAGGTCGGATGTGAATGCTCACTCAGATGCGTGTAGTCCTCTTTCGTGTCGCCGCCGAAGGTCTTCTCAACGTGTGCTTCGTAGGAAGCCAAAGCATCCCCCAAGCGAATCGCCTTCGGGATGTCGGTTTTAATTTGCGTCGAGTCGTACTTTTGACCGTACTCCCTAATAAATCTGCTCCCTATAACGGCCTGATTGAGTAGGCCAAGGGCTGCATCCCAATCCCTCGCCGCGACGTGCTTCTGAAGATTCTCATTCATGTAGCAGACCTGAGCGGCCCACTCGAAAACGTGTCTGGTCACGACCATCGCTGTCGGAATATTCCCGCTGTCCGCGAGGACAATGACACCGTGCAGCACGGTCCTAATGTGCGCGATGACCGAGTAAACGTAGTAGGTGATTGCCCAACGAATGTAGGCTTCCTTGCCTTCGTCTGGTGACTGCGCTCTCCTCGGCGGCGGGTCGAGAGATAGAGCCAGACTGTCGAACGCTTTACTGACGATGCTGAGTGGATTGAATCCTTGCATTGCTTGCCTTCTAGGATTATAACAGCATGGCGAATCAAAGGCGAAAGAGCGTAAAATGGATGAGGGCCGCAAACGAGTTGTGGGGATTATGGCTTCGATTCTAGCGGCTCGGAAACTCGCGCAATACGACGGCGGCAAGCGAGTGCCTGCAACGGTCGAGGCAATCTCGGACGCAGTTCGTTGGGCCGAGGAGATATTGCGAGAGATTGACCAGCGATGGTCGGACGAAAAGAGTAGACATGCTCAGTAAGAAAGAAATGGAACAGTGTGCCTTAGACGCGGCACGCAAAGCAGGCGCTCCGATTCCGACAGGAGAATTGGAAGGCGAGGAGCCGGACTTTCGATTTCAGACGCCGCCGCTCGGGATTGACGTTTCTGAATTGGTACGGCCAGCCTGCACCAACTATGGAATCCTGCCGCTGGAGCAAGAGCGGTTCCGTCAAAAGATTTTGGACAGCGTGCGGCAGGAATGCGTGAAGCGGGGCATCTCTTCGATATACGTCCACGTCTACTTCACTGACCCGAGGGGCAAGAAACAGTACAAACAGGAATTGATAGGGTCGCTCACCGAAGTCGTGACGGCCAACTACGAGAAGGCCGCGCCATACTGGAGTTTGGAAGAACCGAACCTGTTGCCGGAGGGATTTGACCAGATTCAAATCTTCTCTGGTGATGGCGAATGGTGGAGTGCCACACTCGGTCGGCTCACTGCTTCTCAAATTCCTTTGCATCTTGCCTCTTGCATCGCGGCAAAGGAATTAAAACTGCCTGCGTATCGAAAGAACCTGCCGAGTGCCGCACAGGTCTGGCTCCTGCTGTACAGCGGGGTGACGATTCCTCGCAGCGTTAATATTCCGGGCGGCATCCGTGAGTGGAAATTTCCGTTTGATTCTGACCGTGTCTTCTGGTTTTCGTTCTTAGAAAATGAAGTGGTCGAACTCCAACGAGGTCCACAGATGCCGGACTACCCGGACCTGTGGATTCAGATGGAGTTCGTTTGCGAATGCGGAACAACGTGTCGCATTGATGTCGAGTTGCTCGATGGACCGTTCGTCGGCCACGCGTACCAACACTGTGGCACGACTAGGGGACACTATGTGCCGGGGCGGGTTATCAAGATGTGGGAAGGACTGGAGGCGACGAACGTTTCGTAGACGATGTTCGCGAGAGTTGGAAGAAACGACCCTTGCCCATGCGGGAGCGGCGAGAAGTTCAAGAAGTGCTGTGGCTCCGTCACGCAACAGGCTCCGAGAATGAGCACGCCGAAGACGTGGAGTACGCCAGTGTCGCCGATGGGAGTGCCGGGAGAAGCACAGGGTCTCGTCGCGTGCAATCACTTTCGGGACGACGCAGACCCGCGAAATGTCGGTGGACCGAATGGTTTGCCGGGACAGTACCGAGTTACGTTTCTATTTGAGCGACCGAACTACCGCCAGACCAAAGAGTATGAGTTTACCTTCGTTAGCCCGTTGCGTGGGAACTCCCATCTCGCCGTTACGAAACCTGCCTACACTCCACCCGACCCCAACGCAGACCAAATCAAAATTTATGCGAGGACGCCACACGGAGTATTTGAGTTCACAGGGTTTCCAAACGAGAAGGGCTTTCTAGGAAAGATTGCGTCGAACCCGTTTCACGCGAGTGATAGAAACGATGCGGAACGCAGGGCCTATGATGCTCTCGGCCCATCATTGAGTAATTGGTCTGTTCATCTCGACATCCCACTCGACGTTCAAGTAATCGAGACGACAGAGTTGCGAACCGAGAATGTCGGCATCAGAATTGTGCAGCCGTTTTTGGAAGCGCCTTTTGCCATCGAAGGAACCCCACCACCGCATGACTCGGAGTTCGGTCACTACGCAAGCATGTATCGAGAGGCTCTCAATAGCAACAGTCCGGTCTATCGGTTTCTTTGCCTTTTCAAAATCATCGAAGGGATTCGAGTTCGCCGTGCCCGTCTCGGAAAGGAAGCAAAGGGTGACCGAGCGAAATGTGTTCGGCCAATGGAGCGCATTCCGGACGACGATGAGGCTGCGAAAGCGTGGTTGAATGCAATCTTTCCGATACACCGTGAGTGGGATGGACTGACACTGTCACAGATGTTTCCGGCGGAGAGCCGAGGCAAGAATCTGATGCACCTTGTTCAGAACGAATTGACGACGCTCCGAGACCAGATAGCACACGGCATCATGCGCTCCGGGGAGTTGTCCTTATCCGCTGATGACCTTGTTCAAATCCAGCGTGTAAACAAATGGCTCCCCTTGACGCGATGTATCGCCCGCAGGATGTTGAAAAATGACTTTCCGAAACAATTCCTTTCATATCTAGGAGATGACGGAACTTATCGGACAGGGGCCGGGTAGTGCTGGAGGGTTCGACTTGGAATTTGATACATCTTGACCAAAGCACTGCTCATCTAAATAGTGCAACTCGCAAAGGGGCGGGGCTCGAATGGGATATTTCTACTTCTGTGACGCTAACAACTGTCCGCTGGCTCAAGGCACCGCGATTAAATTTCCGTCGCTCGTCCAACACGAAGCGATAATCGACCACGCATGGAACGGGCAGCAGGTGCTCTTGGAAAAATCCAAACAACACAAGAAGCCGCGAGTCACAAATTCTGAAGAGTACCGCAACGTTCCATTTGTCATCAGCCGCGTTCCGTCGTCCGCGGCACACGGCCTGCGAATCGTCCAGCACGCCTATGCTGAAATTCAGGCCGGGGCACCGTGGACTGCATTCGACAACTGCCAAGACTTCGTCAGCCGCGCATACACGGGACGCAACGGCTCGGAGACGCGGAATTTTGTCTTTGGCGCACTCGCCGTGGTCGGACTAGTTGGAATGGCCGCTGCGTCGTCGCGTTGATTGGAGGGCATCGTGAGTAGGATTCGACAGGGATACAAAAGGGAAATCATCGAAGTCACGTCGCTCCCGTTACGAGACGGCGGGTACACCGTTCACTTCTTTCTGGAGCGTCACGGACACGACATCCTCGTCACCCAATTCGAGTCAGGTCAACGATTCGACACTGACGAAGAAGCACTCGCAGCCGGGGTCAAACTCGGGCAGCACCAGATAGACATCGGCTACGAACCCAAAGGCCCAGTTGTTGAGAATGTCACGGCATCCGCTCACGCAACCGAGCATCAATGAACCTAAGGCTGCGACATGCGGAAAGCCGGTCTCTCCCCCGTCATCGACGACAAAACAGAGGTTCTGATTCTGGGGTCGCTCCCGAGTGGCGTATCACTCGCGAAGGGCCAGTACTACGCCAATCCCTCGAACGATTTTTGGAAACTCATCGGGCAGGTGTTGAACCAGAATGTCGTCACCATGTCGTATGAATGCAGGGTCGGAACGCTCAAGGACCACGGCATCGGACTCTGGGACATCTATCATCACTGCGTTCGTCCAGGCAGCATGGACAAGGACATAACAGAGTCGGAACTCAACGACTTCGGCGCGTTGAGGACCACTTGCCCACAACTCGCGTTGGTTTGTTTCAACGGTCAGAAGGCCGGAGAGTCTGAGGAACTTCTTCGCAGCCTCGGGTATCTGACCCTCGTCCTGCCGTCGTCAAGTGGAGCGAATCGAAGGAATCAAGCGGAGAGACTGGGCTGTTGGAACGCAATTCGAGAACATCATGCGCCACGTCTGCGTTGAGGTCATCTGTTCCAAGATGGCCTGCTCTTTTGTTAATTCCTACACCATCCGTTGAGCCATAGCGTGAACAACGTGGTTGCTGATGCTATGAAGGCTGCTGCCAAAGCACTCACAAGCGGCAGGCTTCCTAATGACAACCGCCAGTGTCCGACCAACAGTCGCGGACTCCCTCCTTTCGGTACAAGATCGGTACAACTGAGCGAGAGAAAAAGCGGTGGGCTGCTCCCTAAGCGACACCAGATAAAGCACTTGGAGTTTGTGATTTCATGGTTCGGGACCAGGGGGTCGGAGGTTCAAATCCTCTCTCCCCGACCATCTATTCCCAAGCAGCTCATTGAATTAGCGACGATCCCAAATTTCGGATTTCCTCAACTTGGGTCCGTTTGGGTCCAGTTAGCAAATCTTCCACCTTCTGGACCGCTTCTTTTGCTCCTGCAGGCAACGAATGCAAATAGATTCCGCGGGTAATCTCCGGAGAGGAATGCCCGAGGAGTGATTGCACCGTGCCGAGCGGCGTTCCTACAGCGTCCAGCAACGTCGCGTTCGAGTGGCGCAAGGAATGCCAGCCAATCTTCGGAATCTTCAGCTCTTCGCATGCGGGAACGAGCTGCCGATTCGTCAGATTGCGTCGGTTGAGCGGAGTGCCTTTCTTCGTGCGAAACACAAGCGCGTCCAGATCGACGCTTCCGGGTTGCACACTTGATAGGATTTCCACTCCCTTTACGCTCAAGGGAACAGTGCGGTTGCTGGCACGGGTTTTGGGCTCATCGAAATGCCCTTCGTAAAGCGTACGGCTTACACGGAGGAGTCCTGCGTTCAAATCGACATCTCGCCAGCGAAGCGCCAGCAATTCGCCGATTCGCAAGCCGGTCAAGACGAGCAACCAAACCAGTGATCTGGACGGCTCTGGCAATCTTTGGAGAAGTGAATACAACTGCTCCGGGGATAAGACCGTCTTCTCTGGCTGAGGCCCTCGTCGCGGCAGTCTGGTTTTACGAACCGGATTGTCTTCGATGTATCCCCAGAATTCCGCCGTGCCCAAAATTGTGCCGAGCGTGGTACGGAGATGCTTGACCGTTCGCCATGAAAGACCCTCTTTCATTTTGTCTGCGAGAAATATCTGAATGGACTCCCGCGAGAGCAGGCGTAGCTGGACCTCTCCGAATGCAGGCAGCAGGTGAATGTGAACAACGTATTTGTAATGCTCTTGGGTTGCGTATTTGAGAGTCGGCAGCACCTGCGGTTCCCATTCCTGGACAAAGGTGCGGAGGGAACAACAGGACCGTGGATGGTATTCGGCACTGTTGACGCGGCGAAGCCGGTCGGACAGAACCATCTGTGCATCACGGCGCGTAGGGAGATCTATCACCGTGCCAAGGATCTCAGAGCGGCGTACCCGGTCTGATTCGCCGTTTGCTCCGATGACAGGCTCCCAGTATCGTGCGACCCACACTTTATTCCTCTTTCCTCGTTTGAAAAGTGAACCGTGCTGAAAATGCTTTTTGCGAGCCAATTTGCCTCCTTTCAAGGCTCGCTTAGCCGGTTCTGCGTCGGAGGAAAGTGTAATCAGTGGACCCGAATCACACAATCTAGTTCTCCTTCAGTCTTTGCAGCCAGGTGCGAATCTCCGCAGGGTCGAAGCGCAGATATTTCCCCAGCTTGACGTGGGGAATGCGCTCAAAACCTCTCCGACGAGTTCTTTCGTAGACCCAAGAGATCGGCACCTTGCAAATCATGGCCACCTCCTGAACCGTCAAGAGCGGATCGTTTGCTAATCCTTCATCGTGGTTCGAGTTTTCAAAAGCCATAGAAACTCCCTTCTCGAAGATGACTATCGCGGCCACAAGAATTCTCGGAAGCGCCCCCTCCCGAAACGAGTCACTTCCTCCCGGTAAACGTCCATCACCGAAGGGGCGGGACGGGAGCGCGCCTCCGGCACGAAGATCCGTTTCTGCACCTCCTTTGTGGTGGGAGAGCGCGTCGAGGACGCTCGCACGACTGGAAGGACGTGATAACCTCCGGTCCTTCCACCCTGCAACGGCAGGATCGGTTGTGTGGGCAAGCAGCCCAAGTTTCCACTCATTGCCCATTCGCCGTTCTGCTTGGTTATGTACTTCGCTACATAAAAAGCAGCTCCCTTTCTGTCATCGAATGGGAGGATGCGGGCATATCCGGCTCTGCGGTTCCATTCGTCCATCCAGTAAAGACGCCGCAGGTGGGCGACGTTGCCAATCAGCAGGTGCATATGGAATCTACCTAGCCGAGCCCCGTATTCGTCCGCTCGAAACCAATGGATCGGGACTCCCGCATCGGCCTCCATGTCCCGAAGGAATCTTTCAACTACTCGATATGCCCGAAACGTCAGCACCTCGCCTCGAAAAGTGAGGTTGACGAACCAGTCCCAAGGGAACTGACTCAGGAACTGGCCCCAGGCCTCTCGTAACTGCCGTTGACTTTGAGACACACTTCTCCTTTCTAGCAACGTCTAAGAGACGAGACAGAGACAGACTCTGTACTCGGCCTCCATTCCCACTTCTTTGCCCCGCTCTGGGCATCTGTGGGGCACCCAGAGCAATCCAGGACATGCCCGTCGCGTCGCGGGTCGAGAGAAGTGGTCAAGCTCGTCGCCCGCGCTATGTGCCCATCCTGGACTGCTCTCGATGCCCCCCAGCCCGCTCTAAGGCTTCGGTGGCGCGCACTGCCGCTCGTACTCAGCGGTCACCGCCTCGTCCACGATGGGTCGGATCTTGCCGATCAGAGCCACGGTGTCGAAATACCGGAATTGCCCTTTTCGAGCGGGGGGAACGACGCGGGGTGGTTCAGAAGCCGTCTGGATCACCGAAAACCCCGAGATCTTAATCAGGCCATCACTGCCGAGCGGTATGGTCACATCCGCGAAGGCCCTGACCTTGCTGTCAGTTTTTGTCGAAAGCCGCAGATCCACAGCTACATTGCTTGTGTTCATGTTCGAAATTCCTCCTTGGGTGTCCATCTAGTTGACCTTCCCTTCTGACCGTGCCCACGAGAGCCGCTGCCTACCTCGTGCTGATAGCCGCCAGGCATACGGGCGCTGTCGGGAATGCGCTGGCCGCTTCCACGGATGGGGGCTTCGGTCCAAGAGCCCCCAGTGCCAGAGTTTTCGGAGACGTGTTGCGAGAGAGGCACGAAAGGACCTGCTATACCAGCCAGGACATCCCGATAATTCCGCGATTTCGGCGCATGTGAGCGCCTGATTCTGTCCAGAGATAATTGCGAGAATCTGAAATCTCGTCATAACGTTCCCTTCTTCTGTTCGCTTGCAATTCTTGTCCCGGCTAACGCGCTTAGAATCGGGACAACAATCGTTGCAGCGGCAATAAGCACAATCGGAAACCAAGACAATGATTCCTCGGTCCGCCTTGCAGCAGGCTGGACGGGACGAATCAAATCTCTCGTAAGAGCTGCATTCAGAGCCCGTCTCAGGACGGCAGAATGGCTGAGGCTGCTACTTGTCGCGGCTACGTCGAGCACCTTGATCGCGTCCTGGCCCAGATAGAGAGACAAGCGCGGGTTCGTCGGTTCGAGCGAGGGTTCGGGGATCTCCCGAATGTGAGGACCACTTAATCCCACGAGACCGTTGACGACACTCCGTGCGAAGTCGTTGGTACTCATGCCGCGCCGGCGTGCTGCTAAAGGCAGCTTCACCAACATGGATTCGGGCAATCGGACACTAACCAATCCACGACCGCTCATAGAGACCTCCTTTCCCTTCGAAACGTCACGCAGACCTAGCGCGATGTCCGGAGCTGCTTTTGGAGCTCTGCCTTGCGTTTCCGCAATCCGTCCCGGAATTGGGTCGGAGTTTTCTTACTCTTCAGTGCCGCTTTAACTCCGCGGAGCTGATTCTCAGGACTTAGCTTGTTGCGAGCCATCTTTCCCTCCTTCAGAGCGTTGACGATTAAGTTCGTCCGATGACTTCAATTCTCAAGGAGAGGAACGATGGGAAGGAATAACAATCGTTCGGTGCCAGAAAAGGAGGATTTCCTGACACTGATCAAGTAAAAATGAGTGGCAGAATTCTTAGGAAGAAGTCGTTTGAACTAACCGCGCGCGCCGTACGCGCTCTCGCGACGTGCTAAAAGTCAGCTGATAATCGGCCCCCGCCATTGCCTCGGCTAAGACTCGCGCTCGCCCCTCGCTTCTCTTCTTGGCACGATTGCGAAGCGCAACATCATGCAGAGCTTTTTGAAATTGGTCGATGTGACGGCTCAAGAATTCGCATGCTTGCGGGTAATCCTTTTTCAGGTAGCGTAATGCCTCGCCCAGAGTGCGGCTAGTCTTCGGAATCGCGAGGAATTTCAAGATAGCCGGGTGCAACATTTCAACCGTTTTCAGCAGCACCGGGTACTGCTCAAGGAGAATTTTGGGCTTAGCCCCAGGTTCGGAGTTAATTGTTTTGCGGAGTGCCTTGAAGGATTTCCTCAAGACGGTTGCATTCGAGCAGGCGAGGAGCCGAGCCATTTGATCTGTCGTTAGCCTGCATCGTACGGTGTGCTTTAGAATCCAGGCCGCGAGTGCGTTGCGATCGGGTTTTGTCACAGCTTCGGCCACCGACGCTTCCATGAGCCCCCACGGCTCCTGTCTAAAGGACTTCAGCACTCTCAGAGCAAACCTCCCCGATGTTATTTCCTCCTCGGTGGGAATGTCAGCAAAACCATTATTCATGACGAAATCGATCAGCCACCGTTGTCTCGGGTCTAGAATGCGGTCGGCGAACTGCTCCGCAAAGCGCTGGTATTCGCCGTGGCCCATCTTTGGTTGTCGCTTTGGGAGACGCTTCGCCACTCAGAAATGAATTACTTACCCCTCTCTCACTATTTACCTCTTGTGACGAACAGGATCTCTTCCCCATCTACACGAACCTTCCAGCCCTCCGGGTCGGCCAGCGGTTTCCCGACATCAGCGTAATGCATGCGCCGATGGCAACTCGCGCACAAGACCGCGATGTATTCCGGAGAAAGACATTCTGTCGGAGGGTCGTCCGCGAGATGAAACAAATGGTGCACCTCGCAGTATCGAGTCCCGTCCCTCTTCAAGAATCCCGGCACACCGCAAAGCTGACACGAAGTGCCACGTATTTGCTTCACTTGGTTTGTTATCCTGCTGGGGCGTTCATAGGATTCTAGAATTCGGCTAATCCGCCGCAACACAAAATTGCTTCGTCTTCCCGGGCCGGGATAGGAGCTCAGCTCTCTCTCCAACGACTCCGGGACGGATTCATGTTCTTGGGGAGAAGAACCATCTGGCCGGGCAATGCCGCCTGCGGTAAGAATGCGCTGAAACAAGTCCGCATCGAGTCGCCGGACGCTATTGCGCATAGTCTTCGAATCCTCCCAAGTACCGCCGGGACCGGAATAATAATCGACCTTTGCCGAAAATTCGCTGTAGTCCGCGATCTCGGCGTATGCGTGCCCAACATCCTCCGTGTCATCATAGATTGAGAATATGGTACCGGTGCCAAAGTACACCTGATCTCCACCTTCACGTGGCTCGTAATACACGAAAAATGAAGGGAGGTCAGAGAAGGCTTTAATGTAGCGCACGGGAAAATGATAAAGGCGGCCAATCACATCCTTATAGCTGGAGCCTTGTCTATACTGATTCAACGCAAGATATGTCACTGGTGCCTCCGGAGAAACACTCTCAATCGACGTTCAAGGTTCGCGTTGCGTGTCTGACACTCCCAAACGACCAAGATACGCCAACCCAGTTTCCGCAACCGATGCCGAACCGTTCTGTCACGTCGAATATTGGCGTCGAGCTTGCTCTTCCAGAATTGGACATTCGTCTCTGGACGCGATGCTCGGTGACAACCGCGATGGCTGTGCCAGAAACAGCCGTGCACTAAGATCACGGATTTCAATTTCGGTATCACTATATCGGGCGTGCCCGGAAGATCCTTCCTGTGGAGCCGAAACCGATAGCCCAGAGCATGCAGCAAACGTCGGACCAGGATCTCCGGGGTGGTATTCTTACTCCCAACTTGTGACATGCAGCGCTGGCGTTGTTCGGGCGTTAGGATATCGACCACCTCAAGCCTCCGCAAACGGTATTTGAAGCCTACCTGCGTGCACCTCGTCGTGGCAACGACTGCAAAGTACAACGAGATTCCTCGGTTCATTGGGACCCCGGTCACGGTGATGCTGCAGGTGATGCAGCTCTAAGATTCTTGGATCCGCGGGTGTCCAACGATCACGATTCCAGCCGCAAAGTCTGCAAGTGTTGTTGTCGCGCGAATACACAACTTTTTGCACATCGTGGGGGATACGACGGTCATGAGGTTCCGCAATCCTCTCCTGTGATTCGAGGACATACTCGCCTGAACGCAGATCAGGGCGGCCGGTGAACCTCGTTGCCACAGGCCAGCCGTCCTCGGTACGAAGCTCACGAACCCGCCGGCCGAATTCAGTTCGATCTCTGGCCACGTATGCGAGTTCTTCGGTTGTTACCACACGGCCGACGTTCTCCTGCAAGAAAGCAAGCAGCCGTGCTTGAGAGCTTCCGTGCATCTTGCGTATGCGGTTCGCTACGTGCCAACGTCTGGCGGCGTCGAGATCGGGCTCCGCGGTAACCAAAAGGTATTCGTCAGGGCGAAGGTCGATGCCTGTTTCGGGATCAGGTGAGGCGCCAGTAGCTATGCGGTATCCGTCTTCAACCCGGAGCTGCCGCACTCGACGGGCGTATTCGGATATCCCCGCAACGACCTCTAGTTCATCCCCTTTGATCGGAGACTCGCAAAACTCAATCAAGTAGAGCCTGATGCGCTCACGACCAGCCGACGCATCAATGCCGCTTCCCCGCACGACGCTTACACCAAGATCCTTCGTCTTGTGAAGAATTTCTACGAGCCGAAGGACTTTTTCACGTAGCGACAAGCCTTCCCGATCGGCATCGAGCCTTTTCAACAGATCGTCAATGTGGCTTATTAGGGATGCAATAGCACCGGGCACGCGTCTTCTCGGCATCGCGGTTTACCCAACGCGCTTCAGTTGCCGCGAACGTTTTGAGAGGAGATCCTCGACGCAGTCTGCAACCGCTGATGCAAGGAGAGGAGGAACTGCGTTACCGATTTGTTTGGCAATTTCTATCTTGGACCCCTTAAATATGAAATCGTCAGGGAAAGTCTGGAATCGCGCCGCCTCCCGATGTGTGATTGGCCGATGTTGTTCAGGATGGAGGTATCGTCCCTTTTCAGGCTTGAAAAATTCCGTCCGAATAGTGAAGGCTGGGCGTTCCCACCAAAGGCGTCCGAAAAGGTCAGTGCCACCGCTTTTCTTTCTAATCCAGCATTGCGGAGTGAGTTTTGGCACGAGCCGCTGTAGATCAAATCGGTTCATGCCTTCTTTGGGAATCGCCATATACCGCTTCATACTCGTAGCAGTCGGTGTGCGTCCGAAGTGTAGATCGTAAGGAGGCTTGGTGTCGCGAATCTCCGTTCCTCGGGGCGGGCGCAGATCTGCGATAACGTCCCGGACCGTGCACCATGGTTGGGCGTCGATCGCGTAACCCGCCAATCCTGGGAGATAGCCGTTCTTCGGGTTGTAGTGCGTTTTTTGCGGAGGGAAGAATTCTCCCGGATCAGCAAAGCGACAGCCAACAATAAATGCACGATAGCGTACCTGTGGCACGCCGTAGTCTGCCGCTAGCAGCTTCGCGTGCGCAACTCTGAAACCCATGTTCTCGGCCACGCCGATGATCTCTCCATGTTCGAATGAACCAAGGAGTTGCGGGACATTCTCCATCACGAAGACATCGGCACCACAGCCGTTGACGACTTCGAGGAAGGGTCGCCACAGCTCTTTGCGGGAGTCAACTTCTCGATTCTTGTTAAGGAGACTGAATCCCTGACACGGTGGCCCGCCGATAACAATGTCTGCCTTGGGAATCCTAACCTTGCCCTCCTCAAGGATAGAGACAATGTCGCCGGAGACGCAATGGCCGCCGAAATTGGCGTTGTAGGTTTCCACTGCCTGCTCGTTGTAGTCGTTCGCCCAGACCGGCTCGAACGAGTGACCGAACTTTGCAGAAAAACCCAGCGTAAGGCCGCCCGCACCCGCAAACAAGTCGATGAGTCGATAGCGCTTGGATCTTTGTCTATCGATTTGTTTTCTCATGGCAGCCGTAGTCAAATTCTACCTCGAATTGCGTAAACTCTCGCCTACTACCAGTCAAAGCTGAACGCGAGGACAAACGTTCCAGCGGGAAACCTCAATTGCGGCCACCATACCTCGACCTCGCCCCGCGCATTTCGATCTTGGCGGTACATAAACAGCGTAGGTGCATCAGTTCTGGCCAACACTTCTTCGCCGCCCGTTATGATTCCTTGAGTCTCGCGGCGTGGCTGGTTCAATGAACGTCCGCGTCTCACGACCACATATGCCTTTGGCCCGAAAAGCGATTGTAGAGTGCTCAATGCGGCTCGCAATGTAGACTTGTTCCAAAGCTCGGCAGCCTGTTGCGGATCGCCATCGCACCGGTCAAGCAGTTCGAGCAAGAAATCTATGGTGACCTCCCTTCCAGGATCCTTATCCCCGAAAGAAGCAAGCATTGAATCCAATTCGCGTGTTTTTGATAGGATATCGCTGGAGCGCTTGGGGTACGTCGGGTTGTAACTGGCTCCTGCTACATAAAAACCCAAGGAATTGGGGTCGAGAACATTTCTGCGAGTTGCTCGCAGAGGAGCGGAAACATAGATGCCTTCGAATCGGCCATCGGGGCTTTGCCGCAGCAGATCTCTCAAGCCCGTCTCCATTTGGTGGATCAATCTAAAGTGATCCGCCAATCGCAATGGCAAGAACAATCTCGTGATGCCAGCATCTGCTCGTCGGTAGCCATACATTCTTGCATGCTGCAGGACGGTATCAGAATTGGGTTGTCGGGGGTTTCTCCCATAGTAGCTCACCAAAAGATTCTTGATCGTCACCCCTCGCCCCAGCTTGTTGCCGCCCACGAAAATGTTGTAAACGACATCTGTTGTGATTTCCTCGTTTGAAGTGGCATTGATCAACTTGACGTTCGCACCGTGGATGTAGAACTTGATCTTGTCCAATACCTGGTCGAAGCCGGGCAAACCTGGTTCAGTTTGGAGTAGATCATTGTATGCCGTTCTGATTTCCTGGACGAGAGTCTGGTACTTTTTAGTTTTTGGCGCACGCAAATCATTGACGAGTTCCTCTTTAAAGCGATCAATGAGCCTGACGATGTGCTGGTGGTCTCTCTTGTTCACGCTTACATGGCACAGAAATGAATATCCATTTGTCGGATTTACCAGAATCCGGGCAGTCGCTCCCACCAAAAATGTCAGCAATGCGCTTCTGAGTCCTGCCGGCAGGCTTGCCGTTGGGGCCGGTTGATTTGTCGCGAGCAGGAGATTTACTTCGTTCAGTGGCACTTCACGGAGAAACCTCGCGCTGTCAGGACCGAAAAACGATTCGCCCCCGACGTAACCGAGGCCCGGTTCACTCAGAACGGCAAAGCTGGGCCGGTACCTGTGGTCGGGTCTTTGCAGGAATAGCGCTTGCGGCGTGGCCGTCACCTGCAGGTAGGTATTGGTTCGGAAGAAATTGCGAAAATCTGTTATTGCCTCATTCACACGACTAATCTGCGCACCGCCGCGGCTCGTATAAGTGTTGAGACTCGCCTGGTCTGCCTCATCGTCCATTATCATCGCCGAGAGTGACCCGGCCCGGGCAGTCCTAAGAGCATTCAGCAAACTGCTCAATTTGCTTCCATTCTTTGAGCAGACCACAACGATGGGAGGTGTGCGTAAATGCCTCTCGAACCTAGCAGGGTCACGCCAGTCATTCTTGCCCAGCACTGTCAGCCCGCGCAGAGCTCTGCGCAGGCGATTCAATGTCTGGTCATACAGCAGGTCGATGTCGGAAGTCAGAATTACGATGCAATGGAACCCATTGTCGGCAGCCATAGCGGCAACGACGGTCATGATGCTCGTCTTACCGCTCTGGATCAGGCCATATAACAGACCATCGCTGGGGACTACAGGTGGCCCGTCGGCCGGATCCACTGAGCGTCTGACTATCTCCGCCGCTTTGTCCGCAACGCTCTGTAGTGCCTCTGGCGAGCCGATTTCATTTCGAAGGATTCTCAGTACTTCTGCAGTATGTTGACCATCAGTTATGATCGTCTTCTGAGGTGGCAGGTTCGGTGAGCTCATTCATATCCTCCGAGTCAAAAAGAAGCGCTGGCCAGCGCTTCAGGGGGATTCGTCGTTTCAACAAACCCTCTGAACCGGCGACTGCATAGCTTCCACTAAAGCTCCGTTTCACTGATATCCATCCAGGTTGCATCCCGAGGAGCCTTTCGGCCTCTGCCCAGTCCAACGCACAAATGCCGTCGTCTCCACACACTAGAGTAACAACAATCTTCGCGAAGGAATTCAGGTGTGATGATATTCGACCGAATTCGTCAGCTGAAAAAGTGAACCGCCAAGGCGAAGATGGCTTAGTGGTGTACTTGACCAAGAACAGACATTTCACGTTCACGACATACCCGAGGTCGAACTGGACCATACTCATACAGCGAGGGTCCTGTATTGCCCGCAAGACTGCTGCGCCGTGGTAGAACTCTTGTTTTTCGATCATTTCGAAGCGTCTCGATCCTGGGAACGGGGAAACAACGGAGCTGTGAACTGAGCAGGTAGTAACCCTCTCAAATGATCTCGTTGATTCCGCTCCGGTGTATTATGTCTTTCCGAAGTCCTGCAAGCATATTGAAGACGCGCTCGCGCCCATGGTCTGCTGAACTGTCAACTATTCTTTGAATGATATTGATGCCCAGCGACAGACCGGCGATCTCAACGACATATGGTTGAGCGACGACGGCCCCAACTATTGAGAGAAGCCCGCCAACATACAAAGGTGCCCATGCCTTGAAGCCTCGTGCGTACCTCGATTTTCGGAACGCCTGATACTCCTTGAAAAAGTCGCGAGCTGTCGCCTCAACTTCATCATTAAGGTGCCGTGGGTCTTGAATGCGGTTGAGGCGATTAATGCGGGCTAAGTCCGCTGTTAACTCCTTGAATGCAATTCGAATGGGTGCATACGATTCCCGAAGGCTTCGGTACTCAGTTGCTTTGAGAGTGGCGACTTCTGCAGGAATGAGAATAGACGTCAAAGAAGCTAAGACTGCTCCCTCCGCCCCCCCCGAGACCGGTGTTAGCCCCACACCAAGGTTGTTGAGTGCATTTAAAGCAAAAGGGACCGGTTTGTCGGTAATAGCGTCGAAACCGGTGCGCCGTGAGATATTCCCTGCAATGCCGGAGAGAATGAGGTCACTCGCGGCTTTATCCACAACGATGAATCCTTTTTGGCCAGAAATCCTTTCAAGACCGCTGAGAATCAGCCCATTCCGACGCAGCTCGTCATGGATAACTGGTGATACCTTGGAGCTGTGGAGAAATACGTGGCCGACGATTGAACTTGATCCATCAGGAGCAATGACGATTGTAACTGTCTCCTTCGACGCTTTACTGCGAGATCGCGCCAGAAAAGCGAACGCTTTCACAAGGCGAGGCAAGTGATCATTTTCGATTGCGATGTCGGCTTTCTCGGGTGATATCGTGCGAAGGCAACCAGGAACAGAATCCTGCAGTGCCAACAGGCCCTGCGGATCGTGCAGCTCGACATCAAGTGGAACTATCCGTGTGACGTCGTCAGCAAGTAAAAGAATTCTGCGTAACCAGCTCGCATTTGGATGGAAGTCTGGGTAGTACAAGAGCGTGGATGTCTTCATAATCTGCGCTGCCGTCTGACGCACCAGTTCAGTCGCGTGCTTGCATGGAGACTCGCCCGTCCTCTACTGCACTTGATCCAGCAGCTCGCGGTCAAGCCACATCTGGCTTACGTACATGTCCTCAAATTTCTTCGCAATCTTCGGACTCCATTTGTCCGAACAAAAGAACCGCGGCCCGGACAACATCACCGACGCGATATTCTGAGACGGCTTGCTGTCCCCAACCTTCATTTCCTTGCAATGATCCTTCTCGTCATAGAGAAGCAGGGGTTCACGGCTGACCTCCTTCGCGTATTCCCTGTTCTCCTTCGCCTTGGTCACAACATAAGGCGGCACGGAAATGTGAACTAATGGAAAGGCCATTAGCTCATTCAACATGTCCTGTTCCAAGTGGCCGAATCTATCGACATAGTAGGCTTGTGCGGCCGCCTTCGTTTCCGCATCCTTGATAAGAAACCTCCAAAAAAGCTTTTCCACCAAATTACGAGCGGTAAATCCGCCCAGCCATGTTGTGTGAAGGAAGTGGAACAGCGCTGCTTCTCGATTGAGGCGCTTTATTCCTCTCGCCGCTGCTTCCAACCGATCGTCGTCACTTGTCACCAACAGGTCGGATCGCCCCCCCTCCTTTTCTGCTCTGCCCTTCTTCACCTTCTCCAATTCCTGATCGAACACGCCGGACCATTTCTTCGCGTCGGAGACTACTTTCTCGAACGCTTTATCAAACTCCTCTCCGGACGTGAACGCAGTTTCCTTCACGACTGCTATGGACGCTATCTCCCCAAAACCGTTATTAGTGAGGACATCGCGTATCATCAATTGGGCAAAGAACGGTCCACCAGCCTCGTAAAGAAAGTGCCAGAGATCGCCATCCGTGAGATGACTCAGTTCAGAAATAACCTTGGATTGGGCAGAGAAGAGAGACCCCTCTTGCGGCAACAATAGCGGTACCACGCCCCTCGCTTTAAGGATGTAGTACAGACTGTGGCATATCATTTCGTCTAAGATTAGTTTTTGCGGATGGTCATAGAATTGTGTGTACAGATACCGTCTGGCACTTAGTATTTGCTTGATCGTGGCCTCATCGTTATTTGAGAACACCAGGTGCTTGCGTTGGATCTTGGTCTTCGGGTCCGCATGGGGGTAGATCTTCACATTCTCGACTACGTCATATATGTCGTTTGCGCTGAATTGGAGGGACACTCCAAGATGGTGAGAATCTCGGCAGATGTAGTCAAGCCGATCAGCATCTAATTGAGAATCAACGATCTGCTTAAGAAAGAATTTGTCCTCCATTCCGGATGCAGATTGGCCTTTCCCACAGAAGTAGCGGAGGTACGCCAGTATGTTGTCCTTCCTCGGATCGGTGTCCAGCACTGCGTTAAGAGCTCGGTACAGCGGCGACGATTGGTCGTCTAGAGCTGCGGCCAGGAATGTCTTGTCCAGTTTCCCCGCCTGGTTTTTCCCCGTTGTGAACACAGTGTGCATCAGTTCCAACGAATGCCCCATCGGCCCGTGGAACGCATCGTGGATAAAGGCATAGATCAACACGGCTCTGCGCTCCCACTCCTGTATGAGCGTGGGGTTCTTACGACTGAGTGAGTCGAGAAATAGCTCAGCGCACTGCACTACGCCCAGGCTGTGGGCAAGACGACTATGGCTGGCATCAAGATTCTGCCAGAGATGTACGGTACTCAACTGACGGATGAAGTTGAGACGATAAAAGAAGGCCTGAGAAAGAAGCGGCTTTATGATGTCCAGAGCCCGTTTGCTTGGGAAAAACCGAACGAAGCCAGGGAACTGGGGGAACTCCAATGTACTCGTCGACTCCCAGGTCAAGTTATATCGACGGAGAATGGGAAGTAAGTCTTTTGGGGAGTTCGAACTTTGCCGAGAAGCAGTTTCGTAGTTCTCAAGCGTCTGTCGTAGTTCGTGAAACTCCGACTTTCGCGCTCGCACGGCCTGCACTTCGGCTCTGAACTGCTTTTCTTCAGGAAGTAGTGAAGACACTTGTGTACTCGCTGTTTACGTAATCTATGAGCAACGGCAAATTATAGTCGGGATAATGCCCTCTCAGCCACTCTGCGAGTGCCTGGGCATCAATGCTCATGACGAATTGCTTCATTCTCCGTTCTTGATAGACACTTCTCAGCAGAGCTAGAAAATTGATCCTAAGTATGGCCGATCGGAGTAGGCCCAAAAGATACAACAATCCCAAAACAGCAAGAACGAGAAGACCCGCTAGCGCAAGGGATTCGAGTATCCAAGAAAATCGTTGGCTAACGAGATGCTCGGCAAACTTGAGAGCGAGTTCCAAGAAAATAGCAATTCCTAATCGTTTCTCGTTTGCATATTTCTCGGCATAGGGAAGCAACAGCACGAGGTCAAGTCGAGAGCGTCTTATCACCCAACGGACTGCCCCCATTGACAGGCACACCACCGCGAACGTGGCCAGAAGTTCACGCATGCACGTAAGCCGGGAACGCTACAAGGTAATACACGCCGCGGCGAGCGCCACGTGCTCTAGATGGTTTGCTTTTTGGCACCTCTCGCGGATAACCTGTTCGAAAGTCTGCCGCACGGGGCCAGGCAGATCGAACAGACTCGCACACAGCCTCCCCCATTCCGTAAGGGAGAGCTCGGTTGTGGCGTCGTCGCGGATAAGAAACCCGAATTCTTGAAGATCGGAAACATCGGTCAGCAGCTGGTGGGTGGCGGCATCCCGTCGACTGCTAAACCCGTAGATTTCGACATTCTTTGTTTTCTTTTCGGCGTCCTGTAGATCCCCTTCAAGATCAGAAATGGTGACTGCCTTTAGGCCCTCAATATTGCTGCTCATCTGCAGGTACTTCAACAAGACGCTTTCCGTCGTGGCGGTGTCATACGCCATCGCGACCCTCCTGTGAGATAGAAACCTCTGGCACTTTCAGGGGAAGGAATACTAACGCTACGCATACTATCAGAAGTGCGAGACTCCGGCTACTGTACTCCACTCTTGGGCTCCTACAAGCCTTTATAGTGCAACCGGGCTGGGGCTGGACTCCGAATGTAGAAGATCCTAAGCCCTTCTTCGAGAAAATCAAGCAAAAAAGTGAGTGGCCTCACCCGAGGTAATGCTGAAACGGCTGGGGATTCCTTAGTTTGGTGCCCAAAGTAGCATCTGCTTCGCCATCCGAGTAGCACTCTGCGGTGTCCAAAGGAATTTCCCAGACAGGACGAACAGAGCGCAAAACCAGGGGATCAGCACCGGGATCAAAAGATCCGACCGACTTGTTCTGAATTTGTAACATCCGAAACCTGGCTTGCACCTTAGAGAGTCCCCTGTTTTTCTGAAGCGACACACCGCGAAAATAGGAACAAGTACCCCACTTACGACACACAAACGTGGGCAATTGGGCGTGTATTCCTGAAATCGTAACAAACTCGATGAAGAAAACGCGACACCTGCGATATGACGATAGAGTTTCTCCGCGTTTAGGCAATACCCTCCCTCGGACGGGAGGTGAAGGCAACGAGAATCACTTTCCGCGCACGACCTCGGGCTCTTGCGGCGCTGCATACGGAGGATTTCAATGATGACTCGAAGGCTACTCTTCGTCACTCTCATGGTCCTGCCCTGCGCTACTGTTCTAGGAGCGCTCGCGCAAACGCAAGCCACGAAATCGACGTTGCCTACTGTTGTTAAGACGAAAGGTGATGTGAAGATTTCGAAGAAGGGCGACAAATCAATCCTGAACATTGACCTGCCAAAAAAAGTCGCGGCATCCAAATCCTATCCAGTTGAAGGTGACTATGAGATAGTGACAGACGGCGTTGTTCGGGAGACGACGGTCGCGGGGCAACGTATCCTCGAAGTCTTCTTACCGTCCGCCGCGGACGCGAAAGCACTAAGCGGCGACTGTTCTGGCCCTTGTTGTCTTGCAGGAGATGACCATATCGGTTACCGCTGCATGCGCTTCTGCAAACCTCCCAAGAGCTGTAGGCTGCACTCGAGTCCGGGCAATAGATATTGTTCGTGCGATTAGAAGTTCTAATTTTAGCAGCTTTAGTACCCACGACTGTGGCAGGCGCGTCAATCATGCGCTTGAACGCAACCGACGCTTGTCCGATTTTAGGACGGGCGAACCTAAGCAAATGGAAAGCACAGACCGTGGGGTGTGCAAAGGTCAATGACTCCGAAAATCTGGGTCCATCTTGGGACCAGATAGCGCCGAACACCCCCTAGAACCGTAATACAGGACGCAGAACCGAGCTAAGCGATTCAATAAGTTAGATCACCGGAACTGCTTCGGGACCAGGGGGTCGGAGGTTCAAATCCTCTCTCCCCGACCAATTGTTTCCAACTACTTACAGCAGCGGCGCAAACTCCAAAGCCGACCCACATGGTTTTGCACCAGGAGCTCTAGCGCGCCGACCCGCATAAATACTGAAGTTTTTGCCCAGCGAAGAGCGCGGGACCGTCCACAAAATCGACCACAGCGATGTGACGACGAACCAGATGCCCTACCAATTGCAAACTATTGAACGACAAAGAATCGCGATTGCAGCCATTGCCACCCAGCAGCGGCCAACCGGATCGACAGTGCATCATCATTACCGCTTTTGCCAGCGATTCGCTCCGAACTACCTTGGCGTCCCACAAGCCCGTTTCTGACCAATCAATAGACGTTGATAGTTCGGTGGCCACAAGGGCGTTTATCGGGACCAATCTGGAGGCATTGCCGTGTCGCCGTTTCAGTAGGATCGAATTACTTGGGTAGCAGCGGAAAGCCCGTTACAATGGCTGCATTGCCCCCCAGCCGGGGCCCGCACCACACTGTCGCGGAGGTTTCTTATGGCCGAGGTTGCCTACGTCTCTAACATTCACATCGAGCGCATCAAGGGACCATTGCGCGTCGCGCGCTTGCCCGGCGAGGCTCAGCCTGTCTATTTCAGCGTACACAGCGAGATCGCGAAGCACTACGGT
>Ga0187857_10001556_pt1 | contig 23078 bp, 24 predicted proteins | sample June2016WEW_8_10_FD_132984 | JGI IMG/M metagenome (GOLD analysis project Ga0187857, IMG submission 132984) | Peatland microbial communities from SPRUCE experiment site at the Marcell Experimental Forest, Minnesota, USA - June2016WEW_8_100 | ecosystem: Environmental > Terrestrial > Soil >... | reverse complement strand
CTATGAGCTCGTCGCCGGCGCCTACGACGACGTGTTCGCCACCTACGTCCCCGGCGTCCCGTCGTCCTCCAACGCCAGCTACACCTACGGCACCTCGAGCTCCGCGCTCCAGGCCTTGTCGGTGGGCTCAGTAAGTACGACGCGCACCACGGTCTCAGAGTCACCGACCAAGGTCACCTACGGCCACGAATCGGCGTCGGTCATCTCCGTGACCGTCACGACCAACGATGGCGGAGCAGTGCCCAACGGTGAGAAGGTGACCGTGCACGTCGGTGCTATCGCGTGCACAGCCGCTTTGAAAGGGGGACAGGGGACTTGCAGGGTCGCCAAGACCGCCCTGCGGGTGGGCTCGTACCCGGTGTCGGCCACCTACGGTGGTGATGCCAACCTAAGTGGCTCCAGTGGCTCGAGCGCCTCCAGACTGACCGTGAGCAAGGACACCACGCGCACTTCGGTCTCAGAGTCACCGGCCAATGTGACCTACGGCCACGAATCGGCTTCGTTCATCTCCATCGCGGTCACGGCCCGCTATGGCGAGGCGGTGCCCAATGGTGAGACGGTGACTGTGTACGTCGGCCCTGTCACTTGCACAGCGATTTTGAAGGGCGGCACGGGGCTTTGCAGAATCACCACGACCGCCCTGCCGGTGGGCTCCTACCCGGTTTTGGCCGCCTACGGCGGTGACGCCAACCTGAGTGGCTCGACCGTCTCCGAACTGACCGTGAACAAGGACACGACGCGCACCATGGTCTCAGAGTCGCCGACTAGCGTCGCATACGGCCACGAATCGGCGTCGGTCTTCTCAGTTACCGTCGCGAGTCACTACGGCGAGGCGGTGCCCAACGGCGAGAAGGTGACTGTGCACGTCGGTAATGTCACCTGCACAGCGGTGCTGAAGGGCGGCAATGGGACTTGCACGATCGCCAACAATGCCCTGCCGGTGGGCTCGTACCCGGTGTTGGCCACCTATGGCGGTGACGCGAACCTGAGGAGCTCCAGCGGCTCGAGCGCCTCCAGACTGACCGTGTGAAGAGGCCGTAAAGCAGCCCCAAGTCGCCGCGGGTCGTGCGAGTGTGTTGCGACGTTCACTCAGGCGTGTCGCCACGGGTGCCGTGAAGCGAGCTGCGCGGCGTACTCGACGCCTACCAGTCTCGCCAGCGCGCCGCATGTCGTCAGGTGCAGCGTCCGCTTCCCACGCCGAATGTCGGACGCGGACGCCTTGGAGCAACCGGCCGCCCAGGCGATCTCGGAAAGCTTCACGCCCGCGAGCCTTGGCAGGACCTCCCGCCGGAACAGCTCCGGATCGTAGGCCCTGTCGGGATTGGCCTTGTCCCACTCGGTGAGTGCTCGCTTCCGGGCCGCGATGGCGGCACCACGCCGACCCCTGATCCCTGTTGCCTGGTCGGAGCCGGCGGCGATGCACGCGTCGCAGCGGTCGTGGCGAGGGTTCGTGACAGCTGCGCCGTAGGTCAGTCGGCTCCGCGAGCACGAGTCCACACCGAGGATGTCGTGGATCTCACTGCCGCGCCGTTCCGACTGTAGAAGTACGCTTGTTGGAGAAAGGTTGGTAGTAGTTATGAGGTTTCTTTACTTATATGTTGGCGGCTTCTTTTACCTTTGTGCCGTCGTCCTGTTTGTGTTCGCTCTGAACGCCTCCCTGGAAACCAATGGCCTGTTCCTTACGGAGATGTTCCCCACGTGGTTGGCGAGCGCTCTCATCGCTCTGGCGCTGGCGCTTGCGTGCTTTGGTGTCCCGTGGTTCGACGCTCAGGTCAAGACCGGCCGAGGCCGCCCGTAGCAGCGTCACGCGCCTAAGCAAAACGGTCCCCGACTCTGTCGCACGGTCACCGGCTCCACAGACATCGACGATCGGGCGCCAGCGATTCCAGAAAGACCTGTTCGTCGCCGAGATCGAACCTCCGTAAAGCAGGAGGGCGCGCACACGTCGGCCTGGATGTCCGCTTCGGTCTTACGCGGGTTGCGCTCGGCGAGGCGTGCGATGGAGCCCGAGAAGTCAGAGCGCCCAGCACATCCCCTCCCTTGTATCTGCCGGAGTCTGCACGGTCACGCTACCGGGAGGAAGCTCGGTTGGACGGGATGCGGCGAGCGACAGGCTCCGTCACCTGTCATGTCAAGCGTTCTCGACGGGACGGCACAACGTACGGGTGCGACTGGACCGGGACTATCACGGGCACGTCCGCGGCGGAGGCCGGAACAGCAATCAACACAACAGCGGTGGCCATCGAGGACACCACCACCGGTCAGTGGTGGAACGGAACCTCCTTCGCCGCCTCCGGCCAGACCTTCGTGCCCGTGAGTGGCACCACCACTTGGATGATTGGTCTTGGAACAGACACCCTCACTTCTGGTGACGCCTACAGCGTCACCGCCCAGGCCACAGACAGCGACAGCAACGTCGGCACCAGCTCGACGGTGACGTTCGCCTACACGCCCCAGCCGACGGTCCCGGCCTCGTGAGCCTCATGGCAGCAACCCAATGTAAGAAAGCACAGTTCACCCCCAACCCCTACAACCGCTGGACATTCATTGCGAGGAGGAATACCCATGTCAACCATTCAAAAAAGGTTCCATGACCTGCAGGACCAGCCCGAGGAGGGCTTCACGCTCATCGAGCTGATGGTGGTTCTGCTCATCATCGGCATCCTGCTGGCGGTCGCCATCCCGACGTTCCTCTCGACCACCAAGACTGCCAACTCGACGACGGCGCAGTCCAACCTGCAGACGGCCCTCACGGGTGCCAACGCCTACTGGACCGAGGAGGGCCAGACCTACTCGGGCATCGACGTGGCCGGGAACACGGACGTCTCGAACATCTCTCAGATTGACACGGGCGTGAACTATGTCAGCGGAACCAACTCGACGGGACTGAACGTGGTGTCGCTTTGGACCGACAAGTCCACCTCGCTCGTGCTGTCGGCCTACTTACCGGCCACACACGACTGCTGGACCGTCATCGACTTGAAGGGCGTCCCAAGCTCACCTGTCTGGGGCCTCTCGGCCATGGGTACCTACTACGCCCGCGACGCCGGCGTTGCGGCAAGTGACTGTCTGGCGTCAGGCACGACCCCGACGCCAGGCACATTGACCGGGCCGCAGACAGGAGGCTTCCCCAGCTCTTGAGGCCTAGGCGGTACATAGAGCCGGTCTGCTCGGAGATTCTCGTCGAGCAGTAACGGCCGAGATGGACAAGGTGAACGGATTTCCCGTCGTCAACCTGGGTTCCATCTACAGGCGTCTCCTGGTGAATCGCGACCAGGATGACGGGGTGCACGGCCCCCTGCTTCCCTCGCAAGGCGACTGGGGGTCGTGCACCTTTTGTCTGTAGGACGAACACGACTTCCTACTTGTCCGACGGCCACATGAGGTGGTGCGTTCCGACCGTCCCTGCCGATTAGGAGTGGCTCGCCCGCAAGAAAGCCGGGCCACCGACTGAAGCACAGATCAGCCGGTTCTGGGCAAATGGGTTCGACTGTCGGACGGCTGTCAAAAACTCCTCAGAGATACGAGAGGATTCGCCGATACACCTCCTGGGAGCTCGTGCGAGCTCTGCTATCAACGGTGCCCCCGAAGAAAGGGGAGACCATGAACGAGAAGGCCTCATCCAACGGTAGACGTGGAGCTCGGGGTGTGCGTTTCAGGCTTCTCACAGTGGCGACCCTCCTGGCGATGGCGGCCGCCACCCTGTCGGCCCTCTCGTTGTCTGTCCCCCCGGCGTCCGCCGACGTGGTACCCAACCTCACCGTCACAGTCAACCCGGACGGCTCGTTGCACGCCACCTGGAACATGCAAGGCCAGATCGGCGAGGAGTTCCTCTACGACACTCCCCAGGCCACAGATGGCCGCCTCACCCCGACCTCCTCATTCGTCGATTGCGGCAACGGCGAAGTGGCCTGCTGTCCGCACGACAGCTGGTGCTGGGCTTCCCAGGGCGTCCCGCTGTACTGCTACTGGGTCCTCTACGAAGACCAAACCGGTGACTGCCCGGGCCACTCGGACCTTGCCGATGCCCAGACGACCTTCGACACTTACCCGTTGCAGGTCGGCGACACGTACTTCGTCCAGGTGCTGGTCGCCGACAGCTGCTTCGGGGCCGATACCTGCAGCGGAGGGGGGCAGCCCCTCTACTGGTCCAATGTCGTCCAGATCGTCGACAACCCGCCCGTGGCGTCGACCACCACAACGACCTCTACCACGACGACCACCACCTTGCCCTCGTCCGCTGTGTCGGTGCCTGCGAAGTTAGCGGACTTCCCGACGATGCCCAACAACGGAGCGGTGAACTGCGAGGCCGACAACTACTTGATCCAGAACTACGACCTGGCCGCCGATGCTCGCAACCAGCAGGCGGCGTCGCTGGCGACCGCCGAGAAGAACCGCGCTGCCGCCGAGAAGGAGTTGGGCACCGCCACTGGTCAGCAGGCCGACAATCTCAGAGCGCGAATCCAGGCACTGAACTGGGACATCCAACAACTGAACAGCGTCATCGCAAAGCTCGACGCTGGCATGAACCAGATCAACGCTGCTGTTCGGGCCCAAAAGCAGGCGTGCCAGAAGACGACCAAGGCCGATCCCGATCCGGGTCGAGTCGGTCCCTTCGTGGATCCGCCCATCCCGGACCACGACACGGCCTCGTGCAACAAGCTCAGGCCCCGGGCTGAGTACCTGAGGGACTCTCTTGCGAAGCTTTACGGGAACAAGGATTTCGACGCCCGCTTCAATATCAACAACGAGGTGCGAAAAGAGCAGATCGAAGCGCAGATAGCGCGTCTGGAGCCCGAGTTCCGCCTGAAGTACAAGCCGGCGCTCGATGCCTGCTCATCGTATTGAGGAAGCCCGCACGCAGCGTCTTGCGTCGCTGACTACCGCAAGTTCAGCGAACTGACAGAGAACATTCCATCTGTACCTCGGTCACCCCTACCACCGGTCAGCCCCAGCCGCACCTAACGGTTCGCGCGCGCACGAGATCGCCGATACTGGCGCGGTGTTGCTTCGCGCGACCGGTGGCGTTATGTGTGTCGCATAAGGCGTCGCAACTAGCAACTAGCTGGCTTTCAAACAGCGTGTACCTCCACCGTCAGGTGCTCGGCCTATATCTTGAGCGGGGCAAATAGACAGGTCCTCACTTTCCGATCGCAGACTGGACGCGGCTCATGCTCCCCTTGCCGTAGGTACTAGGTCTCGAGGCCCTAAGTTGAGGCTTGACCGCCTCGTGCACCGCAGTTAGGCTCCCCCGCAACAAGGGAGGGGGGTGCAATGCATCGACGTCGGAGTCGTGCAACCGTGCTGCCGCTCGTTTCGCTTGCTGCTCTCCTCTGTGCATCGAGCACGACGCTTGCAGCCGGCAAGCCAAGTTCGTTTCTGGTGCGATCCGTGCCGCCCGTCTCGTTCCAGGTCCAAGGTGTTGCAGGGAAGCCGAGCCCGGCCCGGCTAAAGCGCGTGGTTAACGCGGCGAAGTTGCCTCCGCCGGTCACCCACCCGCCGTACGTTCCGGAGCCAACAGAGACAGCGCCGGTCACCGGACCTCCTCGCACCACAGGTGTGGTCGCATTGCAGCTGAACCAGGGCCAGCCCGTGGGCGCCGCAGGGGTCGCACATCCCTCAGGCATATCCGTCGCGAGGTCGGCAGACTTTACCGAGGACTCATCGGTGCCTGGTCTCGGTGACCGCGGGATACCTCCAGATACTCAGCTCGCTGTTGGCCCGAAGTGGGTGGTGGAGTTCGTCAACACCTCGGGGGAGGTGTTCAACCACAGCGGCACCTCCGTGGCGACGTTCGACCTCGGCTCTCTTTTCTCCGGGGTTCCCGGTCAGGGCGGTGACCCGAAGGTCGTGTACGACGCGAACAGCGGTGATTTCTTCGCGACCTATATATCGAGCTTCGTACGGCCCGACGGTGCGAGTGAAGTCGACCTCGCGGTGACGAAGAACCCCACCGGCTTGTGGTACGTCTACACCGTCCATAAAGAAGGGGTCCTGCAGGACCAGCCGAAGCTCGGAAAGAGCACGGACAAGATCACCATAGCCTGGAACGACAACGGGAACTCCGGGCCTGAGGAGATCAAAGTCATTCAAAAAGCGGCTTTGGTCGCGTATGCGAGCAGCGCGCCGGGAACGATCTGGGGACCGTACAGCTCACGGCTCAACATCGTCCCGGCTGTCCAGATCTCGCCGAGCACGACCGCCTACGCGGTGTATCACAACTACAACAGCTCGAGCGTAGGCCTCCTCGAGTTCACCGGCGTCCCCGGGGTCTCGACCACGACCTTCACCGAGACCGACATGTCGATAGCAGCGACCTCTTCTCCGCCGGCCGCGTTGCAGCCGGGAAAAACCAGCCCGACGCTCGATACTGGCGATGACCGTCTCGAATCGGCTGTGTGGTACAAGGGCGACCTCTGGACCGCTGGGAACGACGTCTGCCGCTACCAGGGCGACTCCGCCGCACGGGCGTGCCTCAGGGTGATCCATATCTCGACGTCGCAAATGAGCGTCGTGGAGGACGTCGACATAACGATGGTCGCCGGGGATGTCATGTACCCGGCGGTGACGATGGACGCCCGCAAGGACATCTGGATTGCCTTTTCCTCCTCTTCTGCTTCGCAGTTCGCGTCCTCGGAGGTGGCCGAAGCGCCCGGGGGAAAGATCGGAGCGACGATAGGCGCCGTCATCTACCACGCCGGCACCGGCGCGATCGACTACAGCAGTTGCACCAGTCCCCCAGCCAAGAGGTTCGGCGACTACTCGGGCATCGGAGTCGACCCGGCGGCCAGCGACCTCGGGATCTGGGCGGCGACCGAATACGGTGTCGCCGGGTGCGGTTCAGGAACGGAGTTGGGATCATTTACTCCTTGAGGCGATCAGCATCACCGGGTGGTGGGTCGGCGGCGGTGTTGCTGGGTGCCGCGCTCGTTGCTGCTCCCGGCGGCTTTGTCGGCGGGCACGCTCTTATTGCTATGAGGCCGTCGCTTGTCGCTTCACATGTCGCGTCGAACACCATCGTCGTGACCGGAAAGTACTCTGGCACGTTGAAACTCGAGGACCCGGCGAAGGACTGCGTGGAGCTCATCAACGATCCGAAGAAGCAAGACGTTGTCCGGTTGAATTACTCCGGCAAGCTGTCTGGCCTCAGCGGGACCAAGTGGACCTTCATCGCCGCGGAGAAGGGCAGCGGGACTTTCACCCAGAGCCACATCTCGACGACGAAGGCGCCATTGTTCTTCTCCTCAACGACAGGCATCGGCTTCACTGCAGTCTCGGGGACGATCACCATCGGAGGCAAGGTGGGCTCGTTCAAATACAAGGTGACCTGGTCGAACCAGCCCGGCTCAATCGGCGCTACCAGCATGGGGTCGGGAACGGCGACAGGAAGCTGGAGTTGCCCCGCGGTGGAGACACTCTAAGAGGACATCGACCGGTCGCCGGCGTCCAGTTCGCTCGGCTGTGTGAGAGCAGCAGCTCTCCGGATAGCTCCATACGGCGTTTTGGGCGATCAGATTGCTTGCGGGTAGATCTTGTGCACTCGAAACACGATTGCCTGCCTCCACGCGCAACGGTGGACGGTCTGCGGGCATCGTCGACCGCGCAGCGGCGATCTCGGGGTCTGGTGCTCGACCAGACTGCCTGATAGTTCCTGCTTCTCGAAATGGCCTGGTATTCGCATGGATAGCGAAGGAGGCAGCGACGTGCACTGGAACCTGGCGTCGGTGGCTCATGCCTGGGGCCCATCCTCGAGACGACGCCTACGCCCCCGTGCCTGTCCCTAGGATCAGGCCAATGTCAGAGAATCCGCGTCCGCGGGCACGCAAAGCTCTCACCGCGACGCCTTCTTCCGCTGGGTGCTCGCCGCTCGGAGCGTCTTGTTGGCGGACGAGAGGGCACGGTCTAACTCGGCGGTCGCGCGACACAAGAGCAGGCAGGACGCTGGTTCTGGTCCCGGATACGGCATGGCGACAAGGCCGAGGGCCGTGAGGCAGTCGACCGCCCGCGTTCTCGCCGCGCTCGCCGCGCTTTGTCTCGGGCTCGCTGCCTGCGGAGGCACCGGCGGGACCAAGAACACGACGAGCGTCCGTGACTTCCGCCTGATCGAGGTCGGGAAGATTCGCCTGCAGATCGCCGCCGACGGCAGATCGGCGATCGTTCAGGTCAATACCAACCCGCCGACCGTGTGCGCCGTCGCCTACGGCAGGACGGCCTCGCTGGGATCGATCGCAGACGATCCCAACATGGGCGGCACTGCGATCTCCCGGCACACCGTCATCCTCGGCGGCCTGACCCCGGGCACGAGCTACCGCTTCCTGCTCACCGCCACCGACGCGCAAGGGCGCGTCTTCCAGACCCGAGAGTTGACCACCTTCACGACGCCGCGCAATAGTGCCGCCCTAGGCCAGGACATCGCCATCGGCGCCAGGATCGTCGCCGTCAGCTCGCAGTGGAGCAACGCTTACCGTGCGGCAAACGCGGTCGACGGCAACCTCTCGACCGAGTGGGCGTCAGCCAACGACGGCGATCGAGCCTTCATCACCATCGACCTCGGACGACAACGCAAGATCACGGGCATCTCCTTCGTCACACGCGCGATGTCGGACGGTTCGGCGATCACACGAACGTTCGCCGTAGTCGTCGACGGTCGCACGCGGTATGGACCTTTCCCCGCTGGCAACCGCCTCGACCTACACATAGTGCCGGTGTCGTTCACGGGCCGTTTCCTTCGCTTCGAGGTCGTTCAGTCGACCGGCGGAAATACGGGAGCGGCAGAGATCGAGGTCTTCTCCCGCAGCTGAGTGCGCAAGCACCGCTTGGCGCCGCCATTTGCACCTTCTGTCGCGCCCTTGGGCTCGTGGAGCCTTGCGCCGACCTGTCTGATCGGTATCGTCAGCCGGGTTGAGGTGCTGGAGGCCGAGCAACTCCAGATCAGGTCGATAGGGCGCGTCCCACGCTGGACGTAATAGTCGCGGGTCCGCGACTGATTGAGGCGTTCTGTGGCTGCGCCGGTAGACGAGAACCCCGAGCAGGAAAATCTGCGGCTTGGCGGTCCAGAAGGATCTCCCGCCGAGGTTGACCGGCTGCGCGGTGAGATCCACGCAGCCGGACGCTCCACTAAGCGCTCGCCTCGCCCTCGGTCTTCACGCAGCTAAATGCAATGCGGGAACCCGATGCAGATGATCGGGGTATGTGTGTACTGGTAGTAGAAGGCGATCGCGTACGGCGATTCGCCGGCGGGCACGTTCAGATCAAGGCCGCTGATCGTGACCGTCTTCGCCCCCCCGAACACGAACCACGAACTGAACACGGTGCCGGAGGTACTTGTTTCGGTCCCGAGGTAGGACTGAGCGGTGATATCCACGGCCGTGGCCGTCGACACCGACGTGCTCGGCGATGTCCACGCTGCGGCTGGGCTGACCAAGCCGATCGGTGTGTCCGGCAGCACTTTGTAGTTGGTGAGCGAGAACGCCCAGGTCGTGACAGCCGAGGTCCCCCCGCCGCAGGACGACGTCACACAAACAGGTAAGTACCAGGCCGTCGCCAAGACCGGGCCGGAACTAGGCACTGTGAACTTCGCTCTTTCAGTGGCGATGAGGGTCGTGTGCACGTCCCAGAACATGAACTCGTAGACCATCGGCGAGGTCGCAGGCGGGATCGCGGGTTGGTATAGGTACTGAGGCGCCTCCAGCGTGACCGACGAGCCTCTCAGGGCAAGAACGCTGCCCGACACCCCGCCGGGCACCGGAGTGCCGGTTGGGAACAGTTTCGACCCCAGCGCGACGACCGCGGACAATGGGCCTGCCTGCGCCGGCGTCGGCATGAACATGAACAGCGCCGCGCCCATTAGAAGAGCGAGCGCCAGCTTTGCTGAAGCCGAGTGTCTCGATGCCGACCTCGGGAGCGCGGTATGGCGGCGGCTCGACAGCTGCCGACAACGCGTACGGTTACTTCGGTCCCGTACATCTTCGTTGTCCGTCGCGGCAAAAGCCGTACGGACGTTGTCCTTGCTCATAACCATTTCCCCTCTCCATCGCCCGCCAGCTTGATGGGACCCCCTAGCCGCGTAACGGGTTCTCCGATTGTGATGATCGCGGCTGGCTGCGGCTAGGTCAATAGCCGCGTTCGGCGACGAGGACGCGGCGTCGTAGCCCCGATGGGAAGGTCAGGCTCCTCGCGTTGCCAGTGGGGCTCCTCTTAAAGTACGGGCGCTCCCCCACTGCGCCTGCCACGGCTGCCGAACTCGACCCCTGCCATGCACGAACCCACTGGCCCCCGAGCCAGGTCCACCGGCCCTGTCATAGCTCATGGCCGTTGTCAGGGCACCCGTCCTGGGCCACGACGCTCTGACAGATGGCCCGGCGGGTGGCCGTGAACGCGTTCTGGGTCACCGGCGCTCGATAGCTCCCCCGCTGGTGGCAACCACCGGCGGTGCAGGTTTGCCTTTACGGCGTGCTCGGAGGCGTCGCACCCACCGTTTCGCGCGATAGCGGAACTCGATGCACCCGTAAGTGAGCACCGGGTAGCCCATTGACTGCTACTGCAGGATCACAGTTTTCTTAGCTCGCCTTTGCACGTGTCGGTCGTCGCGGAGCCCACGCCCCCGGTCCCGAATGGCGGCTTGTAGGTGGAGTCGTAGACGACAACTCCGTTCGCGCCGCTATCGCGCGTCGTGCAGTGACCAGTGGCAAGTCCACTTGGCGCTCCCGTGCCCCAGCGAACATGGAAGTCGTTGGTACCCTGGGGTTCCCCCGGACAAGGCCCAACATCGACCTGGTGGTCCACCATCGGCCAGCTGAGGGCAAGTTCGCCCAGAGAGCCGCTGGCCAAGAACGCCCCCGTGGTGTCGAGCTTGTGCGTCGTGGTGATGTCGCAGTGGGAAGGATGGATCTGCTCGATGAGATGCATCGAGCCGTTGACGTTCACGTCGGTTGCCTTGAAGCTCACCACTTGGGAACCCGAGACTACGAGGTCCAACTTGACGTGTCCTGTGATGTTGCGGGCGCCGTGCTCGGCCACCCAGCTCACCGAGTAGTCCCACACCTGGTGCTCAGTCACCGTCACAGTGCCCACGAAATGCACGCCCTTCACGACACTTGAGGCACCCACCGGTGCCCTGGGCGCCGCAGCCGTACCTGCGCTAGCTGCCATGGGCCCCATCAGGATCAGCGTGGGAAGCAATGCAAGCACGGGCATCGTCCACCTCGGACGAGGACGCTCATGACGAGGTAGGCGCGGCAGCCTGAATCGAGATTCAGCTGACAACATTCTCGACACCTCCTAGCCCGAAGAAAGCATCGAGCTGCGCATCGGTCTACTACTTTCAGCGTCCTCGCGATAGTTGTGAATGAAAATACCGGGCTGATAGCCGCACCCTCTCACCTTTACGGGAACGCCCGGTCGATGGCCTCAATGACGTCCGCGTCCACGAGATGCATGTACCGACTTGTGGTCGCAATATTGGAATGGCCCATGAGACGCTGGACAACGTGGATGTCCTCGCCCCGGCGCACAAGACTCGTGGCATAGCTGTGACGTCACCGGCCGCGTGAAGTAGTCTCGCTGATATGGTTGTGCAAGACCTCCCGCAGAAACCCGCGATCAGACGTTTCCAGGCTCTTCTTGACTCTCTCGATCGACCTCACGACCCGGAGTATCACTGGCTTTGGAACGAGCGGCGTCATCCCCATCATCAATCTGACGCTCGGGCTCTCAGCCCCGAACACAACAGGAGGATTACGGACCGCTGGTACGGCGAAACCGACTGATGTCGGGGAAGCCAATCCCGTGTGCTAAGCACCGCTTTTGCAGAAGCTCCTTGCGGCATGTAAGCCCCATGCTGGCAAAAAACGTGAGCCTCGTGGAGGCCAACCAGGCCTACCTCAAGGCGCTCGAAGCCTGGCTCGACAGGTACCCCGAAATGCGGACCACCGAGTAGCCAAGTGTTCTTAGAGGCGCTGCGCGGATAGGTCGCTCAGCGACCTCAGACGAATCGGCCGTTACTGAACCGTCGATCTGGATGGCCGCCGGTCCCGCCAAGACAGTTGTGCGACCATACAGATGAGACGCTATGTCGCTCCTGCCGTGAGTGGCCAAGCATCGCTCACCGTAGCGAGACAGCAAGGTGAGGGTTCACGCCGGAGGGGGACTACACCAGACGGCGACTGGCGACTCGCCCGCATGGGAAGGCACGCAATCGGCGAGTGGAGGAGTTGCTGGCCGAGGCTCCGTGCGTGTCGGGATCGTGTCCACACTGTGCGGGCGATCCGTCCGTAAGGGCCCAACCGGTCTGCAAGGCCGGCGGTAAGGCCTACCTTTGCGCAACGCCAGGGTCCTGACACGCGACGCCGGGCCGGTACCGGGGGAGGTTTCAAGTTAAGTGCCGGTCAGGAGAGGTGGCCGCTGCACGTACCGCCGTCGTTGTCGCTGTTCGTGTCGTCTGGGCAGGTGGTGATTGACGAGGACACACCCGTCAGGTCGGCGCCGGCCAGTTCGGCGTCGTTCAGGTTGGCGCCATACAGGTTGGCGCTGGTCAGGCGGGCCTGCTGTAGGTAGGCGCCCTCCAGGTCGGCGGTGGCCAGGTGGGCAGCGGCCAGGTGGGCAGCGGCCAAGTGGGCGTCTTTGAGGCCGCAGCCAGCAAGGTCGATCTCTGGGTAGGGAGCCGCCGAACAGTTATAGGCGGCACCGGCTGTACCGGCCGCACTGGTCGCACCGGTTGCGGCGGCGAGCCCCGCACCTCCGAGTGCCAGCACTACAACGACAGCCGGGATGACAAGGATCTTCTTCTTGAGCATTGCTCTCCTTTCATTGCCACTGCGCCCGTAAGGCCCCGTCTATGTGGCATCGGTCCTCGTCGTCGAGGTCGTGGTTTGCCCCACTTCGCGAGAGCATCGCGCTCCCACACGCGGCGCGTTGCCTTCGGGTGGCCAGTAGGACTTGCGACGGTCGATCGCCATGCTGCCTTCGCTGTCGCCGAGCGGCCTTAGCCGTGAGCGTGCGCTCGTGATGCTGGGTCAGTTGGTGCGGGCGCTGAGGGAGTGATGGCGGCAGTAGCGCTGTGTCTGCGAGGTACGGGTAACATTCACACGCACACCGGAACGTCGATCTGGCGCGGAGTGCCGCCGTGGCGAGGGCTTCATTCGGTGCGTCGTCTTGTCCTAAGCCCTGATTCACCGAAAAATAGGGCGTTTGGGAAGCCGGAACCGGCCTAGCATCCGCGAAAAGTGCCTTTCTGCAAGGGAAGATGGCCGGGGGGTGGCTGGCTTTCTCACCCAGGTGTTCAACCGTGTGCGCCGGGCGGGGGTGGCCGGGCCGATGGTGTTGAGAGCCGACTCGGGCTTCTACAGCTCCAAGGTGACCGAAGCCTGTTCCAAAGCGGCGGTGAGCTACTCCATCACGGTCAAGACCTCCAAGGCGTTGCATAAGGTGATCGCCGCCATCTCGGAGGAGGACTGGACACCGATCCCTTACTGGATCGACGACGGCGCCGATGTGGCCGAGACGACCTACCGGCCCTTTTCTGAAAAGCACCCCGAGGTCCGCCTCATCGTGCGGCGGGTGAGGCCCTCTCCGGGCAGCTAGCTGGCACTGTTCGCACCTACGACTACCACGCCTTCATCACCGACCGTGAAGGCGAGACGATCTACCACGAGGCCGATCACCGCCGCCACGCCGTGGTCGAGGACGTGATCAGAGACTTGAAGTACGGCGTCGGGGTGAACCACCTGCCGTCCGGGCGCTTTTGCGCCAATGCCGCCTGGATGACCCTCAACGTCATCGCCCACAACCTCGGCCGCTGGGTGGCTTACATCGGCCTCGGGTCCGAAGCGACATCCATGACCACCAAGACTTTTAGCACGCGGATGTTGAACCTGCCCGGGCGCATGACCACATCTGGTGGCAGGAAGACCCTGCATTTACCGAGGGTATGGCCGTGGGAGGACCAGTTCAACACGGTCCTTAACAGGTTGCGAGCCATTCCTCGGCCGGCCGTTTGCCTACGCGCCTGACCCCTGCGCGACGACGGCGTCCCCGCCCCCTGTGCCCGACGCCAGCAGACAATGGTCCTCCCCAGTCCCTCATAGGGGCCTGGTCCGACGCGCGCCCTCTGTCGCCTCAATGGCTCATCAGACCCCTCGACGCCAGCTCCGGTTCATCTGGGCTGGCTCAGCGCCCAAGAGTCGCTTGCCAGCTGTCTTTCGGTGGTTCCGGGCTAAGACAAACAGCTAAGCGCCTCGCCCGAGCATCGGGGCAGGCAGCTCGGTACTCTTTTGTCATGAAGGAGGACCAAACATGAAAAGGACCTTCATTACCATCATCGGTGCTCTGTGCATCGTCGTTGCCTCGGCGACCATGGCCGTGGCGTCCACAGCGGCGCCGAAGTCGGCAGCGAGATCCAACGCGACCGGTGCCACGTCTGCTTCCTCGGGGTTCCCGACGGTCTGCCCACCCGCCGCGGTGGTGGGCAAAGCGCTCGGGCTGACCGTCTCCAAGCCAACCGTTCCCATGTACTTGAAGGGACGGGCTCTGGAGTGCAAGTACGGGAGCGGAAAGAGCCAGACGACGATCTCATACTCGTCGGATGCCCGCAAGGCTTTTCTCACACAGGAGACTTCCCTACCCAAGGGCAGCGTCGTCGTTGTGACCAACCTGGGTAAAGGGGTAGCGGCATACCTGGTGCTTCCCGATGTCCTGCACGTCCAGGACGGAACGCTGGAATGCGTTATCGAGACCGAGGTCGTCACCGCTCAGTCTCACGAGGAGGCCTTGGCCAAGGTCCTTCTCAAGTCGTACTGGTAAACCGCCCTGCCGAGTGCGGCACGACAGGGGCGAGCGAACAACTTGAAAAAACGCAGAGCTGCCGGTGGGGTGGCGCGCAAAGGTACAGAACACGGCTTCGTGTCCGCGCCGGTCGATGCGAGCTCCGCGCCCGATCCGGCACTGGGCGCTGCTGGGCTCTTTGTAGCGGAGAGCTGGGTTATGGCCTAGAACAACTGTGAGCTGACTGGAGAAGCAGGCGGTGATTTTACTCGTCGGTGCCTCGTGATGCAGGTGACGCGCCACAGGTGGGCAACCCTGGCTGTGCTCAGCGTGACGCTGCTCCTGATCAGCTTGGACACCACAATCCTCAACGTGGCCCTCCCGTCGATCGTGCGGGGCCTTGGTGCCAGCTCCAGCCAGTTGCAGTGGATCGTCGATGCCTACGCGGTGGTCTTCGCTGGTCTGTTGCTCTCTATCGGCGCTCTCGGTGACAGGGTCGGGCGGAAGTGGATCTTCCTTGTCGGACTCGTGGTCTTCGCCGGTGGGTCTGCCCTCGCGGCCGAGTCAGTTAGCCCGGATCGCCTGATGTTGTCCCGGGCGGTGATGGGAGTGGGAGCGGCTGACCTGATGCCTTGCACACTTTCAATACTGACCAACGTGTTCACTGAGGAGAAGGACCGTGTCCGGGCCATCGGGATTTGGTCGGGAACGACGGGTCTCGGGGTAGCACTGGGTCCGATCCTGGGGGGTTTCCTGTTGGCCCATTTCTGGTGGGGTTCGGTCTTCTTTATCAATGTACCTGTGGGCCTCCTGGGGTTCGTCGCAGCGGTCTGGCTGGTGCCCAACTCGCGCAATCCGACACCAAGGCGACCCGATCCTGTCGGTACCGCCTTGTCAATGTTCGGGCTTGGACTGCTGCTGTGGGGCATCATCGAGGCTCCTGGGCGCGGCTGGACTTCGACGCCGATCATGGCTGCGCTGCTGGCCGCTGGCGTGGTGATCGCGTCATTCGTGATCTGGGAATTGCATGTGGACCATCCGATGCTGCCTCTGCGGTTCTTCACCAACCGTCGCTACAGCGCCGCCATTGCTGCTTTGGCGCTCGTACTGTTCGCCCTTGTGGGGGTGTTCTTCCTCATGACTCAGTACCTACAGTTCGCCCTGAGCTACAGCCCGCTCGAAGCGGGGTTGCGGATCGCGCCTGTTGCTGTCGTACTCCTTGTCGTCGCGCCTCTATCGATGGTGCTGGCGCGACGGGTCGGGTCCAAAGCGGTCGTTTCCTCTGGCATGATCTTGATCGCAATCGGTCTCGGCATACTTTCGACGACCACCGTGCACGGCACCTATCGCGATTGTGTAATTCCGTTCATCTTGCTCGGCACCGGGGTTGCCCTAGCGCTCGCACCTTGCACCGAGTCGGTTATGGGATCGCTGCCCATAGAGGAGGCCGGGGTGGGATCTGCCACTAACGACGTGTCGATGCAGGTCGGCGCAGCCCTCGGGGTAGGCGTGCTCGGGACCGTTCTTAACCTGCGTTACCAGCACCTCATGGCGCCGTCGGTGTCCAGTTCCCGCGTTCCGGCGAACGTCCGGAAGGTGATCGAGGGCTCACTGGGCGGAGCCCTGGGCGTCGCCCAACGCGCGCCGACCAAGCTTGGCGACCTGCTTGCGGCGGTTGCCCGCCAGGCATTCATCTCTGGCATGGACCTCGCACTCATCATCTCCGCCATCGCGGTCGGCGTAGCTGCCATCGTCGTGCTGGTGCTGCTTCCCAACAGGGGGACAGGCCCGACCAATCTGGGGTAGCCCGGCACTCCAGCTCCTCCGATAAGTTCGGCCAACTCGACACTTGGGCGATGGACCCGCGGTCTACTCGACCGGCGCATAACGTCGGCCCTGCTCCAGGGTCGGACAGTCTGGCTCGGCGCGATAATCGGCGCGATCTAGGCGACCTATCTGCTAGCACTCCGGAAAGGCCCGGTCGATGGCCTCGATGAGGTCAGCGTCCGAGAGGTGCATATACCGGCTTGTGGTCGCGATGTTGGAATGTCCCATCAGGCGCTGCACGACGTGGATGTCCTCGCCCCTGCGCGCGAGGCTCGTGGCGTAGCTGTGACGCCAGCGGTGAGGAAAATGCCGACCGGCCACGCCCGCCGATGTCCCTGCTTCTCGCACCAATTCGTGCAGCGCCCGAGGCCCGTAGCGACCGCGCAGGCTCCGATTGCCCCTGGGGTTGGCGAACAAGTACGAGGACGCGGCCGGCTTGGGCCGCACGTCGTTCAGGTACTCGCGCAGCACGTCCGCCAGCAGGTGGGGAATGGGGACGACCTCAGGCTTTCTGCCCTTGCCGACGAGTGAGATCCCCCGAGCGTCAAGGTCGACCTCCTCGGTACGCAGGTTGACCAGTTCCTTCATGCGCAAGCCGGTGTATCTCAACGTTAGGAGGAGCACGCGGCCGACCTGCCAGCGAAGACCGGGTTGTGAGCTGGCCCACTCGATGATGGCGTCGGCCTAGGCGTCGCTGCAGAAGTCGACCCGCGGCCGGATCGGACTCGGAAGCGTTACCGCAGCGGCGGGATTCTCCTCGCTCAGACCCTCGGCGATGAGGAAGCGGTAGAAGCTGCGCAGAGAGAAGAGGTCATTGGAGCGGGTGACGGCCTCGATCCCCCGCGTTTGCTTCATGGAGCAACCAGGCCCGCACATGGAACGGGTCACGCCGCTCAAGGCGACTGACGGATGCGCCGTTGCCAGGTAGCTCAGGAACCCCCTTCAGGTGCGACCGATAGGTATCCGCAGTCGTCTTGGGCCGGTTCTCCAGGAGCCGTAGGTGTGCTTCGTAGCCCTCGAGGAACGCGGCCTCGTCCGTGACCTCGCTTCCGACTCGGCTCCTCGGCATGGGTCCTTGTGCGAGAACAAGCTCAGAGCTGTCCACGCTTTCTAGGTTGGGCCTTCTAACGGCCATGGTTGCCTCCTATCTCCTTGGTCTTCTTCGTTTCTCGGTTCCTCCGGGGGTGGACGTCATCGCCTCACTCCCCTGTCTTCGCTCGATCTCACGCGCGGCGCGCGTAACCACAAAGAGCTGCCACGAGACGCACTTGAACGCATCGACACGATACGCACAATGCCGGGCACAATCGACTCTAAGACGCGTATTTCCCTTCATTTTGCTGGGGAGAATGTCCCGGAGCAGACGAGATCCGTCGTGAATGCGATGACACCCGCACCGTGTGCGCCGTCGCTGACCTGGTGTCACGAGGTCAACGGAGGTTATTTGCCTGGGCGCGTTGGCAGCCCACGCGCCCGGCGAACGTGCCGCCTTTGCCAGCGCTACAGCCCAACCGCGCTGGCGGCGTTCTCCCGGAACAGAAACCCTCGCGGATGTAGCGGCGAAGCATCGCCGTTCCCTTGTGGCCCGTCTGCTCTGCTATCACACGCTTGGGGACACCGGCCGCGGCTGCCGAGGTCGCCAAGCCAGTTCGCAGCGAGCGACCGGCCACCTCGGCGGGATCAAGACCTGCTCGGGCACCGTGGCGTTTCAATACGAGCGCCACCGCATGACCACTGAGTCATGTTGGCCCGATGTGGCCATGGCGGTCTGCGGGACGAAAGACAGCTCCCTCGGCGATGCCTAAGACCTCGAGCCAGACGCGCCAGGCACGAACTGGGCAGGTAACCGGGATCGACCCGTAGGGGATGCCGACAGTGCGCCCGGCGCCCTCCTGGTCGGTCTTCGAGCGCCGGAGGCGAACGGTGAGCCCGTCGGTCCCCTCGGTGATGTCGGCTACGTCGAAGCCGACCAGCTCGCTGCGGCGCAGCGCGCCCGCGAAGCCGAGCAGCAGGAGTGCCCGATCCCGACACCCTGCCGGGTCGGTACCGAGTCCCCCGAGCATCGTGCGCAGTTCGGGCACCGTGACCGGACGCACCTGGCGCTGGGCGGTCCCAAGCGTTCTCCGCACGCCCCGGCGCACCAGGCGAACCTATTGACAGCCATCTTGGGTGGGCACCGACTGCCGATCCGACCACCGATCGATCGTCAGCTGTGCTTGGCCCGGGAACGACAGCCACTCTCACAGCGTGCAAGGATCACGGCGTGACCGATGCCGATCCCGGGCTCCGTGCCGATGTCATCTACCGGGTGGCAGCCCAGGACACCGCGGCTTCCCTTGGCAGCGGCGACGTGCCCTCGCTCGCGACACCACGCGCGCTCGCCATGCTGGAGGCGGCGACCGTGCGTATCGTCGAGAGCCTGGTCGAGCCGGGCCAGACATCTGTCGGTGTCGACGTACACCTCCAGCACCGGGTGGCGACCCCCGTTGGGCGTGACGTGCACGCCCGCGCGAGGCTCGTCAGGACCGAAGGTCGCCGCCTGTACTTCGAGGTCGAGCTGACAGACACCGACCGCGTCGTGGCCTCGGGGCAGGTCGTGCGCTTCCTCGTCGACCGGGCCCGATTCATCGCCGGCCTGGATCAGAGCTGAGCCCGGCCCGGCAGCGGCCCACACCAATGGCTGCTCAATCGCCTGGGACGGTAATGCCAAGGATGGAAGCCATAGCGCAGCAGCGTTCTTGGGTCTGGTGCTCGCCAAGACTGCCTGATAGTGCCTGCTTCTCGAGTTGGCCCAGGCACTCGCATAGGTCGCGAAGGGAGAAGCGACGTGCACCGAAACCTTCGTTCTGTCTGCGGCTCACCGGGGCGTTACGGTCGCACCGACCAGGCCGGATGAACTGATCGGTCGGTTCACCCAGCGTCGATGAGAGTCAGGAGCATGACGGTCGGCTCGCGCGCGGTGAGACTGTGAGGCGTTCCTGGCTCCATGTGGAGCCAGAAGCCGGGTCCCGCGTCGAGTTGCTCACCGTCCGTGAAGAACTCGAGCCGGCCTTTGACAATCTGCACGATGGCTGACCGGGATGACTGATGCTCGCTGAGACCCTCTCCTACGTCGAAGCCAAAGACCGTGACCTCGGTTCGGTCATCGCGAAAGATCACGCGCGATACGACGGCGCCGGTTTGAATATCAATCGCCGAGGCGACCTCCAAAAGCGCGACGTGTGGCATCCCGCTCTCCTCTCTTGTGCTCTCCACCGATTGGATGTCGGTATTTCTAGCTGCAACTGGTGTCCGACGAAGGTGGCCTGTGCCACCGGGGAGCAGGGCCGGCACGGCCAGTAGCCCGTGAACAGCCCCACTGTGGCCGGCAAGCCGCAGAGATTGCACCGTTCGCGAGTCCCTTAGGGTGCCCGCATCTATAGCGACCGGTTACCCCTTGTCGGCATCGCTCGACAGCGGGTTCGCCTCGGCCAACTCCCCGAAGATGCTGAACACCTCTGCCCCATTCAGCTAGACCGGTTCGTCGTCCTCCCCGTTCTGGTCGTTGTCAGGCAAACCGAACCAGCGACGGGACTTCTCGTGGCCCTCTTTGATCGCGCGCACCCCTTCCTCGTCGAGTGGCTTTGCTCCACACAACGGGCAGCATCGACTACGGCCGCGTTCGGCGAGGATGCCAACGAAGTCGCGGGAGATCGTCGATTCCGAAACGGCGAAGCGTTGAGCGAGCGCCCGCTGGGTGCCCCGGACGAAAAGGGATACGTGGCTCTCGGTGAGGAAGGAGATGATCTCGATCCGACGGAGTTCGGCGCGGAACTGTCTCACCGAGTTGTGGTGACGGCGCCCGTCCGCCGCGTGGATAGTGTCGTTCGCCCAACCGGGACGATCTTGCACACTCATGTTGAATCACTTCATTGCAGCTCATACCGGCTCGGGCCGAAGTCTCGGCCGATCTCTGACGAGGAACTGGAGCAACGCCGCAAGGACCGCGAAGCCAGCGGGGGCTACCAAGCCCGAGCGCCACCCCGTGGCAATAGATCCGGCGGGGCATCGTGGACCACATGAGCAATAGTTTCGTCCTCAAGACGGCACTGAAGTACCATCGCATTTCACAACCCGAGCGTCTCCCGCGCGAAAACTTCTAGAGAAATCAGTCATGAAACTCAGGAAGATTGACGACTCACCGAAGACCTTCATCCTCGTCTTCGAGACCGGTGACGAGCTAGCCGGCGGTCTCCAGCATTTCGCGAAGGACCAGCACCTGTCGGCGGCGAGCTTCACGGCCATCGGTGCCCTGTCCTCGGTGCACCTGGGCTGGTTCTGTTGGGACTCCAAGAAGTACGAACGGTCGGTGACCCTCGACGAACAGATCGAGCTTCTGTCGCTGATCAGGGACGCGGCGCTCAAAGACGGCGAGCCCGTCGTGCATGCCAACGTCGTCGTCGGCGCTAAGGACGGCACGGCCCCCTGTGGTCATCTGCTCGAAGTCCACATGCAGCCCACCTGTGAGGTCGTGATCACCGAGAGCTCAGTCACGTTGCAGAAGGTCGTCGATCCAGAATCCGACCTCGCCCTGATCAAGCCGTGAGGCAGGTGCAGTTTCCCGGAGGCGCATGCGTGTGCGCTCTCGGGCAGGGCACCTGGGAAATGGGCGAAGATCCCTCACGGCGATCAGACGAGATCGACTCACTGCGCCGCGGCCTCGACCTGGGGCTGACGGTGATCGATACCGCGGAGATGTACGGCGATGGCGCAGCGGAGACGTTGGTCGGGAAAGCAATCACGGGTCGCCGTGATGAGGTGTTCCTGGTCAGCAAGGTCTACCCGTACCACGCCAGCAGGTCCGGAGTCGTCCAGGCCTGCGAACAGAGCCTGCGCCGCTTGCAGACCGACCGACTCGATCTCTACCTGCTTCACTGGCCCAGCAGCCACCCGATCGAAGAAACCATCGAGGGCTTCGAGGCATTGACAGCTGACGGACGGATTCTGCGATGGGGCGTCAGCAATTTCGATCTCTCCGCCCTGCAGCACGCGGTCGGCGCCAGTGGCGGCGCCGGGTGCGCGACCAACCAGGTGCTGTACAACCTGAAGCACCGCGGCATTGAATTCGACCTGCTGCTGTGGATGACGGGACACGGTATGCCGCTCATGGCCTACAGCCCGATCGACCGGGGCACTCTTGTCAGGGCGTCCGCCCTTACGGCCATCGCCGAGAAGCACTCTGCGACACCGACCCAGATCGCCCTCGCCTTCGTCCTCGCCCACGACAACGTCTTGGCCATCCCGAAGGCATCCTCACCGTGCCACCTCGAAGCCAACGCGGCAGCGCTCGACCTGCACCTGGACGCCGAGGACCTGCACGCGATCGACCAGGCCTTCTCACCGCCGCGCTCGCCGATCCCATTGGCGATCTACTAGGGGCACAGCCAAGATAAGCCCGAAAGGCTCAGTGGCCAGGTGGCCCCTCGTGACGGAAGCCGCCCTCAGCCTCAGGGTAGGACCGACGTACCGCCAGATCATCGGATGGGCCGGCCGGACCGTAGCCACGTTGAGTGGCAACGTGGCGTTCTTGAGGCTAGTGGTCCCCATGTTCGAACAAATTCTTTCGCGGCACGGTGGTCGTCCTGGGTTTGATTCAACGCATGGAAGATCAAAAGACCTGAAACCGAGCCTCTCAGACGGACCCCGCGATGCTAAGACAGGTTCGATCAAACCCCAATCATAGTGATGCCGCTCAGCGCAAGACCCATACCGTCGAGGCCTGCCGCGGCGCCGAGATCCTCAAGCCAGGAACGAGAAAGACCCTGTCGCTTGGCGGGATCAAATAGCTGGCGGTCGAGCTGGGCGCTAAATGCCCCTCCGAACGCTCCCTGCGAGCCGAAGATTGGGCGCGCAGGGTCGTAACCCGGTTCGTCCATGATTGCCTTCTTCGTTCGTGAGACGCCTCCCGAACCCGTGGGAGAGCACAGCAACGGGAGAATCGGCATAGATCGCCGCGCCCCACAGCCGGCGGTAGAGGGCACCCTCTGGCTCTCCGGTGTGGATTGTTCAATGGAGTTCGTAGATGGTCGCCACGGCGGCCAAGCACATGGAGGCGAGATTTCATCAGCTTGTTGTTGTTCTTCTTACGCCCATCGGTGTAGGACAGAACTATGAACGTGAACCACGACCCGGAAAGATCCGATGGTGTCGGGCCAACCAGGGACGCAGACACCTCGCTGGGCGTGGATGACGAGGCTGGAGCGACCATCCGATTGTGGCGAGCCCCGAATCGAATCTGGCCCGCGTTTCCGACCCTGGTTGTGGTCCGGGCCGTATCCCGGCTCGGCCGGGGCCGAGCCCAACGCCGGAGCCCTGCAATCGGTGAGGGTGGTGTTGTCAGCGTCTTCCTCGACGGCTCGAAGGTGGGCGCCATCTCACCCCAGCAGATCAAGACGTACCAGGTCTCACCTGGGGAACATTCTTTGAGTCTGCACTTCCTCGGGGGCTTGCGG
>Ga0187857_10001549_pt1 | contig 23124 bp, 20 predicted proteins | sample June2016WEW_8_10_FD_132984 | JGI IMG/M metagenome (GOLD analysis project Ga0187857, IMG submission 132984) | Peatland microbial communities from SPRUCE experiment site at the Marcell Experimental Forest, Minnesota, USA - June2016WEW_8_100 | ecosystem: Environmental > Terrestrial > Soil >... | reverse complement strand
GGCCGACATCGCAGTGGTCACGGATGACTGTGTGGAGCTGATGAAGAAGATGCCGGAGGGGTGCGTCGATTATGTTTTCACCGATCCGCCTTACGATGCCTCCATCCAGTACGGCGAGCTCTCTTACCTCTGGAACGCCTGGCTGAAGGAGGATTTCCGGTACACCGAGAGGATGGTCGCGCACGAGGTTGTGCGCAACGAGCGTCAGAAGAAGCCCTTCGAAGTGTACCATGCGCTCCTGAACAACAGCTTCCAGGGCTTTTACAGGGTGCTGCGGCCCGAGCATTGCGTCACGCTCACCTTCCATAACCCGACTTTCAAGGTCCGCAACGCGACGGTCCGGGCCGGTGTGTTTTCGGGATTCGATTACGAACATATCCACCACCAACCGCTGGGCCAGGTGTCCGCCAAAGCGATGTTGCAGCCTTTCGGCAGCGCGCAAGGCGACTTCTACCTCCGCTTCCTCAAGACAGCCCGGCCCGCGCGGCCCATGGAGGAGGTCAGCGAGGAGCGATTCCGCCGCATCGTCATCGAGACCTGCCGCGAGGTCATTGCCAGCCGCGCCGAACCGACACCCTACACTATCCTCATGAACCAGGTGGACCCGGTCCTTGCCAAGCGCGGATTGTTCGGCACGCTGCAAACCGGCCTGGATGTGAAGACCGTCCTCGAAGAGAGCATCGGCCGGGAGTTCCAATTGGTGGAGGCGAAACTCGGCGCCGCGTCAGGCAAGCTGTGGTGGTTCGCGGACAAACCATTTGGGCGTTTCACCGCGCGGTCAAAAAATGCATGGCTTCAAAGCTGTCCGGCTCTTTCACCGTGAGCAAGCCATCCGCGTAGGTCCAACCGCGCGGGGCCTTGGCCAGCGCTGGGGCATCGAGACGGGGCAGGAGCACCTTGGCCTGCCCTGTCCCGACGGAAACTCCAAGGGGCATCTGTTCCAGCCAGAGTTCAAGTATCAGGTCTCGCGCCGGTGGGCGATACGGGCCCGTCGGCGCGGAAATCTCAATTGCTGCCGTCTTGTCGTCGCGCGTTTGGCGGAAACTCCGCTTCGCAGAGACTCCTTTGCGGTAGTCGAGGGTTGCGCCGTCATCTTCGTAAAGCGTGGCCTCGGACCAGGTTGCCGGAGCAACCAGCACGTGGAGTGGTTTGCCTGGCAGCTCGCCGGTGTGCTGCACGACGGGTTGCCGGAAGACGAACGCACCGCTTCGCACGAAGAGCGGCAGAGAATCCAGCGTTGCCGGAATTTTCATTTTCGCGCCTCCCGCGTAACGGCGGCCCGTCCAGTAGTCATACCATTCGCCCTTGGGCAGATAAACCGAACGCGTCGTCTCGCCTTCCCGCAGAACCGGGGCCGCGAGCAGGTCCGCGCCAAACATGAACTGATCATCGGTCGCCGCCACGCTGTCATCCTCGGGAAACTCGAGAAACATCGGCCGCAACGCCGGCAGGCCGGTTTCACTCGCCTGCTGCATCAGGTTGTAGATTTGCGGCAGCAACTGGTAGCGCAGTTCGATGGCGCGCCGGTTGACGGTCTCGAATTGGTAGCCGAACGCCCACGGCTCCTTGTCAGGCGCGCCCAGTTCGCTGTGCGAGCGCATGAAGGGATAGAAGACGCCGGCTTGCAGCCAGCGCGTGTAAAGTTCGGCCGAGACCGGCTCCGCGAAGCCGCCAATGTCACTGCCGGCGAACGCGAAGCCGGACAGCCCCAGGCCCAACAGGGTGGAAATGGACTGCCGCAGCGACGACCAATCCGCAGTGTTGTCGGCTGTCGAGACGGCGGCATAGCGTTGGCCGCCCGCAAAGGTCGCGCGTGTCAGCACAAACGGGCGTTCGGTGGGACGGAGCCGCGTTAACCCCTGGAAGGTGGCGCGGGTCATCAATTGCCCATAGACGTTGTGCACCTCGCGGGTGGTGCTGGGCTGGCCCTCATTGTCGAACACGTTGTCCAGCGGCATGCTGTCGGAGGGCTTGGCGAAGACGGCCGGTTCATTCATGTCGTTCCAGATGCCCGCGATGCCGTCATCGAGGAACTCCCTGTAAAGTGAGCCCCACCAGTCGCGCGTGGCCGGCCGGCTGAAATCCGGGAACACGCTGGGCCCGGAATTCGTCTCCGCCTTCGACGGCCAGACCGGACCCTCGTACACCGAACCGTCCGGGCGCTTGACGAAGTGATTCCCCGCCAGGCCGCTGTCATAAGGCGCGTAACCGGCTTCCTTCTTGGGATGCGCATCGGCGGCGCACACGGTGCGGAACCCCTGCGCTGCGAGATCCGAAATCATCTTTTTTGGCTCCGGAAAACGTTCGTGATCCCAGGTGAACGGCTTGTAGTTGTCTTGAAAATGAATATCGAGCCAGAGGACATCGGCGGGCACTTTCTTCTGGCGAAAGGTATCGGCCAGCAGCCGCACGCGCGACTCGGGATAATAACTATATCGGCACTGGTGATAACCCAGCGACCAGCGTGGCGGCATTGGCAGGCGGCCGGTCAGCGCGGTGTAACGCTCGATCACCTGCTTCGGGTGCGGGCCGTTGATGAAGTAATAATCCAATTCGCCGCCTTCCGCCCCGAAGGTCAACAGGTCCTGCCGCTCGCGGCCGATGTCAAAGGTGCTGCGCCAGGTGTTGTCGAGAAACAGACCGTGCGCTTTGCCTTGGTGGACCACCATGTAGAACGGCACCGAAACGTAGATCGGATCCGTGCTGGAATCGTAGGAGTAGGTGTCCGAGTTCCACATCACGTAGTTGTAGCCCCCGAGCGCCCAGCCGCGTTTGTCGAGCCGCCCGTTCTTTTCGCCCAAACCATACACGTGCTCGTCCTGGCGCAGGCGTTTGGCCACGCGGAACGAGGCGCCCGCCACGGCGATGCCGCGCCCGGGGTCGTCGGCATCGAGACTCTCGCCCGCGCGGTTGGCAAAGCTGATCCGGAGTGGATTGTGCTGCGCGTTCACCTTGAGCGAAGCGGTCGTGAGCGTGGTGGCCTCGGCCCCGATGTCAGCCTTGGCCGTCAGCGCGCCGAGGTCGCCGCCGATCACGGCGTAGGAATGGTCGCGTCCGAAGGCCCTTGCGGTGGTGAACCGCAACCGGACGATGTCGTTCGCCAGCGGCGTGATGGCCAGCACCCCCTGCTCGCCCTGAAAACGAAGCGCCTTGCCATCCCACGTGGGTGAGGACATTCGCCCAAGCGACGACCAGCCAGCCGTCGGCGCATCGGCGGCCTGCGTGTTGAAGGCGCTCCAACTCAGGTTCAGCGCCAGCGTGATTGCCAGCACCCTTGCCGGAGACTCCCAGCAGACGCGTGACCTGGGACGGCTAGATTCCACTTGAACGATGCTCACGACATCATCCTCGTGATTCCGCCAAGCCAAGTCAAAGTGTTTAGGCCGGCACGACTTCAGGGTTGCTCCAAACTCTGGCCGTAGCGGCACAGCCAAGCGGGCAGTCCTGAAGTCCGAAGGTCGAAGTCCAAAGGTCGAAGGCCGAAAGAAGTCCTAACCCGGGCATTTCACACCTCGGGACGTGCGCGACAGCTCCGTTAGGAGCGGCATATTCATAGCAACGCGGCCCCACAAGGCCCCTCTCAAGCCGTCAGGAGCGGCATGTCACGGCAGCACAGTCCAGAGCGCTGACATGCCGCTCCTGACGGAGCTTTGCCAGGCGGCTGAACTAATGCCTTCCGCTCATGAAATTTCCGGGCTAAACGGTTCATCAACTGCCGGTTCCGGGCTAAAGTCGGTCAAGCCCTCCACAAATGCGGCCTCCGACGCCCGAATCGCTGGCCGCACCAGCGATGGTGGCACCCCACAAAATGAGGGCCTTTTCGGACCTCGGATTTCGGATTTCTTTCGCTTCGTCCCCATAGAATTGCGGCCAATTTGGCTGCAATCTTTAACCGCGGAATACGCGGAATACACGGAAACCCAAGACGATAAGGGACCCGGTTCCGCGTATTCAGCGTATTCCGCGGTTGCTCTCTTCTCGCGTTGGTTCTGGCTACGCCAGGTGAGGACTTCGGACTTCGGATTTCAGGGCTGCGGGGTTTGCGCTTTCCCCCATCAGCGTGACTTTAGAGCAGCCCTGTCCGTCACCTTCAATACTCCTTGGAGAGCTATTTCTGCCGACGATTTGCCTGCCATGATCTCAAATTCGCCGGGCACGACCCTCCAGTGCAGGTCGATGTCGAGCAACTGGAGATCTTCCGGGGTAAGCCTCAAGGTTACGGTTTTGGTTTCTCCGCGCTTGAGCGCCACTCGCTCGAACCCGCGGAGTTGCTTGACGGGGGTTGAAACCGGGGCGTATTTCTCGTGAATGTAGAGTTGGACAGTCTCCACGCCTGCCTGCTCGCCGATGTTCTTCACGTCCAGGGTCACGCGCGCCTCGCCGCCAGGATGGATCTCCGCCGGCTCGACCCGCAAATTGCCATACTCAAACCTGGTAAAGCTCAGACCATAACCAAAGGGGTAGAGGGGCGTCGCCGGCATATCGACGTAACCCTGCTGCATTCTGTAAGCCTTGGATGGCTTGTAATTGTAATAGACCGGCAATTGGCCGGAGTGCCGGGGGACGGTGATGGCCAGCCGGCCGGTCGGATTGTAATTCCCAAAGAGGACATCGGCCACGGCCTCGCCGCCGCGCTCTCCGGGTTCCCAGGCCTCCACCAGGGCGGGCACGTGTGCGGCAGTCCACCGCGTGGACAGCGGCCGCCCGTTGATCAGCACCACGACGGTGGGTGTTCCCGTCTCGAAGACCGCCCGGATCAGGTCCTCCTGCACGCCGGACAAATCCAGGCTCGCCACGTCGTGGCTTTCCCCATCGGTGGACCCGTCATGCTGCCTCTCGCCGACCACCACAATGGCGACCTCGGCCCCTTTGGCAGCCCGCGCGGCCTCGGCAAACCCGCTCTTGTCCGTGCCCGTAATCTCGCAGCCGCGCACGTGGGTGACTTTGGTCTGGGGTGAAACCGCGGCTTTGATTCCTTCGATCACCGTCGTCACATGCTGCAACACTTTCTTGGGCGAATAGTCGCCCAGTTGGTTCATCACGTCATCCGCGTTGGGGCCGATCACCGCCACCGATTTCAAATCCTTCTTGAGCGGCAGCAGCTCCTTGTCATTTTTCAGCAGCACGATCCCTTCGCGGCCCGCGCGCAGGGCCAGGTCCTGGTTCGCTTGCGAATGCACGACCTGGACGGCGTGGTCCACATCGACGTACGGATTCTCGAAGAGGCCCAGGCGGAACTTCAGCTCCAGAACTCTGCGCAGCGCGCGATCCACCAGCGCCATGGGGACTCGCCCCTCCTCCACGCTCTCGACCAGGGGCCCCATGTAGGCAGGCTCGTAGGTTATGTTCAAATCGACTCCGGCCCTCAAGCCCAGGAGTCCGGCTTCCTTTTGGGTGGCCACGATGTGCTCATAGAGCAAGGTCCCGAAACCCCCGCCCTCGCTCTCCACGACTCCTTTGAAACCGATCTCCTGCCGCAACACATCGTTCATCCACTTCACCGAGGCGTGCGCCGGCACATCCTCGACCTCCGGGTAACCCGCCATCACACCCAAGCCCCCGGCTTTGGTAATCGCCCCGATCCAGGGCGGCATATAGTTCTCCCGCAAGGAACGGTCCGAGACCTCGATGGCTCCGCGCTCCAGGCCGCTCGCGGGTTCGCTTTGCGTCGGAAAATCCGTCAGCACCGCGATGACCTTGTCAGGGGCGGAGATGTCCGAACCCTGGGTTGCCCGCACGATGGCCTCGCCGATGCGCATATAAAGGTACGGATCCTCGGTGTAGGCCTCCTCGTTTCGCCCCATGCGCGGATCGCGATCCACTTCCATCACCAGTGTGGACAGCATGTGGATGCCGACGGCTCGCGCCTCCGCCGCCGCCGCCGCGTAGATCGCCTTCACCAGGTCCAAGTCGAAGGAACTGCCCACGGCCAGGCCCTCCGGAAAAACCGTGCCTCCCGGAAACATGGCGCCATGCGTGCCTTCTTCATCCTCCATCACCGGTATCTTCAGGCGCGTCTGGGTAAGCGCGATTTTCTGCAGCTCGTTGAAGTATTCGGCTTGCTGGCGGGCGCCTTCCCGGAGAATCTCATTGGCGAGGGTGAAAAACCCGCAGGCCGGACCGATTTCCTGGGTATAAGTTCCCGCCGTGAATTTCCTGCACCCCTCCATCTTCGAGGGAATGTTCTGTCCCAGTTCACCGACATAGACACAAGGCAAATTGAGCTGCCCGACTTTTTCCTTGAGCGTCATCCGGCCCACCAGGTCATCGATTCGCTCCTCGATCGGCCGTTTCCCATCGAGGTAGATCGCCGTTTGGCCTCCGCCTTGGGCGAGCATCACCGAGAAAGCTGCCAGCGTCGTGCCGGCTGCCACGACCCGCCGGCAAAAGATCTTCTTCCCCATCAGATTCGGATTCGGATTCATATTGTGTTTTGTGTGGCCATCTTCCCACAAGGCTGGATCTGGAGCAATGAACAATTCTGTCGCCTTGCGGCGAGAATCGCGCTAAATTGGCCGCGCGTTACGCAATGAACCCCTATGCTGTCATTCGAGAGCCTTAGCGAGAAGGAAATCCTCGCCCTGGCGATCTCCCAGGAAGAAGAAGATGCCCGCATTTACGACGATTTTGCCGACTCGCTGAAGGAGAGCTATCCCAGCCAGGCCGAGCAATTCGGCCAACTCCGGCGCCAGGAAGACGCCCACCGCCATCGCCTGCTGGATCTTTACCGCAGCCGCTTTGGCGAGCATGTGCCCCTGATTCGACGGCAGGACGTGAGGGGATTCGTGCGCCGCCGCCCGTTCTGGCAGGTCCGTCCGTTGGGCCTGAACGCGGCGCGCAAGAACGCCGAGCTGATGGAGTTGGAGACCAAACGGTTTTACGAGGCGGCGGCGCGGCGCACGACGGATGCCGGGATTCGCCAGCTCCTGGGCGACCTGGCCGAGGAAGAGCGCCACCACGCTCAAACGGCCGGGGAAATGTCCCAAACCAAGCTGAACGAGGAAGAATCCGCGCGGCAGAAGCGCCTCTTTATCCTGCAGGTCATCCAGCCGGGCCTGGCCGGGCTGATGGACGGCTCGGTCTCGACGTTGGCCCCCCTGTTCGCGGCGGCGTTCGCGACCCATAACAGCTTGGAAACCTTCCGCGTGGGCCTGGCCGCCAGTTTCGGCGCCGGCATCAGCATGGGCTTTGCCGAGGCGCTCTCCGATGATGGCAGCCTGACGGGCCGGGGACATCCCTGGGCCCGGGGCACTATCTGCGGATTAATGACCGCCTTGGGCGGCCTGGGTCACAGCCTGCCCTATTTAATCCGGGACTATCGCGTGGCCACCTGGGTCGCCGTCTCGGTGGTGCTCGTGGAATTGGGCGTCATCGCCTGGGTCCGCCGCCGCTTCATGGATACTCCCTGGTCCTCCGCCATCATCCAGGTCGTCCTGGGCGGCGTCCTGGTCTTCCTGGTCGGAATCCTCATCGGAAGTTCCTGACCTCGGGTTGAAAAGCCCACCGGCCAGCTCAGGCCAACGCCACCGGCGAAACAAACTGTTTTTCTTCTGCAACCAAAAAGGCTAACATACGCCCATGAAACAATTCACAGCCATTGTTCACCGGGGTGGACCGGGTGAAGGAGGTTTTTGGGCGACTTGTCTGGAAGTTCCCGGCGCCAACGGCCAGGGCGAGACGAAGGAAGAATGTCTGGGCAACCTCAAGGAAGCCATTCAACTCCTGCTCGACATGGGGCGTGAGGAGGCCTTCCGCCTTGATCCCCAGGCGGAGACGGCGGAACTTCTGCTGGCATGAAGCGGCAGGCGTTGCTCGGTCACCTTCAGAAACATGGCTGCGTGTCGGTTCGCGAAGGCGGCAGCCACTCCATCTGGGGCAACCCGCAGACCGGACGCAAGGAGGCCATTCCCCGGCACAACGACATCAAAAAGCATCTGGCGCGTTCCATCTGCCGCAATCTGTCCGTGCCGGTTCCGTCCGGCGATTGAAAATGCCTGATGCAAAAACGGCAACACTTGCCGATTGACGCCCTCCCCCCCCGTCTAACACGACGGACCCGGAATGAGCCGGACGCGAAACCGGTTCTCCCTCCCCCGCACAGCGGCAAACCAAGCGGCGCGTCAGAATCCAATTTCCTATCACATTCTCATTGTGGATACCGGCACCGCTCGCCGCCCCAGGGCCCGGGTGGCTTGCCGATGCCGACCACGGTGAGGTTCATCCCCGCGGCCAAAGCGAAGCGCTTTTGCCGGGCCCGTCGAGGCGCTTGGGCTGGTCACGGCTTGATCTCCCGCATCAATTCCACCGTGTTTGTCGTGCTGTGCGCCGTGTCGATCACCTCAAGCTTAACTCTCGTGCCAACCCGGCCGTGGAGCGTTTCACGGTATTGCCGGATGTCCTTGCCAGTCGTCTCGGTGCCGTCAATTCTCTGGATCAGAAGGCCGGAAGAGAGCCCTGCTTTTGAGGCTGGCGAGCCGGGGAAGACATGAGTGATCGCAAGCTGGTGCTCCTGGATTGCGAGCTGAACGCCGATACCGGCGAAATGCTCCTTCTCGTAAGCCGCCAGGATTTTGGGTGTTGCAAAAGTCTCAATCATAGCCGCTATAAAGATCAGGAACATGCACAAAAGACCGATCTTAAGGCTGTTCAGTAAATCTGTAACAAAGGTCCGCTTGCGCTCGCCTGCAGTCTTCTGGAAAATCCACCTCAAGCCGAGTCTCAACGAAAAGGCGTTCCCCAGGAGGTAAGCGGGGATTTCGACGATGCCGTGCGGAAAAATGGAGAGAAACGAGTAGAGAACTCCTCTGTCCACGAGCAAGCTGCCAAGGATAAATCCCGTTCCAAGGATGTGCAACAGGGGGGCAATAGCAGGGACGAAGCCTCCGCACCAGATGATAAGCAGGGCCGTCAAGTTATTCTTAAGGTAGAGGACGAAGGCCGGAAGCCCCGTCTCAGGATTTCCATGAAGGTGCTCCACCAGTTGTTCAATCAGGGCCGGTTTTGCAATGCCAAGCACTACTGCTCCAGCGAATCCGAAGCAGAAAAGGCAAAGAGTAAAGGCCAACCATTTTTTCGCACCACGAATCAGGTTCCAGTAAGCTTGAGCAATAGCCAGCACTGGTATTAGGTTCAACAATGATTCTACAAACCTGGGTTTGGTGTGCGGCCTGTCGAGCGGAAACTATCGGTTTTCTGCGCAACATGTTTCATGCAAATACCTCATGCTCGTCTCTCGCCCGAGGTCAAGCACAGAATGACCCCTGACCCGCCTCTTGCGACGGCGCTGGTCCTCTGAGCGGCGGCGCGGTCACCGACAATGACCATGGCTACGGTGGTGGTGGTCGTGGCCTCCGCATTCACACGTTGGAGCTTCCCTAGCGCGGGCGGATGGCCTGGAGTCCGGCTGCCCTCGCCAGTGCAACCTGCGCATCGTCGAAGCTGATGAAGGAATCTGCCGCGAGTTCCTTGGCGTAGGCGACATGAAGGAGATCGGCCGAGCGGCAACGAAAGGAGAAGGCGTGTTCAGCGCTGATTTCATACGCGGTGCGGAGCACGTCGCGCCAGTCTGCTTCCATGTGCAGGAAATAACCGACACGCACGTCGGTTTCAAGCCTATGAATGATTCGGCGGGCGTCGCCCGCACTCACGACGGGTTGGTCGCCCAGCGCGAATTGCCGGAGGGCGTTGCTGACCTCCACCCGGTGCCAGGGCGACCAAATGAAGGTCTCGTCGCCGCGAGCCTCATAGAACTCGGTGGCCGTCTCATGGTGCGTGTCATCAAAGAACCGAAGCGCCAGGAAAAAAGTTGTGTCGGGATAAAGATTCATTGCCGCAGCTTCCGGAGCAGGGCCACGGTATCCACTTTTCGGCCTGGTTTGGACAGCAGGGCCTTGGCCTCTTTTTGGAGCTCCGCTGCTGTCTTTCTAGGCCGCCTCCCGGCCTTGCTCACCAACAGGTCGGCCTTGCCGTGGGAGGTGACCACTAGCGTCTGACCGGGATGCAGCGATCGCGTCAGAGATGGCGAGTGGAAGAACTCACGCATAGTCAGCGTTTTCATGCGTCTAGCATACGCGTTAGACGCTCTGCCCGTCAAGCAGGGGATAGGAGGCTTGCGACATTATCGGCGCAGGCCAGGAACTTGCCTCCATCGAAGGTCTTCTCCAGGCCGCCTCGGTTCCATTTGCGCAGGCGGTAGAGGGCGGCGAACGTGAATTGAGGGGCTTGGCCGCCTTGGCCCCCCACTACCTCGGTGCCCCGCCGCACGTTATCCATCATCCAGGCCGGGAGCAACAGGTGATACGGGTTGCGGGAGACCTCCCCGAGATGAAAGGTCGTGGCCGTGATCATGTCCCCCAGGTCGGCGGCGCTCATTTCGACCATCAGGTTCGGGTCGCCCATCTGCCCCCAGAATTCAGTCTCGAGGACCAGGCACTCGAACTCCGCGGGCATCTGCATCAGCGCGTCCATCACCAGGAAATGCGTGCCGATGTGCGTGCTATTCCAGTCATGCTCGTGGGGGCAAAAGACGACGCGCGGCCGGTTCGCGGCGAGAATGCCGGCAACCACTTTGACGCAGGCACTCCAGTGGGCGGGGTCCTGCTCGCGTGTCTTGAGGCTGATGCGCTCCAGCCCGTCTGGGGCGGTGAGGACCAACCCAAAACCAAGATGGCGGCAGGCATTGCGCAACTCGGCCAGGCGCCCGGCCCGGCGCTCCCGGTTGCTGCCGAGGGTCACGGCAACATCGATCACATTCATCCGCCCCTGGCGCAGCAGGCGCACGGCCAGGCCGCCGGTGATGCACTCGTCATCCGGATGCGGCGCGAAAAACAAGGCCCGGGGCGCATCGGCCCCGAGCTCGGGTTTGGGGGCGGGCTCGAACTGGCCCAGCGGATAAGTCCTGGCCTCCTGAATAAGGCGGGCGTGCTCGCAGACAAATCGATAGTACGGATTCATGGGTAAGGGATTTCGGGAAGCGGTCGCAAAATTAACCGCAAAGAACGCAAAGAACACAAAGACCTCAGAAAAAAAAGGCAATTCTTTGTGATCTCTGCGTTCTTTGCGGCCAATCCGTAATTTTGCAGCCGGCTATCAGAATTCGGCGTCATGGTTCTGGGAGGCCGTCGGGCATTCCGGCAGGCTGGCGGCCGCGATGGCCTGGCCGTGGCGCTTGTCTTTCTCATCGGGAATGTGGAATGTTATTTTGGGCGCCAGTTCGGGAAACTCCACTCGGAGGACTTCTTTGGCCCCGGCGAGGATGAGGGCGCCGCCCGGGCCGGAGGTGACCCGGCCCAAAATAAGGACATTTTCCAGGTCGTAGAAATCAGCCAGGTGTGCGACCGCATAGCCGAGATAGGCGCCGATGGTTTGGTAAATCTTCCGGGCCCGATAGTCGCCCGCGCTCATCAGCTCCTGGACGTGCTTGAGTTTGTCCGGGAGCGGGAGCTTGGCTTCGAGCTCGATGCCGGCCGGCCCCAGCAACCGCCCGACGCACTGCTGGGAAAAGTACTGGACGCCGCAGCCATAATCGCCCGACCATTCATCCAGCGGGGCGTTGGGGTTGTAATCGACCGGGACAAAGGCCAGTTCGTTCAGCCAGGAGGTGAGATTGCCTTGGGCGTTGACATAGCCCCCGGCGGTGCTGGTGCCCATCGAGAGGCCGAGAATGCGGGTCAGGCCCAGCGACATGGAGCCGGACAGGGCGGTGACTTCGCCATCGTTGATGACCTGGAATGGAACGTCATTCCAGGCCCGTCTCAAATCGAGAAACAGGTTGCGGACGCGCCGGTTGAACAGCTCGGGCGCCACGCCCCGGAACAGCGAGGCCACCTTTACCCGATTACCTAGATAAATGCCCGCCGCGCTCCCGCCGATGGCATCCACGCGCGGCAGATGCGCGGCTGCCTTCTTGAGCGAATCCATGATGCCATCGTAGTGGTATTGCGGGTCCGGCTGGAAATAGGGGTCCCAGGCAGTTTCCTCGCTGAAGAGGACTTTGCCATCCACGACGGCCGCCACTTTGCGATCGCTGCCGCCCAAGTCAAAGCCGATTCGGCAGCCCTCGAGGTGCCGGCCCAGGGCGGCAGCGGCGCGGCGCTCGGGGGGCGGGTCCTCCGTATGCACGACCTCCAACGGATGGTCGAACATCCGCTCGGCTACCAGGTCCGCATCGAAGCGGCCCGCCGGGGTCTCGCGGTAATAAGCCGCCAACCTCGCAGCCAGCGCCGCGGGCCCCTGAAAATGGATGCGGAAGCCGCCCCGCGACCACAGCAGGAGCTTGGCAATCCGTTCCAGGTAGCTGAAGTTGGCCGCCGCCAGAGGATGGGCCTCCGGCAAGACTTGAGTCTGAAAGTGGGAGACAGTCCCCTCGGTTTGTTCCAGCGCCAGGCGCACGGGCACCGGCTTGGGCGTGGCGCGCACCGCCTCCCGGAAGGCCCGATTGGCCAGGACCGCCGGGCGAAACCACGGGTCCAGGATCGGGGTCAGCTTCGGTGCAATCAAAGGCAGCCCTCGGTTGGCATTCATAAAAGTCGTCGGACGTTGTAGTCCAGCCGCGTCCCAAGTCAAGCCCGCCAGATCTCACCGCACTGGATGCGTGGGAGGGGCATGGCGGTCATCCTGGTCCCAGATTTCGGCGGCGAGTTGGTCGAAGGCCTCGCCTGGCACGTCGCCGTAACCTGCTTCCAAGCGGCTGATCCAAACTACGAACTCATGACGCTCCCTTTGCGGAAGCGCCAGGACACTTTCCTGCAACTCGGCTACGCTCATCACGGTTAATAATGCCATGCGGCGGTTTTGGCTTCAAGATCCGATCGGCTTGCTTTTCTGGTTGCCCTTGAGCGCGCAGTTGACATTCTCTCCTCTGGACCCGATGTTATGCCAGATGAAACCGGCCGTTTACCTGACCGACCCGGAGGAGATGCGCAAGGTGCGCTTGAATCAGCCGCGCGTCAGCTCCGAGCAAGCCCGCCGCCAGCGGGAGCTTCTCCAGCGCGCGAGCGAGAAATTCTCCGAAGACGCCAGGAAAGAGACCTCCTCGCATGGGCGCGCGAGCAAGGCCGCCTAATCGAGCGCGCTACGTACCTGACCCTGGCCGAACGCGGTGGCGAGGAACACCGGCTCTGGCTGGCTGAGGACGGCCGGCGCTATTTCAAAGCGACCTTCCCAGGAAGATTCGGTTTTGCAGTGATCCTCGCGCACGCGGGCATTCCAGACCTGGCGGACGCCACACCGCTGGAGTATTTGGAGCGGCTGATTCTCCAGAACAGGGTATTTGGAGATAGCGTTTGCCTCGAAGGAGTGACGCAAGAGGCGGGCGGCACCGCCATCGTAACGTCGCAACCCCACCTTGCCGGCACCGCGCCGGTGCGAGAGGAAATTTTGAGTTTTATGTCCCGCCTCTGGTTTAGGCCGTTGCGGGGCCTCCACCTCGGCCGCCCTGGCTCGCTGGCGTTCTATCGCGACCTGGATGAAGTGGCCGTGTTCGACGCGCACCCTGGCAACTTCGTCAAAGATGCCGAAGGCATCGTCCTGCCGATTGACCTCATCCTGCTGCACGCCGGCGAGGCGTTGCAAGCGGCACTGAACCGATATTTGGGGTAAAACATTATAAGTAACTGTTCAGGTGGGAGGGTGGGGCAGACCTCTGGTCTGCCGGTTAGTCGGGCCTCTGGCCCGGTGTTCCGGCCGCACCAGGTTCACGGAGCCGGAGGCTCCGTGAACTGGCAGACCGGAGGTCTGCCCCACACCTGAACAGTTACCATTATAACGGTGCGCCGCGAGGCGCGGCGGGGCTCGCGCGACCCCGTGCCGGTGGCCAGACAACTCGCTGAATACCGATTACAATCCCGCGGACGTTGGGATTGACAGGGTTCAAGAACTGGTCAATGATGCTGATAAGATTCGTCTGTATTTTCTGAATCTGCCTGGAACAAATGCGTAGCATTGACGAGATCAAAACGGCTGTCCGAAATGTCCTGGCCGGGGCCCTTCCCGAATATGCGGTTCGATTCGAGCCTGCGGGGGATGATCCGACTTTAATTGGCGCGGGGGTTTATGGGGTTGACAAGAAGTTGGTCGGCTGGGTTGAAACCAAAATCATGGAGGTGGGGGACCGCCTCTTGGGCAATTCAGGTCTCATTCTGATCCCTCTCGTCAGAGATGAGGAAACGACGGCGAAACACTATCCTCAGTTCCTGGCGGGAACAAGTATCTGTCCCACCGGCCACTCCGGGTGAGTAAAGGGCGGCTGTGAGATCGTAGGCGGCCAACGCGGCTGGACCGCCACCAAGACCATCACGCTTCAGAATGTCACTATCAGCCCATGACCAAGGCCAAACTTATGAGCGCGCCTAAATCCAAGACTGCTTCATTGTCACCTTCCGGGGCGCGAATTCAGGCGCATTGGTTCGAGCTCTGCACCCGCATCGGGGAACGTCGGGCCGGGACCGCAGGCGAACGGGCGGCGGCCGATTACCTGCTCGAGCAATTTCGCCAGGCCGGGTTGCAAGCGGTCTGCGCCGAGCCTTTTCCGTGCGTGTCGGTCGCATCGGCTGAGGCCGAGATCGCCCTGGGCGAGGGCGCCACATTCCAAACGGTGCCGGCGCGAGTGCTGGCCGGTTCACCGGGGACGCCCGGCACAGAAGCCGTCGAAGGCCAACTCGAATGGGTCGAGATGCCTGAGCAGGCCGAGCGGTTGCTCCAGCCCCGGTTGAAGGGCAAAGTGGTGGTGTTGTTTGGACCGATGCCCACGCGGGCGGACCTGCACCAGAGGCTGGTGAAATGCCGGCCGGCGGCTGTCATTCACGTGGATGATCGGCTGCCCTTCGATTGGGTGAAGGACGACGGAGTGTATCCTGCCTGGGTAAGGAATTATGGCATGCCCCCGACCGTGACGATTGCCTACCGGGCGGCGTGGGAGGCGCGAAAGAGCGGCGCCCGGCGGGCCAGGGTGCGCGCCGCCGTGGACCTCCAGCAGGGCGCCTCCCAGAACGTCGTCGGCGAGATTGCCGGACGCCGGCCGGACCTGCCGGTAGTCCTGGTGGGCGCCCATCATGATACGCAATGCCACAATACGGGGGCGGACGACAACGGCTCCGGGGTGGTGGCGTTGCTGGAGCTGGCCGTCTTGCTGGCCTCGGCCCGTCCGCTGCGCACCATTCGCCTGGTTTCGTTCGGAGCGGAGGAGCAACTGTCGGTCGGTTCGGCGTGCTACGTCGCGGCGCATAAAAAGGAAATGGAGTCCGTCGGAGTGGCGCTCAATATAGACAGTGTGGCCTCTCCGCTGGGCCATCATTGGGTCTTCCGCGCCGGGACCGAAGGATTTGGAAGGTGGCTGTTGCGGCGCCTGGCAGAAGAGGGCCTCGATGCCGTCGAGAAGGCCGCCCCGATGCCCTTCGCCGACCATTTCCCCTTTTCGGTCTTTGGCGTGCCCGCGGTGAGCTTCATCCGGCCAAACATGGATAACGGCCTGCGCTGGCAGCACCATAGCGTCCATGACCAACTCGACAACGTATCCATCGTCGAGCTGTCCCGCGTGGTGCAGGCGGTAGGCACCCTGGCGGGCGAACTGGCGGCCAAGCCGCGCTGGCCCTTTACCCGGGGTTTGGCCCCCGAGCAGCGGGCTGAAACCGCCCGGCTGGCGCGGGAGTTGTTTGGCCTGCGGGCACGGGGATAAGCCCGGAAGCCCGTGAATCTGAGCTTTTGGCAATGGCTCCTGCTGGGGATGGGCTCGTTCTTCACCGGATTATCCAAGACCGGCGTTGCCGGGTTGGGCGTGCTGCCGGTGGCGCTCTTCGCCAACGCCCTGCCGGCCCGCGCCTCGACGGGTGCGCTGCTGCCGGTGCTGTTGTGCGCTGATCTCTTCGGAGTGGCCTTTTTTCGCAAGCACGCCAGTTGGGCCCATTTGTGGAGGCTCTTTCCCTGGGTCATCGTCGGCATTGTGGCCGGTTATTTTGCCTTGGGCCGGGTCGGCGACGTGGCGATGCAGCGGCTGATCGGCGCCATTCTGCTGGGCATGGTGGCGCTGCATTGCTGGCGTCGGCGCCAGTCAGGCCAACTCAACGCCCCGATGGCGCACACCGCGTGGTTTGCCGCGCTGACCGGCATCCTGGCCGGTTTCACCACGATGGTGGCCAATGCCGCCGGTCCGGTCATGGGGCTTTACCTGCTGGCCATAGGTCTGCCAAAACTGGCCTTTATCGGGACCGCCGCCTGGTTTTTCATGCTCGTCAATGCCTGCAAGGTGCCCTTTAGCGTCCAGTTGGGCCTGATCACACCCGATTCCCTGGTGATGGATGCCCTGCTGGCCATCCCGATGATCCCAGGGGCCTTGCTGGGGCCGATCATTCTCCGCCACATCAACCAGGGCGCCTTCGAAGTCATGGTCCTGGCTCTGACTGTGGTGGCGGCCCTGAGGTTGCTGTGCTGATCCCAATTCACTCTGGACAAACCGGCCCGGACTTTCCATTGTCCTTCCGTTATGGACATCGGATCAAGGCCCTATAAGGGCCTGCTGTGGCAGCGCGGGGCACAAGTCAGTTTTCAGAAACTGGGTCTGTGGACGGCCCTGGCGCTGGTCGTTGGGGCTGCCGGAGCGGCCGAACCGGCTGCCGGACCGCGCCTGACGATCATCGGCGATCATGCCGACGGCATTTATACGCTCGGACAGTCCATCCACTGGCGGGTCGAGCCGAGCTCGGCCTCGCGTTTCGGGGAGGCCAGTTACACACTCAAGAAAGGGGGCCTGGTTTTGCTGCGGGAGGGCAAACTGGCACTGGCCAGCACCGTGGAGGAAATCGATGCGACGCTGCCCGCGCCGGGCACCCTGCTGCTGGAAGTCAAAGCCATCGATGGCGAAGGGAAGGCGGTACGGGCCCTTGCAGGCGCCGTCGTTGCCCCTGAGCGCATCCAGCCCTCGGCGCCGCGCCCGGCTGACTTTGACCGGTTCTGGCAGGCCAAGATCGAGGAATTGGAGAAGATTCCCGCCCGCCCGCAACTGGTCTCCCGCGAGAGCGGCAAGCCGGAGGTGGATTACTGGCAAGTGACGATGGACAATATCCGTGGGACGCACATCCGCGGCCAGCTTGCCCGGCCAAAGGCGGGGGAGAAGCTGCCGGCCCTGCTGATCGTGCAGTGGGCCGGCGTCTATGGGCTGTCCAAGGCCTGGGCGGCAGACGCGGCCGCCGCAGGCTGGCTGGTCCTGGATATCAATGCTCACGACTTGCCCATCGATGAGGCGCCGGAGTTTTACGAGCAACAGTCCCGGGGCCCGCTGGCCGATTACCCCGCCATTGGCAATGACGACCGCGAAAAGAGCTACTTCCTGCGCATGTACCTCTCCTGTTACCGCGCGGCCCAGTACCTCGCCGAACGGCCCGATTGGGACGGCAAGACCCTCCTGGTCCAGGGCGTCAGCCAGGGCGGCTTGCAGGCGCTGGTGACCGCCGCGCTGCACCCGAAAGTCTCCGCCGCCATCGCCGGGGTGCCGGCCGGCTGCGACCTCACAGGCCCTCAAGCCGAACGCAGCCCGGGGTGGCCTGCGTGGTGCTGGAAGACCCAGGGCAAAGACCCTGCCAAAGTCCTCGAGGCCAGCCGTTATTATGATGTCGTCAATTTCGCCTCCCGCATCCAGTGCCCGGTCCTGGCCGGCGTTGGATTGGTGGATGAGACCTGCCCGTCGGCGGGCATTTTCGCCGCGCTCAACCAAATCAAAGGGCCCAAGGAGATTGTGGTCCTGCCCCACGGCGACCACTCGGGCAGCGCCAACTCGCACCAGGCCTTCAATGACCGCTCCCGCGCCTGGCAGGAGGAACTCCGCCTGGACAAGCCTGCTCCCGTTATGGGCGGGCACTGATTTATGAACGACTCGCGCTCTCTGACTCGTCGCAGTTTCTTGCAGGAATCCGCCCCACAGAATAAGGCGGGCAGGATGCCCGCCCCACGGGCTGGATCGGGCACCCGGCCCGCCTCCTCCGCTGTGAATCGTCGCGGTTTCCTCCGCAAATCCGCCCTCCTGGGCGCCGCCATCGCCGGGATACGTCCAGGCTTGCCGCGTTTGTCGGCGCAATCCACGCCGGACCAGACATCCCCAGGGCCAATCCCGGTGATTCTGGCCACCGACATCGGGGATGACATCGATGATACGTGGGCGCTGGGTCTGCTGCTCAAGAGTCCGGAGCTGGATTTGAAGCTGGTCATGACCGAGTATGGCAAGGGACAGTACCGCGCGAAGCTGCTGGCCAAGTTCCTGCAGGCCACCGGCCATGCTGGCGTGCCGATCGGCATCGGGCCGGATGTCGAGCCGCGCGGCCAAGGGGGACAGGCGGCCTGGGTCAAGGATTACGACCTGCGCTCCTATCCGGGCAAAGTCCACCCGGATGGCATCCAGGCCCTGGTGGATACAGTCATGCAGTCCAGCAGGCCCATTACGCTGATTTGCATCGGGCCGATGCCCAACGTGGCGGCGGCCCTGGCCCGCGAACCGCTCATTGCCCGGCACGCCCGCGTGGTCGGCATGGATGGCAGCGTGCGGCTCGGTTACGGCGGCTCAAAAACCGTCTCGGCCGAGTGGAATGTCAAAGCCGCCGTCAAAGCCGCCCAACAAGTCCTCTCGGCGCCCTGGGAGATTACGATCACCCCGCTGGACACCTGCGGCCTGGTCACGCTGGAAGGCGAGCGCTACCGCCGCGTCCGGGAGGCCGCCGACCCGGTGGCCTCGACGATTATCCAAAACTACCGCCTCTGGAGCCGCAGCAACAACACCCAGGACGACGCCGAGCGCCGTTCCAGCGTCTTGTTCGATACCGTGGCGGTTTATCTGGCCTTCAGCCAGGACCTCTGCGAGATGGAGCGCCTGGGCATCCGCGTTTCGGAGGACGGCTACACGCTCATTGACCCACAGGCCAAGCCGATGAATGTGGCCACTGGATGGAAGAGCCTGGACCGTTACCGCGACCTCCTGGTTCAACGTTTGGTGGGCGGCTGAGCCGGCCACAGGCGCTTCTGACCTGCTTGGGTGGCAGCTTGCGGCTCCTAATCTTAATCCTAATCTTAATCGTGCTCCTAATCTCAGTCCGAATGAATCGCCTGTTCGACCATGAAAAACTGGAAGTTTATCAATGTGGGTTTAATCAAAGCCAATTCTGATTACCGGTTGGACGAGGGTGGTTAGGAGCAGGATTAAAATTAGGAGTAGGATTAAGATTGTGATTAGGAGCGGCTACCCAAGCAAGTGAAACGCGCCCACCAGGCAGAGGCGTTTTTCCGGCTGAGGCAGGGCCGCCCTAAGCTCTATGACTGACGACATTCCCAAGCTGCGGCTGGCGCCGCTCGAGACGGCGGAAGAACTGGCGCATCGTTGCCAGCGCGAGCAGCGCGCCGCCGGGCTGCAGCGCGAAGGCAACCTCGCCCAATCCGTGGCCCCTTTCCGCGTCGGCTCCGTCCGCTTTCTCAATGCGGTGCCCCTGACCCGCGGGCTCGAAGACCAAGTTGTTTTCGCCACTCCTTCGGAACTGGCGGCCATGCTCCAGCGCGCGGAATTGGACGCGGGGCTGGTGAGTGTGACCGAACCGCTGTTGCGCGGATGCTACGACATCCTGGACGGCGTTGCCATCGCCTCGCTGGGCGAGGTGAAGAGCGTTTTCCTGGCCCATCGCGGCCCAATCCAGGACGCGCGCGAGGTCTTCTGCGACACCGCCTCCCTGGCGAGTGTGAGCCTGCTGCGCGTGCTGCTGGCAGAACGGGGCGTCAAAGCCCGGTTCAAGCCGCTGCCCGGCTACGACTTCGCCGGCCTGCCGGATTACACGCTGCTGATTGGAGACACCGCCCTGGATTTCGCGCTCGCGCCCCACTCGCACCAGATCTGGGACCTGGGCGCCGCCTGGAACGAGTTGACCGGGCTGCCGTTCGTCTATGCGGTCTGGGCCTTGCGCCGGGGCCTCGAAAGCGCCGCCTTGCGCCGCCAACTCCGCGAGGCCCGCAAGTTCGGCCTGGACACCCTCGATTCCATTGTCCGCAACCGCCCCGAATACGATTACGATTTTCGCAAGGATTACCTCGGCTGGCATATCCATTACCACCTGGGCGCCGACGAAAAGCGCGGGCTGCTCCGATTTGCAGAGCTCCTCCGCAAACATGACCTCGGACCCGTGTTCGAGCCCAGATACGTGGTCTGAGCATTGTTGGATTGACTTGAAGGCCGGGTCCTGAGATCATCCGGGCATGACTGAACCCATTCATTCTCCAACGTCACGTCGTGAATTCCTCAAGAATACCGGCCGGTTGGCTGCGGCTTCGGCCCTGGCCGGCGTGGTCCTTCCGCAGGTGCACGCCGCCGGCAGCGATTTAGTGCAGGTGGTCCTGGTCGGATGCGGGGGCCGCGGCAGCGGGGCAGCCTCCCAGGCCCTCTCGACCAAGAGCGGACCCATCAAGCTCATCGCCATGGCGGATGTGTTCGAAGATCGCCTGCGGAAAAGCTACGATGATTTGAAGAAGGCGTATCCCGAACAGATGGACGTGCCCGAAGACCGCAAGTTCATCGGCTTCGACGCCTACCGCAAAGCGATGGATTGCCTCAAACCGGGGGACATCGCGATTTTCGCGACCCCGCCGGCCTTCCGGTGGGTCCACTTCGGCTACGCCATCCAAAAGGGGATCAATGTCTTCATGGAAAAGCCGGTGACGGTCGACGCGCCGACCACTCACAAGCTCCTGGCCCTGGCCGAGGAGTCCGAGAAGAAGAATCTCAAAGTGGGCGTTGGCCTCATGATCCGGCATTGCCAGGCCCGGCGGGAACTTCATAAGCGCATCGAGGACGGCGAAATCGGCGAAATCATGCTGATGCGCGCCTACCGGATGGCGGGCCAGTCTGCCACGGCCGGCCGCAATGCGGGCGATATGTCCGAGACGCTCTACCAGATTCGCCGTTTCCACAGCTTCCTCTGGGCCAGCGGAGGCATATTCAGCGATTACAACATCCATCAGATCGATGAATGTTGCTGGATGAAAAACTCGTGGCCGGTGAGGGCCCATGCCACCGGCGGACGCCATTATCGCGGGCGATCCCTGGACCAGAACTTCGATAATTACAACGTGGAATATACCTTCGCCGACGGCGCCAAACTCTATTTTGTGGGCCGCGCCGAGAACGGCTGCCATGACGAATTTGCCAGCTATGCCCATGGCGCCAAAGGCTCGGCCATCATCACCACCGCCAGCCATTGCCCGGGCAAATGCCGCACCTTCAAGGGGCAGAATTTCACGCGCGCCGAGATGACTTGGGCCTTTCCGCAACCCGAGCCCAGTCCCTACCAACTGGAATGGGACGAACTGGTCGGCGCGGTCCGCGAGGACAAACCCTATAACGAGGCGCGGCGCGGCGCCATCGCCAGCCTGGTCACCTCGATGGGCCGCATGGCTGCGCATACCGGCCAGATCATCGCCTACGACGACATGCTGGCCTGCCAGCAGGAATTCGCCCCGGACGTGGACAAGCTGACTATGGACTCCGCCGCCCCGCTCCAACTCGGCCCCGACGGCAAATATCCCGTCCCCGAACCCGGCATCAAGAAGGACCGGGAGTATTAGCCCGGATATTTCACGGGTTTCGGCAACTGGAAGGCGTAGCGCAGACTTCCAGTCTGCTGTATCGCGGATTTCCAATCCGCAGATGCGACCAAGCAGGAACAGCCTGCCGACTGGAAGTCGGCGATACAGCAGGTTGGAAACCTGCGCTACGCAGCCTCGGGAGCCCGGTTCCGCTCTTAGGCTGTGAATTATCCGGGTTAGAGTCCTTGAGCCTCGCCGACATTGTCGTGGTGCAGGCACCGGCGGCTTCCAGTAGGATTGCCTCCCCGCCCCGGCACCTGACGAACTGGAAAACGATCCTCAAGTCATAACCCGCCGAGCAGGCCCAAGAGTCTGCCAGTCGCCCTTCAGTTTGTGGGATTTCAATCTCGGATCGAAGGCGTCCTGGGTCAGCAAGCCGAGAGCAGCCCGCAAGTCCTCCGCCAAATCCGGATGCTTGCGCACAAGCCGCTTCGCTGAGCGCAAAAAGGCCCGGGTGGGCAGGAGCGGTCGCTTCACGCAAGGACGTCCCGAACGATTTCGTCAGGAGATGCAGGTTGGCAACGCCCCGCGCTGAACTCCCTGCGCGCTGCCTTAACCGTCAGCGCCAACTCGGCCCGCCGGTGTTCGCGCAGGCGCCGCTGGATAATGGAGACCAGTTCCTGTTGGTCCTCCAGCGGGAGGGTCTCGACCGACTCAAGCACGTCGCCAAATCTGTTCACGGCCTCGAAAATACACCCATTCGCGCATGCGAACAAGCCTCGTGACAGTAACATCCTGATCGACCTCGCCGCGGAGGAGAATTACGCCCACACGTTCCGGGCATCGTGCGGTGTGCGGGTCCATGAGGTCGTCCTCCAATCAGGTCGCAACGAAAAGACTTGAATCGGGCCGTCTCTGGTGGGATTTTCCCCACGTGTCGAATCGTGCGCATGGCCTTGGATACAGGGGCTACGTACGTGATGGTGCCATTGCATGTCCTGGAGGCGCTCGGCTATGCCCCCGGGAAGGCCCGTAAGAAGCTCTCCATCACCACGGCCAGCGGCACTAAGACTGCCCCCCTTGTGACCTTAGACAGGCTGAAAGCACTGGGAAAAAGCGTCGCTGGCGTTCCAGCCATTGGCCACGATCTGCCGCGGCAAAGCCCGGTGGACGGGCTGCTGGGCCTTTCGTTCCTCAAGTGGTTTGACGTTGATCTCCACTTCCGAAGGCAAAGGCTCAGCCTCAGAGGGCCCGCAAGGTCCCGTGGAATAGTGACGGGGAAATGCTAAAACTCGGCTTTGGTCTTTACCGCCATCAACTCAATGCGGACCACTACAACTTCGCCCGCCAGTGCGGCGCGGCCCGCCCGGTGATCCATTTGGCAGATTACTTTCGCTCCCCGCGCAGCAACCGGCCCGACGACCAGCTGGTAGGCGACGATGCCGGATCGCTTACGAATCGGGGTCTAAGTTTCTGTTCAGCAATTCTCATTTTGAGATGGGCGCTTGCCGTCGGAGGTGAACCCGCCTTTGCCAGCGGGTGGGTTCTTTGAGGCCGCCGGCAAAACTGTTTCGTTTTTTT
>Ga0187857_10001538_pt1 | contig 23288 bp, 40 predicted proteins | sample June2016WEW_8_10_FD_132984 | JGI IMG/M metagenome (GOLD analysis project Ga0187857, IMG submission 132984) | Peatland microbial communities from SPRUCE experiment site at the Marcell Experimental Forest, Minnesota, USA - June2016WEW_8_100 | ecosystem: Environmental > Terrestrial > Soil >... | reverse complement strand
TTCCGTCCTAGGTCATTCTAGCGAAAGGACTAAACCACCGAGAGTCGTTCCCCAGTGGGGAAGACATGGCGAGGGGCAGACCGGCGCCAGCGGGAGCCGTCAAGGGCATCCGACGGAGGAAGGTCGCGTACCAGACGACGGCGACCGTATGGCCCCAATCGACGGGAGCTAGTCCTGGGACTATCGTACCGGTGGATGACACCGTCAGCAATCCGGGAGTCGGAGGCACGACGGCGGTCGGGACACCCGTTACCGTCGGTACCGTCGGTAGCGGTTCGAGCGCGCCCGGAGGGACAACGGGGCCCGGCCCCGGGCCCGTCACCGGGTCCTCCTCCTACAACAACCTGATTTCGAACGCCCTCGCGCAGCTCGATATCGACCCGGACACTATCCCCGTGCCGGTCCCCACGCTTCCGAGTCCCCTGACGGCGACCGGCGCGTTGCCCGCCCCCAAGGGCCTCATCGGCAAGGCGTGGTCGGTCCTCGGCTACGTTCCGGGAAGCGACCTCGCGGCCGTCTCCTCGGCGGCGGCGGCGCTCCAGTCCGCGCTGGCGGAGGCGAGCGGGAAGACCAGCCGGTTGACCTCGAAGGTCTCGGCCGCGCGGCAGGCGCTGAACTCGGTCCTCGCCCAGGACGCGAGCGTCCAGAGCCAGATCTCCACGCTGCGGAACTCGACCATCCCGGGCTACCAGGCGACCATCAAGAGCCTGACGAGCCAGCTGGCCTCCGAGGACGCGAGCCTCCAGAACCTCGAGACCGAGATCGCCAACTGGACCTCGAACCAGAAGAACTACCTCGGCCTCATCGCCGGCATCCAGTCGCAGATCACCTCCCTAACGGGAACGTTCACGTCCCCGAGCGCGGCCCCCGCGTCGCAACTCCAATCCGACGCTGCTAGCTCGGACGGGCTCTCCGGATCCCAGGACTACAAGGGCGGCCCGAACGACCCCGGGTCGGGCCCGTACGACCCGTCGTTCTCGGGCTTCGCTCCGGCCAGCTTCGCCTTTGGATCGAACTACCAGGGCCTCGCCTCCTCGTCGGGGGCGTACTACTCGGCCGTCGGCGGCGGAGCTTCGTCCGGCACCGGCGGGCTACGGGGGGTCCTCGCCTCGGCGAGGGGATACGTCCCCTCCTCCTCGCTGGCGTCCCAGGTCGCGGCGATCGGAACGATGCTCGGGCAGCTCGGGACGGCGAACGGGACGATCGAATCCCTCGGGTCGCAGCGGAACGGGATTCAGGCCCAGACCGTGGTCGCTCAGGGGCAGTTGAACTCGGATACGAGCGTCCTGAGCGGACTCCAGGGGACGGCCATGACCCTCTTCAACGACATCCAGGGCCTTCAGGGGCAGACCTCGGGACCGGGCGCTCTCTCCGGGCTCATCGAGGCCGCCACGACGGCCCTCACCGGACTCCAGTCGGACGTCCAGAACCTGGCGGCGAAGTACGACTCCCTCCAGAACTACCTCCAGGGCCTACAGGCGGGCGGGTTCCCGTTCAGCCTGCAATGGTCGTTCGGGGACGGCGGGACGGGCACCGGCCAGATCCCGACGCACACCTACGAGAACCCCGGGACCTTCCAGCCATCGCTGACGGCGAGCGTGACGGCCCCGAACCAGGTCTACACGAAGACGTTCACCCTCGGCTCGAGGTTGATCGGACAGTGGCCCGCCGGTCTGAACGTCACGGGCGGAGGCGGCCAGACGAGCGGATACCTGACGTGGACGGTGACGGACCGGCAAGGCAACCCGGTCTCGGGCATCCGTCTCCTGGTCGTCGGAAAGGACCCCGTGGGCGTCGTCACGGGGCACCAGACGCTGACGACGGACAGCAACGGGCAGGCGACCACGGGCTACAACGGCGCCGGGACGGCCACGGCGACGTGCCTGCGGAACCCGGGGCTGAGGGTTCAGTCGGGCCTCGCCACGTACTAGGGGCTGGATGACGGCGGTCTACGCGTCGTCCAGCGTTCTGGTGCGCCCGGCCTCCGCCGTGGTGATCCTCTCCCCGCCGGGGGCGTTCTCGGAGCTCCTCTCGACGGTTCGGTCGCTCGACGTGACCCGAGTCCTGAACGGCAACGTGGTCGGTGGAGTCCTCTCGCGCATCCGTAGGGTCGCGGCGGCCGGCGTGCGGTCGTTCGGGTCCTTCAACATGCTCGGCGCCGTCCTCTCGGGGCCGATGATTAGCCAGCTCATCGACAGCGGCCTCATCCAGTCCGTTTGGGAGGACCTCGAGGTTTCGATCTCCCAGTACCCGGTGGCGCCGCCATCGGCAACGTGGCAGTTGGAGGTGCCCCTGAGCGGGTCGCTGACCTTCACGGACAGCCGGACGGTCCGATCTCTCGTCGGTGCCGACGTGGCGAACGCGGCGGGCTACACGGGTGCCGGAGTGCGGTCCACCATCGTGGACACCGGGGTCGCCCTGGCGAACCCGCAGCTGCACCGGGTCCGGCCCCACAGCGCGGTCCGGGGGGACTACACGGACCTCGTCGGGCACGGGTCGATGACCGCCTCGACGCTCGGCGGCGCACCCGCCAAGGCGTACACGCTCTCCCGGCTCGTCCACGGGGACGTGGAGTGCCAGGGGATGGCCCCGGGAACCTCCCTGTCGATGGTCAAGGCGCTGGACTTCCCGGGAACCGCACCGACGTCCCAGCTCCTCGCCGGCCTCGACCTCGCCTACCGGATCGGGACGGACGTCCTATCCCTGTCGTGGGGGTCCCTGGCGACGGCGACCGACCCCACGGCGGACGTCTACTACGTGCCGGTCCAGACGTTCCTCGCCTCGGGCGCCATCGTGGTCGGCGCCATCGGGAACAGCGGGCTCTCCGGTCAGGGCGTGGACTCCCCCGGATGCCTTCCCGGGGTCATCGGGGTCGGAAGCTACAACCCGGTGACGAATCTCGGATGGAACGGGATGTTCGGGGACGCGGGGACGCCGAGCGGCTTCTCCTCGAGGGGACCGACCCCGTGGGGATCCCCCGGCCCATCGACCGTGGCTCCCGGCGGGCCCTTCGTCTCGGGCGTCAGCGGAGCCTACCTGAACGAGATGTCGGTCAGCTATACGAACTACCCCAGCGACTTTCAGGCGCTGGCGGGGACGAGCTTCGCCGCGCCCGTCGTCGCGGGTCTCCTCGCCTGCATGAGGCAGGCCCACGCGAAGGTCGTGGGCAGGACCCTGTCGAACCCCGAGATCCTCGCCATGCTGTCGGCGCAGGCGAACGGGGCCCAGGACCCCGTCGTGGGGTACGGACCGCTGAGCTGGTCGACCTACCAGGCCTGGGTGTTGCAGCGGTACGGAATAACGATATAGGGCCTGAGCCATCTCCCAGGCGATGGCCCTGACCCAAGACCAGATCGAGAGCTTGTTCACCCGGCTACCGATGGTCCGTCCCCCCGAGAACATCTACGAGCTCGCGAACGCAGATGTCTCGGCGCAGCGCCTCTACGACGCGACCCACAAGCTGAACGCCGCGGTGCGCGACGCCGAGGCCGACTACCACGTCCTCGGGATGCACCTGATGGGGACGAAGTGGATCACTCTCGCCGGGGACGCCCCGGAATCGACCGTGGTCCATGAAGCGGTCCACCGAATGGGCGTGCGGTCCGAGCCGGCGACCTACGCGATCACCCGCGGCCTCATGGCGCGGGCCAAGTTCAACCTCGGGCTCCGGATGCGACCGGTCCACTACACGGCGGTACCGGTTTCGGACGGGGAGCGGAGCGCGTTCCTCGATGCGATGCACCTCAGTCTGGCGCCGGGAGAGACCCGCAGCGTGGACCTGGTCCACCTCGCATACGTGCCCGGGTGATTCGTGGCCATCCTCGTCAGGTCCGTCGACCGGCCCTGGGGGAGATTCGAGACCTTCCTCGTCAACGGGAAGGTACGGTCCAAGCTCCTCTTCATCACGGGAGGGCACCGACTGAGCTACCAGTCCCACGAGAGGCGGGGAGAATTCTGGAGGGTCCTCCGCGGGACGGTTCTGGCGACGGTCGACGGTCAGGAAACCCTCATGCACGAGGGCGACCGGATGGAGATTCCGAGGCGGGCGAAGCACCGGCTCGCCGGCAAGACGGACGCGGTCGTTCTGGAGATCCCGGTCGGTCCGTTCGACGAGGCGGACATCACCCGATACGAGGACGACTACGGGAGGGCGCCGTGATCTACGATTACGAGAAGGTGACGGAGGTCCGGCTGGACCGGGATGCCAAGCGGCTCGAGCTCATCGTGAACGGGAAACGGGTCGCGGTCGAAGGCGTCGAGGGCCTCTTCCTGAAGTCGATACCGTTCATCGACGAGCAGGGCATCGCGCACCTGAACAAGGGGCGGGTGTCGATCGGGACGGACGGAATCGCCGTCGCGGGTGATTAAGGGCCGGGCGCGGGGCACTTGTTCCCGCGCGTCGGGTGCATCCGGACGAACTGGAGGATTCGGGCGGGCTTCTCACCCTCCTCCCAGCAGAAGCGGTTGACCTTCTGGAATCCAGCGTTCTCCAGCGCCCGGATGCTCGCCCGGTTGTCGAAGGTGACGTCTGCGGCCAGGACGCGGCACCCCTCGGTGCGCAGAGCATCCTCAGCGTTCATCCGGTAGGTCCGGGTGCCAATCCCGTGGCCTCGCATGTCCTCTCGAACGGCACCCTGCTTCAACGTACAGAGGAACCAGTCGTTCTGGACCCAGTGGATTCCGGAGACGATGTCGCTGGGTCGTCCGGGCTCGCAGAGCATAGTCCAGTTGGGGGCACGGCTGGCCTCCTCGATGACCTCCTCGGGCAGGCCCTTCTCGGAGTTCTTCTCCAGGAACGTCTTCTTGGCCCGCTGTTCGGCTTCCTTCGAGGGGAATACGCAGGCCACGAGGCGCTGGGCGAGATCGTCCTCGGGCACGGATGGGGATAGGGCTCTTCAGCGTTAAGAACTCTTGCCGAGAAAAGGGTTGGACCGGGGCGCGCGGAGAGACGCACCCCGGTCTGGGGTTGGAAGGTGGTGAGGTGCGGCCTAGCCGCCCCGGCGCATCTTCGTGCCGACGCACGACATGGCCTTCACGAGTTCGGCCTTGCTCATCCCGCGGTGGATTCCACACTCGCGGGCCGCGTTGCCGGCTCGGATCTGCTGGGGCGTCTTCGCGTACTTGCTGGGTCGCCAGGCGAGTACGAGATGACCCTTCGGCGAGAGCTTCTTGACGATGGCGTTTCGGCCTCCGGATACGATGGTCATTTTCGGACCTCTGGATGGGAATTGGGAAGGGGGGTTATAAACGCCGCCCCAAATTCTTGGTCAAGTCAAAACGATGACCTGTCTAAGTCCGTCGTGATCTGTGACGAGAACCGGGCCGAGGTCGTGGGTGATTGGGCCACCCTTCGTCGCGACGACGATCCGCGCCTTCCCGTAGGTGATCTCGTCGAGGGGAACGTAGTAGACGCCCTTCTCGCCGTTGGACCGCTTCCGGACCAACCCCTCCTCGGCCAAACGTCCGATCCGGTAGCGAAGGGCCGAGTCACGCTTAGCCAGGACCTTCGAGAGCTGATGGATCGTGGCCTCCTTCGTCAGGAGCGCCTGGATGATGCGGCTATCGAGTTGGTCCATTCAAGCTCCTGGAGTCGTGGCGTGCGAAGCTCGACCCGCCAGTATACGAGCGCGTTTGACAGGGTCGGCCCAAGCAGCTTTGAGAGCCGCGGACCGCTTGGCCCTAGTAGCTGGTTGCCGCTGGGCATCCAGCCGATTGCGGGCATGGTCGGGATCGTTGGCCACGCGCTTCATGGTAGCGGAACGTGATTCCCTAGCACCGGGTCGGGACCACTCTTCGGTCCTCAGCGCGGAATTGCGTTGGCGGTAACTTGAGGAGGACCGAGTGGCTACCTCCTTGTCTCGATAGGCGGCATCAGTCCAGAGGTCGGAGATCGCCTTCGCTTTCTTCTGGACGACCTCAGGCCGGGTCTGAGCTTCTCGTTGGATGACGACGTTCCTTGCACGAACAGTTGGGTCGCTAAGCACGATTTTGGCTGCCTCGCTCATTCGGCGGCGAGTCTCCCCAGAGATGGCGCAGGAAGGACCGTTTCCCACCTTCAGAGTGTAGCCGTCCGGTACGAGAGCGTGATGGGTAATGGCATGGGCAAGCTCCCGCGAGTTCAGGTCGGTGCGGTCTGTAACTACCTCGAGAACCCGAAGGTCGAACTGGTCAGCTCCGTATTTTAGAATCGCACGGTGAAGTGGCGAGTCGTACCTAGGACGCTTTGCTTCGGATTGGTGCTGCCACCAGCGAACCTCTAGCGGTCGGATGGTCTGTCCGACGTAGCACTTCCCGGTCGCCCGGCACGTCACGAGGTAGATGATTCCGCCCGTCACCCGCTCCCCTCGGTCCGTTCCATGCACGCTACGATGTCCGCGGGGTCCTCGTACGACTCGCAGGCCTTGTTCGGGTCTTCCTCGGTAGGGGTTACGTCCTTACCCGCGGCGATGTCGGCGACGACCTGCTCGAGGTCGGGAGGGTCCATCGCCCCGCTGAACGCGACGACGCGCTCTCCGTTATGGTAGAAGACCGTGGTCGGTGTCGAATCGGCGCCCTCCTCTTCGGCCAGCTTGGAGCAGCCGTCCTCCTCGATCGAGGCCTCGACCGCGGCGAACCCCTTGTTCTTCCCCATGAGACCGACGGCGGCGGCGACCTGGTCGGCGCAGTGCGGGCACCCGGGCTGGGTGATGACGAACGCGACCACGGGCTTGAGCTTCTTCGCGGAGGCGACCGCGTCGGAGGAACAGTCCGCGATGGTCTCCTTGGCAGTCTCGAGGTCGGTGAGACGGGTCCGGCAGGCCGCCTCGTCGTTGATGACCCCCTTCAGGACGGCGCAGACCGTATCGGGGTCGGGGAGCGGCATCTTCAGACCTGATTGGGCGCGAGGGCAATTAAGGTGTCGGCGGGCGGGGTCTGGTGACGAGGGCGGTCCGCGAGGAGGAGCTCGACCAGGAAGGCGTGCTTGTCTGGGAAATTCTTCTCCAACGCCTCGAGGACCCCGAGCTCGCGGAGGATCCGGAGGCACCCCAGGCGGGTTTCCAGCGGCCAGCGGAGAAGGAAGGCCCATTCCGCCTCGAACTCGGCCCTGGAAAGGGGCCTGGGGCGCGTTCCCGGGCGGTCCCCCGTGTCCTTGGACGTCCGGGCCTCTTCCAGAGCCTCCTGGAGAGCCTCCCGTTCCTCGTCCGTCAGGGATTCCGAGGCAAGGGCCGTCTCCAGCTGTCGGGCGTAGACGTCGAGGTAGTCGGTCATACGGCCCCTGCGCGGTGGACGAACAGCGTACGGTCCCGTTCGAGGAGCACGACGAGTCCGGAACGGCAGGCCTCGAGGATAGCATCGAAGAACTTGTCGGCGTCCTCCACGGTATCGCCGTCCTCGGCGGCGACCAGGAGGACGGTGGCCCTCAACCGGGCCTCCGTCTCCGCGGTGAGCGGGACGGGGGTGAACCCGGGGGGAGTGTCGTTTCCGCTCAAACCTGAGCCTCCTGGCCGAGCTGGGAGATCAGATGGACGGCGTCGGCGTACGTGCGTGCCATGTTGGCGATGCGGACCGCGTCCCGCAGGTCACGGGACTTGAACGAGACCCCCTCCGCGATGACCTTGGCCACGGCCTCGGAGCAGCCCCGGTTTAGGAGGTGGTAGAACGCGATTCGCCGGAACTCCTCGGGAGTATATTCCGGCATCCTTATCAGGTGAAACCTGGAGACCAGCTCCGGTCGCATCTTCCGGGTGGTGTTGCAGGCGGCGAAGAACCGGGTCGTGATCTTCTGGAGGCCCGACTCCCCGTAGTGCTGGACGGATACCTTTCCCTCGAGGACGGACAGCAGGACCTTCTGGGCCTCGTCGTCCATCTTCTCGAGCTCGTCGATGACGCAGATCGCGGGCTTCTGGACCATGGCGAGCTCGCGGATTCCCGGCTGGGACATCCCCATCCCGTAGCGCATGACGGACCCGGGGAGCGTGTTGATGGCGTCGAGGAACAGGCTCTTGGAGGAAGCGGGCGGCCCGAGGAGGAGACAGTGGACGGGTTCACGGGCACCGAGGGCGAGGTTCAACTCGTACTTCACGCCGTCGAACCCTATGATCTGCGACCAGAGGTCGGGTCGGGCGCCAGGGGGAACGGGGGCGGCCTCGACGGGGGAGCGGTACCGCGCGCTCTCGCGCGTGGTCTCGAAGAGGTACTGGCCCATCGCCTCGCTGAGGGCGGCAGGCTCGTGGATGACGTAGCCCCCGGACACCTTGTCGAGGAGACCGTCGATGACGAGGCGGGTCAGGTCGCGATCGAAGACGCGGACGTCGGACCACTTGAAGGGCACGTCGCCGTGCTTCCTGCGCCAGTCGAGGGCGAGGCGGAGGGCTCCGACCGCCCCGCGGTGTGTCCAGAGCCAGAGCTTGAGCGAGTCCGCGGGGCCGGCCTGGGAGCGCACCGCGGCGCTGGGGGGTTCGTTCTCAGTCATGGAGCATCACTCAGTCCAGGGAGCAGGGGCGCCGTCCTCGACACCGGATACAGGAACCTCTCGGCATCCAGAGCAGTGGTGTCGGGCGGGCTTACCACGTTCCAGGATGGGCCACCTGTCCCGGCACCATTCCTCTCCGTGGATGGGGCAAAGGTGGAAGGTACGGGGCCACCGGTCGACGAGGCCCCCGATGACGGGAACGAGGGGTGACCCGTGGAATCCGATCGCGTTCGGGGCCGTCCCCACGCTGGTGGCCGAAACCATGGCCCCTCTTCAAAGGGGCGCTCAAATCGCATCATGCCCGCGCGTCCGCGTCCGACGGCATCTCGGTCCAGGTCCGCCCGTCGATAACGGCCTTGTCGTGGGACCGGGCGTCGGGCCACCCTCCGAGTTGTTTGAGGAAGAAAGGGATGCGAACGGCAGCGCAGGCATCGCGTAGAGACCTAGCCCAATCCAATTCCATGGGACGAGACCGTGGTCCGCTCTCACCCCCGCAAATTACCCAAGAAATCCCCAGCGCTGGCCAAGGCAAATCTTTGAGATGGCCCTGTCGGACACCCCGTAACGCGCCGCGATATCCTTCAACGACTCCCCGGCGAGTCTGCGTTTCCGAATCTCCAAGACCTGAGAGTTCGTTAGCTTCGCCATGACATTGGCCTCTCCCTGTTGGTCCAGTCGCCCGACTTTGAGCACACGAAGCGCGTGGACCACATTCCCAGATGGCGTCACTAGTTCGAGGTTGTTTGGCCGATTGTCCCACTTTCGGCCGTTCCTGTGATTGACGGTCAATCCGTCGGGTATCGGGCCATTGAAGTGGCGATAGACCAATCGGTGGGCCAGAGCGAAGTATCGTATCGAATCGAACATGGCTCTCACCTGGAGATAACCAGAAGGTACCCGGTGCTCCGCCCTCCGCCGTGGGCACGCGATCATCCGAGATGATTTCCCTCTCCCAGGACCGCGGTTCGCAGCAACCCTCCAAACCCGGCCCTTCGAATCTATATTCAGGTCTCCCCTCATAACGGCTTTGTAGACCATCTCCTCTCGGTGTAGGGTTGCGACCATTGATTGGGCTATATTTAAGCCAAGTAGATAAGTCTACTGGTCCGAGAAGTGGTTCGCAGGAAAGGAACCGTATGCGCGCGTGAACGTTGAGGAGTGGGGGAATCCGTCGGTTCGCGTTTGTTTGGTTTTCGACACTGGCCCCCAGCCAGACATTCGGGTAGCCGTCGCCCCAATCGGGGGGGAGCATGTGGGGGATGTTCTCGGGGCGTTTGGTGAGGACCTGGAACACGTGCCGCTTCGCCTCGCGCATCACGTCCCACACCTCGGCGCGGAACTCTTTCGGGACTGTTTCGTGGAACAGGTCGCTCCGGGAGTTGACGAAGACCATCCTAGGTTCTCTCCACTGGAGAGGTAGTTTGAGCCGGTCTGGGAAGCAACGAACATTGAGTGGCGCGTTGGGGTGCGTCCAAGGAAGGTACGGCTTGCCCTCCTGCGTCATTCGGAACCTCCTGTCGAGGGTCTCGGCGTAGCAGTGCCGGCAGCCTTCGCTGACCTGAGAGCAACCCACGATGGGGTTCCAAGTGGACTCGGTCCACGCAATCCCGGTCTTAGCGCCCATGCCCAACCTCTCGGAGGACATCGACGAGCTTGGCTCTCGCCGTGTTCGCATGTTTCTCAGCATCGTTGAAGGAGATCGCCTGCGTCTGGACGACGTCGTCCAGGGCTGAGCGGACCCGGTCCTTCAGTAGTCTCTCCCGATCGAATTCCTTAACCAGCGCCCGGGCCGCAACCCGATAAGGGGCTCCTGGGTCATCCGACCACTGGAACTCCTCGGAGGCGTCCGTCGGTGCGACGATGTGGCCGCGCCCATAATCGTCCTTACCCGCGCTCGGCCAGCTGCGCTTCAACGACACGAGGTAAGCGTTGGAGTCGTCGGCCCATTCGAGCACGTAGGCCCGGTCGATGTCGACCTCCGCCGGATAGGCCTCGGCGATGAACATCGGCACGGCGCGCACATAGTCGAGCCACTCCGGAACAACGGTTTTGGTGACGCTGCCGAACTCGGGCTCTGTCGGCGGGTGCCCGAGATTGAAGGCCTCGGGAGGTCCCGCGATCGCATTGAGGACGGACCGGGTCTCGGCCAGAATCGGCCCGGACAGAACGGGTGCGATGACCTGGATGGGCTCGGGCCCGTAGGGATTCTGGATAGTCTGGGTCATGGAAACGCCGCCACTCCCGCCGTCATGTAGCGGAGGATCACGAAATAGACGCGCGAGTCGGAGGTCTGCACCAGGTCGCCGTGTGGACCGACCCAGATGAACATGCGATAGCCGTCCTCGATCTCGAGAAGCGGGAGGCGCATCGACTGTTGGAGAACGTACGTTCGCATGGGTGGCATACCGCTGAGGACCGATAGCGCATCCTCGGTCTCCGAGGCTGGGAATACCGCGCTCAGAGCCTTCCTCGGAACTGGTTTCGGCCCCACCGCGGGCGGCGGATCGAGACGTACCGGGCCGGGTCCGGCGGCAAGATGCCGCAGGACAGCACCCACTGGTACATTCGGAACTTTCCGTCGAGGTCCATCAAGGGGACCCTCGCGTCGCGGTCGTCGTATTCAAGGCGCTTCGGGGGCATCGCGCTCCCGAGAAGGGTCAGGACGTCGTCCGTCTCCCACCCGTTTACGGGTGCCATCCCTCCACGAGGAGGACGAGTATCGTGGACACGACGAGCACGGCCGTCGCGACCAGGAGCCCGGCCAACAGGTAGCCCAGACCCCCGTTCGACTCCTTGGGCTCGTTCTTCGGCATGTGACCGTAGGGGCCGAGTCGGTGGCGCTCCGAATCCTCCCAGGTGTCGTTCGACTTCACGGTCCTGCCTTCCCTTGGGAAGGCCCGGGATGAAATAAGCGAGCGGCCCGGTGTTCTCAGCGACCACGGTCCTCTTTCGGGAGTTTTTCGAGCAGAGCCTTGAGTCGGTCGTAGAGGTCGGGCACGTTGTCCCGCTCCTCGACGTACCATTGGTCGACTGCGGCTTCGAGCAGCTCTCGGGTCTCGCGGCGGTTGGCGTAGACGGGGTCGGCCTCGACGAGTTCGGCGGCCTGGTTGTACGCGTGGCACGCCGCAAGGTCGGCAGGGGACCCGGTGGAGCTCTCCGCTACCCGGGACGCCCGCCTCCGCAGCTCCTCGACCAGCGTCATGGTCTCGGTTCCTTCAGGATGTCCCTGAGCCGAGCGGCGACCGTCCCCGGGGAAAGGGCCCAGAAAGGGCCCATAGGGCTTGGTTGACATCGGTGTCGTTGGCCTCGACGTCGGAGAGGAACCGCTCGACGTCCTTCCGAAGCGGCGCGTCGAGGTGCAGGTACTTGTAGACCTCGTCCATGGACCGCTGGATCACGACCGCTCCTTCGGTCTCGATCCCGTCTTCCCAATGTTGGAGGACGGTCATCAGGTGGTCATGTGCATAATGCGCATGGGCGTTGACCTCGTCATCGAAGGAATGGGAGGCGGAGTCGGGGCAAACGAACCCGCAGGAGCAGGGGTCAGCGGTCACTACCCCTCCTTCTTGACCAGAATCCGGTCCCGAGCTGCGGCCACGAGAACGTAGCCCTTGTCGATGTTCCGAAGGAACCCTTGCTCCGCGAACTTCCCGAGGATCCGGTCCATGTTGTTCCAGCCCGCGCCGCCGCTCCAGGTTCCCCAGCCTCGGGCTCGGAACTCCTTGGTGACCTCGTTGACGGATTTCCGCTCGTCAAAGAAGCCCTGGGCGATGAGCAGGGCGACGCGCCCGTTGTTGTCGTCCCCGGAGGCCTCGACGCGGACCTCGCGGACGTGGACCGTCATCGATGGGACCTCGTGGGTGACGTGAAGGTCGACGCGCTCGCGGTCCTTGGGCTCCGACCCGTGTCCCGCCAGCCCCCGCATGATGGTATCTTGTCCGGGGGCGGCCTGGGCCCGGTCGGCGGCGTGTTCCAGCTTGGACCGAGGCGTTTGAAGCGCGATGGTCTCCACCAGGTGGTCGTTCTGTGCCTTCAGCTGAGCAATCTCCTGGGACTGTCGCGCAATCGTGTCCTTCAGTCGCTTCCTTTCTTCCTCGTCCACATCCTTCTCCTTGAGCTTCGGTCGGAACAGTTTCGCCATCTCCTCGGCGGAGTCGATACCCTCGGCGACCCGGACGGCGTGAAGGTCGTCGAGCCAAGTGGGCTGCGCGTAGACCTTGGTGACCTGCTCCCCGCGAACGCAGAGGAACTGCCCGAGGCCCAGGCTCCGAACGGCGTCGGGTTTGACGGACCGGTCGGGAGCCATCTTCAGGACGCGCTTGATCTCGAGGTCCAGGACCTGCCGGCCGAAGAGCCAGGTGCCGACCGACCGCATGACGTCCATGTCGAGTCCCGTGAGGCTCTGCGAGTCGACCCAGAGGAAGCGCTGCACCCGTGCGCCCTTTCGGATCAGGTTCTCCAGGGAGAGTTTGGCGGGGGTCCTGCGGTCTTCGGGGATGAAGTCTCGGGCCTCGGGGAGGACCACGATGACGGGAGCGTTGATGTGGCCCTCCATGAGCCAATCGACGGTGGCGGCGATGACGAGCTGCTGGACGGCCGGGGAGAGGCCCTCGAGGTCCATGACGGAAAGCGTCTGCGCGGTCAGGTTCGGTTGGGGGTCGAAGTGGACGGACTCGAGGGCCTCGCGGATCTCGGAAACGTACTCGTTGAGCTCGGTGTAGACTTTCTCTTGGAAACTGCCGGAACGGGCCTTGGACAGGGCGGTCCGAATGTTCGCATGGACGCTGGCGAGGTCGTGGGTTCCGCGGGTGAGGCGGATGAGGTCGCCGCGGTAGAACTTGGCCTTCTCCATCAGGTGGGCGGAGATGAGACCCTCGACGAACCGCCAGTCGGTCCGCTCGCGGAAGTAGGGGGAGATCCGCTTGGCTCCCGGGAAGGAGAGCTCCCCGCGGCTGGTCCGGAACGCGATGGCGGTCTCTCCGGCACGGGCCATGAACCCCTCGAGGGCGGTCGTCTTGCCGCTCATCTGGGTCAGGCCGGTGATCCCGAGGTGCTGGGGTTGGAAGGCGACCTCCTTGCCGGACGGGACCTCGAACCCGATGCGGAAGCTACCGGTCATCGGGCGGGTTACCTCCGATGCCCAGGATCAAGACATTCGTCGGGGGCGGCACGCGGTCCGAGGCGAAGATCGCCGCGAGCCGGAGCACCACCTGACGGACCTCGGCGTCCGTGCAGAGCTCTTCGCCGAGCCGCTCCTGGAGGGCGTCCATCGCCTTCTCCAAAAGGTAATCGACGCGCTTCCGGTTGAGGATCGTGAACTGGTCGATAGCGGCGCGTACGGCAGTCCCATCGGTCCAGGAGACCCCCGCGGCCTTGAGGGCGGCGATGAGCTCCTCGTCGGTGCGAACGGGAACCTCCGGAGGCCGGGAGGCGTTGGGGGCTGGTTCGCTCACCGACGTCTGGCTCCCGAGTGGTTCATCTGGGCGAGGTCACGAGCGGTGAGCGCCCCCGCTGAGTAGGCGAAGGCGCCCAGTATCATGCTCAGCTCAGCAAGGTCCTCGGTCTTGAGGTCGTCGGGAGTGAGCCGAACGGAGGTCGAGTAGAACCACATCGAGAGGCGCAGGCGACGCTTTAGCGACCGGGGTAGGTCCGGCATGTCTGCGAAGGCCTCCTCCAACGACGGATACCGTCCTTCGTGGACGTGGTCGTAGATGCGGTCGAGCAGCTCGCGTTCGGGCTGGGAAAGGAGGACCTCGACGGGGCCGTAGTCCTTGAGGAGACGGTCGAGCGGCATCAGCCGACCCCCGTTGGGGTTTCGGTCTCGAACGCCCGGATGGACTTCGCCCGGCGCTCGATCTCCCCCTGGTAGTCGTTCATCAGCACTCGAAGAACGTCTCCGGTGAGACGAACGACGACCCGAAGCTGGCCGGGAGCGGCAGGTTGACCCTTGACGGGGATCTCCGGCTGGTGAACCTCGAAGGCGGTGGGGTTCTCGATCTCGAGCCAGGCGTGCTCCTCTCCGTCGAAGCATTCCGTGTAGAGGTGGAACTTGGCGCCGCAGACGATGGTGCTCTTGGTGCTCATGAAGGGTTCTCCTTCTGGTTCAGGTCTCTGGCGATCGCGTCGAAGGTCGATATGACGACGGGGCTGGGGTCCGCCCGAGCCGCAGCCGACGGGGGCTCTCCATCCCGTCCTTTGATGGGTTCGCGGGCGGACTTGGAGTCCCGGATCTTGCAGGCTTCGCGGAGCCAGGAGCAGTGGTGTTCCTTGCAGTCGCCGAGGTTTCCCTGGTGGTCAAGGGCTTCGAGGAGCAGGGTTTGAGCGGAGTCGCGCTCGTTCCTGTACTGAGCCGCTTGGCTCTCCCACCCACGATACTCGATTCTTGCTGACTCCAAATTCGCCGTCAGCCGTTCGACCTCGGCCCGAGCGGACGTAAGATGCTGGGAGAGTTCTCGATTCACGGATTGCTGATGAGCGAGCTGGGCCCTCGCGGAGTCGCGCTCCTCCTCGAACTTCTTCACGTTGTTGTACAGTTTGGAATTGTGGGTTCGGAGGGTTTCGACCTCGGCGCGGAGGGCAGTGATGGTTTCCTTCTCCAACTCCGCCGCACAGAAGGAGCAGCGCCTCGTGATGTCCCCGTCCCTCCATACGTGAGTCTCGAGACGGTTCTCCCCGCACACGGGGCAAAGCTCGTAGGTCGGGGTGTCCGCCCTAGTTGAGGCCGACTGGTTGGTCGAGGTTGGTACGCTTGCGCGGTTCGAGACCACTTCTCCGTCAGGGCCTTGCGGCCTACCGCCGTCGGCTGTCTCCCGGGCGGACTGGGAAAGAGGGGAAGGGGTGTCCGCCCGCATTCCGTCCGGGACTAATGGCACGGGAGCCGTCGGAGTGGGCACGGCGGCTTCCGAACGCCGGTTTGACCCCGGCTCCCCGGATGCCGTGCGAGCGGACAGGGACTCGAGTAGCGGGGCCACCTCGGCGACACGGCTCAACCACTCCTCCCGTGTCAACAGGTCTGCCCGGTAGCATAGCCGTTCGAGGGCCTTTCGGAGCGCCGGCGCGTTCATGATTAGTGGGACATTGCTCCTCCTGGGGACCAACGCGATGACCCTGGGTCCGCCAGCATCCGAAAAGGACCGGATGACGGTGTAGGGGAGCTTGGCGTCATCGAGAGCCCTCGAATACGAGCTTTCCCCGAACGGGTCGCTCGTCCAGCCGAGGTTGTCCGCCGGCGCTTCCGGTTGTGAGCCGCGCGGGTTAGGGGAAGACCCGTGTTCGGAAATCCCCTCGGAGTCCGTCCGAGGCGAGGTCGGCTCCTGGCGTCCGTCCGTGGAAGGGAGCGGAACACGGGCGGTCGCGGGGCCGGCGTCGTTTCGGGCGAACTGGTATGGGTTCTCATGGAACTTCGTCATGAACGTGATGACGCGGTCGTGCCACCTGCGATCGAGGACGGCATGCCCCCCCTCGGCGGTCTTTTGACCTTGCGTCTTGCTCGAATCGAACCAGAAGTCGCTGGCGACGTGGAGCAGCACGGCGGCGTCGTGGAGGTCATCCTTCAGCGACGGGATCTGTCGCAGGAGGTCGGCGGTCTCTTGGAACTCGGCCCGAACCTCGTCCGTGTAGACGGGGTTTCGGGCGCGTTCCTCGGACCTTCGTGCCATCCACTCGATGCGTTCGGTTGGCGTCTCAGGCGCGGGGTCAGTCATGTTGGCCTCCCCGCCAGCGTGGTGACCGCGAACGGCGCGAGGGCCGCCCCCAGGCGGTTGGTCTTGTCGCTGATCTCCGGGTCGGAAGACCCTTCCTCCCGGTTGTTCATCTCGACGACGTCGTGAGCCGCAGAGATGAGCTCGGTCAGGTTGGCCCGTTCGAGCATCAGGCGGACCAGGGTGGGACCCAAGGTTTCACCGCACTCCCCAACGGGAGCCAGCCAGACGTTGGAGCTCAGGTCCATCTCGTAGAGTCCCCCCTTCCAGCCCTCCATCTTCTGGCCGATGGCGGATTTAGCGTCCCTGAGCATCGAACCGACAGTGACGTTGGCGCAGGGCTCGAAGGCGAGGTCCTGGTAGTAGCCCCGGTAGGAGTGGGGGTGGTGGAACCCGATCGGGCAGACCTTGGTGGGATCCTCCGCCTCGAGCGCGGCGATGAGGCCCTTCAGGGTCGGTTCCCAGGCGCTCATGGGAACCTCTGTTTTCGGGCGGCCTCGAGCAGGGCCGCGGTATCCTTCGCGTGCTGGACCGCGTAGTTGAGGAACGCGTGTTCCTCGTTCTCGGTGGTGGCGGCGGCGGCGCTGTCGATGTCGGCGGTCACCTGGCGGGAGGATGCACGGGCCCCGGCGAGGCGCTGGGTGGCGGACAGTTCGGGTCCGGTCACTTGGGCACCTTCCCGAACTGAACGGTCCGCTCCAGCGCCTCGGCTCGGTTCTTTTGGTTTTCCTGGGCGCAGGTGATCTCGAGCGCGGTGATGGCCCAGAGCGTCTGGATGCCGTTGAGCCGTTCGAGCCTCGGAGCGGAACCGACAAGTCTCACCGTCTCGGGGAACATCCGCTTGGCGAACTTCCGGAGGGCCCGAATCTCCTCCGGGGAGTAGTCCCAGTCGTTCACTTCGATACCTCCGGCCACAACGGGTCGTGACCCGGGTAGTAGCTCTTCGCGCGTTGGGCGCTGGCGTGGCTCTTGGCGAGCTCTTCGAGCAGGTGGGTCGGGATGTTGATGTGGAAGTGGCGGTTGGGGTAGTCCTTGGCCGTAGGCTCCTCGAGCGGGCCGTTGATGACCAGGCTGACGCCTTCGAGGTCGTGCTCCACGCGTTCGACCTCGTAGACCGCCGAGTTGGAGAACTTCCCGTTCGCGTAGTCCCCGAACCGAACGAGATGGCCGCGGTCGATAGGGTCGCTCACGGCGCCCTCCTGCGGGCGAGGAAGTCCGCGAAGGCGACCTTCATCAGGCTGAACGCGCGCCCCCGACCATCCGAGTCGGTTTGCTTGAGCTTGTCCGCCTCGACGGCGTAGGACAGGCCGAAGTCAATGGCGAGCTGGGCGTACTCGGTGCCTGCCCAGGACGGGTCCTCCTTGAGGCTGGTGACCTTGGTGTCCGTCATCAGTCCGCCTCCGTCCCGCCCAAGAGGTCCGCGATCGCCCTCTTCGAGGCCCTCGTCCACGCCTTGGTCGAGGCGAAGTGCTCCCGTTGGCCCATGGGAACGGGTTTGCCCGGTCGGTAGTCCTTGTCCACGGGCTTGCCCTTCTCGCGGGTCGTCGCGGAGATCTCCGACAGGCGGCACGACCCGATCCCCTCGACCCACCTCTGACCCTTGCCGACGCGGATGCGGACCCGGTAGCGGTAGTCGTACGGAGGCTCCCCCGGAGCCGGTTCGTCCACCTCGACGCGGCCCTCTTCGTAGTCGATCTGCTGGATGGAGAGCCCGAACGGCATGGCGAGACGCATCGCCCCGGTCCGGTTCATCTCCTTGGAACCCTCGATGACGTCGTAGCAGGATTCGTTGTCGAGAATGGCGGCCCGGAACTGGTCGAAGGCCTGCCACAGGCGGATCGAGTCCTGGATGTTGATCTCGGGCTCCACGAGGAACAGCGAGGGCGGGTGCGCGGAGTCCGGAACGACGAGCTCGGCCTCCTGCGCCGCGGGCTTCGGCGCCTCGGCGGGCTTTCCCAGCTTGTCCGCGGTGACGAAGTCAGGCGCCATCTGGGGCTCCTCGGGCGGCGACTGCGGCGTGGCCTTGGCGGTCCGGCGTTCCTTGAAGCCGTCGAGCCACTCCTTGGCCTGGCGCTTGGTGACGCGCGGGTCGTTGGCGGCGGGCGGGTCGACGCCGTACTCGATGAGGAGCCTCCGCTGCGCATCGGAAGCGGGGCTGTTGGGATCGTAGGCGGCGGGCGATGGCGTGTTCGGGTCCTGGGAACTCTTCGGATTCGGTTCGGTCATTGGTGCTCTCCCACCTTGACTCGTGATTTCGCTAGGCGCTGGATGGTCTCCGTTCGGGACGGGTGTAGTCGAAGCGATTGTGGCACTGGGGGCACATTGCCGGGTCGTCGGCCCTGGTCAACCAGACGTATCCGTCGAACGGGCACCTCAGCTTCGTCCCCGCACTAAATCGCGTTCCGGGCTCTGGCATGATGGTTTCCCTAAGATGATAGGTAATATTTGAAGGCACCGAGTGGGGGGACTACCAGAATCCCATGCCCTCCATCTCGAGACGATAGCGCGGGGGGAAGGTGACCTTCCCGTCCCTGTGGTCGCCGGAGTGCCCCTTGGGCTCGTCGCGGCAGACTCGGAGCTCGCCGTTGACCTCGGCGGTGACCTTACAGCGACCGCTCATGGTTTGGGCCCCAACGTCCGGTCGACGGTCTTCTTCACAGCCTCACCGGCCTCGAGCAGGGCCTTCTGGAACTGGTCGAACCCGATGCGGGCGAGGTCCAGGCCCAGGGTGATCGCCTCACCACCGAGCTGGTCGGCGGTGTCGAGAAGGCTCCTGTCCCCGGAGCCGTCCGTTGGGCGGGTAGCGGACCCAGCAGGCGCAACGGTGACCTGCGTGCCGTCCGAGTAGACGACCGTGACGGACATCACGGTTCGGGCGGGTTTTGGCGCGTTCGGCGGTGGCGGCGCTGGCGATGTTTTGCTGTCTCCCATTCACGTTCCCTTTCCTTTCGTCCCGATGATATCGAGGACCTTGAAGCGTTGGTGTACCCGTTCGATCTCCTCGCGTACGTCCGGACTGTCGGAGTCGGACGCGATGGCGAGTAACCCCCCGAAGTACGGGTGTTCCGGTGGAGTCATAGCGAGGCACTGGTCGACGTGCTGTTGGAAGACGTACGAGACCGCGGTGTCGATATCATCGAAGTGCCAGACTCGGTCCTCGAGAAGACGCTCCTTCCGGGTTCGGGAGGCGTACGCGGTGGTCCCTGGTTTGGAGGCGAGCAGGAGACCGGGGCATTTCTTGAGCGTACAGGTTCTGTTGGACGGGTGGACGTGGACGTCCCACGGACCCTTGATGGTCGCCTTGGTCATTCGACCCCCGACGTATTGCCGAGGGTCACGAGGATCGCCTTGCTGGAGACGGGGTAGACCCATTTCGCCCAATAGGACCGGGCCTGTCTCTCGTTGGCGGCGACAACCGTGAGGTGACAATTGGAGCAGAACATCTGGCAGTCTCCCGTGATTGGGATGGCCGTGAACGGGCGGACAACGACGGTGGACCCCTTCGTCTTGGGGTTGTGCTGGCAGGGCGTCATTGGTTCCTAGTGCGGCGCCGGGTAATCGAACTTCTCGCCATCGAGGAGCTGCTTCACCGTCCGGACCTGTAGGCGCATGTACGGCTCCGACCGGGTCAGACTCGCTTGGGCCGGGCGATAGGTTCCGACGCTCGCGGCCTCCTTGGTCATCTCCTTCGTCGCGTCGTTGAGGGTGATGAAGAACCCGAAGGTCGCGTTCTGGCGGCGCATCGTCCCCGACAGGTCCCGAATGTCCCGCGAGCTCGTCTTCCCGCCCTTGACTTGGGCGAGGATCAGGCGCTCCGTGCCGTCGACCTCCTGATACCTGAGCCGCCCGTCGATACCCTGGTCGGCCCCCTTCTGCGGCTTGCCATCCCTCATGTTCGGGTGGACCCCGGCCAGTCCGCAGGCCCAGGCCTGGAATTGGTACGGGTCTTGGGTGAACAGCTCCTCGGCTCCGGCCTCGTCCTTGGGCAAACCCACGACCTCATAGGTCCGCGGGTTTACGCCATCGGCCGTGAGCCGCGCACGGATGATGGATACCGCAACGTGGGTGATGTCAATCCCAACCCACCGACGCCGAAGACTCTGAGCGGCGGCAATTGCCGTACCGCATCCACAGAATGGGTCGAGGACAACTTGGCCGGTATCCGTACTCGATTCGATTATCCGTTTTAGGAGCCCTCTTGGCTTCTGGGTTTGAAACCCAGTCTTCTCGTCTCCATCTTCGAGCCAGGCAACATCCTCGTCGATTCCGTCCTCGGTTCCAAAAAGTATCCCGCGGGTGCCTGGTTGGTACGCCCAGATATCCTGGTAAGGGACCCCGGTACCAATGTACTGCTTGTAGGTCGGCATACCGGATTCGCTCTTCGGCATCTCAATTGCGCTGTCAGGCTGGTCGGCGAGGTAGTCAAGCTTCTGCTGGAGGGTCATGTTCTCGCCCCCGTTGGGCAACAGTTTCTTGAGCGAGCCCGCAATGGCCCAGTGCCGACCGCGTTCGGTAGGGTCGAACCCCCTCCAGGCCTCGCCGCTCGAACCGTGACTCACCCCGGCGCCAGTTAGCGTCTGCTGCCGGAAGAGGCCCTTATCGTCAGAGCCTTTGAACCGGCCCTCGATGTAGCTCTTCGGGTATGGGCGCCTTCCAGGATGGAACATGGACTTGTCGCTCTTGGTATAGAACAGGATTGTGTCGTGAATCGGCCCGAATTGGCGTGTCAACTTGTTGTGGGCAGTCTTACGGCGCCATACGATTTCGCTCCGAAAGTTCTCAGGATGGAAGGTCGAATCCAATAGAATCTTCAGGTAATGACTGGCCGTCGGGTCGCAGTGCAGATAGATGCTCCCCGTGGATCTCAGCACCCGTCGGAGCTCCGCGAGTCGCGGTGCCATCATGCAGAGGTACGCGAGCATGTCGTTCTCGCCGAGTATTGTCCGTAGCCCGGAAACCGTGTCGGCAAGCTTCCCGCCGGCCTTCAGGATCTCGTCGTACTCCTGCTGGGCTCTCGGACCCCAACCCCAGGTGTCGTTGAAGGCGTTGACCTGCGCCTCCGAACCCTTGAAGACGGCGTTGTAGTTCCGCTGGGAGTTGAACGGAGGATCGAGGTAGACCAGGTCTACCGACTCGTCCTTGATGTAGCGGCGCAGGACGTCGAGGTTGTCTCCGTAGTAGAGGGTGTTCGTCGCTCCGCGTTGGTCTTTCTTCCCTTGCATGTTCTTCACTCTTGGATGGTTGTTCCGATGGACTGCGACTGGATTCTGGCGGCGGACCCGGTGGTTGCCGCCGGGTCCTCCGCCCCCCCACCGTTCAGCTGATCCACGGGCCCGGGGCCATGAGGGCGACGTGGGGCGACACGTCTTTTCCCGGGCTTGGGGTCTGACGGTGGAGGCGTGATGTGAGGGTTGTACACCCGGAGCGGGATGCCGCGCCAGGCGAGGTGGATGAGCAGCTGTTTGAACCAGTACGGGCCGTCGCCGTACAGTGGGGCCTTGAAGTCGTAGATGAGGTACTTCGTCGCGGCGTTCCTCCTACCCTCGGCTTTGTCCTTCTCGGTCTGGCCGTGGGGACCATCGACCCAGGGGGGAAAGTCTTCAACGACCTTCGCAACCCCCCCTATGGCGACGGCCAGTCGTCGACAGGTTGGTCCCTCGTTCTGACCGAGCAAGGCGAGGATGTCGCTGGTTTCTCCCATGTGGTCAATGAAGATGATGTTGCCGTTGGGCTCGATCATCACCCTGTGGAGCGGGGCCCCGCGCCCGCCGCACTTGAACCGAAAGGTGTAGGACCGCCCCTCTTTGAGCTCCTTGACTACCTCGGTCGCCTGGTTGTTGAGGCAGCCGCGCTCCGACCTCTCGGTCGTGCTGACCGGGGTGGGGGTCTCCTCGAAGAGGTTGACGACGTGGCGCACTGTCACGTTCCCCCCCACTTGGTCCCGCCGTCGGTCTTGAGCCCGACTTGCCGGCAGAGCGAGCGGTACTTCTCCGCGAGGTCGGCGTCCACCCATGCCGTCGGGGATGCCTTCGTGAAGTAGGCGACCCGGACGGCGACGGGGCCTGGAACCATCTCCCACCTGCGGCCACGCCTTACGCGTCGGCGGCGGCCGTCCGTGCTGACGGCGACCCAGAGACCCGGTGAGCAATCGCAGCCGAGGTCCCAGCAGCCGGCGTGGGAGTGGGACTCGTTGGGGTGGTAGATCCGGGACGCGCTGGCGCTCAGACCCGACTTGAAGTCGATGCTCGGCCGTAGCACGGCCCGGTGAACGACCCCGTTTCGGGTGTAGGAGCGGATGGTCGCCCCGAGAGCTCTCGCCTCAACCTCGAAGTCCCGAAGGGTGTGGATCGGCTCGCTTCCCCTGGCGAGGTGCCCGAGGACGCTGGCGATGGGGGGTTCAGTATCGGTCATGGGGTCCTTGGGTGGGTTGGGTCACGGGGGTCAGAGTGATGTTCGTGACGTTCGGGGCCGGCCACATCTTGTGCTTCTTCTTCGGGTCACCGATTTGGACGCGCAGAGGTTTGTTGTAGTGCGTAGCGGCGCCGCATCTGTCGCAGTGGAGCGAGAATACGAGCCATCGGCCTTCGCTGAAGTCCCACTCCTTGGCGCCATCGACCTCGGTGACCGGGCTCGAGACTATCGTCCCGCCGCACCCGGTGGGGCAGGGACCGACCTCGCGGCCCCCTCCGATGGTGTCGAGGATCTTCGCGGTGGTCCGCTCGCGGGAGGGAGGACGTCGGCGCTTGCTCATCGGCCAGCCTCCTCTTCCTCAGCACGGAACCGACGGAGGAGTTTATCCTCAGTTCCGTTCATCTTTCCAATGTCACTGATGGCGACCAGCGGCTTCTCGTAGTTGGGGTACAGCACCAGTATGGATACCGTTCCATCGCATCGGGAGGAGTGGGTGACAGCGCCGTGAACCGCAATCTTGGCGGAATGGGTTCGGACCCCGTTAGCGTGCTCTACCCACCGGAGGGACGCTCCCCGAGCTCTCTGGCAACAGGACCAGAAATAGGTCCGCCCCATGCCTACGACCAGCGTGTCGAGGATCTCACGTGTCGATTGGGTGATGGGAGGTACGTTCACGCCAGCACCCCCACGGTCTCCATCGCGGGCATGGCCTCGGTCAGCGTCGG